>Ga0335069_10004666_pt1 | contig 20223 bp, 19 predicted proteins | sample Lox_Sample_11_FD_206714 | JGI IMG/M metagenome (GOLD analysis project Ga0335069, IMG submission 206714) | Soil microbial communities from Loxahatchee National Wildlife Refuge, Florida, United States - Lox_Sample_1.1 | ecosystem: Environmental > Terrestrial > Soil > Wetlands | place: USA... | reverse complement strand
TCCGCCGCTGTGGCTCCCACGTCGACCCGGCCGTTGCCACTTGGCGCTGCCTTGACCTCGGCTCGCTTCATCGCCAATACTTCCCCCGTTACCCCAAGGGGGGTCACGTTCTACCCATCGATCCCTATTCCAGTCCGACGGAACCGCTTCGGACCTCCTCGGCGTGCAATCCACCCCCAGAATTGGGTTCGTTCTTGGGTTCGTTTCATCCAGAATGGGGTTCGTTCCGATCCGAAACTGGGTTCGTTTTTGGGTTCGTTTTCTCAAGAAACTCAAGCTGGCGTGGAAAAATCTGGGTTCGTTTCGTAATTCGAGCCACCGGGAGTGGCGAGAAGGCCTCGCGGTGTTTTCGAGGCCCGTAGGGTGCAGCGAAGGGGACTGAGCGGAGCCATTTTCACCTTTTTTGCGGACCACCCCGCCCGAAGCGTCCCAACCGCCCATGACCCTGCGCACCAACTGCCAAACGAAGCCAAACGAAGCCAACCAACTTTTGAGCGCGGGATATTCCATAAGTGCTTACCAATACGGCTGATAGCGCGCTCCATTGCCCGAAAAACCGTTGGCTTCGTTTCGCAGAAACAGGGTATATAATACGGGTTCAATCCCCCGGAGGTCGGCCGCACGACTCGGAACCTATGCCCGACTTGAACTTGGCCGTCGAGGCCGCAACGCTCCGCTGTCACGAGCGTGTTCACACACCGTAGCATATCGTACATGGATAAGAAGTCAAATCCAAAAGCCGTAGCTTGATAATGAAAGACACTGTGCGACCGCTGGTGACCAAAGGCCGCACCTTGACTTTCGATTGGGTTACTGTTCTAAGAGCGCTGGATCGCAACTTATGGGCAACGAACCTCTAGCCTTATGACGAGACAATCTTACCCTGCGGACGTCGCCGCGGCATTGAAGAAATCCGGCCTGATGAGCTGCTTCGATGCTCTGTCGCCCTCGCACCAGCGCGAGTACCTGAAATGGATCGCCGAGGCGAAACGTCCCGAAACCCGACAGGCCCGCATCGAGAAAACGCTGCAGATGCTCTCCCAGAAACGCGGCGATCCCGCATGATAGCGCTGTCAACTCTGTACTTGTAGCGTCCGCTGTCCACAGCGGAATGCCCTTTGATCTGTCCGATCTGACCCACACCGCGCCGTTCGGGTCGTTGTGGGCCGCGTGCCCCCACGCGGCGCTGCCCGTGTTGTAGCCGCGCTTCTGTGAAGCGCGGACCGTCACCATTCCGCATGGGAGGGTGAAGTTTACCCCAACTCCAAGAGCGACAAGAGAGCCCGAGGTTTATAACAGAGACGGTAGGCGACCCGCTGCTTTATACTGTCGCGCCCACTCTTCGAGTAAAGGCCGCGCATCCACCAGCGGGATTATCAGTTCCCCAGTCTCGCGTAGCCCGATGTCGTGATTCGGCAGTCCGTGAGCCTGACTCATTATCCGAACCATGAATATGAACCCACCAATGACAACGCTAAAACTCCTATGGTCGCCCTCTCGGTCTACCCGCGGAGGGCAAATAATATCCTCCAAGCCACCGCCCTCAAAGCATAAACTCACAATGGTGATCGGATATTCTTGATCGGTGCCAGGATTTGATGCAAGAAGCATCTCGGCAATTCGGCCATTGTGAGTTTGACCGAGATCGCAATTCTCAAAGAAGTCGCCCTTGGCCACACTTGCACGCCACAGCAGCGACAGAACGAACAGCCGCATTTTCTCGAAATCAACAAGAACCCTGCGCATACCCAGCAGTCTGAAGGTCGGCGAGATGTGACCGATTGGAATAGGAAGCGGATCTCCCACGGGGAGCTTCTTTAGACGATTGCCGCTTCCGTAGAAGAACTTCCTAAAATAGTTTTCGTGGTTGGCAAAGTGTCCCTCGCACCCTTCGCACAGTAGATACTCCTTCATCCCAGTCACCTTCTCCCAATAGCCTCGCTGGCGTTGCCCACCAGGTATGTCCTCCTGCTTGCTGAGTAGGATCGAGGCCGGTTGCGTCTGATTGGACTTGCCAGTAGCAATGTGTTCTTCAAGGCTGCGAATAAACAGGTCTGGAATTATATGTGAAAGGCACAACTCCCCGAACGTTCCGCAAAGACGGCAAGCGCCTGTTGGCCTCTTCATTCGACAATAATCGCTTGATGAATCATCTGCCGCCACCACCATCTCCGGCAGTTTCCTCCACCATGACCCACCTCGTCCGTAGCCGGGCCTCCGGCCCTGTCGCCGGGAAAGCCCTTGAGACCCGCGGTGAGAGATGCTATAAATCCTCCAAGAGACTGGGTGGCCCCCGAAGAGTCTCGGGATGTAAGTCGTGCGTGAAACGTCGGTGACGAATCATAAAAAATAACCAGCCCTCACTTGCTGGCAATTTATGAAGGGAGAGGACATGCGTAAATTCTATTCCTGTCATCTATCGACCTGCTTTCGGACATTTTCTGGTTTCTCGACTTTGTTACTCGCAATTTCTTGCGCCTTCGTCGTGAGCGCGGGCCGCGCACTGGCCGCCTGCGACCCGCCGCCGTCGGGTCTCGTCGGCTGGTGGCCGGGCGATGGCAATGCCAACGACATCATCGGCGGTAACAATGGCACGCTCACCAGCGTGACGTTTGCCGCCGGCGAAGTCGGAGAGGCATTCAGCTTCAACGGGGTCAACAGCGAGCTGACGGTGCCCAACAACACCAATCAAAATACCGGCAGCCAGATCTCGATCGATGCCTGGGTCAACCCGACTACCTATGGACACGGACGCTCGATCCTGCAGAAGCGGTCGGCGTCGAACGTCGGCGGCTTCACGTTCGAGACAACCGATGCGCCCTTTGGTCCGACGAATGGCCTCGCGTTTGTGATCTGGGTCGGTGGCACACAGATCACTCTTCAGACGCCGGACGATGTCATGACGACCGGCGCCTGGCAGCATGTCGCCGCCACTTACGACGGAGCGAACATGCGCATCTATATCAATGGCACCCAGCAAGCCAGCATGGCCGCGACTGGAGCCATTGATGCCGTGACCGATTCCCTCGTCAGCGGGGACAATGTGGTCAATCCTTCGGACGCATGGCAGGGTCTGATTGACGAAATCCAACTTTTCAGCCGCGCGTTGTCCTCCAACGAAGTCGTCGCCATTTTCAACGCCGGCACTGCCGGCGAGTGTAAACCTGTCAACCTGGACGTTTCGTTCTCGCTGACCAACGTCGTGCAGGCGTGCAAGACCAAAACCAAGATCGATAAGAAGACCAATACCACCAATACCACGACCACCTGCAAACTCAGCCTGCAACTCACCGCCGCCAATACGGGTGTCACCAACAGCTCGTTGTTCGATATTCTCATCTGGCTGGGCCAGGGCAGCAACTTTGATTCAAGCGCAGGGCTCCCGCCCGTGACTCAGGTGGTGAAAGCCCTCAAGAAAAGCAAGGTGAGCAAGATCAAGTTCAAACATACCTTCGATGCCAGCCAGTCCGGCACGTTCATCTTCTGCACCGATACCAACGACAACGTCCTCGCATCCGCGCGGATTGAATAGCCCGTGACGTCAGCGAAGAACCGCGTCGCGCCGCCCGTGGTGTAGCCGCGCTTCTGCGAAGCGCGGAGTTGTGTTGTAGCGGTCCGTTTTGTCGGTCGCTCGGGACGTCAGCGGGCAGTATTCTCGCTCACGAAGCCCTTGACCATGGCCGCCACCTTGTCCACGGCATAGACGTGCAGGAAATGGCCGACGCCGGGAATCCGTTTCAATTGCAGATGCGGCATGAGCCGCCGCGCCGCGACGGTATCAAACCGCGGCCGGGCGCTGCCGATGTATAACGCCGGCGCCGTCACCTTCGGCAAATCCCGCTCGGGCCGCAGATCGCCGATGTGCTCCGGCAGAAACCGCAGCACGGCATCGGGCGCCGAGCACATCTCGCGGATGATCGCCTCGCACCGACCATCGCGTTCGGATGGCAGGAAGAAAGATTCCCGTAATGCCCCGGCCAATCGCGCGCGGAAATCCGGTTCGTCCAGCCACGCGCGGATCTGTTTCTGACCCGCCAGCGTCTGCTCTGCCGGCGGCAGGCTCCCATCCAGATTGATGACCGCCCGCGGCGGAAGCCGGCCCGATGCCGCCGCCAGCAGGCACACCACGCCGCCCATGCTGTGCCCGAGCAGCACCGGGTTTTGCAGCTTCTGGCTCCGCGCGAAATCCACGATTGTCTGCGCGTAGTTCGCGAAGCCAGGCAAAAACTCATTCAAGGCGGTCCGCCCATGCCCCGGCAGATCCAAACGAAAGACGCGAAACTCCTTTTCCAGACACCGGCTCAACTCCACGAACTGTTCACCGTCGCATCCCCAGCCGTGGACGCAGATTATCGGAATCACTCCCGTCCCGCTGACTTCAAAATGCACTGCCACCTCGTTCATAACCGAAACCGAACCTACACGATCCGCGGTAGATCTTAAAGACAGTCATCGAAGCAGGTTAGGCGATCGGCGACCCTGTACCGACAAGGCGCGGGCACCTCTGATCCGCCACCAGTCATAGTGATTACCCGTTGAAAGTGACGCCGTTTCATTTCGAAGCGCGTCCCGGAATCACTTGTCTCGGTGGGTAGTTGCCTTTGACCAGCAGATTCGACTGGTAAAGCTAGGTACTGGCCCTATAATGTAATGCATGAGCAACCTACCCGTTACGCCTCTCTCCAAGCTAGCCAGTGTTGCCCTGCAGAGCTTCGAGCACCCTGCCACCGCCGCTGCCAAGAGGCAGGCCGCGCTCATGCGCCATCTAATGAGCGGAGAGGCAACATTTGTGGCCCTCAAGGAGGCGGTCGAGAGTCTCGTCGGCGCGGCACCCAAGGATCACGATGTGATGATTCACGCGTTCGGCATTTCTGTCCTAGACGTGCGTTTTCTCAAGCCTCACTCGTTTCTATTTCGAGGCTTCGATCAAGACGGCAACCAAACTTCGGTAGTCGTTCATTACTCGCAGATGGTTGCTCGCGTGGTTTACGTCCCCAAGCGAGGCCAGAAAAGGGTAGTCACGGGATTCTCTGTCCAAGAGGCAGCAAAGACTTGAATTGTGGTTGAGTGGAATGGTGAGTCCGATGAGCAAACTCGAAGTCCAGCGTTGGATCGACAATGCCGATAAGGGCATCGCACAGAACATCCCCAGCTTTGTCCTATCGAGCAGTAAGCAACTGAAATCGATAGGTCGCGCCGATGAGGCGGAGAAGGTCCTGCGGAGAGCTTTTGAGGTGTTCCACGACAACGCGTTAATTTTTCGAGAGCTTGCTGCCACGATCACCGATCGTGACGCGGTCGAGGGCTTGGAATTTGCTCAGCAACACGTGGACATACTGGGCGATCACGCGAATTACCAGAGAGCCATCGCCCTGAGTAAGCTTGAACGGGTTGGGGAGGCGATTCGTGTGATCGAGGAGATAGTCCGTCGAAACGAAGAATTCCGGAAAGACAGGTTTGTGGTTAGCAAATTAGTGTCCCTTTACAACGCAGAGGGACGCTTTGACGACGCGATTCTATTCATCGAGCCGCTGATTGACGACGGCACCTTTACCGATATTCGGATGAAACAACTACTCGCGACCGTAATGACGAAAGCTCGCAAGTCTCCCTCCAAGGTACTTCATTTGCTCAAAGACGATGTTGATCCAAGGAGCACACTCCTCAAGCAGAAGGCGGCCGAAATACTTGCTATAGGCGTAAATGCTCCTCTGGTACGACCGAATCTGATGGAGGCACCGACAGGTGCTCCAAACGGACCGTCGGAGGGAGATCCTTACATGGGCAGCAATCTTGCCGTAGCAGACAGGTCCGAAAGATTAGCTGGCAAGAGCGTGTTTCTCGTCCACGGTCACAACGGAGAGAAAAAGGAGACGGTCGCAAGATTCCTGGAGCAACTCGGCCTTCAGGTCACGATTTTGCACGAGAAGGCGGACAAAGGTCGCACTATTGTTGAGAAGTTTGAGGAGCATACCGACGTCCAATTCGCTGTGATTTTACTGACCGCAGACGATGTTGGAGCAGCGAAGGCAGACGCTAGCCGTCCGCAGCCGAGAGCACGGCAGAATGTGGTCTTTGAGTTCGGGTTTTTTTTGGGCCGGATTGGGCGTAAGCATGTTTGCGCATTGAAGGAGGACGGTGTCGAGGTGCCGTCCGATCTTTCGGGAGTTCTTTACGTTCCGCTGGACGCAGAAGGCTTCTGGAAGCTCAAACTTGTCAGAGAGCTCAAGGCGGCCGGTATTCCAGTCGATGCGAATCGTGCCGTGTGACGCCCCAGTCTGGTCACGATGACGGGACTTGCTTCCCCCCACATTTGCCGTTAGCCTATCGGCGTGGACCCCACATTTATCAGAAGCTCGCAGGGCTGCTGGAACGCAGGGAGAAGCTGGCGTTGGTCTTCCAGTCGCAAACCGCACGGGACTGATCAATCATGCCATCCGTGACAAACGAACGAATATTCCTGGCCGCCCTGGGCCTCACGATGATGATTTCCAGCCAAACCTTCGCCACCGACTCGACCGCGACGAATTATGTGCGCGGCAGCTTCCACGAACTGAACGATAACGGCGCGTGGTCGTGGTTCATGGACCCGCGGTGCATCGTCGATCACGGCCGGTTGATCGTCGGCTCAGTGCGGGCCAACGGAATGTTCCGCGACGACACGAATCCGGGCTGGGGCAACGTCGAATTATCCGCGCTCGACCTTGCCGACGGCGCCCGTCGCACGCTTGTGCTACAGGAGCACCTCGAGCAGGACGACCACGACGGCCCGGCGTTGCTCGTGTTGCCTGATGGCCGTTATCTCGCCGCGTGGTCGAAGCACAATCAGGAGCCGCGCGTGTATTTTCGGATTTCCGCGCGCCCGCACGACCCGTTCGCGTGGGCTACGATGACCGAGTTGGTCACGCCGGGCGTCAAGGGCAATTGGAGCGGCGGCAATTTCACCTATTGCAATCCATTTCGTCTCGCCGGTGAAAACGGGCGGCTCTATCTGTTCCATCGCGGGATGGATCAAGATCCGAACTATCTCGTTTCCGACGACAACGGCGCGACCTGGACCTACGGCGGTAAACTATGCTTCGACCGCCATACCTACAGCCCCTACGCGAAGTACGCTTCCAATGGCCGCGACACCATTCACTTTATTGTCACGGAAGATCACCCGCGCAATTTCGACAACAGTCTCTATCACGGCTTCATTCGCGGCAGAAAAATCTTCGGGAGCGACGGCCAGCTCATCGCGCCGCTCGCAACCAGTTCCAACACCTCGGTTCACATCACAGACCTGACGCGCCTGTATCAGGGCGGCCACACGAACGTAGCCTGGATGACCGATATCCGCCTCGACGACCGCGGGCGGCCCGTCGTCCTCTTCACCACGAAGACTGACGGAGCCGGCTTGCCGCCCGGACAGGGCGGCCTGGATCATCGCTTCCACTACACGCGCTGGGATGGCCGGCGGTGGATCGAGCACGAAATCGCTCATGCCGGCCAACGCCTCTACGCAGGCGAGGACGACTACACCGGGCTGGGAGCGATCGACCCGCAAGACACGAGCGTCGTCTATCTTTCCAGCGATGCCGATCTCACCACGGGCCAGCCTCTCATCAGCGCGGCGGATGGTCGACGGCATCACGAAATCTTTCGCGGCGAGACGCGCGACGGCGGCGCGACGTGGAAATGGACGCCGATCACAGCGAACTCGACCATGGACAACCTCCGTCCCCTCGTGCCGGTCTGGAGGGACCACCGCACCGCGCTGGTCTGGATGCGCGGAACCTACGGCCATAACCGCGGGGACTGGACCACCCACGTCGTCGCCACCATCCTCAAGCCCGGCGACTTCTGACCGCCGCTGCTGACTTGATTCACTCGATATCTGCCGTTAGCCTGCGGCCACACACATGACCTATCGACGCGCCACGTCCGCCGACTGCCCGCTGCTCGCGGAACTCAACCACCAGTTGATCCGCGACGAGAAGCACCGAAACACGATGACCGTTCCCGAGTTGGAGCAGCGGATGCGCGGGTGGCTGCAGGGCGAGTACGTCGCGATTCTGTTCGAGGACGGCGGAAAGGTCGTCGCCTACGCGCTCTATCGGGAACAACCGGACGAAATCTATCTTCGCCAGCTCTTCGTCGTTCGTGAACGTCGTCGCCAGGGTCTGGGCAAACAAGCGGTGCATCTGCTCCGCTCCGAAATCTGGCCGACAACGAAACGGCTGACCGTCGAAGTCCTCGTCGCCAACACCGCCGCCGTCGCCTTCTGGCGTGCCGCCGGCTATCGCGACTATTCGTTGCAATTGGAAATCCCGCCGAGGGATGTTGCCGGGGCTTGATTGGCCGGCATTCGGCTCTAGCCGCGTTACCGGAGAGCCTGAAAGAGACGCACCGGATGCACCGGGGCGACATGCGCGAGACCGCAGTCATCGAAGGCGATTTTCAGCGATGTCTCGTCGATCTGCAGAAGGTGGTGGTCCGACGTGATCAAAACAGGGATTTCCAGCAACGCTGTTTCTGCGAGGATCATGCCGTCGTTGCATTCGCTTTCGGGCAGCAGTTTTCGATCAATGAGAATCTCGGCAAATCGGGCCGTCAGTCCGTGCCCAACGGCAATCAGATTGAATGGCACAATCCGCCACCTCAACATGTTCTGTAATGCGATCAGGGCGAGGTGACGCTGCCGTTCATTGCCGCGCTCGCTCAGCAGATGTATCTCCTGCAGCGCCGTGGGGGCAATCCATAATTCGTAGCCACGCTTCAGAAATTCCGCATGGAATTGAATTACGCGCTTGTTTTTGTCGGCAAGATCGAGAGGGACGTTAGCGTCGAGCGCTAACTGTCTTTTTGCTGCCGGAGCCATAGATGATGGCCAACGCTTTCTGGAGATGTTGCTCGCGCCCTTCGTCCGACAATGAGTTCGCCATCTTCCGGGCCTTGGCGGCGGCTTTGCCGCCGGTTGTCTCCGGATACTGGCTTTTCTTTTCCTTCATCATGGCGGCTTTTTTAGGGTGGGACTTCATTGCGAGTTCATTTTGGCTCAGCCTCGGCGTCAACGTATTCAGTATCGTCTAATCTCCGATGATTTCAAGGACGTTCTGGCATGCCGTCGGCTATTGCGACTATTCGTTGCAACTGGAAATCCTGCCGACGGAAAGTGGCGGGGCTTGACTGGCTGGCATTTGCCGTCAGTTCAAGCACGTGCCCCGTTGACCGAAAATTCGCCCACCCGTTAAGCAACGCAAATTGATTGAGGCAAATCCGTCTGGAAAATCTTGGGAAATGGGTCTAACCTGCGCGTGATGCTTATGGAAGTGATCCAGGGCAAACTCGATCGCTTGGTGATCCATATCCTAAATGTTGTGTTTGTATTCGTCGAATTCATAGGAATGTCGATCACGTGGACAAATGTAACAGGTATCAAAGTTGGGATGGCGCGACCTCCTGCGGCACGTATCGGCTGGCTACTCTTGCTCGGAAGTCTATCGCTTGCATGTTGCGCAAACTTCGTGTGGGCCGCAAGTCATCGGTGGGTGCGCCCCTCTAAAACACTCTGCTACAACTGGTGCGTTACCCACCTTGTTGCACTCGGTTGGGCACTCCTTGTTTACACTTGGCTGAGAATAAAGGTCGGCCAATAACATGTTTGCGCGACGTCCAGTACTAGTCGCCTCCGCCTGCTGACTTGATTCGCCTCGCAACTGCCAGTAGCCTATCGCCGTGGACCCCATTTATCAGGAGCTGGCAGGGCTGCTGGAACGCAAGCAACCGCTTGCGTTCGCGGTGCTGGTCGAGACCAAGGGGTCGACTCCGCAGAAGTGCGGCGCGAAGGCGATCTTTCTGCCCGACGGACGCGTGATCGGCACGCTCGGCGGCGGTTGTCTCGAAGCCGAGACGCGACAAAAGGCTCTCCGCGCGCTGGAAACAGGCGAGTCGTTCACGTTCAAGGCCGTGCTCGACGACGATTTCGGCTGGGACGACGGCCTGATCTGCGGCGGCTCGGTCCAAACCTTCGTCCACCCGAACCCGCCTCCGAGCAAAGTCTGGCAGGCGCTGCTCGATAAATCGGCATCCCGCGAGCGGCGCGTGCTCGCCACGATCACCAGCGGCGAGCACATCGGCAAACGCGCCCTGTTCTCCGCCCAACAAGTGATCGTCTCCGACGATCTGCCCGCCGATTTGCTTTCGGATGTCTCCAAGATGTGTGTCAATCTGCTGGCCGAACCCGAGCCGGAACCGGTGTCACTGGTGCATCATCCGCTGTCCGCATCCATCTATTTCGAGCCCATCCTTCCCAAGCCCGTCCTCGTCATCTGCGGCGGCGGACACGTCGGCTGCGCCGTCGGCAAACTGGCCGCGTGGTCGGGCTTTGATGTCGTCGCCATCGACGACCGCGCCTCGTTCGCCAACAAAGAACGTTTCCCCGACGCCGCGAAAATCATCGTCGATGATCCCGCCAAAGTGATGAAAGATTTCCCGTTCGATGCCGACACGTACATCTGCATCGTCACCCGCGGACATCGTCACGACGCGGTGATCCTCAAGGAAGTCATCCACAGCAACGCGGGCTACATCGGCATGATTGGCAGCAAGCGCAAGGTCCGCACGGTCATGGAGGGCTTCATCAACGAGGGCGTCGCCACCGCCGAGGATTTCCGGCGCGTCCGCACGCCGATGGGTCTGGCGATTCATTCGCTGACCGTCGAAGAGATTGCCGTCAGCGTCGTCTCCGAGCTGATCGCCGTCCGACGCGGCGCGCAGAACTACGTCTCGCTCTCCGTGACCAACCAAATCGCCGACAAAATGCTCGGCAAGCCGCTCACCGATGCCGAATGAACGTCGCGATCATCCTCGCGGCGGGCGAATCGCGGCGGATGGGCCAGCCCAAGCAATTGCTCCCGTTCGCCGGCAAAACAATGCTCGAATGCGTCATCGACGCCTTCCGCTCGCCCCGCGTCGATGAAATCCGCGTCGTGCTCGGCTACGAGGCCGATGAAATCGCGGCGAAGATCGCTGACACGCCGGCGAAGATCGTTCGGAATGACCGTTACCAACAGGGCATGTTTACGTCGATGCGGGCGGGTCTCCGCAATCTGCCGAAGGGCACGAAGACCTTCATGATCGCCGTCTGCGACCAGCCGCGATTGAAACGCGACACGGTCGATACCCTCATCGAGACATTCGCGAAAGAGCGCCACAAGATTCTGATTCCGTCGTACAATGGACGACAAGGTCATCCGCCCTTGCTGCGAGCCGAATACGCGAAGGAAATCCTGGCGATGGACGAATCGCTGACCCTGAAACATTTTTACGCGCAGCACGCCGACGACATCACGCGCCTCGTGGTCGACGACGAGGGCGTGTTGATCGATATCGACGACCGCGAGACGTATCAACGCGAATTGAAACGACAGTCATGACCGATACATTTGAAATCCTCGCCCAAGACAGTAAGACCGCCGCCCGTCTCGGGCGGTTGCACACCGCTCACGGCCTGGTCGAGACGCCGATCTTCATGCCCGTGGGCACGCAGGCGACGGTCAAGTGCATGACCCCGGACGAATTGCGTGAGCTAAAGGCGCAGATTATCCTCGGCAACACCTACCATCTGGTGATCCGCCCCGGCACCGACCTGATCGCCAAAGCGGGCGGCCTCCACAAGTTCATGGGCTGGGACGGGCCGATCCTGACCGACAGCGGCGGCTATCAGGTTTTCTCGCTGGCCAAGCTGCGCAAGATTTCCAAAGAGGGCGTGGAGTTCCAATCACACGTCGACGGCGCGACATTGTTTCTCGGGCCGCGCGAGTCGGTAGCCGCGCAAGTGGCTCTGGGCAGCGATGTTGTGATGGCGTTTGACGAATGCCCCCACTGGCCCTGCGACCGAGAATACGCTTGCAGTAGTCTGGACCTCACCTTAGAGTGGGCGGCCCGCTGTCGGGAGCAGAAGTTGGCCGACAGCCAGTTGCTCTTTGGAATTGTGCAGGGAAGCGTCTATCCCGATTTGCGGGAGCGCGGCGCGCGCGAACTCGTGGCGTTGGGCTTCGACGGTTACGCCATCGGCGGCGTCAGCGTCGGCGAACCGCCGCCCGAAATGGCCCGTCAGGTCGAGATGACCGCGCCGTTTCTGCCGTCGGACAAGCCCCGCTATTTGATGGGTGTCGGCACTCCGCCGCAGATCCTCGAGATGATCGCCCGCGGGGTGGACATGTTCGATTGCGTGTTGCCGACCCGCGTCGCGCGCAACGGAGCCATTTTTACCGCGCGCGGCACCTACGACATCAAGAACGCCCGATACCGCGATGATTTTGGACCACTCGAAGATGGATGCGACTGTTACGCGTGCCGGCGGTTTACCCGGGCGTACGTCCGCCATTTGTGCAAGACGAACGAGATTCTCGGATTGCGGCTGATGACGTGGCACAACCTGCACATGTACCTGGGCACGATGCGCCGCGCGCGGGAAACGATCGCGGCGGGGACGTTCGAGCAATTTCGACGGGAGTTTACGGCGGCATACACGGAAGGAATCGGAGTCGATGAGAGTGTTTGAAATGTTGGCGATGTTCGGTCCGTCGGCGAATCAGGAACAGGATCCGCGGGCGGCGATGCTGCAGATGATCGTCACGTTCGGCATCCTCGGCGTGATGTTTTATTTTTTGCTGATTCGTCCGCAACAGAAACAGCGCAAGGACCAGGAAAACCTGATCAAGAACGTCAAGACCGGCGACAAGATTTTGTTGAGTGGTGGCATTTTCGGAATCGTCTCCAACGTCAAAGAAAAAACCCTGATGGTGAAAATCGCGGACAACGTAAAAGTCGAGGTCCTCAAGAGCGCCGTCTCCTCGGTCGTCCAAAAGTCCGACGAGGTGGAAACCGCCGCGCCATCCCCAAAGTGATCACAGCCTTATGAACAAAGAATTTACCTGGAAAACCACGCTCGTCGCCGCCGTCCTGGTGATCGCGGCCTGGGCGATTTACAACTACGGCATCAAACTCGGGCTCGATCTGAAAGGCGGGACGTCATTCCTGCTGAAGATGGACGTCTCCGGTATCGACTCGGCGGGACGCGGCCAGGCGGTGGCCCAGGCGATCGAAGTGCTGCGAAAGCGCATCGACCAGTTTCACGTCGCCGAGCCGCTGCTCCAGCGCATCGGTGACGACCGGATCCTCGTCGAGCTGCCCGGCCTGAAGGAAGCCGACCGCGAAGAAGCCCGCCGCCGCATCGAGAAGACCGCATTCCTGGAATTTCGGCTTGTCCATCCGGATAACGCCGCGCTGGTCTCCCAGGCGCTGACCGATCCACGGTTCATGCCACCGCCGGGTTATCAGAAGATGACCCTCAAGGAAAACGAAGGTGGTCGGGAATCCACCAGCACCTACTTTGTGAAGATCCGCCCCGAGATGACCGGCAAGTACGTCAAACGCGCCTTCGTGCAATACGACTCAATGACGGGCGCGCCCCAGGTCGGCATCGAGTTCGACGACGAGGGCGCCAAGATCTTCGAGCGCGTGACAACGGCCAACGTCGACCACCTCCTGGCAATCGTGCTCGATGGCGAACTGTACACGGCCCCGCACATCAATGAACCAATTGCCGGCGGCCACTGCCAGATCAGCCGACCGGGCGGCTTCCCGCTCGACGAAGCCCAACGACTGGCCAGCGTCCTCGAAAACCCGCTCCAGGCTCCCGTGAAAGTGATCGAGACGCGCAGCATCGACCCGTCACTCGGCAAGGACTCCATTGCCGCCGGCGAGCGAGCGGCGCTCATCGGGGCGACCGCAGTGGTCATTTTCATGGCCGTGTACTACCTGGCTGCCGGTATCGTCGCCGACATCGCGCTGCTGATGAACATTCTCATCACGTTCGGCGTGCTGGCGATGTTCGGTTTCACCCTGACGTTGCCTGGCATCGCCGGCGTCGTCCTGACCATCGGCATGAGCGTGGACACCAACGTGCTGATCTACGAGCGCGTCCGCGAGGAGTTGGCCACCAACAAAGGCTTGCGCGCGGCCATCGCCGCGGCGTATTCCCGCGCCTTCCGCGTGATCTTCGACGCGCACTTCACGGCCATCCTCACGGGTGTGATCCTGGTCTCGATGGGCAGCGGCCCCGTCAAAGGTTTCGGCGTGACCCTGATCATCGGCCTGCTCGCCAACCTGTTCTCGGGCGTGTTTGTGACGCGGATCATCTTCGATTGGCTCGTCGCCAAGGGCTGGATCAAGTCATTCAATATGCTCCACGTGTTCCGCCACGTGCCGCATATCAATTTCCTCGGCGTGTGGAAAATCGTGTTCACGCTTTCCTGGACGTTGATTGCCGCCGGCATGATCATGTTCGTTCATCGCGGTGGCCTGGACGTCGGCCACGGCGAGGTCTACGGCATCGATTTCAAGGGCGGCGACACCGTGACGCTGGGTTTCGTCAAACAGGTCGATGCCGACCAGATTCGGCACAGCCTCGAGGCCAACGGGTTCAAGGAAGCCTTCATTCAGTATGAACATACCCCCGGCAGCGCGGGCGGGGACGTGCTGTCACTCCGCTTGCCCGAAGGCCAGGCCGAGCCGGTCGTCAAGCATCTCCAGGACACGTTCCCGGAGGCGCAGTTCAAGGAACTCAGCCGCGAACGCGTCGGCGCGGTCGTCGGCGGCGAACTGCTGAAGCAGGCGCTGTACGCGGTGGGTGCCTCGCTCATCGCGATCATGATTTACCTCGCGTTCCGCTTCGGCGAATTCTCCTACGGATTCGGCGCGTTGATCTCGTTGATCCACGACGTGCTGATGACCGTCGGCTTGTTCTGCCTCTGGCCCCATCGGACGTTCTCGATGCCGGTCGTCGCCGCGATCCTCACGCTGATCGGCTACTCGATCAACGACAAGATCGTCATTTTCGACCGGATCCGGGAAAACCGGAAGCTGACCGCCGGCAAACTCAGCCAGATCGACCTGATCAACAACAGCATCAACCAAACCTTGTCACGAACGATCCTCACGGCGGGCACGGTCTTCCTGTGCGCCGTGGCGTTGTACGTGTTTGGCGGGCGCGTGCTCAACGACTTCGCCTTTTGCTTTGTGGTGGGCGTGGTCACCGGCACGTATTCGTCGATCTACATCGGCCAGCCCGTGCGCGGCCTGTATCGTGGCAGCGAAGCCGCCAAAGGCAAGAAATCATCCACCAAGGGCGCGCAGCCGGCCCGGGCCTGATGACGCACTGGCAGTGGTTCATGCCTCGTGAACCATTGACCATGGACCATCGTGTATGAAACGCTGGGTCATTGCTCCACGCGAGCCAGCGTTGACGGAAACACTGGCGCGTGAATTGTCCCTCGCGGCGCCCTTGGCGCAGGTCCTCGTCAACCGCGGCTTTCGCGATGCCGACGCGGCCTCGCGGTTCCTCAATCCGCAATTGCGACAACTCGGCGATCCGTTCGATCTGCCCCAGATGGCCCCGGCGGTGGATCGTATCCTCCAGGCAACCGAGGGCGGGGAACGCATCGTCATCTACGGCGACTACGACGTGGATGGCGTCACGTCGAGCGCGCTGCTGCAACTCGTGCTGCGGGCGGCCGGCGCCACGGTCGCGAATTTCCTGCCGCATCGCATGGATGAGGGCTACGGCCTGACCGCGGACGGCATCGCCCGCTGTCTGAAGGAGCACAAACCGCAATTGCTCATCGCCGTGGATTGCGGGACCGGCTCGGTCCGCGAGATTGCCGACCTCAAGAAACACAAGGTCGATACCATCGTGCTCGATCATCACGAGCCGGGCGAGAAACTGCCGGACTGCATCGCGCTGGTGAATCCGAAAATAGTGGGGCGGGCATCCCGCCCGCCTCGTTCCGAAGAGAATCACGGGCGAGACGCCCGCGCCACGCCTTTTGCCAGCGTGGGTGTGTCATTCAAACTGGCGCACGCGCTGTTGAAACGCGATCGGCGGTTGTCCGAGCGGATCGATCTGCGCGATCATCTCGATTTGGTCGCGGTCGGCACGGTCGCCGATGTCGTGCCGCTGACGGGCGAAAACCGCATCCTGGTCAAAACCGGCCTGGAGCGTCTGCCGCACACGCAGAAGATCGGACTGCGCGCGTTGATGGATATCGCCGGCGTGCCGGACGAGGTCAGCCCGCATCACATCGGGTTCCGGATCGGCCCGAGACTGAACGCGGCGGGCCGTCTCTCCGACGCGATGACCGCGCTCGAATTGCTGCTGACCGACGACGCGGCGCGGGCCCGCGAGATGGCCGCGGTGCTCGACGAGCACAATGCCGAGCGCCAGCGCATCGAGGAGGGCATGGTGGAGGAGGCAATGGCCATGGCGCGCGCGCGGGAGGGTGACCGGGTGTTGGTGCTCGCCAAGGAAGGCTGGCACGTCGGCGTCATTGGCATTGTCGCCTCGCGCGTCCAGCAGGAATTCTACAAGCCGACCGTGGTCATTGGCATCGAGGAGAACTTGGGGAAGGGGTCGTGTCGGAGCGTGATCGGGTTCTCGATTGTCGAGGCCCTTCAGCATTGCGCGCCGCTGCTCGAACGATTCGGCGGGCACGAGATGGCCGCGGGACTGAGCGTGAAGGCCGGCAAGATCGACGAGTTGCGCCGGAAATTGAATGAGTTCGCCGCGACCGCGCTCAAGGATGAGGATCTGTCGCAACGCGTGCGCATCGACGCCGTCGCCACGCTGGCGGATTTCGATGCGGAGTTCTTCGCACAACTGGACCGATTCGAGCCGTGCGGACCGGAGAATCCCACGCCCGTGTTTGCGGTCGAGGGCGTGCGATTACGCGGCGCGCCGCGCGTGGTGGGCAAGAATCATCTGCGCTTCAGTGTGACCGATGGAGAGACGACCGCTGAGGCCATCTGGTGGGGCCGGGGGGATTTCGAGTTGCCGCAAGGGAATTTTGACGTGGCGTTCACGCCGGAAATTAACGAATACCGCGGCGTGGAAAACGTGCAGTTGAAAGTGAAAGATGTCCGCAACCCGTTGTAGAGGCGCTTCTGCGAAGCGCCGCAGGAATTCTGCGCTTCATAGAAGCGCAGCTACAAACGCAATCAAGCCGCTTTTTCGACCCGCCCGCTCTTGATGCATTTGGTGCAGGCCTTGACTTGGCGATGGACGCCGTTGACGAGGGCGTGAACCACCTGCAGGTTCGGCTTGAACAGGCGCGGCGTCACGGCCGTCACGTGCTGGCCGATACCGCCGGTTTTCTTCTTCTGACCGCGCCGCAGGATGGTGTTTCCGCGCACGTCACCTTTACCGCAAATTTCACAACGTCGAGACATGATTTCTTACTCCGTTTCCTGTGAGAGCCGCGAACAATACCCAAACTCCGCCCGCTTCGCAAGGCTAATTTGGCCTTGAATTTGCCGTCCGCCTGGTCGGGCGCATCTAACACTGCCACCGAGATTATGCGCCACTACAAATCACCCGCGCAGTTTCTGCGAAATCAATGGCACCAACTCGGCGATCTTGACGCGGTCCTGTTTCATCGTGTCGCGGTCGCGGAGGGTGATGGTATCGGCGAGTTCGGGGCCTTTTTCGCCGAGAGTGTCGAAATCGATGGTGACGCACCAGGGCGTGCCCTGTTCGTCCTGGTAGCGGTAGCGTTTGCCGATGTTGCCGCGGTCGTCCCATTCGGTGGCGAAATGCGGCTGGAGAAGCTTGAAGACTTCCTTCGCCTTCTCGACCAGCACCGGCTTGTTGCGCAACAACGGGAACACCGCGACCTTGATCGGCGCGATCCGCGGCGCAAACCGCATCACGATGCGCGTCTCGGTCTGGCCTTTCTCATCGGTCGTGGTTTCCTCGTCGTAGGCGGAGCACAGCAGCGCGAGCGCGATGCGATCGACGCCCGCCGACGGCTCGACCACGTGCGGAATAAACTTTTCCTTCGACTCGTCATCGAAGTACTCCATCGATTTGCCCGAAAACTTCTGGTGCTGGCTGAGGTCGAAGTCGCCGCGGGCGGCAATGCCTTCGAGTTCCTGCACGCCGAACGGAAACTCGAACATCACGTCGACGCAGGCGCTCGCGTAATGGGCGAGTTCTTCCTTCTTGTAATTGTAGACGCTCAGCTTGGCTTTCGGCAGGCCGATCGATTCGTACCATTTCAGGCGTTCCTCGACCCAGCGCTGGTGCCAGTCCGCGTCGGTACCGGGCTTGATGAAAAACTCCAGTTCCATCTGCTCGAATTCGCGGCTGCGAAACGTGAAATTGCGCGGGTTGATCTCGTTGCGGAACGCCTTGCCGATCTGCGCGATGCCGAACGGCACCTTCTGTCGCGACACGCTGAGCACGTTGTTGAACTGCGCGAAGATGACCTGCGCCGTTTCGGGCCGCAGGTATGCCACATTCGCGCCGTCTTCCACCGGCCCGACGAACGTCTTGAACATCAAATTGAATTTGCGCGCCTCGGTGAACTCATGCGGGCCGCCCTCGGGACATTTCGTGTCCGGCAACTGGTCGGCGCGCCAGCGGCCCTTGCACTTCTTGCAGTCGACCATCGGGTCGGTAAACGACTCGACGTGCCCGCTGGCCTCCCACACGCGCGGATGGGTAATGATCGTGCCGTCGATGCCGACCACGTCCGTGCGGCTGCGAACGACGTCGTTCCACCACGCGTCCTTGATGTTGCGTTTGAGTTCGGCGCCCGCGGGGCCGTAGTCCCAGAACCCGTTGATGCCGCCGTAGATTTCGGATGATTGAAAGATGAACCCACGGCGCTTGCACAGCGCGACGATTTTCTCCATCAGCGGCGGGGATGCTGGTTTCTTGTCCGTCATGGCAAGGGCGGACTATCGCCAAACCCGGCCGCCAAGTCAAGGCATAGGCCGTGAACTTGTCAGTGGAAGTTGATGAGTTGCATCCGGTAGAACTGGTTCGACGCGGTGATGAGATCGCCCATCTCGGTCGACGGCAGGCTTCCCGTCACCATGATGCTTGACGAATAATTCGTCCACGAGTTCAGGTCGAGGCTCTTCTGGATCGTGAGCGTGGTGATGTTCGAGCCCGTCGGCGACGGGTCGGTCACAAAGAACTGCACGCCGATGCTGTTATCGTTCGTATGGCGAACAATTCCCGTGATGCCGGCTTTGACTCCCACTGAGTTGCTGACGATCATCTGCGCGCGCGCCGCGCCCGCGATGGTCCAGCAGGCCATGGCGAGCGCGAGCGCTTTCAGTCGTCCGTATTTACTCCGTGCTCGAGCTTTGTTTGTACTCATATGACCTCCTTGCCATTCCGAACATTGGTCAAGCTCAGTAGGCTCCGATGTTCCATGCGCCCGATGTGGCTCGCGCCGCGCCATCGGCGGCGGTGGTGAACAGGCCGGAGAGATTCGTGCCCTGGCCGCGACAGGTTGTGTCGCTTGGCGCCAGATGCAGATCGCTGTTGGTGCTCAACAGCGAGTAGCTGAGGAATTGGACCGGCGTGGTCGATCCGCCCAAGCTCGTGCTACCGGCCGGCGGCGGGAGCTGCGCCGGGCTGTTCGTGTGGCCGCCATAGGCGCCCGCGCCGAGATAGTTGTAGGCGAATCGGATTCCGTTGGTGCTGGCGTCGCTGAAGCTGATCTCGTAGCGGCCGGGCAGGCCGCAGTCATAGATCAGGTTATTGGCCACGAGGCAATTCGTCCACGTCTCGGTTCGGCCGCCGAGGCCGATGACCGAGACGCCTTCATTGAGCAGATCGACGATCGTGTTGTTGGCGATGACGATGCCCGACCAGATCCACGTCCCCGAATACTGCGAGCCGACGACCACCGCGTTTTCGTTCTGGCCGGCTTGCATCTGGGAGACGCTGAGCCAGTTGGCCATCTGAAACACGTTGTTGTAGATCCAGACATTGCTCGTCGTGGTGCCCCCGCCGGCCATCGGGCCGACCGGATCCCAGAACACGCCGTAGTTCGGGAAATTGACGCAGCGGTTGTCGTAGAACCGGCAGTTCGAGCCGCCTTCGTTGATCCAGCAATCCTGGTGCGCCACGTTGACATCGAAATTCGTCACGCCGTAGGTCAGAAACAGGTTGCTGTAGACCGCGACGCACTCGCCGCCGCTGAGGCCCTGGGTGCCGCCGCCGTTGACGATGTTGGCGGCGGGCGAATATTCCTGCGCGCAGAGGATGGTGTTGTTGTGGATCAGGTTGGTGATCCCGTAGTCGGCGCCGCACATGCCCTCGCCGAGATAGATCGCCGCGGTCTGATTGTTCGGCGGCTGGATCAGGCACCAGGCGATCTC
>Ga0335069_10004665_pt1 | contig 20226 bp, 31 predicted proteins | sample Lox_Sample_11_FD_206714 | JGI IMG/M metagenome (GOLD analysis project Ga0335069, IMG submission 206714) | Soil microbial communities from Loxahatchee National Wildlife Refuge, Florida, United States - Lox_Sample_1.1 | ecosystem: Environmental > Terrestrial > Soil > Wetlands | place: USA... | reverse complement strand
CGCGCCGTGGTGTAGATGGAGGACGGCGGGAAAAACGACCGGCGGAGGCATCGCGGATCATGCAGTGAGCATAACGCGACCGGCGGGCGGGCGAGTGTGTGGTTCAGGCACTTCTCTACACCCACACACTCACGGGGAAATCTTCTTTAAATCTTCATTCCTTATATGCGCGCGCCGACTGAGGGGCCAGGGCCCCGCAAAAATGTAGGGTTTCAGACCAACAGAACAAAAGGCGAACGACTGAGGGGCCACAGCCCTACAGTTGAAGCGCCGACAGCCAATAAACACAGGGACTCTGAAAAACGGCATCATCACCACTCAGGGCGAAAATTCCCAGTGTCACTCAATTAATACCCGCTTGCACTCGTCTTACCCTGCAATGTAGTATCTGAGACAGGCCTATGCGTTACACCTCGACAGCCCAAAGCGAACGCCGTCAAAACGGATGGAACCGGATCAGAGCGGAAAAAGGATTGCCGCCGATCAGCGACGAAGACCGCCGGAGACGCCGACTTCGAAACAAGAGGTATCAGGACAAGAAGCGCCGCGAGGCAGCAGAGGCGAAAAAAGGAGCCCAGAAATGAAGAAGGAGCCGCCCCCCTTGACGAAAGCAGCCCCCAGTAACGACCCCGCTCATCACAGCGAAGTTGATGACCCAATTCGAGTCTATCAAACCTCGAACCGGGCAGAAAGGAAAATTTCATGCCCGCGCCAAAACTGAAGACGCCAGCGCCGCAGAAAGTGCAGGCGCGCAAAGCCTACGAGGTCATCCCGCAGAAGCGGAAAGAAGACGACCCCGACCGCTACACCAAGAACCCCCACGACTATGGCGAAGTGCTTTTGAAGCCCGACGCCAAAGGCCGAACGAAGCTGGGCGGAGCTCTCCAGAGAGACCTGTATTACTGGATCTCGAAACACACCTGGGGAACCAACGTCAGCAAGGTGAAGGGAACCGTTCTGAGGCCCGAGTACGCGAAACTCAGTCTCGGAATGCTGGCACGGCTCACCGGCAGCGACCGGCGCACCGTGGCCCGTTCGCTGGCGGATCTGGAGGAACGCGGCATCATCGAGGCCCGAGAGCGCAAAGGATGCGGACCCACCACGGCGAAAATGTACAAGCTCACGCCGGAACGCTGGAAGGCCGCAAAGTACTACGAACCGAAAGCCGTCGAGCAGGACGAAGCCGACGAGCCCGAGGAAGAGATCGAGCAGGCCGAAGCGCCCGAGGCCGCGACCGTTGAGACGGAGGCGACCGTAGCCCCCGGCAAGAGCAGCAAACCCCAATCCCTGGCCGTGCAGACCACCAGGACCGGCCCCCCTGTTACAATCAAACTCGTTTATCAGGTCGATGACTTCCCGGAAGCGATCCGGTTTTCAGCCCACCCCGGCACCGGCGGGAAAGTTCATATCCGCTGTAGGGCTACAGCCCCACAGCGATTCGCCGAATCTTCGCCCGCTGCAATTTCCGCAACTGCTGCAAACACAGACGTTAACGACTATTCCCGGTACATTTCCGAATTCGTCTTTAATTTTTGGGGAAAATCAGCCGACCAAAAGCTCATAAGTGCCATTGTTTCAGGCGTTAACGGAGCCCCACTTTCGTTTTACGAGAACGTTGTAAGCCAACGATTCGCAAAACGCGGCAATCACACCACCGGCTTACTCATCGCACTGGCAAAGGATGCCGCCGCCGCCTGGGAAGAACATCAGCGGCAAACACAGTCAGCAATGGCCCGCAAGGCGCTACAGGGACGCGGGCAGGACTTGCCATACGATGAGGCCCCGGAGGCCCCGGCAGCGCCACAGGGCGCGCCGTGCGCCGCCTGTAAGGGCAAGGGCCACACGAAGGCCTGGTCGAGCGTTGCAGGCGTTTACGCGGAGCGCAAACACAAGTGCGCCGAGTGCCACGGCACCGGAAGGAAAAGCGAATGAACGGCCCCGCGATTCTGACGGTCATCGCGTTCGCTTTTTTGTGGTTCGTGGTGCGCCTGATGCGAGTCGATCACGAGGTACAGAGCCGCCGATTCCCGGGGGCGAAAATTCCGGCCGAAAATTCGCGGCAGGCGGAGACCGGCTGGGAGATCGGAGCCGCCAACCGATGACCGGCTCATGCCAGTTATGCGGGACGCTCATCTATGCGAACCGGACGCCGAAACTCAACGACCCGGCCCCCAACACTCCGGCTCACGAGTATTTTGTCCGTCTCGCTGAATTCGATTTGCTGGCAGGCAGGATGAGCGCTCATCTGTTGCAGGACCATCAGCAGGAATCGATGCAGATGAGCGCCGTCCAGTTCCTAGCAGGCAAGGTGTACGCGATGACCTGGTGCGCCAGCGCCACTACTCCCGAATTTGACGAGCTCAGGGAGAAGTGGCGCAAGGCAGTTTTAGAGCAGCTTGTGATTACGACCGCCGAAGGTCAGGCAGCAGAAGCAGGGGCGGGCGATTCGTCGGCACCGGCAGCGCCGCCGCCGCCGTCAGGATCGTAACTGAAAAAGTCGTTGAGAAAGGCTTCCAATTGCGGACGGATTTTAGGATCGTTGACGACGGCGCGAGTAGCGGGACGCATCGCGGCAAGCGCGATCACTCCGACCGTTCCGACCTGTTCAAGCTCTCGATAGACTTCGAGGCCCCCAGGGTGGAACGCGCAAATATAGGCCGCGAAGTCGAAACCCTGGACCCCTTCTTTCATGCGCTGAAAGCCCATGATGCACACTTGCTCTATTCGTTGCTCGATTGTGAGCGGCAAAGCTGCGTTACCTCCATTCGTTGGATTCTGCGGAGCCGCCGAGTACTCCGCGCGGAGAGCTCGAACGCCCGCGATGAGCTCAGGCAAGGTTTGCCGGAACTCGGAAAAAATGCCCGCCAGATGCGGAGCCCAGGACGAACCCGCCTCACCGTTGGCAGCGACCGGCGCAGCATCGGAAGGAAGGCCGAGCAGACCACGAACCCGGCCCGCCCAGGTCTGCAAACGCTCCAACTCATCGATAGGATCGACCGACCGCGAACCCTTCATAACCCGGCTCACCACGCGCTCTACAACTGCCTCGACATCCACGGCAGGCTGAGGCGGAGGCGTGATCAGTTTCGCCATGTCGATGGTATCCCGCACCACGTCATGAGGCGATTGGCCGATTCCCTTCATAGCCGCCAGGACGATCTGTCCGACGAGCTCGTTACCGAAGGGTGCAGCCTGGCTCACAGTGGGAGCCGGAGCCGCCGGAGGCGGAGGCGTGCCGTCTTCAGCCGTCCTCACGCGCGCCTGACCTGTCACGCGATCACGCACCAGAATACCCGAATTCAACAGCCGTTGAATTTCGTCCTGGTTCTTCGGTTCAGCCAGGCACAGGGTACGCGGATCGTATTGCGGAGGCTTCGGCACCGTGCCACAGTCGAAGAAGGTCTTACACAGTTCTTTCCGCCCCTTCGGTCGATTGGCGTCGTTGAGGCAGCACATGTAGTACCCGCGCCCGAATTCTTCGCCCACGAATTGCGCCGTCATCTGGTCTTCTTTTTCGGTCTTCAGGATCGCGGTCTCATCCTGGCCGATCAGGCTCAAGTCAATCTTCGGGCGAATGCGGTAGATGTAGGCCAGCAGCCCGGTTTTGTCAGGGTAGCCCGCCAGATACCGATAGAAATCTTCGTTTTTCTGAAACGTCAGATCGTAGGATTCGACGGAGTAGTCAAAAACGACCGGCTCACCCGGTTTTTTCGCCCTGGAATTGGCAGGGCGACCGCCCGTATTGACTGGTTTCGGAGCCGTTTGCGCGCGCTTAACTGTTGCCTGCTGAGCCATTTGTAAGACCTCCCTGTATCCACCTTAGACTAACCTACCCAGCCGGTTGCAGAACCCCCCTGGCTTGCGTGCATGATCAAACTTGCCACAAGCGCGCGCAGTCTATTCCGCCGTCGAGTACCTCCCCGAATTCGGACGCGCCGTCCGGATCTCGGAGTACGACCGCCCTATGCTGTCCGACGACGAGGAGACGGCCCAGACGATCAGCAACATGGATGAGATCGCCGCCGCCGACAGCCGCGACCGGGCCGTCATCGCCGCCGCCAGCGAGGCGCTAGACGCGGCAGGGATCGACCGGCGCACCGCCACAGGTCTGGAGATCGCCAGCGCCGTGTTCTGGTGGCTCAAGAGGAACGTGCGCTATGTGCCAGTCCCCGGCACGTCCCGGCTTGTCGATCAAACGCTCATCACTCCCTGCACCACGCTGGCAATGCCCGATCCGATGGGCGACTGCCCGCAGTTCTCAATGCTGGCGTGCGCAATGTTCCGAGTGCTCTGTCTCGATAGTCGCTTCGTGACGATCAAGGCCGAGCCGCAATTCCCCGACCAGTGGAGCCACGTCTATAACACCGTCGAGGTGGACCCCGGCCTATGGATGCCGTTCGACTCATCGAACGGACCCAGCCCCGGCAGCGAGTACGCAAGACCTTACGCGCGGCGCATCTGGCCGCGACTCTCACCGCAGCAATGCAAGGAAGGCCCAATGCTCAGAAGCACTCACCGGCACGTACCGACAGGTATGCGCAACATGACTACGCGCATGGCTCTCGGAGCCCTCCAATGCGACCAGGACGGCAACTGTTACGACGACGGCGTGAACGTCACCGGCAATCTGACCTTATCGGAAGTGCAGAGCGCCGCGACCCCAGGCGACATGATCATTCCCGGCTTATGCAATGACCCATCCTGCATGATGACCGGACCCGCCGCCCCCGTTCAGAACGTGCTTAATACGATGCCGCCCCAGACGCCGAGCTCAGGCGGATTCCTGAACACTCTCGCGAACGACCTGACCGCCATCGCGGCCCCCATCGTCAGAAGCGCAACGACCCAGCAGCCCTACATAATCACAGGCGCGAACGGTCAGAAGCTTTTGTACAACCCGGCCACCGGCACCACCAGCGCCGCGACATCGAGCGCCATCAGCCCGACCATGATCGCCGTTGGTCTCGGAGTCCTGGCCGTAATCGCACTGTCAGGCCGCAAATGATTCGCAGCGTCTCAACAGCGCCCGAAGGATTCAGCTTCAGAGGCCGCATGGGCAGCGCCCAGGTGACCACCGGCATCTACAGCGGCATCGAGACCGGCGGAGCGCTCATCCCGGTTATCGGCCCGTTCGTTTCAGCCGCCGCGAAGATCGTGCAGGCATTCGGCATCGGTTACGGATGCGGAGGCACCTGCACCGCCGCAACGCAAGTTGTGAACCAGATCGAGCCGCTAATGAAACAGAACCTTGCAGCGGCGCAGGCGCAGGCGCAGGCGAACGGCGGATGTCTCACGTTGAGCGAGGCGCAGGCCCTGGAGGCGAACTTCAACACGCTATGGGCGAACGTCCTCAAAGGATGCGGACAAGTTCCGGCACCCGGCGGAACGCAGTGCATAGCCGACCGTCAACCCGGAGGTAAGTACGACTGGACAAGCTACTACCTCACACCCATTCAACAGATTCCGGTTTGCGCCGATCCATCACCGAGCCAGACCATAACAACGACCGCGCCGCCGAGCTCCGGCACCACAGCGCCGCCGAGCTCCGGCACCATCACCACCGCAGCAGCCCAGCCTAATCTGTTGCTCATCGGAGCCGCAGCCCTCGGAGCGCTGCTTATCGCAAAGGCCCTATGATCAGAAGCCACAACGAAGGAACTCCGAAACGGCGCATAGCAATTATCCAGATGCCGCGCCCGCAACGCGCCCGCATGGGTTCAATCGGACCCGTACCCCCGCCGCCGACAGCCTGGACAACCATCTCGGACGAAACGCCGGAGAGCTCTGCAAACTGGATCGCCAGCATAATGCAGCGGCAGGCGACCGCGCGCGAGACGACACCCGGCACGTTGACCTATACGCCCGCAGCCACGACACCGGCCCCTTACGTCGCGCCGTGGAATAGCTGGCTCAGTCCGAATTGCCCACCGGCAGGCGCAACCGCCGCGCCTGAACCGGCCACGGTGAAACCAACTAAGTGGTGGTTGATCCTCGGAGCCATCGGCGCAGCCGCATCGCTGAAGTATCTGTTGTCCGACGAAAAAGAAGAAAGGAGGCATCGGTAATGGCAAAAGGAAGCGGCGGCATCATGCTATTGGGAATCGGCGGAGCTATCGCGTATTTCACGCGCGCAAGCTGGCTCCCGCAGGCCGAAGCAAAGCTGGGCATCAATGCGACCGGCGCGACAGGCGCGACTGGCAGCAGCCAGACAGCGCCCACCACAACGACCGGCTCAAAGCCGATCACAGCGAGTACCGCGGGCTCCATTCCCGTGGGCAATCAGGGTTGTTTCGGATACATCCAGAGCACCGATAACAGTCTCATCGTGACTTGCCCGCCTGGAGTGAGCCCGCCGCCCGCGAATCCGCCCGTGAACAATTGCGCCGCAGGCTTCACCCTCGACGCCGGAGGAATCTGCACCCGCTATTCAGACTCTTACTTACTGGCGAATCTGAACAGCATTCCCTGGACCGGCTTACAAGATATCCCATCCGAGCAAATCAACCGGATCGACCCGCAGATTCTTTCGATGTACGCCACCACCACAGGAGTAACGGCAGGCACCGCGCTTGCTTACATGCTGGGTCTCGGAGGCACGGCACCGGACGGCACGATCATGAACGGTAGCGATGGGTACGCATACCAGTCATTGAACGGGATCTATTACAAACAAGGCGTCTCGACAATGACGACGGTCAACAGCCCCATCGGGCAACGCCCCGGCCCGATTCCCGGCCCGCAACATCCGATTTACCGCAAGCTGGCAGGAACACCCGCCGCCGGCCGAAATTTGACCGCACTGGCCAGGGCCCTTCCGATCACGAACGCGACTCTGATAATGGCGAGCTCAGATCCGACCATCGCCGCCATAGTTGGCCGCGATCCGCGCGCCATGCTCACCGCCGCACAGTGGAACAATTACTACACGCAGGCAACCGGCATAGTGCAGGGAATCGACCTGCATCCCGCCGACATGCGCGGATCTCTGATGAGCGCCGAACAGTACCAGGCGCGCCGAGCAGCCGCAGGCCTGCAAACCATAAGCAATCTCGGAACGCTGCGACCGGCGCGCCGTGGAGCTTTCCCGCTGGGCAAACTCGGTTACATCAATCAATGGGTGCCACCCGGCAACCGGACCATTTACCAGATTCCAGGACGCGGCGCAGTTCCGGCAGGCAGAGGCGGGCAGATACCGCCGCGCGGTCATCTCGGTTTGATCCATGACGGCGGAGGCTCACACCGCTGGGCGCGGAGTCCCTTTCCCCGCCCCGACTGGTGGAGGGAGTACCAGGGCGAATGATTCGCACCGTGCAGCGCCGCCCGCAGCGCATCGGGTTCTTATGTCCGATCCTCAACCCGTGGAATCCCTTTTGCGCATTCGGCGAGGACAACCCTTCTGTATCGTCCGATCCGAACAACCCGAGCCAGTGTTATGGCGGAGGCCCCAACGCCGACGTAGCAGCGTGCGCAGCGGCAGGCAACAGGGCAGCGGCCCAATACGCTGCAGCGCATCCGGCAGAGGCGCAGGATTATCAGGACGTGCAAAGCGGAGACCTGATCTCACTGGCAAACCCATTCACCGGCACCGGCCCGCTGTCACCGTCGAGCACAAGCGTACCCACATGGGCATGGTTGTTAGGCGCCGGAGTCGGAGGCCTGCTGCTTCTGAGGCGATGACACGATGATTCACACCGTACCGATACCGACCTCTGTCCAACGTCTCGGATGCGCCCCCGGCTCCGATTGTTGCGATAGCTGCAAATCGCACAAGCTCTCCGCCGTCCAGTGCGACCAGGACGGCAACTGTTACACCGATGGCGTTCTCACATCGGCACCACTCACAGGCGGAGGCAGCGGAGCCGCCCTCAGTCCCACAACTTTTGTAATCGGCGCAGTGCTGTTTATCGGACTGCTCGAACTCACCAGCAGGAGAAGGCGGTAGACATGGCGAAGCTGACCGGAGCGAAGAAAAAAGCATTTTTGGATCGCATGGCGAAAGGAAGGAAGAAAGCCGCGCGCGCCAAAAATCCGAAGCGAAAGGCCACGAAAAAAAAGGCCGCGAAGAAGAACCCGGCAAAGAAGCCGAAGAAACAGGCCCGCAAAAAACCCGCAGGCCGTGCGCCCATGAAATCCCACATGACGCAGATGAAGCGCACCGTTAAGACCGGGACCAGCAAGCGCGGAGGCACCGCGAAATCGAAGCTCACGAAGGCGCGCCACACTGCGAAGAAGGAGCAGCGCAAGGGCTACCCGCGAGGCGTCCCCAACGGGAAGAAGAAGGGCAGACGCAACCCTGACGACATGCAGGGAGCCGCCGAGCTATTCGAGCAGTTCCACCAGAAACCCCCCGGCCACATCGTGACCTATGAGGAAATGGTCCGATACCCGAGCCACTTCGCCGAACTCGGAACGCTCAAAGAGTTGCGCGTGAACCTCGACCGGCTCAACCCGGAATTCCCGCTAACCCGATTCGGCGAATGCGATGTGCTTTGCACACCGGACGGCGCAAACATCTATTTCAAGGGTGGAGACCAGGCCGTTGATTTGGCCGCGCTCGACATCCACACCGATAAAGACACGGTTGAACTCGGACCATGCGTCTATATCTGTTACCACACCATCAAAGGCTTTCACGACTTCGCGCCCACCAACTACGAGCACGAATTCGGCGAAGAAGACGGAGAGACGCCGACGCTCTGTTACGACTGCCTCAACAAGAGGCTTTTTCTTGTCGGCGGAAACTACCAGGTGAAGCGGCCTGGAATCGTGAACTAAAGAGGCGAACCCATGGCGCACACAACACAGGAATTCAGAGTCGCGAAGAACCCCGGCTCAAAAAGTTCTAGGCCACCGGCCCGGAAGAAAGGCAGTAGTCATATGGCAAAAGCAGGCACCAAAAAGACGAACACGAAAAGCGGTGGCCATCGCAAGGCCCCTAACCCCGCAATGCACCACAAGAAGAAGAGGAAGCCGAACCCTTCCGGCCTTGCGGCAACCATCGGCAGTCCGAAAGACATCCTGACCGGCGGAGTCGCCGGACTGGTTTCGGCAATCGCTACCCGGCAATTGCCGCAGATGCTTTTGAGCACAGCCAACACAGGCGTGGAAGGATACGCGGCAAACGCCGTGACCGCTCTCGCTATGACATGGCTTGCAGGCACGTTTGCAGGCCCCGCAGCGGGACGCGGCGCACTCATCGGAGGTTCGGTGATTCTGCTGGATCGCGTGCTCTCCGAGCAGGTTTCCCCCATCAGTTCATACCTTGCCCTCTCAGGCGTCGGAGACGCGGCAGCGTACAGCAAGCTGGGAACGATTCGTACCGGCTACTTCAGCCACCCGAACATCCAGAACCCCGATGGGTCGATGTATGTCCCCGACCCCGTGACGGATGCCGCAGTGGCCGCAGTGGTGGCGAAGTATCCGCAGATCGCAGCGCCTTTACAGGAAGCGATGGGCGGAGGCGGAGGACGGCGCATGGGTGCGGTCAATCCGAGCAGTCTGCGCCGACACACAGCCAACGGCATGGTTTTGTCGAGCAGGTTCCAGGGCAGGTTCAACCAGTAGGCCGACAGGCCGGAAAACGAAGGAGAGAAGAGTAAATCAATGAGTCCCACAAGCCCATCCGTTTACGTGCCTGGCAAGGTTCGCACCGTCCAGAGCCCGTATTTCGATACTTACGTCGTCGCGTCCGGTTCCAGCATCAACGCGGGCGGAGTCACCAAGATGTTTGGCAACGTTCAGGGTGTCGGAGGCATCGGCCCGAACATTACCAACATGCAACAGGCCTTCCAGTTGTCGGGAGGCGAATCGTTCCTCCTGTCCGCATTCCGCGTTACCCCCGTGGGTTGCGCCCTCGCGGACGTGGATAACTTCATGATCAATAACACCGTGCGATTGATCATCGGAGCGGGGAACTTTTTCTACTGTGACGCGCCCATGGAATACTGGGCCAGCGGCGCAGGCGCATACGGCGGAACGTCGGCAGCCGCAACAAACGGCATCCCCGACCCGCGCGCTATCGTGCCGTTCGACGTCGATCCGATTTTGCTCACCGATGGCGTGAACTTCCGCGCCGAGCTCATCGGAACGGCCTTCAATGCATCCGCGAACTTCACCCTTCGCGTCTACCTTGACGGCCAGAAGACCCAGCCCGCGCAGTAGTAAGCAAGGGCCAACCCGTAACCCGAAACGTCCGCCGCCGCCCGTTCGTCGGCGGACGTTTTCAGTCCAGAGAGGAAAGGAAAAACCAAAGCCATGGCAAGCAACGCAGGAAGCGCCGAAGATCAGCCCACATATGTGGAAGAACCATGTTTCTACGTGTTCACAACCCAGCTTTCAGGCAACGAACATATCGGCCAGGTGGCCGTCAACATTGACCGCGATTCAGACTTTCTTCTGACCGGCATCAACGGATCGAGCGATGGCGAATACTCGCTCAACTTCCGGCTCCCGAGCGGACGCCTGGTCTCGAACGCCGAGATATTCAACGGCGATCTGATCGGCACGGCGAACCAGCCGACCGCCATCGGCCCGCCGCCGATCTACCGCGCGGGCAGCGTAGGCCCGCAGCTTGACCTAACGGAGCTCACAGGAAATTCGAACAACATCAACATCGTTTTCAGCGGTATCCGCAGACTTCGAACGACCTAGAGGCGAGAGAAGCCCACATGCTCAATCAGCCATGGATCGATCCGCGCGATGTGGACTGGACGAGCGCCCTTAACGGCGTTCGTAATCCCGGCTTCCGCATCAATAACAACCCCTTCGTGAATGCCGCGCTCAAAGACATTTACATGCAGGCCCTTGCCAACGGGAAGAGCATCGAGCCGCGCATCTATGTTTGTCCCGACCCCGAGAATCAGGCTATTCCCCCCGGCGTCACGTTCGATTATGAAGTGCCGAGCGAACCCAACACATGGGTATGGGCAGTGTCGGCGAGTCTCGCAAATCCGCCGAACACCATCGGAGCTCAGGACACGCTTTTAGTCCAGATCACCGACAGTACGACCGGCTCAACACTGTTCAGCCAGCCCACGCAGCAAACCAACCTGACCGGCCTCCCGATCATTTCCGGCTCACCGACGCCACAGGGCAGCGGCAACGGCTACCGAGGCCCCCAGGTCATCATCTCGACACCGCACTTATACGCACCGCCCAGCTATCCGGTAGTGCGACTGGTGAACACGTCGAGCACCCTAACGCTTCAGGCCCGCGTCACCCTTTATACGTGCGTGGAGTACGACCTATGAACCCGTGGAACTCGATACTGGCCGCGAAGCATAGCCAGCTTTCGCGCGCCCTTCGTGTGGCTCTCGGAACCGTCTGCGAAGGCGGAGAACCGAAGATCACCCGCGCATCGCTGCGCAAGCAGTTAAAGCGCATCCAGATCAATGCCGCCACGGCAGGCGATAACGTCGTGATCCCCGGCGGGCAGGCAGGCGTAAAGCAAATCTTCGAAGTGGTGATGTGGAACGTCACGAAACAAACTCTCATCTGGCAGCAGGGTCTAACCGCCAACAGCCCCATCGTGCAAACCCGCTTTACCGACTTCCCCGACGCGACCGGCTTTACTCTCGGATTCAACGGCAATTGGGACATGCCGCACTGGGAGATCGACAACGGCCAGCCGCTTGTACTCAACCTCCAGAACGGGACACAGGTCGATGGGTTCGTTGTGTACCGCGTCCAGAACGGGACGAATTGAAACGTGCCCTCGATAAGCCAGCTTCACACCTGGACAACGGTCGATTATCAGAACCACCCAGGGCAAGGAAAGGGCATCTGTTTTAACGGCAACGGTTCGAGCATCTTTATCGCGATCAGCCGCGCGACTCTGTTGCAGCTTGCGAAAGCAACCGGCGCAGTGATCACCTCGAATCACACCACGATTCAATGCACCGAGGCTCTATGGGACGCGATCAACTCGCAGTTCTGGACAACGCCCGCCGGAGGGGGCGGAGTCTTCACCGTGGCCCGCTGGAACGGAGCCGCCGCCGTGATCAACCTACCACACACCGGCCAAAGCTCATGGGGCCAGATCGTGGTAAACGGCCACTACTGGACCGGCAACTATTTCGACGGCACCATGACCGAGCTCGATGCGGCAACCGGCGCAGTGATCATAGCCGCGCTCAATGTCCCCGGCGCGAATCCGACCGACCCGACCGGCACTATCGCATTCGACGCCGTGAACCAAAATCTATGGTTGACCAACATCCCGAACAAGCTCACGCGGATCTCTGAGCCGTTCGGCGCAGTCACCGGAACTTTCTTCCCCGCCGGAGTCGGATCGTGGGGCGGATTCTGCATAGCGAACGGGTTTCTGTGGGGAACCGACAACACGAATAACACCCTCGTGAAAATGGACCTTAACGCGAACGTCGTGCAGACCATCGCGCTACCCGTGACAGCCCCTCGCTACATCTGTTTTGACGGCCTTTGGTTCTGGATCTGGGACGATACCGGCACCGTCAGCGCGTACAACAGCATAGGCAGCTTCCAGGCTCAAATCTCGATCACCGTTGCGGATGCTAATCAGGAGATCGCCAACGACCCCGTAGAAGGCCCCGGCCTGGTCTGGGCAACCTATGGGAACAATCCGTACTTCGTGACGCAGTTGCAGCTAATCGGCGGAGTGCTCCCCGGCGGAGGCATCGTGCAAGGCACACACGCGGGTTTCTGGAATGCTGGCCACTTTGGTGGCGGTACGAAATAGAATCAGGGTATGCCCGCAAGGCCCGTTGAACTTCTCAGACCGTCCGAACTCATCGAGCAGGTAAGCAGGCTCAGTGAAGAGGAACTGATCGAGCTCGCGGCGCATACCCAACACACCCGAGGGGAAGCCGCCTATCTGGTCTCCGCCTCTCAATTCCTAAGGAGCCACCGTGACAACTCATCAGCAGCAAAAAAAGAGCGCCGAAGTACTGGCATACGAAAAGCAACAGGCCGCTATTAAGGCGCAACGAAAGCTTGAAGCCGAAGCGAGGCCCGACCCGATTCACCGCGCGGTAATCTTCCTGCTCAGGCAGGCCATGCAGAATAACCGCGACTGCCGGAACGAAGCGCAGGACTACATCGAAGTTCTCGATTCCAGCTTCGCCGAGCCGGAGAAGCTTGCGGAGATCGAGAACCCGCCAGCGGCCCCGCAACTCCCGGCCGAAAATTCGACCGCAGGCCAGGACGGCGAAAGTTCGACCGCAGCCGAGCCCGCCGCAGAAGCCCCGCCCGTGGTCAAACAGTCCAGGCGATTCCGCAGATAGCGGACGCAAGGAAGAAGGAGCAACACACGCATGGGAACCGCCCCGTTCAACTTCCCGCCCGAAAGTGTGATCAACATCGGGCAAACACTCACCGGCAACAAGCTGGGTTTAACAGGTTCACTATCCGCGACGACGTTCTTTACAGCGCCGAACCCCGGCCTGTATCTGATCGCCGCCGCGATGCAGATTGTAACGACCAACAACGCCGGAACACTGGCGACGACGATTCACACGCCACACGCGGGAACCGTCGTCGCAGCCAATAAGCTGGTAGTGGATCTCGACCCGAGCGGACCCACTGACGGTTACATGGCCGCGATTCCGGTATGGATGAATGCGGGCGACGTCGTTCAGGCGTCCACCATCGCCGCCGGATTGACCGGCACCACCTACAATCTGTTTGTCAGCGCAACCCGGCTTTTCTGAAAGGAGGTGATGCCCCTGTGAATCTCGCACTCGACGACGAAGACGACGACCTCACAGCCGCGCCGTAGCCCACGTACCGGCGCGTAAGGTTTCAAACGTGGGATTCCCCCCCTTATATGAACTTCAGACGAGCATTCCGAATCCGAACCCGCAGGCCGAGCACTTGCCCCAGATGCAAAGCGCAGATAACCGACATGGGAGAGATCGGCCCGCAGGCGCCGCGCCCCGGAGCGTTTACGATCTGCTGGCAGTGCGATGAGTTTCTGAGGTTCGACCGCGCGCTCAATCTTCACCGGCTCACCGCCGACGATAAGCGTGAGATCGATCAGCACCCGCAAACCCAACGTGAGTTGGAAAAACTGCGAATAGCGATATTCGCCCATCGAGTCACCCGGCAGCATTACCCGCTGACCGTCGAGTAAGGAAGGCCACAAAATGAGCGCACCAGTTTTCTACGGCACAACAGGCAGCATCGGAGGATCGGAGCTCTTAGCCGCCGGATGCTTCACCGACACCGTGACAGTGACCGGCGCAACCGTGGGAATGCCCGTAACCGTCACGCCCCGAACTTTCCCCGGAAACGGCATTTACTGGTCTGGATATGTCAGCGCTCCCGACACCGTGACAGTGAAGGTCTGCACCAGCATCGCCGCGACCATCGGCGCATCGGTCTACGATGTGGCTGTCTTCAATGCCGGAGGCGGAGGCGGAGGCGTTACGCTCGAAACGAACGGAGTAGCGAACGCCCTTCAATCTCTGCTGAACCTCATCGCAGGTACGAATATGACTCTGACGGCAGACGGAGCCGGAGGCGTCACGTTCGACGCGGCAGGCGGAGGCGGAGGCCCGACCACAATCAACATTCTGAGCGGCATCAACACTATCGGCGTCACCTACCAAAACACGGGACTGACGGCCCGCTATGTATGCGTCAGCTTCACCATGCAAGTGGGAGACTTCCTCCAGGCCGAGGCCGATAACCAGGTCAATGGGCAGGCCCTTTACCCCGGAATCGGCAACGTGAAAGCTCAGTTCTTTTTCATCGTTCTGCCTGGCGGGTTCTACGTGATTACGAATCTCGGAGCCGGGACGGCCACCGCGGATTCCTGGATCGAGTGGCAGTAACCCCGTCGACCATCGCCCGATCCGTCGAGATGCGCCGGTAATCGTCATTCCCGGCGATTTCGGCCGACATCGCCGGAATCGACGCGGCTGCAGGCCTCCATCGCCACATCCGACGAATCCGCCAGATCGATAGCGGCCAGCAGCGCGCGCCGTTCGAGCAGCGGCATTCTGCGCAGCCGATTTACCCAGCGCAGTTTTTTCCGCTTGATCCGTTCGCGCTCCCGAAAGCCCTCGCCGAGGTAGCGATAATCATGCAGCGCGACGGGCTCCGGGTAATTCATCCACAGCCATTCGGTGGCCGTGCGCCCCGCGCGCGTCATTGTCTGAAACGTCGTAGAACGCCAGCCGTGGAGCTCACGCGCGTACAGAGGCGTGAAGTACCCCGAGAGCATGACGGCACAGTCCAGCCGTTTCAGGGTGCGCAGCAGCCGCACATGCTCATTGTTCGACATCTCGAACTGGTACAGATCCGCGCGGCCCCGCCGCGCGTGCATGTACGGCGGATCGCAGTAAACGAACTCCGAGCCCGTGAAGGCGTAGGAAGCAAGGAAGTCAATGCCATCGGCCCGAACAAACCGGAAGATCGATCGCACATCGCCGGATCGAGCGATTCCGCCGGAGGAATCGCCATTTCCGACGAGCGGATCCGGCAGCGCCCAAAGTGGCGAGGCCTGGCGATCGGCAGCGCCGCCGAAAGTGGCGATAGGGCCCGAAGCGAGATCGACGCCGATATTCAGAAGCGCCGGCCTTTTTAGCCGCATGACCGCGCCACCGCCTAAAAAGGGTTCGATGTAAACCGAATGAGGAGGAATCTGATTAATGAGACGCTGGAACACGCCTGGGCCGTTCTTGCCGCCTGGATACTGAGCCATTCCTCGAGGCTCTCCGAAAACGGCGATGAAGTCAAGCGGTGTTATTCTTTGCTGGAGGGATCGCGCGGCCTCATTGAAGCTTCGCACTGATCGGAAGAAGCCGGAAGGCTTGACGCATTCCGCGCGGTCCCTTTCACCGGATCTTTAGGCGCGATCCAGCGATACGCCGTCATCCCGATCAAACTTGCCAGCCAACTGCGGAAGTGCCACCAGTCCGACAGGCGGTAATACTCGGATGTGTCATTCTTCCCGAGCCCCGGCAGATAGTAGATTGTCCAGAGCGTTTCGGTGGAGTTTCGGCAACCCATGCAGGCCTGACAACTCATCAGATGTTTGGCCGGAAAGCGCCACCGCGCGAGATGGGTGCAGCCGCCGCAGTCGTGGCAATAGCAACCGCCCGACCGGAGCCACCAGACGCGCCACGGCTTCATAAGCGCGTCTTCTTTGTGGCCTTCTTCTTCGTGGAAAGGTGATTCATAAATGTGAGCGTATCGCGCGCAGTACCGAGAACGGGCATTATGTCCAGTTCCCTATCGATTCATGAGGATGAAAGCGGAAAAAAGCCAGCCGAGCAGGCCCCAGCCGCAAACCACAACATATGGGGGTCTGAAACGCCAAAAAGCGCGCGGACCCATGAGCGCCACACGCGCAGGTTTCGGAGCCTGGCAGGATGCCGCGCGCAGTTTTTGTTCACACGCGAAACAGATGGCGCACCATCGCGGATTCTCCCGGCAAAACCAGCACGGCCCGACGTTTTCAGAGTCGAGCAGCTTCGGAGGATCGAGCACAATCGGATCGATGCGACACGAAGCCATTTGTTCGCCCAACTGATCGACGTATCCGAACCGCGCGCCAAAGTCGGCAAACGAGTCATAGACCCACCGCGCCCGTTGATCGGCATCCGGCATCGAAACGGCGAACTTCGGAGGGAGCCTAAGCGTGACCGCGAAACGATAAGTCATCAGTTGCCCTTGCCCTTCCCGCGCACTACGCGCACGCGACCGGCACCGACGCGCACCGGCTTACCGCGCCATCGGCCCGCGCCAGACCCGCGAGGCGTCGGAAGGCCCTTTTTCGGTTTATCGCGGCTCATGCCTGAGTGTAGCTTTTTTTCGCCCCGGAGGCGAAAATAATTCTCGCCCCTTTTGGCCGATTCGGAGGAAAATACGGATGTGACCCTCAGACGCAAAATCCTCGACTCACTCAGCATCAACCCCGACCAGAGCCCGAAGGATCTCGCCGAGCGATTCAGGACCAGCGCCAAGTACGTGAGCAAAGTATGCCGATTCGCAAAGCTTCCGAAGTTTGCGACCGGCCCCAAACCCAAAAAGAGAAAGGCAGCAAAGAAACGCGATGACCCCCGAAAACAACGAACCCCTGACAGTATGCGACCACCCCGACACCCAGCGAAGAAGCTGGGCAGCAATCCCAAATCTGGATCTTCAGTGGTGCGCAAGGTGCGGAAGCCTTCAGTTCGCAGATAAAGAGTGGAAGACGCCGGAACTCATTCGAGCCCTCGACCGCGAGACGGAGCAAGGAAGCTTCACACAGGCGATAGTTCGTGGAGCCACCAACGAAGCCAACCGGCAGATCGAGCGCCGATCAGGCCCGATTAACATCGATGCCCGCCAGGGCCCGGTTATCGAGATGCCGCAGGAACGACGCCAGCCAGCCAGCGCCGCGAAACACGCGCGCTGTGGGAACTGTGGCGAGAAACTACCGCTGACCGGAGACGCGGAGGTCGATCACGACACCGCGATGAAGCATAAGCAGACATGCCGCTATACGACCGTCGCAGCGGACGCGGCATACAGTCACGATCAGTACCGGCAACTCATCCGAGAGCACGCGGCGCAGCCGATGCAGGTAGCTTTCCGCGAGGCCGAGCAGCTTCGCATCGAGCAGGAAGAAAGGCTCATGCTCACCGGCTCGAAAAACGCGGAGGAAACGAGCATAGCCGTTGAGGTCTCACCGTCGATCAGTGGTAAGACCAGCAAGAAAGGTGGCCCCTGGTGGAAATTCTGGTAACGATCCGGCCCGACGACGAGCGCGTGATTATGCGCGTCTGGATCGACGGCGCGAAGCGATGCGAACAGGAGACGGATATTCAGGGTTTCGTTATCTGGATGCTTCTTCACAGCGACGAGCTTGCAGACAACCCGCATCTGATCGAGATCGAGATCCTAAGCGAACCGGACCCGCTCAAGCGCTTCATGCGGTTTGGCACCGATCCGGCGCGCATGGTCGAGCCGCAGCCGTTCCAGCTTCCCAAACACTGGAATAACTGATGCCGATCCGGCGCGCCCACCGCAAATACTACCGCCGCGCCTGGCAGCGATTCCGCCTGGAGCTCATCGAGCAGGCAGGCGGAGAGATATGCAGCAGATGCGGTATCGAGCTTGCCCAGGGCATCAACGGAGCTCATCAGGACCATGACCCGCGCAACAAAAAAAGCGTGGTCCTGATGTGTCCTTCATGCCACGCGCGACACGATGCAAAACACCGGCTTGCGATCATGCGGCGCAGCCGAGCAACCGAGACCGGCCAGTACTGGCTACTTCCCGAGCTCGAATGGAGCCCATACGCAGCCTGGGAGATTCCCGGCTGGGTGTACGACCGCATGATTCAACTCCGCCTATTCGATGCACAATGAAGCCATGGATCAAAACCTCAGTGAGCAGCTTCGCAAGCTGGTCAATCACAACACGGTCGAGACAGTGCGCCACGGCTTCACCGCTATCGACCACGCGAAGGCCCGCGCCTCAGACGAACTCGAACGCATGGGCGTGAAGGGTGCGGACGAAATACTCGACAGCGCCGCGAACGCGCTAAAGAAGAAAGCAATCGAACTGCTGACAGGAAGGAAGCCGCAACAATGACGCCCTGCGAACGACGCGCGAACGAACCCAGCACGATGAAGACGGAGGCCAGCTTCGTGCAGTGTCTTCACTGCCTCACGTACTACATTCCGGCACTGAGCAAAGGCGAATGCCCTCACAACAGCCGCAGCGAAAGCGCGTTGTTAAAGGATCTCCGCGAGAAGGGCAAGCCCTACAAGGTCGAGCCGTGGACCGCGACGGAGGTCGCATGAGCAAACCGGCCCACGCCATCACCGACCGCGCGAAACGGTATCGGGCAAATCGCAATCCGCCGCCAGGGCGAAAAATCTGCAACTTCTGCGCCAGCCGGAAAAACGTCGATATCGACCATGTGACCGGCGACGAGTCCGACGACGACGAGGCGAACAAAATCTATCTTTGCCGCCCGTGCAACACGCGGAAGGGCATCACGCAGGCGCGCAACAGAATCGGCGTGCGAACGCGGCAGTTCAACCCGCACACATTCAAGGTTCCGACTTTCGCCGAGTTCAAGCAACGGGCCCAGGTCCTGTTAGGCATCGAACCGGGCGACGTCGGCGAAGCAACGGCAGCCATACGAGCGACACCACCCGAACGGCGCGCCGAGTATGCCGAGCGGATCGAGCGCGCCAACCCATTCAAGAGCGAGGCGCAGCGCCGAAAATTTTTTGCTATGGCCGAGCGAGGCGAGATCAGTCAGGCCACGCTAAAGAAGTTCATGCGGGACAACCCAGCGGCCCCGACGTTCGCACAGTACGCGCATGGTGTGAGCATCCACCAGCGCCACGCACACGACGAAGGAGGCGCGATTATTCATGCGACACCAAAGAACCTCAGACACAAGTACGCTCAGGAGATCGCAAGGAAGAAAGCCGCCAGCCGTTCCGAGGTTCCGTTTTAACGGCTCAGTGCGATCAGGCCGAGCGCCGCGAGGCCCAGCGCCCAGTACGGCACCGGATTCTGAATTCCCAGATTCGAGAGATCCACGGACCCCTGAGGAATCAGCGAAGCGAGATCGACGCCGAAACCGGCGGAGCCCGCGGAATTCGTAGAAGAGTCGCCGCCATCACCAGTCACCGTCACAGAGAACACAGGCACGCCCGACGCCGAGCTCAGAGGCGCATTCGGATCTATTCCGGTTTGCGCCGACACAGCCGCGATGTAAGCACCCGTGTCATTGCGCGGATCTGACGGCGGAGCCCAGGAGCTAATCAGATCGGAAAGTGTGCTGATGGGTTTCCCCGTGGCATCGGAGCCGCGCGAGATGTCGAGCGAAATCTGATCGGTGAGTGCCTGATACCCGGCCTGGTACGAAGGGAATCGAGCGAAGCCCCCGGCACCGGGCGAGGCCCCGGCCTGGCCGACATAAACGAGGTTCCCCGGATTGTTGTTTGAGTAGGCGACCGAGCCAGGGTAATAGCCCTCATGCGTCTGGATCGCCGCCGCAATCGCTGCGACGGTCGAGGCCGAAGCGGAACCGTGCAGCGAGACGCGACGACGATAGACCGCGAAAGCCAGAGGCCCATCGGCGCGCCGTGGTGTAGATGGAGGACGGCGGGAAAAACGACCGGCGGAGGCATCGCGGATCATGCAGTGAGCATAACGCGACCGGCGGGCGGGCGAGTGTGGTTCAGGCACTTCTCTACACCCACACACTCACGGGGAAATCTTCTTTAAATCTTCATT
>Ga0335069_10004664_pt1 | contig 20227 bp, 17 predicted proteins | sample Lox_Sample_11_FD_206714 | JGI IMG/M metagenome (GOLD analysis project Ga0335069, IMG submission 206714) | Soil microbial communities from Loxahatchee National Wildlife Refuge, Florida, United States - Lox_Sample_1.1 | ecosystem: Environmental > Terrestrial > Soil > Wetlands | place: USA... | reverse complement strand
GTGACGAAAGCACGACGGCTCGTTCCGAAGTCCGGGAATTCCGGTGTTACTCCGGCGGTGGTCGAGCACAACACACGGAGGATCTTCAGCGTGGTTAGAAATAAGAAATTGCAATTTAGAAATATGATCTTATAATGTGGCGACAGGCGCACCACTGGAAGGAGTCGTCACCGTGGAAAAGGTATTCACGAGCATGACCAACGGCGGACCGATCTCTGTTTATGTCGAGGACGGCAAAGTCGTTCGCGTCCGACCCTTGCAGGTGCGCGAAGAAGATTACAAGCCGTGGGTGATTGAAGCTGAAGGAAAGAAGTACTCGCCGCCAAAAGCCTTGCGAATCTCGCCGCCCGTTCATGCGGAACGAAACCGGCTCACATCTGAAAATCGGATTCTCTACCCGATGAAGAGAGTGGACTTCGATCCGAGCGGCGAGCGCAACCAGCAGAACCGAGGCAAGTCGGGATACCAGCGGATTAGTTGGGATGAGGCGCTGGGGGTCGTCTCGAAGGAAATGAAGCGAGTGATCGATGCCTATGGTGGCGCGTCGATTTCGGGGCTGACGTCGTCCCATCACAACTGGGGGATTGTTGGTTACAAAATGGGGCCGTTCGCGCGCTTCATGAACATGCTGAATTACACGCCGGTGCTGGACAACCCAGATAGCTGGGAGGGTTGGCACTGGGGCGCGACGCACACGTACGGCTTTTACTGGCGGCTGGGCATGCCGGAGCAGTTCGACCTGCTGGAGGATGCACTCAAGAACACGGAGATGATCGTATTCTGGTCTAACGATCCCGATACAACGCGAGGGACCTACAGCGGACAAGAGTCGGCGATCTGGCGGGTTTGGCTGAAAGAGAAGGGCGTGAAGATGGTATTCATCGACCCTTTCTACAACTACACCGCGGCAGCGATGGACGGCACGTGGCTGCCGGTACGCCCGGGTTCGGACACGGCGCTGGCGATGGCCATCGCTTACGTGTGGATTACCGAGGGCCTCTACGACAAGGAATATGTTGCAGATAAGAGCATCGGGTTCGATGAGTTTAAAGAATACGTTTTAGGAGCTTCGGACAAGGGATTTGCCAAGACTCCGGAGTGGGCGGCAGCGGAATCGGGCATTCCGGCGCGCAAAATTGTTTCGCTGGCGCGAGAGTGGGCGGCAAAACGGACCTGCCTGAGCGCGGGCGCACGAGGTGGTGAAGGAAGCGCATGCCGCACTGCCTATGGTACGGAGTGGGCACGCATGATGGTCCTGCTGCAGGCAATGCAGGGACTGGGGAAGCCGGGCCGCAGTATCTGGGGCACCGCGATGGGCGCTCCTTCCGACTGCAGCACGTGGTTCCCCGGATACGCGGAGCCAGCAGGCCAGATGGGCAAGTCGAAAGTCGCGAAGAACAAGCTTTCCTACGAAAACAAGACCAAGCAAAGACTCTTTCGGTTAACGGTCCCCGACGCGATTCTGAATGAACAGGGCGACTTCTGGGGAGAAGGATTCTGCGGGCAGAGCCTGGAACAGCAGTTCACACACAACACTTACCCGATAGAAAGCAAGATCAAGCTGTTCTATCGCTATGGCGGATCGTTCATGGGAACGATGGCGGACACGAACAAGTGGGCTCGGATGTATCAGAGCAAACAGTTGGAGTTCGTGGTCAACCAGGATTGCTGGTTCGGCGGTGAATCGCGCTATGCGGATGTCATTCTGCCGGCCTGCACCAACCTGGAGCGAAACGACATTGGAGAGTTTGCCACATGCGGCGGATACACGACCAATGCTCACATTGGAAACAACTATCGGGTTGTCGTTCGAGAACAGAAGTGCGTGGAGCCACTGGGAGAATCGAAGTCTGACTACGAGATCTTCACGCTCCTGGCGGATCGACTCGGAATGAAAGATCTGTATACCGAGGGCAACACGGAAGACGACTGGGCGCGGCTATTTTTCGAATCGTCGGATGTGGCGAAGACGGTGTCGTGGGAGGAATTCAACCACAAGGGATATCACCTGATTCCGGTGCCGGAAAATTACCAGAGCACGCCGGGTCTCCGGTGGTTCGCGGAAGGGCGTGAGTGCGACACCCCCGACACGAACAACCCGAAGCGCAAAACCGAGAAGGCGAAGGAACTGGGAACGTATTCGGGCAAGATTGAATTCGCTTCGGAGAGCCTGCGCCAGAACATGCCGGATGACGAAGAGCGTCCGGTGGTGCCGCATTTCATCCGGTCGTGGGAGGGATACAAGAGCGAAGGGTACGAAAAGTATCCACTCCAAATCATCTCCCCGCATCCGAGATTTTCGTTTCATACGCACTACGACAACCACACTGGATGGCTGAATGAAATTCCCCTGCATCGCGTGAAGAAGGATGGCTACGCCTGGTGGCCAGTGCGAATCAATCCTGCGGACGCGCGGGCGCGCCATGTAAATAGTGATGACGTTGTAGAGCTGTACAACGATCGAGGTTCGGTGCTCGGTATCGCGCAAGTTACGGACCGCGTTCCGCCGGGCGTAATTCACAGCTACGGGTGTTCGGGGAGGTACGACCCGCTGGTGCCGGGCCAACCGGGTTCCACGGACAGGGCAGGGTGCGTAAACCTGCTGACGTCGTCGCGACTGGTATCGAAGCATGCGTCCGGCATGACGCCGAACTCATGCCTGTGCGAACTTAGGAAGTGGGAGGGCTAGCGATGGCCAGGTATGGAATGGTGCTGGACGTCGAAAAATGTACCGGATGCTACGCCTGCTTCCTGGCGTGCAAAGACGAATTCGTCGGTAACGATCATTTGCCGATTTCTGCGGCGCAGCCTGAATCGGGACAAAAGTGGCTGCACATCGTTGAAGAAGAACATGGATCGGGAACCAAGATCAAAGTCGATTACATTCCGATCGCCTGCCAGCATTGCGCGGACGCGCTTTGCGTCAAGCACGCGAGTGAAGGAGCGGTTTATCGACGCGAAGACGGGGTTGTGGTCATCGATCCGGAGAAGGCCAAAGGTCATCGGGAGATCGTGGATACGTGCCCGTATCGGGTGATCTTCTGGAATGAAGAGCTGGAAATTCCGCAGAAGTGCACGCTCTGTGCGCACATGCTCGACGCCGGCGAGAAGACGGTGCGCTGCGCCGAGGCGTGTCCGACCGGAGCCATGGTGTTCGGAGACCTGGAAGATGCGAACAGCGCGGTTTCTTTGCTGCTGAAAGCGAAGGGAGACAAGGTCGAGAGTCTCAAGCCGGGATTCGGTACCCATCCGGTTGTGAAGTACCTGAATCTGCCGAAGCCGTTCATCGCGGGAGAAGTGCTTCTTTCCGACAAGAAGGATGCATGCCTGAAGGGCGCGAAGGTGACACTCCGGGCGAAAGGAAGCGAACAGTTGTTGTCGACGGAGACAGATTTCCTCGGAGATTTCGAGTTCAATGGACTTGCCCGAAACACCGACTACATCTTACGAGCGGAATACGAAGGATACGCGGCAAAAGAAATTACCGTGCGTACGAATGAGAGCAAGAACGTCGGCGAAGTGGCGCTCCGGCCAGCGTATGCCGATTTGCTCATCGAGTTCGGCGAATGCGTGGTATCGGTTGGTCATTAGAAGGAACGAGAATTGAAATCACAGGACATTAAAAAGATTGCGGTGATCGGCAGTGGAATCATGGGGCCAGGAATTGCGCTTGATTTTGCCAAGGCGGGCCGGTCGGTTGTTCTCTGCGATGTGCGCGAGGCATCGCTGGAGTCGGCCCGAAAAGTGGTTCATGCGAACCTGTTGACGTTAGCGAAGAACGACCTCGTGAGGCCAAATGAAGTTGCAGGCATCGAGCAGCGAATCTCTTATAGCTTGAGTCTTGCGGAAGCAGCGGGCGCCCCCGACTTCGTGGTGGAGTGTATCTTCGAGAAGAAGGAAGCCAAGGCGGAGCTCTTCAAGCAACTGGATGCGATCTGTCGGCCGGATGCGATCTTCGCCAGCAACACCAGTTACCTGAATAGCTTTGAGCTGGTGCCGGAGAGGCGACTGCCCAACACGGTCATCGCGCACTGGTTTGCGCCGGCTCACATTCTTCCGCTGGTCGAAGTTGTCCGGGAAACAAAGACGTCTGCTGACACCGAACAAGTGGTTCTCGATCTGCTTCGCGAGGTCGGGAAAGTGCCGGTGCTGATGAAGAAGTATGTGCCGGGGCACGCGATCAACCGCCTTCTGCGGATCATCGGGCGCGAAGTTTTCTACCTTCTCGACAACGGTTACATGACCGCCGATCAGCTCGACGTGGCGGTGAAGGCAAGCATTGCTCCGCGCATGTGCTTGCTGGGAGTGGTGCAGCGGTACGACTTCACGGGGCTCGATCTGAGTCTTGGCAATCTGAAGCTCGCTGATTATCCCGAACCGCCTCTCGACAATGCGCCGAAAACGTTGGTCGAACTGGTCGAAAAGGGAAATCTGGGTGTTAAGTCGGGAAAAGGGTTTTTCGATTACAACGACAAGCCGCTCGAAGAAACGCTCGCGCAACGGGACGATAACCTAATCCAGATTCTCAAAGCGGTGGATTTTACGTTGAAGAGCAGTCCCCGCGCGGCGGTGAAGGCAGAAGCACCGGAATTGGCAAATAGCGCAAAGTCTTGAAAGGCGGTTGTTATGCAATTACCGAAGGACAAGGTAATCATCACGGTGGCGCAGACGGGCGCCATCGTTAATAAGAGTATGAATCCCAACGTTCCGGAGCAACCGGAAGAGATCGCGGCTTCGGCGCTGGCTTGTTACAACGAAGGCGCTGCGATTGTTCATATCCATGCGCGCGATGCGCAGGGCGGCAACTCGGCGGAGGTAGAGGTTTTTAAGTCCATTCACGAGAAAATTCGCGCAGTGTGTCCGCTGATTATCCAGGACAGCACCGGCGGCGGCCCGGAATTGACCCAGGAGGAGCGTATCAACTGCCTGAAGGCGGGGCCGGAGATGGCGTCCCTCAACATGGGTTCGATGATGCGCATTTCCGGGAAGTACGCCGGAATTCCGTGGTCGAACATGCCGAACGAGATCGAGATGTACGTGGCGCGCATGAACGAGCTGGGCGTTAAGCCGGAGATGGAAGTGTATTCCCATGCCATGATGCGCGATGTCACTGAGTTGATCGGCAAGGGGCTGCTGAAGAAGCCTTACTACATCGATTTCGTGCTCGGCATGAAGTACCAAGGCGCGGTGGACGCGACTCCAAAGATGTTGCTGCAACTTATCGACCTGCTGCCGCCCGACACACTGTTCAATTGCGCGGCCGTGGGCACGGCACAATTGCCGCTTACCACCCTGAGCATGTTGATGGGCGGATGCGTGCGGGTGGGCCTGGAAGACAACATCTACTACGCGAAGGGAGACCCGGCGACGAATGCTCGCCTGGTGGCGAGAACGGTGCGCATCGCTCGCGAACTGGGCAAGGAGCCTGCGACACCTGATGAGGCGCGCGAGATTCTTGGACTCAAGGCACCTGTTCGTGCGGAAGTGGCGACGAGTGCGAAGACGTCGGCATAACGAGTTTCTTGGTTCCTACTTATCGATCACAAGAGAGAAGGAGATTCATACATGGAGGACTTATTTCGTATCGACGGCGACGTGGCGTTGGTTGCCGGAGGTGCCGGGGGGATAGGCCGCGCGTTGGCGCTGGCACTCAGCCGCTACGGCGCCAAGGTAGTTATTTCCGATTTGAACCAGCAATCGGCTGAGGAGGTCGCGGCGCAGATCAAAAAGGAAACCGGAAACGAAACGCTGGCGATCACGGCGAACTTCACGGTCGAAAACAGCATGAACGAGCTGGTGGCGAGTGTGGTGGCGAAGCTGGGACGACTCGACATCCTGGTTAATGCGATGGGGTTGAACATCAAGAACGAGGCCCTCGATTACCCGATGGAGGATTGGCGTCGGCTCTTCGGCGCGAACGTAGAAGGGACGATGATTGCTTGCAAGTATGCAGGCAGGCAGTTCAAGGCTCAGGGCGGCGGAGGCAGGATCATCAACATGTCGTCGGTCCGGGGTGTGCGCGGATATGGCGGCGGGAATTCAGGTTACTGCGCAACCAAGGGATCGGTTGAGATGATCACCAAGGCACTGGCCATCGAGTGGGCGGGGTATAACATCCGCGTTAACGCCCTGGCGCCGTCATTGATCATTACGCCCGGCACGGTTCATATCCAGAAGGATCCCGCGCGCGCTGAAAAATACAAAGCGCAGATTCCGCTAGGGCGATTGGGACTGCCCGAGGACCTAATGGGAGCCTGCGTCTTCCTGGCCTCGAAAGCTTCAAGTTTTGTTACCGGACAAACTCTGTTCGTCGATGGCGGCGTGACTGCTTCCTAGAACTTGCGACTACAGTCGCTAATGGAAAGAGAGACATACATGAGCACTCCTAGAATTACAGTTGACCCTTACTCTGGCTTGAACATGGTGGAACTGAGCCACGAGTGGGACCAGCGGGCACCTTCATATCCTGGGCAAGCCGACGTGAAGATGGTGCGCGGCGTGAAGCACGCGCAGCACGGCGTTCTGGCGTGGCGCATCACGACGGGAATGCACACGGGCACGCACATGAACGCACCGCTGCACCTGATCCAGAAGGGTGCGGACCTTTCCGCTATTTCTCCCGAGCACTTCTTCGGTAACGGTGCGGTACTGGATGTCCCGAAGAAGAATTGGGAGGTGATCACCGCTGCCGACCTGCAAAAGGCGACGCCAGCAGTGAAGGACAGCGACATTGTGGTCATCGTCACCGGGTGGCATCACAAGTATTCAGACGGACTGGAATATTACGGGGAAGCTCCAGGGTTGTCGAAGGACGCGGCAGAGTGGTTGGTCAGCAAGAATCCTAAGCTCGTCGCGATAGATACTCCGCACATCGATCATCCGCTTGCGACGTCGATGGCACCGCATCGCGGAGGTCCGCAAATGAAGCGCCTGGCCGCCGAGTACGCGAAGGCCACCGGTCTCGATTGGAAGGTTGAGCATCCGGAATGGAACGTGGCGCACAAGACACTTCTGAAGGCAGGCATTCCGACGATCGAGCAGGTGGGCGGCGACGTCGATGTCGTGAAGGGAAAGCGAGTGACACTCGCTGCTACCCCGTGGAAATTTGAACACGGCGACGCATGCCAAGTCCGCTTCGTAGCGATGTTCGATCCCAGCGGAAAGTGCCGGATCGACTCGGGTAAATAGACGACCACGAGAAAACGAAAGGAATCTGCAATGAGCTTACAGGTATACGATCTCAGCCACACATTTACGCAATTCATGCCGGAGTGGCCGTCATCCCCGAGCGTGAACATCGACATCGACAAGTTCCACGCGCGTGACGGCGTCTACCAAATAGTGTGGGAAGGCATCATGCACCGCTGCACTCACATGGATGCCCCGCTGCATGTCACCGAGTGCACGCCGTCGATCGCAGACTACCCGCTCTGGCGGCTGTTCGGCACCGGTGTGTGCGTTTCCATCCCGATGGGCAAGTGGGGATTGATTACTCCGGAGGCGTTGGAGAAAGCGACGCCGAAGATCCAAGAGGGAGACATCGTCGTCATTAACACTGGCTTCCATCACAAGTGGGCTGACGCCGACGAGTACTTCGCGTATGGGCCGGGCATCTATAAAGAAGGAGCGCAGTGGCTCGTCGATAAAAAGGTGCGGATGGTGGCTTACGGCTGCCAGGCGAACGATCATCCGATCGCGACGAAACTGGTGAATCACGGTCTTGGACCAACGCACCCCTGGCTGATCGACGAGTATAAGAAGGAACGCGGGCATGATCCGATCGAGGACTTCCCGGAGTGGGAGCCTGCACACAAGACCTTGATGATCAAAGGCGGCATCCCCGGCATCGAGAATGCGGGCGGAAATCTGGACGCGGTGACCGGCAAGCGCTGCACGTTCATGGCATTTCCGTGGCGATTCCCTGGCGGAGACGGTTGCATCGTGCGACTGCTGGCGATCGTCGATCCCGACGGGACGTTCCGGTTCGAAACTGGGCAGTAGAATTTTCTTTGCGTGAACACTTAGCGCACTATTCCAGCACTTCCTCTTGAGCGGGTCTTGAAGTTGCTCGCTCAAGAGGAAGGTGTTGGGAGCAGGTCGATCATCGGCAGCAAAGATGATCGGGATGCGACCAGGAGTCATGCGTGGAGTCGGAGGCTCTAATGAACAATGTTTATATCTTGTCTGGGGTGCGCACGCCGATTGGCAAGTTCGGCGGTTCGCTGGCGTCATTTACATCCGCAGACCTTGGTGTGATTGCCGCTAGAGCTGCGATGGAGAGGGCGGGAGTTCGCCCGGAACAGATCGAGGAGACGATCTTCGGCAGCGCACGGCAAGCTGGAGGCGGGCCGAACCCGGCACGACAGATCTCCGTTCGCAGCGGCATCCCGCAGGAGGTGTCTGCTTATACGGTGAACAAGGCGTGTGCGTCGGGGATGAAGTCGATTGCGCTAGCGTTCCAGGAAATTGCAAACGACAATATGGAATGTGCGCTGGCGGGTGGAACCGAATCAATGTCGCGCGTGCCGTATCTGCTAACCGGGGCGCGCTGGGGCTACCGATTAGGAAACCAGGACGTGGTAGATGGGATGTACCAGGATGGATTTAACTGCCCGCTGGCGAAGATGGTGATGGGGGCCACGGCGGAGAATCTCGCCGAGAAATATAAGATTACGCGCGAAGAACAGGACGAATTCGCGCTGACATCGCAGCAACGGGCGGCAGCGGCACAGTCAAGCGGACGCTTCAACGACGAGATTATTCCGGTCACCATAGAAGGCAAGAAAGGCGCAACAACGTTCGCGCAGGATGAACACCTGTTCCCGGGCGCGACGATGGAGAAGATGGCAAAACTCTCGCCTGTGTTCTCGAAGACCGGTACCATCACGGCCGCTAATTCCTCTGGAATTACGGACGGTGCAGCGGCTATGGTGCTGGCCAGCGAAAAGTTCGTGAAAGAAAACGGCTTGAAACCACTGGCTCTAATTCTTGATGCGACATCAGCAGGCGTGGACCCATGCTTCATGGGAATCGGCCCGGTGCCGGCCGTCCACAAACTGGAAAAGAAGCTCGGGCTCAAACTCAGTGAGTTCGATGTCATTGAGCTGAATGAAGCTTTCGCTGCGCAGGCGATTGCGTGTGATCGTGAATTGCATTTCGATTGTGAAAAATTGAACGTAAACGGCGGGGCAATTGCTCTGGGTCATCCGATTGGCTGCACCGGGACACGCATCACGGTGACAGCGCTCCATGAGATGCTGAAGCGGAAGGCGCAGCGTGCCCTAGCCACGCTTTGTGTAAGCGGAGGGATGGGGATGGCGCTGGCCATCGAAAGCTGTTCGTAGTTGTGGTCGTTGTGACCTCCTTAGAATGGGAACCCGTCGAATGGCGGGTTCCTTTTTTTGAACAGCAATGCTCGGCGCGAAATACCACGAAGGGGCCTTTCACGCTTTGTGATCCGTAACCTCGATTGTTTGGCAACTCAATGCGATGATGCAGCCTGCAATGAGTAGGGAAGAGGAGATTCGCGAGTTCAAGACCGTGGTTTGGTCAGCCGGTGCCGGCTGCCATGGGAATTGCGGTCAGAAACTCTATATAAAGGATGGAAAGGTAATTGCGGTCGAAGGCGATGAGAACCATCCGTGGAACCAGGGAAGATCGTGCCCGCGCGTACTGGCCCTGACGCAATACATGTACCACCCCGACCGAATCACGACGCCATTGAAGCGTGTTGGTGCGCGTGGAGAAGGGAAGTTCGAGCCGATCTCATGGGATGAGGCTCTCGATCTTTGCGAGAAGAATCTTAAAAACATCCGCGAAAGTTATGGGGCGGAATCCGTCATCTTTTGCCAGGGCACGGGCCGCGATATCGGTGGGCCGCTCTCGTTTCTTGCTTACAGCTACGGAAGTCCGAACTGGTGCCAGCTAGGACTCTCTGGCCAATCTTGCTATACGCCGCGTCTCGCCGCGATGAAGGCAACGATGGGTGATTTCTGCGTGCTTGATGCCTCACAGTTTTCGGCGCAGCGATACGCAGACCCACAATACAAATTTCCCAAGGTGATCCTGGTGTGGGCGCAGGATCCGCCGAGTGGATGTCCGGACGGATTTTTCGGACATTGGATCGTCGACTGCATGAAGCAGGGCGGCTCCGAAATCATTTCAGTCGAACCTCGTCACACCTGGATGTCGACACGAGCGAAGCTTCATTTGCAGATTCGTCCGGGAACGGATGCGGCCCTGGCGCTTGGGATGATGAACGTCATCATCAACGAAGGCTTGTACGACAAGGAATTCGTCGAAAAGTACACGAATGGATTCGACGAGTTGAAGGAGCGCGTTCAGCAGTATCCGGTCCGCAAGGTTTCGGAGATCACATGGATACCCGGCGAGAGGATTGAAAAAGCGGCGCGGCTCTACGCTACGGCGAAGCCGGCCGCGCTCCACTGGGGAGTGCCGGTGGACATGTGCCCCGAAGGGACTACCGTTGCGCAGGCGATCAGCTATTTGTGGAGCCTGACGGGAAATGTAGATGTGCCTGGCGGAAATGTGATCGCTCGCCCGTCACACGGGGTCACCACTTATCCCTACACGACAGAGGAGCTGGTTTCTCTTTATGGTCAGGAGTTAATCGAGCGGCTGAGTGAAAAGAGAATTGGAGCTGAGAAATACGCCGCCGTCAAAAACTTCCGGGCCTGGGCGCAACCTGATGAGACGATCGAGCAGGTGACCACGGGAGTTCCGTACCAAATCAAGGCAGCCTGGATTCAAACCTCGAATGTGCTCGGCGGGCAGGCGGCGCGGGCGAGATTTCATTACGATGCTCTGAAGCAACTTGACTTCATTGTGGTGGTGGACCTTTTTCACAACCCGACGACAATGGGGCTCGCTGACATTGTGCTGCCAGCGGCAACTTTTGCAGAGAAAGACAGTTTTCGCTCGTGGTGGGCGCCCCTGTCAGTAATTCAGAAGGCAGTGCAAGTTGGCGAGTGTCGGTCGGACTGGGAGATCAACCTGGAAATGGCGAAGCGGCTGAACCCGGAAGTCGGGTTGAAATTCCCCAGCGTTGAGGCCCTGATCGATAAGCGACTGGAATGTGCAAATAAGACCTTCCATGAATTGGCTTCAAAGGGTGGTTACGAGATGCCGGACGAGGGGCCATCCAAACCGTATCACCGCCACGAACGCGGGCTGCTGCGCGCTGATCACAGGCCTGGTTTCAACACTCCGAGCGGGAAGGTGGAATTCTACTCCAATGTTTTTGCGGATTGGAGCCTGGATCCGCTGCCCTATTACAAGGAGCCTGCGCAAAGCCCGGTGTCCTCGCCCGAGCTCGCCGCGAAGTATCCGCTGATCATGATTTCCGGCACAAGGAGTCAGTTGTTCTTCCACTCCGAACACCGGATGATTCCATGGTTGCGCGAGAAAATGCCTGACCCTTTGGTGGAGATCCATCCCGAGACCGCTCACGAATGTGGAGTCGAGGATGGCGAATGGGTGTATCTCGAGAACGACATGGGAAGGGTAAAGCGGAAGGCAAAGCTCACCCTGACGGTGCATCGGAAGATGGTCAACACCATGCATGGCTGGTGGATGCCGGAAGAAGAAGGACGCGAACCGAACCTGTTCGGTTTTTGGAAGTACCAGGTCAACCAAATCGTCCCCGGTCCGCAGGACAGTAGTTCGGGATTCGGCGGCGGGCAATATAAAACCACGATGGTGAAGCTGTCGAAGATCGATGACGAAAGGTAAGTAAGGATGTCAGAGTTCGGACTACTGATCGAATACGATTTCTGCACAGGCTGCTTCAGTTGCGAAGTAGCGTGTCAGCAGGAACACAGGTATCCGGCGGGGAAGTGCGGAATCAAAATCACAGAGTTTGTAATGCAGGCGAAAAAGTCGGTCTCAATCGACTATCTGCCTTTTCCTACGGACCTGTGCGATTTGTGTGGAAGGAGGACGACTGCGGGAGAGTTACCGTCGTGTGTGAAGCATTGCCAAACGAAGTGCATGCATTACGGCAGAGTCGCGGATCTCGTGGAGATGATGGAAAAGCATCCGAAGACTGCGCTATTCCGGCCGGGTGGCGCTAGTGGCATCGATCCAACGCTCCGGGGGGGTGGAAGGTAAGGGATAGATTTGTGTCGACCGAAACTATTGACCAAACGGTCAGTCAATTGTATAATTCTGATGATTGATCACGAAGCACATCAGCGAGTTGGAACTGCCGTTGCGGGAAAGGTCGAAGGGGCGCGCCTTGGTCCGTGATAAAGAGGCAGCCCTGAGTGGAATACTCTCGGCAGCCGAAAAGGAGTTCGCTCGCTTCGGTCTGCAAGGGGCACGTGTTGAAACAATCGCGAAAAACGCGAAGGTAACCAAGGGCTTGATCTTTCACTATTTTGAGAGCAAAGAGCACTTGTTTGAGGTTGTTTTGCTCCGCGCCAGCAAGCCGATGAGAGCGGCTTTGGCCGAACTCGAAGACTCTGACGATCCGCCTCCGATATTGCTCCGAAAATTGGTAGAGAGTTTTTTGCGGGCCATCGCAGCGCATCCATTGTCCCATTTGATGTTCACGTTAGAGAGTATCCAGAATAACGGTGAGCACTACCGGAAATTGAAGATGCCATCGCTTTCCGGCGCCATCGAGCGCGTGCTCGTCAAAGGGATCAAGCAAGGATATTTTTGCGAGCTTGATTCGAAGCACGCAGCCATCAACATTGTTGGCTTGTGTATGTATTACTTTTGCGCGGCGAAGATTCATCCCGACCCGGAAATGGAACGCAATCCTTTCGACAAAGCCAAGGTCGTGCGTCACGCAAATGAAGTTATGCGTTTCGTCGAGGCCAGCACGACGGTGGTTCGGAGGTGAAAAGGATGGATTTGTCACGCTCTGGATTATTGACCATCTGGTTAGTCACTTATGTCGCAGCGGCTGTCAGTGAGAGCAGTTGAGCATTTGTAGTGTGTTTCCTGGGAAATCGAATCAACGACGAAGAAGCAGTGACGGAGATAGAAAATGATTATCGATTGCAATGTTCATCACCTTCCTGGAGATCTGTTTACCAACGAAAAGATTCTTGACGGGTTCCTTAGTACCGCGCCTCGTTCCTACGGATGGATTCCGTCGGTAACAAAACTGGAGTCGGGCGCCCGTCAACTCAAACTCGAAATGCCGAAAGGCTCCCCCGTCCTTAACTACGTGGAGGGCGATTATTCGCTCGAAGCAAAGCTGAAGGCGATGGATGATGCCGGCATTGACAAGGCCATCCTTCGAGTGCCGGTCTGGCAAGAGTGGCTGCGGCTGGAAACCTGCAAGATCGTCAATGACGAAGCAGCCGCGCTGTGCAAGCGTTCCGACGGGCGTCTGTTTGCCAACGCTTGTCTGCCACCGTGGGGAGGCAAAGATAACCTCTATGAGCTGGAGCGTTGTCTGAAAGATCTGGGTATGGTGGGCGTGCAGTTGGCCTGCCATTATGGCCAGCTCTACCTCGACGATGAGGTTTTTAAACCCTACTTGAAGGTTTTGAACGAGCTGGAAGTTCCAGTCGTGGTTCATCACACGCCGTTGCCAGTGCAGTGGCAGTCGATCTACGAGTTCACAAACCTGCGGCGCGAATTTGGCCGAATTGTGGACCAGGGCACTGCCGTCGGCCGCGAGCTGTTCAGCCATATGTTCGACGAGTTCTCGAATCTGAAATTCATCCACACCATGTTCGGCGGAAACTGGTTCGCCATGTACAACCTAGCGACGCCGCATGCGACTGGCAAGAAGGAGGCCATGAATCGGCTGAGTATGGACGAGGGCGAGAAGATTCGGGGCTACCTGAAGAACAATATCTACTTCGATATGAGCCACCCGCACTCCTGGGGCAAGGCGCAGGTCGAATGTGCCGTGAAGGTCTGCGGCGCGGATCACCTGCTGTTCGGCAGTTCATTCCCCGTGTTCTATGGCTGGATGAATCAGGGCGTCGAGTTCATGAAGGCATTGGACGTCACTGCCGAACAGCGCGAATTGATGATGAGCGGAAATGCTCTTCGTCTGTTCAAACTCGACGGGCAGGCAGCGCCCAAACAGTAGAAACTCGGACAGGTTACGCATAAAACCGTAAAACTGTGTTGAGGCCATTAGCAGGAAGGGGAGTGCGCCGCGTCACAGCGCACTCCCCATGAAATGCGGTACAAGGTAGTTCACTGCTTCATTGAAGTTGATAGTTCGTGCTATGAAGCCGTTTGTCTTCGATCGATTGCTCCTAAAAGCGATATGCTCAAGGAGCCTTCGACGGTAACCATGGCGTCGGAGAACGCCGGTTCGAGGGCCGCATCGGAAACGGTGTTACCTCCCGTGCTAGGAAAGGAGACAGAGCTTGCTGGAAGTTCTTTCATCTCGCTGTAGTCCGCTTGCCCCCGCACCTACCCTAGATTCCAGTTTGTCCCAATTGCGGGTTTTACGGTTATCTGTAACAGATCGCTGCAATTTTCGCTGTCGCTATTGCATGCCCCCCGAGGGTGTACCGCAATGCAAGCACGATGACCTGCCTTCTCTCAAGAATCTCGCAAAATACGTCAAATGGCTCATCAATCACACGAGCATCGACAGCGTCAGGCTCACCGGGGGAGAGCCGCTGGTACGCAGAGGCATTGAATCGCTGATTACAGAGTTGTCAGCGATTCCCACTCTCCGGGAGGTGACCCTAACCACGAATGGTTCCCTGCTATCGCAAACGGCCTCGGTACTGAAAGCAGCAGGGCTGACGCGGGTGAACATCTCCCTCGACTCGCTCAATGAGGATCGTTTCGCATTGGTGACACGTGGTGGAAAGTTGAGCCAAACGCTGGCCGGGATTCGGGCCGCGCAGGCGGCTGGACTCACTCCGATCAAAATCAATAGTGTTCTGCATCGATCCACCTGGGAACAGGACGTCCCCGAGTTGTTGGATTTCGCGGCGGCGAATCAGTTCGAGGTACGCTTCATCGAACTGATGCGTACGGGGACCGAGCGCAACTGGTGCGACTCCGAGTTCATTTCCGTTGATGAGGTGTGCGCACAGCTCGACACGCAAGTTCTGTGCTTGCCGCGAACCGGAAATGAACGCTCGCCTGCGCAACGAACGCTCATGACCTGGCGCGGAGCCAACGTACGAGTCGGTTGGATTTCGCCTCGCTCGCATCCATTCTGCAATTCCTGCGAGCGGCTTCGGATGGACGCTCGAGGCTCGCTGCGCCGCTGCCTAATGGATCCGGCTACGTTCGATTTGCCCCGACTGCTCCGGAATACAGATGGAGAAGCAGTCGGCGATGCCCTGAAACGGTACATCGATCGTAAGCTTCCTCCGCAGATGATGGATAGCGTCACAACGATGAGCCAGATCGGAGGATAGCGATGGAATATGTGACTCAGTGCGGGCCCGCTGTCTCTCGCGATTTCGGGGTGCCCGTCTTGGGAGTCTGCGGCTTTTCCGGGTCGGGCAAGACAACTCTGCTCGAAACAACCATTCCGCGGCTTGTCTCGCGCGGATGGGCGATTGCCGTGGTCAAGCATGACGCGCATGGTTTTACAGTTGATCGTCCGGGTAAAGACTCCGACCGGCTCTTCCGGGCGGGCGCCACAGTGGCTTTGCGGGGACCTTCGGAGCAATTTCAGCGTCGTGGCTCTTCTTCATGCGTAAGCCTCGAAGGGATGCTGGCGGATGTTGCGCGCGATCACGACTTCATACTCGTGGAAGGCCACAAGGACACGCGGTTGCCCAAGATCTGGCTTAGCGAGCAGGAAGGGTCTCTATCCCCTGGAACAGTGACGGGTGTGTTGAAGGTACTTCCATGGGATTCCGATCGACTGAATACATTCCTGCAATTCATCGAAAGCTGGTTACCGCACGCGCACAGCAGGCGGCCGATTTATACGGGATTGCTGATCGGAGGCAAGGACTCTCCCACGGGCCGTGCGAAGCAGATGTTGGAAGTTAACGGGCAAACGCGAGCGGAAATTGCAGCGGCGGCACTAACGAGCGGGTTGCGCAATGTTGTTGGGCCGTCTATGAAAAGACTGCTGTTGCTCGGAGCGGGAACGATCCCATCGAGCCTATCGCGCGCATCGAGACTGCCGAACGCACCGGGAGTGGAAGGTCCGCTAGCGGGCTTGCTGGCCGCTCACCGTTGGAATCCGCGAGCGGCGTGGATCGTGTCGGGGTGTGATCACGCGTGGCTGAACCCATCTGACGTTCAATGGCTTGCGGAACAACGCAGGCCGGGGACTTGGGCCATTCTGCTGCGACAAACAGATGATCTGTATCCACTGTTCGGCCTCTTCGAGCCGCAATCACTGCAGGTGCTGGAGCGGGCAGTGCTAGAGCGCGGCCCGAAAAAGGTGAGAATCGCTGATCTGTGTGAACATCCGCGCACGCGGAGCGTGCTCAATGCTGATGCCAGGCTGGAATTTAACAATGCTTTGGTCGCGACATCTACCGAATGAGTTCCAGAGGCGAGTTATCAGCTAGAGGAGGAAAGGGATCAAGATGACGAGCTTTGACAAAGCCTTGGAATTGATACTTCGGAGGATCAAGCCACTGGCCGCCGAGCGAGTGGACACTCTTGAATCAATCGGGCGCGTAACGGCTGAAGACACGATGGCACCATGCGATCTTCCCGTGTTCGACAACTCAGCAATGGACGGCTACGCCGTGCGCGCGGAGGACTGCGAAATAGCGGCGTTAGTCATAGACGGTTTCATTCCAGCTGGGCGGGAGAAATTGCCGCAGCTTAAGCCAGGCACCGCGATCAGGATCATGACTGGGGCGCCGGTGCCACAGTACGCGGATGCGGTCATACCTTTGGAGGATGTCGAGGATACAAGCGGGCATATCCACCCGCTCAAGGCGGTCAACCGAGGTCAGCATATCCGCCGGGCAGGTGAAGACATAAAGCAGGGAACGAAAATCATCCCTGGCGGCACGTTCATCGGCTCACCGGAGATGAACTTGTTGGTGGCAATGGGCCTCACATCGGTTCGGGCGCACAAGAAGCCTGTGGTGGCTATCCTCGCGACGGGGGATGAGCTGGTCCCGCTCGGGAGTCTTCTGTCGAGAGGAAAGATTGTTGATTCCAATTCGGCGATGCTGGCGGCAGCCGTGACAAACGCTGGAGCGACGCCGGTGATGCTGGGGATCGCGCGGGACAACAGGGAAAGCCTGCGAGAGAAACTGGCGATTGGATTACAAACGGATGCGTTGATCACGGCCGCAGGTGTTTCAGTCGGGGATTTCGACCTGGTGCGCGAAGTGCTGGCGGCACTCGGCGCAGAGGAAGTGTTTTGGGGCATCGACATGAAACCCGGCAAGGCCGCTGCTTTCTCGTGGCTCGACGGAAAGCCAGTATTTTCGCTTCCAGGGAATCCGGTGTCAGCATTTGTAACGTTCGAGGAATTGGTTCGCCCAGCACTCTTGTCGATGGGCGGACGGCGGGCGGTGATGAGACCGCTCGTCGCTGCAGTATTGCAGGAACCGTTGCGCAAGAAGCCGGGCAGGGTGCTGTTCGCGAGAGTCAAGGTGAAGGTTCAAGTTGGAAAACTTCTTGTCTGGAGCTCCGGACCCCAGGACACCGGTCGTCAGAGCTCACTATTGCAGACGGACGCGATGGCTGTGCTGGCCGCGGATCGTACATCGTTCGATGCGGGAGAAGAGATCCGTGTGCATATCCTCGCAGATAGTTTTTGTATGATCGGAATAGATGAGGGATTGCGTGAGCTATCGCTAGCGTTAGAGCCTGAAGGAGTAACTGAACTTGCCCACTAGCTGCGCCAATCTACGTAAAAGACCAACGGGCTCGCTGTTGGGGCGAGCCCGGATGAGCAGTTGAAGCGATGCTAGGTCCGTTCAAGGGCCATGGCCACGCCCATGCCTCCGCCGATGCACAAGGAGGCTAAGCCTTTGTTAGCGCCGCGGCGCTGCATCTCGTATAGAAGCGTAACGAGAATGCGCGCACCGGATGCGCCGATGGGATGACCGATGGCGATGGCTCCGCCGTTCACGTTTACCTTGGAGAGATCCCACCCCATTTCCTTATGGACGGCGCAGGATTGCGCTGCAAAAGCTTCGTTGATCTCCATGAGATCGAGATCCGCGATCTTCCACCCCGCGCGATCGAGACAACGGCGAGATGCAGGTACTGGCCCCATGCCCATCACCTTGGGATCGAGGCCGGCGGTCGCATAGGCAGCAATCCGAGCCAGCGGTTTTAGTCCCAAGTTAGAGGCCCTCTTTATTGACATGACGAGAACGGCGGCCCCGCCGTCATTAATTCCTGAAGCGTTTGCGGCAGTAACGGTGCCATTCTTGTCGAAGGCCGGTTTAAGTCCCACAATTGATTCCAGGGTGGCGCCATGACGAATGAATTCGTCGTCCGCGAAGACCAAGGGCTCGCCTTTTCGTTGCGGGATCGAGACGGGTACGATTTCATCTTTGAACTTGCCTGCCCTTTGTGCGGCTTCGGCCTTGTTCTGCGAATTCACGGCGAATTTGTCCTGATCTTCGCGGGTAACGCCGTATTGCTTGGCAACATTCTCAGCGGTGATGCCCATGTGGTACTGGTTGTAAACATCCCATAGGCCGTCCACGATCATGCTGTCCTGAAGTGTGGCGTCCCCCAGCCGGAAGCCATCGCGCGAACCGGGAAGTAAGTGCGGAGTGGCGCTCATGTTTTCCTGGCCGCCAGCGACAACAATTTCAGAGTCGCCGGCAATGATCGAGTTGGCGGCAAGCATGACGGACTTCAGTCCAGAACCACATACCTTATTGATAGTCATGGCAGGAACGTCTTGCGCCAGCCCTGCTTTGATTGAAGCCTGCCTAGCCGGGTTTTGCCCAAGACCGGCGGTCAACACCTCGCCCATAACCACTTCACTTACCAAGCCGGGGTCGATTTTCGCGCGGTCCAAGACACCACGAATTGCAATTGCGCCGAGTTCAGGTGCGGATATCTTGGCTAAGGAACCACCAAACTTACCGACGGCAGTGCGCGCTGCGGAAACAATTACTACATCAGTCATGTTGTTCGTCCTTTCCTCGAGCTTCACAGGAAGAAATATCAGTAAAGAGACGCTCAAATGGACGAGGCGCCCGCTTACAAAGAAGCATTCCTCTCATCTACCGTATCAATCGATCTGCATTTCCTTCAGCGATGGACTCACCACCAATTTGGGTTCGGTGACGGACTGCACGTCTTCGACCGTTAAACCGGGAGCGATCTCCTCCAGAACGAGGCCGGTTCCCTGTACCACACGGATGTACGCCATTTCGGTGACGATTGTGTCGACCACCTTCTGTCCTGTTAGCGGAAGAGTGCATTGCTTGAGGATCTTAGGCTTACGGTCGCGGGTGGTATGTTCCATCGCGACCATGAGGCGTCGCGCGCTGGCGACCAGATCCATGGCTCCGCCCATACCCTTTACCATTTTGCCGGGGATCATCCAGTTGGCAAGGTTGCCGACTTCATCGACCTCCATAGCGCCGAGAACGCTTAGATCGACGTGGCCACCGCGAATCATGGCGAAAGATTCCGCACTGGAAAAGTATGACGTTCCCGGAAGCTCAGTCACGGTTTCTTTGCCGGCATTGATGAGGTCGGCGTCTTCGCTGCCCTCGATGGGAAAGGGGCCTACTCCGAGCATGCCGTTCTCGCTCTGAAGTACGACATCAATGCCTTTGGGAATGTAATTGGCGATCAAGGTTGGCATACCGATGCCGAGATTGACGTAAAAGCCGTCGCGCAGTTCGCGGGCAATACGCCTGACAATGAACTCTCGTTTGTTGACGGCCGCGGACGTCGCGGTTGCAGTTGTTGTTGCGCTCATAATGTTCCTCGTTTCGCGAAGTAAGGGTTGATTGTGGTGCGCTGCAAGTCAGGCTTTGCTCACGGTGCGGCGTTCGATGCGCTTCTCCTGGCCAGTGGCCTGGAAAATGCGGTGTACATAAACGCTGGGAGTATGTACCTGGTCAGCAGGAATTTCGCCCGCTTCGAGCAGTTCCTCGACCTCGGCAATGGTGATTGTCCCGGCGCTGGCAATCATCGGATTGAAGTTCTGCGCCGTCTTGCGGTAGACCAGATTGCCCCACCGGTCACCCTTCCAAGCTTTGACGAGTGAGAAATCAGCCTTGAGCCAGCGCTCCATTAGGTACGTGCGCCCCTCGAAATCGCTCGTCTTTTTGCCTTCGGCGACCACGGTGCCGACACCAGT
>Ga0335069_10004662_pt1 | contig 20235 bp, 12 predicted proteins | sample Lox_Sample_11_FD_206714 | JGI IMG/M metagenome (GOLD analysis project Ga0335069, IMG submission 206714) | Soil microbial communities from Loxahatchee National Wildlife Refuge, Florida, United States - Lox_Sample_1.1 | ecosystem: Environmental > Terrestrial > Soil > Wetlands | place: USA... | reverse complement strand
TCGCCCGCCCGGTGGCGGCGGCCGGGGCGCGCAGCAGGCTCTTGCGCGTCGCCGCCCTCCGGGTCCACCGCGGTCCCTCCCGCGGCAATGATGCGGGAGACCAGGGGAGGCAGCGCGAAGTGCCGCTCCCGGTAGCGCTGGCGATTGGGCCCCTGCAGGCGCGAGGAGAAGATGAAGCCCATGCCCGGAATCGTCGTGCTGCGGCCGGTGGAGTCGCTCCCGCACATCGGCACGAGCGGCGGCCCGCCGGGGCCCGATACCGCGCGGCGGACCGACTCGGCGAGGTCCGGCTCCACCGGCGAGACGCCGCACTCCTCCAGGGCGCGCGTCACCTCGGTGGAGCGTCCTCCATTCAGCGCATTGATGAACCGCGAGAACCGAATGAGGTCATCCGGCGGCCGCTCGATGCCGTCGTACATGTTGTAGACTTCCACGTGATCCAGCCACTCGCGGCAGGCGAGCACCACGCGGCAGGCCGCCTCCAGCCCATGTTCCAGCGGGTGCAGGATCCGAATCGTGCCGCCCGCGGCCCGCAGGGGAGCGCACGCGCCGGCAAGGTCCGTGAACACCGTGGGGTAGTCCGCGATCCGCGGCTCGCTGAAGAACCGGGCGCGAAGCTCCTCGGGATTGAGCCCGGTGTACTCGTCCCGCAGCTCGCCGTACCTCCGGGCCGCCGCGTCCAGCTCCCCCCGGGAGGCCGCGCCTCGCTCCCACTGGTCCTGGACGTCCGCGAGGCGGCTCCTGGCCAGCAGGACCCGGCGCAGGAGCACCGGCTTCCAGGACGCGTACAGCACCTCGCCGAGCAGCAGCCGGTTGATGTTCCGAAGCGGGGCGATCTCCCCGGCATGGGCGAGGTCCAGGGGCGGAAGGGCGTACATGCTGCCGGCGGGATGGCCCTCGTTCAGGCCGCGGAGGTATGCCGCGTTGAAGTGGTCAATCAGCTCCCGGATGCTGCCCAGGCGGCTCTCGCGGTTGCGGTCCAGGCAGTAGAAGAAGTCCTCCAGGTCGGGCTGGTGCAGATCCAGGAACGCGCGAAGCTCGGCTCCCGAACCCAGCCTCGGCAGCTCGAAAAGGAAGTGGAAGCGCTGACCGCAGGCGCGGACGCTGAACTCCACCCCGATACCCACGCGCACCCCCAGGAGGGCTCCGGCCTCCAGGAGCTCTTCCACGTTCCCGAGGTCGTGCAGGTCGTCGAATGCGACCGTGATCTCGGAGATGCCCTTGATGAACGCGTCGATGACCAGCTGGGACGGGGTCTTGCGGCCGTAGGAGGAGTTGTCGTGCACGTGAGGGTCCCATCCCGCCCCGAGGTCGGCGATCCGGGCGCCGGTCTCGGGCAGCTCGATGATGCCCAGCTGGTCCAGGCAGCCTCGGATGACGGACGGCTGCCCGTAGGCGGACACGGTGAAGTCGTGCAGCAGCTCCAGCTGGCGGCGCTTGTTGTCACGGCTCTTGATGGCCTCTTTCATCAGCGCCATCTGCACCCGCGCGGTGTTGAGCGGCATCGTCAGGTTCTTGGAGTGAAACGCCTGTTCCTCCAGCAGCCGCAGGGCCCGGATCCGCTCCTGGTGCCGGCCCGACTCCAGGGAGCGGACAATCGTGAGGTAGGACTCCACGATCCCGATACGCCGCTTCTTGAGCTCCCGCACGAACCCGGCCGGGTGGGAGGGGGGGAAGTCCTGGATGGACTCGGGGCTGTCGATGCGCTCGTTGAGGAGGCGGCGCATCTTGTGGTACGCCGAGCCGAAGCTCAACGCGTCCACGACGCGGTTGTACGCCCGTGCCAGGGCCTGGACGGTCATCCTTCCAGTGCCTCCCACTCACCCGGGGCCACCACGATGGCGTGGCGCACAGCCAGCGGGTGGCGGGCACCTCGCCGAGCGGGAGCAGCGTGAAGGCGCGGACAAAGGCGAGCGTGGGCGCGTCTCGTGGCTGCACCCCTGCCGCCGTCAGCGGAAGTCCGCGAGCGCCCTGTCCGCCTCGGACTGCGCGGCGTCCATGGCGTCCCTTGGCGACATGACGCCGTTGGACGCGGCCGCCATCCCGCCCAGCGGGAGGGCAAGGACCACTCCGGCGATGCACCGCCTCTTCATGGTTCCTCCCGGGTGAGAGGCCGCAGCGGCGAAGCGGCGACGGCCTTCATGAAAAGGATCGCAGGAATCGGCGGTCGAGTCAAACGCCCGTGCGAGGCGCCACCGGGCCCGGAGTTTGCCGCAGGATCCTTCCATATATATCCTCCATCTCATGGGTCGGACCTTGGGAGGCGTCGAACAGCTGCTCGCGAACAACCGCGCGTGGTCGCAACGAGTGACCGCGCAGGATCCCTCGTTCTTCCCGGCGCTTTCTCGCCAGCAGAGCCCGCGCTACCTCTGGATCGGGTGCTCAGACAGCCGGGTGCCCGCCAACGAGATCGTGGGGCTTGCCCCCGGGGAGCTGTTCGTGCACCGCAACGTGGCCAACATCGTGGTGCACACGGACCTCAACTGCCTTTCCGTGTTGCAGTACGCCGTGGATGTCCTGCAGGTGCGGCACGTGATCGTGTGCGGCCACTACGGGTGCGGCGGGATCACCGCGGCGCACGCGGGACGGTCGCTCGGCCTCATCGACAACTGGCTGCGCCACGCGCAGGACGTCATGCAGAAGCACGCGGCCGCCCTGGCCGGGCTCGCCGGCGAGGAGGCCCGCGTGGACCGCCTGTGCGAGCTGAACGTGGAGGAGCAGGTCATCAACGTGGGGCGGACCACCATCGTGCAGCAGGCGTGGGAACGCGGCCAGCCCCTCTCCATCCACGGCTGGATCTACTCGCTTCAGGACGGCCTGCTTCGCGACCTCGGCGTGAGCGCCGCGGGCCCGGGGGATCTCGCGGCATCCGCGCCCGGCCGCGGGAAATGACCGCGGGCGGCTCCTGCGCAACCCCGGCGGCCGGCCCTTGAGCCGGCGCGACGGCCGGCGTATCGTCTCCCAACCATGACTACACCCACCGCGAAGGCCCGGCGGCGTCCCCGGCTCGCCGTGCCTTCCGTTCGCCCGAGCGCGTTGGCCCTGATCGACACCGTGGGACCGTTGTACGCGCGGCTGGCGCTGAAGGTCCACTCCCTGGGCTTCATCGGCGGGCAGCACTTCGTGGAATCCATGCGGGAGTTCTACGACGGCACCGCGAGGCTGGTCGTTGCCTTCCGTCACCCCTACGGGGACGAGCCGCAGGTGATGATGCACGCCGTGCACCACTGGCTTCCCCGCGAGGCCCGGCGCCGCGGCACGCCGCTCTCGAGCCGGCCGCACTGCCTGTTCCTCCACGGCTACGAGGTGCCGCTGTGGTCCGGAGGCCTGGTCCGGTGGATCCTGCCACGGTCCGGGTCCCTGCCGGTGTACCACGTGAGAAAGGATACCGCGGGGCTTCGCGCCATCCGCGCCGCACTTCGCGACGGCCCGCACCCGCTGGCCCTCGCGCCCGAGGGCCAGGTCTCCTACCGCAGCGAAACGCTGCCCCGGATGGAGCGTGGAACGCTGCAGTTGGCCTTCTGGTGCGCCCGGGAGCTCCAGGAGGCCGGCCGGCGCGAGCGAGTGCTGGTGCTGCCGGTCTCGGTGCACAACCGCTACCGGGAGGCGGATATCGGCGCGCTGGAGCGCCTGGCCCGGAGCCTGGAAGCGCAGGTCGGGCTCGGGAAAGGGCCGCTGGCCCCGGCCCTGCAGCCGCCCCCGGGGCGTCACGCCGGTCCGGCCGAGCGGCGCCGCGCGCTGGGGCTCCGCCTGCGGCGCATAGACGCCGCGCTGCTGGCCGTCGCGGAGTCCTTCTACGGCCTGCGGCCGCCGCATGCCGCCGAGGAGACCGAGGCCTCCCTCATTTCCCACCGGGAATCCCGCCGGAAAGCGGTGCTGGAACAGGCGCTGCGGCGCGGAGAGGGCATGCTCGGGATTCACGCGCAGGGAGACATGATCTCCCGCGTGTACCAGGTCCGCCACGAGGGCTGGAACCGCATCTTCCCGGAGGCTGACCTCGGGAGCCGGTCTCCACTGGAACGCCGGCTTGCGGACCGAAGGGCCGGCGAGGCGTGGTATGCCATGCGCCACATGGAGACGGTGGACCTCGGTTTCTACCTGGACACGGACTACCTGGAGGACGGGCTGCGCGCGGGCGGCTCGCCGTCCATCGGCAGGCTCGTGGAGACCGCGTGCAGCCTGTCGGACCTGTGCACCCGGCTGGTCGGCGGCGCCATCTCGGACCGGCCCAACCCGGTGCCGAGGAACGTCGTCATGGTTGCCCGGCCCCCGATCTGCATCAGCGAACGCCTCCAGGAGTATCGCGAGGACCGTCGTGCCGCCCTGGCACGCGCCGAGGAGGACCTGGCGCGCGCCTGCACCACCGCCATCGAGGAGTACCTGCATGAAGAATGATTCCAAGCTCTCCCTCGGGACCAAGCTCGGGTTCGGCGTGGGCGACCTCGGGGGGAACCTGTTCTTCACGGCCCTGGGGTTCTACGCGCTCAAGTACCTCACGGACACGGTGGGCGTGGCCGCCGCGCTGGCGGGCATCCTCCTCATGGTCGGGAAAGTGGTGGACGCGTTCTGGGACCCGGTGCTCGGGTTCCTTTCCGACCGTACGAGGACCCGCTGGGGACGGCGGCGGCCCTACCTCCTGTTCGCCTCCGTGCCCATGGGCCTGGCCATGTGGTGGTTCTTCACCAACCCGCACATCTCCAACCCGGCGGGCGCGGCGGCGTGGGGGCTGGGGGTGTTCATCCTGCTCAACGTGGTCTACTCCGCGGTCAATATCCCCTACTCCTCCCTCACGCCGGAGCTGACCACCGACTACCACGAGCGCTCCACGCTGAACGGGTACCGGTTCATGTTCGCGGCCGTGGGTACGCTGCTCGGCGCGGCCGCGGTGGATCCCATCATCCGGGCCTTCACGCCCGGGGCGGGCGCCGGCGTCGTGGTGGACAAGAGCGTCGGGTTCTCCATGGTCGGCCTCATCCTCGGGGCGATCATGCTGGTCACGGCGCTCGCCACCGGCCTGTCGGTGCGCGAACCGGCGCGCCCGAAGGAGACGCGCGCCGCGAAAGACTTCGTATCCACGTATGTCTCGGTGTCCAGGAACCGTCCGTACCTGGTCATCCTGTTCACGTATGCCCTGCACATCATTGGGATCACCTTCCTGCAGAGCGCCATCACCTACTACTTCGCCTACGTCTACCGGGACGAGAGCATGCAGCTCTACGCCCTCGGGCTCCTGATCGTCGTGGCCATGGTATTCATCCCGGTCTCGGTGCTGGTCTCCAGGAAAGTCGGAAAGAAGCGGGTCTACCAGCTCTCCCTGGTGATCATGGCCAGCGCCGCCCTGGTGCTGTTCTTCCTCGGCCACCTCTTCGGACCGAGCTTCTTCGTCGGCGTGATGGTGTACGCCGGCATCGGGCTGGGCTTCAGCTACGTGGCGCCCTTCGCCATGGTGCCGGATGCCATCGAGGTGGACGCGGTCCAAAGCGGAGAGCGCAAGGAAGGCGCCTTCTACGGCGTGTGGCTCTTCACCACCAAGATCGGGCAGGCGGCGGCGTGGCTCCTGACGGGCCTCGTCCTTGCGCTGGGAGGCTACGTGGCCAACGCGGTGCAGGCCGCCCCGGCCATCCTGGCCATCCGCGTCATGATCGGGCCGCTGCCGGCGCTGTTTCTCCTCGGTGGGGTGATCCTGGTGCAGTTCTACCCCCTGGACGAGAAGACCTACGAATCCATCATCGCGAAAGCCGCAAAGGGCGGATCGAGGCGATGAGCGCAGGGCCGCCCCGGATCACCGGGCCGGCGCGGCGGGCGGCCGAGCGCGGTGCCGCCGGGCACGGGCCCGGCGAGTGGGCCCTGGTCAGCGAAAGTCCCGGCTGGGCGCCGAGGCGTTGCCCGACGGCGCGCCGCGCCCCTGCTCCAGGAAGTCCGGCTTCCAGAATGACTCGGCAATGACGTGGATCACGCCGTCCACAACCTGCAGGCGCCCGGTCACCCCGAGCAGCCAGTTGGTGAGGATGAGCGTGCGGTACTCCTTGTAGACTTTCTCCCACACCACCAGGTTGGCGAACCCGGACTCGTCCTCCAGCGTCATGAACAACACGCCCCCGGCGGTCCCCGGCATCTGGCGGCAGATGGCGCATCCCGTGATGGACACCTTGCGGCCGTCTTCCATCCCAGTGAGCGCCGCCGCATCCGGCAGGCCCTGCCGCTTCAGAAGCGGGCGGTACTGCTCCATGAGGTGCCCGCGCGGGCTCTGGTCGGAGGCCAGGTAGTCCCACGCCACCTCTTCCGCGGCCGAGAGCCGGCGGAATGCAGGCGTCTCTTCCGCCTCCGCCACCAGGAGCCGGGTGGGGACTTCCGCCGGCCCCAGCACGCCCCAGATTGCTCCCCGGCGCCCCGTGCCCAGGCAGTCGAAGGCGCCCACCTCCGCGAGGCGCTCCAGGGAATCACGCGGAAGGCGGCAGGCGGAAGTGAAGTCCGCCGTGGTCGGGGACCGGCCGCTGCGGTCATCGCGGAGCAGGTTCTCCCTCCACGCGCGGATGCGCTGCCAGTCCCCCTCCCCGAGGCCCTTCACGTAGCGCAGACCAATGCGCACCGCGTAGTCCGGCTCCCCCGCGCGAGGCTCCAGCGTGCAGTACCAGTCACTCCTCAGGATGTCCACGGGGAGGAACTTCACGCCGTGGCGCTTCGAGTCGTCGATCACCGTGGCCGGGGAATAGAAGCCGAAGGGCCACGCGTTGAGAAGCGCGCAGGCGAACACCACGGGGTGATGGTGCTTCACGTACGCGGTGGCGTACGCGATCAGCGCGAAGCTCGCCGCGTGGGACTCGGGGAAGCCGTACTCCCCGAAGCCCAGGATCTGTCCGAACACGCGTTCGGCGAACTCCGCGGCGATTCCCTTGGCCACCATCCGGGAGACCAGGCGGTCGTGGTGCTGCTCGATCCGTCCCCGCTGGCGCCACGCGGCCATGTCGCGCCGGAGACGGTCGGCCTCCCCCGGCGTGTAGTCCGCCGCCACCACGGCCAGCTTCATCACCTGCTCCTGGAACAGCGGGATGCCCAGGGTCTTCTTCAAGACCGGCTCCAGGCAGGCGTGCGGGAACGTGACGTCCTCCAGGCCGGCGCGGCGGCGCAGGTAGGGGTGCACCATTCCGCCGGTGATCGGGCCGGGGCGGACCAGGCTGACCTCGATGACGAGGTCGTAGTATGTCCGCGGCCGGAGCCGGGGGAGCATGGCCATCTGGGCCCTGCTCTCGATCTGGAACACTCCTACCGTGTCCGCGCGGCAGGCCATGTCGAACACGCCCGTGTCTCCGTGCGGGAGGGTGGCCAGGGACAGCTCGGTGCCGTAGTGCGTCCTCAGGAGGCGGAAGGCGTAGTCCAGGTGCGTGAGCGCCCCCAGGCCGAGCAGGTCCACCTTGAACAGGTTCATCGTCTCGATGTCCGTCTTGTCCCACTGGATGACGGTGCGGTCCTCCATGGTGGCGTTCTCAATGGGAACGATGGTGTCCACTGGCTCGCTTCCCAGCAGGAACCCACCGGGGTGGATGGAGAGGTGCCGGGGAAAACCAGAGATCTCCCGGGTGAGCTCCACCAGGTGGGTGAGCATTCCCGGCGGCAGGTCCAGCCCGGCCTCCCGGTAGACCGCCACGAGGTCCCCGTCCCAGTGCGGCAGGAGCTTGGCGCACTGGTCCAGCGCGACCTCGGGGATTCCGAATGCCTTGCCCACTTCACGGATGGCCGAGCGCCTGCGGTAGCGCACCACGTTGGCCACCATGGCCGCGCGGTCCCTGCCGTACTTGCGGTACATGTGCTGGATGACTTCTTCCCGCCGGTCGTGCTCGATATCCAGGTCGATGTCCGGCGGCTCGGCGCGCTCGCGGGACAGGAAACGCTCGAAGAGCAGGTCCATCTGCACGGGATCCACCGAGGTCACCCCGAGGCAGTAGCACACCACGGAGTTGGCCGCCGAGCCGCGTCCCTGGCAGAGGATGCCGTGCTCCCGGCAGAAGCGGACCAGCTCCCACATCGTGAGGAAGTAGCCGCAGTAACCCAGCTCGTCGATGAGGGCAAGTTCCTTCTCGATCAGGCTCCGCGCTCCCTCGGGGATACCGCCGCGGTAGCGCCCGCGGGCGCCCTCCAGCGTGAGGTGCCGCAGCCACTGCGCGGTGGTGTATCCCGCGGGCACGTCCTCATCCGGGTACTTGTAGACCAGCTCCTTGTACGAGAAGGTGCAGCGGGCGGCGATCTCCAGGGTCCGGTCCAGCAGCCCGGGGCAGTCGGCGTAGAGCTCCGCCATCTCGTCCATGGGCTTCAGCGCGTGCTCGTCGTTGGGCTTCAGAAGCGCGCCGGCTTCCCGCAGCGTGGTGCCGCGGCGGATGCAGGTCAGCACGTCCTGCAGCTTGCGCCGCGGTCGCGCGTGGTACAGCACCTCCGTGGAGGCCGCAAGCGGGATGCCGAACCGCGCGGACGCCTCCCGGGCCGCCCGTTCTTGGGCCAGGTCATCTACCCAGCGGTGGCGGGAAACCAGGACATAGAGACGGTCGCCGAACGCTTCCCGCAGGAGCGGAAGCCCGCGGTCCTGGGGCCCTGCCGCGTCGGTCCGCTCGCGCCGGCCGTCGGCAGGTGCGGGGGTCAGGGCCGCGGACGGAGGACCGTCTCCGGACCACAGGGCGATCAGTCCCTCGGCGCTCCGCGCGATCTCCGCGCCGGTCACCGAGCAGTTGCCCTTCGAGTTTCGAAGATGGCCCGTGGACAGAAGGCGGCACAGCCGGCCGTACCCTGCCCGGTCCTGCGCGAGAAGGATCACGGAGCCCCCTTCCTCAAGCGAGACCTGCGAGCCGGTGATCAGGTGGATTTCGTTCTCCTGCGCCGCCTCGAACGCCCGGACCATGCCGTACATGCCGTTTCGGTCGGTGAGCGAAATGGCGGGAAGCTCCAGCCGTGCGGCGGCCTCCACGAGCTCCTCGGGATGGCTGGCCCCTTCAAGGAAGGAGAAGTTGGACTTGCACCACAGGGGTGCATACCGTCCCTTGCTCACTAGTCCACCACTCCCTGCAGCCACGTGGCAGCCGTGAGCCGGTCCTGGTAGACCCAGGCTACCGTGTCGCTCGTTTCCTGGAACCAGTACGCGCGCTGCACGGCGGACTCCTCGGCGGTCTCTCCCCACCAGCGGACGGAAACCAGGAGGTCGTGGAAGCCATCCCGCGGGGTACGCCGTGGTCCGTGCAGGGGGCTGGCAGAGAAGAGGATGCGGCGGACGGCAGGGGACCCGGTATCCGGCTCGGAACCCCGAGGGAACCGGGCGGGCGCCGCGGGTGGAGCGGGCAGGACCGGCCGATCCATGGGAACCCACTGGAACGAATCCTCGGGCAGGTGCGAGTTGCGAAGCCGGGCGCACGACACCGAGCTCTCCCCGAAGCGGGCGCGGACCAGGGCGAAGGCCCTTGCGCCTGCCGCGAGGTCACGCCCCCGGGAAGTGAACAACTCCTCCTGCGCTCGGGATGGGCGAGCGTGCGCGCAGCGGACCTCGATGCGTTCCACGCCGGAGGCGAAGCGCCGTTCGGACAGGCGGAGACCGATGAGCCGCATGAGCACGGAAGTGCTCCGGGTGGGGGCCGCGGGCCGGATGAGGTCGGTGCTGGCTTCCCCATCCTCGGTGTGCAGGGACAGCACCAATGCCGAGACCACCGACCGCTGGGCTTCCGCGCGCTCCACCTCCGCGGAAACCAGCTCCTGGATGTGCGGGAGCAGCAGGGCGGTGTCCGATCGGGGTGCGTCCAGACGGCGCGAGGCCGCCACCGGCTCCTTCATCTCGAGCGGCTGGATGGGAAGCGGGTCATCCGAAAGGATCGCGGCCCTGAGCTCTCCCGCTTCCGTCCCCAGCCTCCGCAGGATCTCCCCTGCCGGGAGGCGCACGAACTGGCCGACGTTGCGGATCTCCAGCTTTCGGAGGATTCCCCGGATTCGGTGCGGGAGCGGCAGCAGGTCGACAGAGGACCGCTGCAGCGAGGCCCATTCCAGGTCCCGCGTGGCGAAACCGCGCGTGCCCGTGCCGGCGCAGGCAAGCACGTAGGTACCGAACCGCGTGAACCCCGACACGATGGCGGACGGGAAGCCCTGCATCTCGAGCGCGGAGCTCACCTGGGCGAGCCAGCGGTCCTCGGTGCCGAAGAGGGATCTCAGCCCCTCCAGGGATACCCAGAACGCACCCTGGTCGAAGGGACAGGGCTCCACGTCCGGGGTGTAGCTGGAGAGCAGCTTCGCGATGCGCTCACGGGCCTTCCCGATCCGCTCCGCGGGGACTCTCCTGGCGCGGAGGCCGGGAACCAGGGAGAGCGCATTGGCGTAGCGCATGCCTTCCGTGAGCCCCTTGTCCCGTGCCTCCCGGTTCAGCGCGACGATCGGGCTCTGGGGCTTCTCCTCCCGGGTCACGGCGACCGGTCCCCCCTTCCAGGACGGGTTGTCTTCCAGGAGTACCTGGAGCGGGAGGCCCCGGACCTTAACGCATCCCCGGAGGGGCATGGTAGCGCCTGTGCACCCTGGTGCCGCCTGCCGCGCGCTTGTCCCGGTCCAGGTGGACCTGGACCTGGAGGGGCCGGGGCCCGCTCCGGGACACGGATCCCCGCACCGCGATCCGGGAACCAAGCGAGGGAGCGCTCCTGGGCTTGCGCGTGAGAAAGACCACCGCGCACTGGCTCCTCTCCGCGAGCTTCTGGAGCCGTCCCAGCGCAGAATCACTCACGCTCCATTGCCCACTGCAGTCCACGACCAGGAGCCCCAGCGCCCCGGATTTCACCAGCCACTCCCCGGCGGCAAGAGACTCGGTCTGCCCGCCCGCGCGGATGACTGCAAGCGCGCGGAGGTCGATCCCCCGGGCGGCGAAATCCGGCGGGAAAAACACGGAGTCCGTGGAAGCTACCCAGGCAACCGGTTCACCGCGCTCCTGGGCTCCCCGGATGATCTCCGCGCAGAAGCTCAGCGCACCGCAGGGGACCTCCTCCGAGAGCTCGCAGAGAATGCCCGCCAGGCTGTCCAGGCTCCACGAACCTCCCGCGGATGGGGCCTCCAGGCTGGATGCCCGAACGACCGGGATTTCGGAGAGAGCGGCCCTGGCGCTTGAATCTCCCGCCATACGCCTGATAGGGTAACATATGTATAGTGATGAGTCAATATCCCGGGCTCTTCTGTTGCCGCCGGCGGCCGGGCGTACTGGGCTCGGGAATGGCCGCCCTCGTCGAAGGGCCCTATCTTTCCTGCATGCGACTGGCCACCCTCGCGGCGCCGTGCGCCGGAATGCTGCTGGCGGGCTCCGCGGTCCTCGCGGATGCCCAGGACTGGACCACGTTCGGTTGGGACGTATCCCGTTCGAGCGCTCCCGGCGTTTCCACCGGGCTCGCTCCGGACACGGTGGGCGCGCTCACGCGGCAGCAGGTGGTGATAGACGGCACCGTGGACGGGTCGGCCATCTATCTTCGCGGCGTATCGATCCACGGGGCCGCGCATGACGCATTTTTCGTCACCACCACCTACGGCAAGACGCTGGCCATCGACGCGGACCGCGGCACGGTGCTCTGGGAGTTCACCCCTCCGGGCTACGGGGCCCTGGCGGGCACGTACCGTATCACCAACTCCACGCCGGTGGCGGATGCGGACCGCGCCTCCATCTACGCCGCGTCCCCGGACGGGGTGATCCGCAAGCTCTCGGTGCAGGACGGCAGCGTGGCGTGGGCCACCGCGATCACCCGGCTTCCCGAGCGGGAGAAGATCGCCTCACCGCTCACGTTCTACCGCGGGCGTGTCATCGCGGCCACGGACGGGTACATCGGTGATCGTCCGCCGTACCAGGGTCACGTCGCCGTCCTGGACGCGGCGAGCGGTTCGCTGCTTCGCGTCTGGAACTCGCTGTCCAGCGACCGGCACGTCCTGCTGGATCCCGCCTCGGTCCCGGAGAGCGACTCGGGCATCTGGGGCCGGGCCGGGGTGGTAGTGGACCCCGCCAGCGGCGACCTGTTCGTGGCCACCGGCAACGGCAGGTGGGACGGCTCGGTCAACTGGGGTGACGCGGTGATCGAGCTGGACCCGGACGCCGCGGGCATCCTTGGCAACTACACCCCGATGAATACCGACCAGCTGGACGCGGAGGACGCGGACCTGGGGTCCACCTCCCCGGTGCTCCTGGGCGGGGGACTGGTGGCGCAGGGCGGGAAGGATCGAATGATCCGCGTGCTGGACTGGGCGGCAATGCGCGGCACGTCCCCGCACCGGGGCGGCGAATCGTCTCACGTGTCCACGCCGTCCGGCGCGCGCCTGTTCACCGCCCCCGCGGTGCTGCATTCCGCCGGGACCACGTGGCTGTATGCGGCGGATGCGGGGGCCACGGAGGCGTGGACCCTTTCCGGCCGGACGCTGGTGACCCGCTGGAAAGTGGAACACGGCGGCACCAGTCCCGTGGCGTCCGGCGGCATGCTGTTCGTGTACGACCCCCAGGGCGCGATTCGCATCTACGAGGCGACAACCGGGCGGGAAATCGCCGCGCTGCCGTGCGGCCCCGGTCACTGGAACAGCCCGATCGTCGCAGATGGCCGTATCGCGCTCCCGGAGGGAAACGCGAACGCCCATCGCCAGGACGGCGTCCTGGATATCTGGCGCCTGCAGTAGCGCTCGTCCACGGAGCCGTGTCAACGGCGGACCCGCCGTCCATCTCCGCGGTCCCGGAGCCTTGTCCTCCACGGTGGAAAAGGGACGGGATTTCCGCTATAACAGAGGTAGTTAATCCTTGAGTGTTCCAGGCGGTCCACATCGGGCCGCGCCACCGTGGAACACCGCCGATCCAACAAGTACTTTCGAGCGGCTTCGCGCGCGGAGCAGTGTGTCGGGCAATTGCATCCCGCACAAGGGATTGCCTGTTTTCTATATATCGTTGTTCGCGCCGAGCGCCTGCCGACCGGGCACTGGCACGGGGTTTGCCTCATAGGGGCGTACCCGCGTCATTCCCGGCGTCTCGCCGGCCCCACGGAGGATCCTTGCGCCCTGTAGCGACCACGGCCGTCCTGTGCGCGACCCTGCTGCTGTCCGTGGTGTTGCCCGGGGCCTCCGAGGGGGTCCCCCTGGAGGGCAAGACCGTCTGCCTCCTGCCCCTGGCGGATCTCTCTCCGAAGAGCGACCTCGGCGACTACGCGGGCGTCATTTCGGACGACCTCGGGGTGGCGCTCCAGCAGGCGGGCGTGCCGCTGGTGGCCGGCGACGAGGTTCGAAAAGCAGTGGCGTCGATGCGCGCCTCGCCCAGGGACCTCCTTGGCCCGACCATGGCGGTCTCCGTGGCACGGAAGGCCGGCGGTGACCTTGCGCTGAACGGTTTCGTCGCGCTGCAGGACGACACCCTGCACGTCTCTCTGCGCGTCTATGATGCCCGGTCCGGCGTGCTCCTGGCGGGCATGCTGCGCGACGTCCCGTTCGACATGAGCCTCTACGCGTACCTCTGGGAAGGGGTATCCACGATGCTCGGCACCGCCATCCCCATCCCGGCAGCGGCCGTTCCCGCGACGACAGACCCGCGCGCGGGAGCAGGTGCGCCGGCGGTGACGTTCACTTCCCCGCAGGACGGGATGGAAGTCCTCCTGGCAGACGGGACGAGCCTCGGGAGAATAGAGAACGGCCAGCTGGTGGTCCCCGCTTCCGCCATCGACCCTCATTCGCCGCTCGTGGTGAGCAAGCGGCTCGCCGGCTTCCACGACGCACGGCAGGCCACCCGGCCAGGGTCGGTCATCCCGCTCTCGCCCCTCGCGCATTCCAACCGCATGGCGGTGGAGCTGGACTGGACCGCGGGGCAGTTGCTGGGAGCCGGGGCGGCCGTGCGGGTGTACGCGATCCCGGATTTCCTTTTCATCAGCCCGTCGTTCTACCTCTCGGGCCAGCCGCCGATCGGGAGCGGTGGGAACACCGCGTTCCACGCGGACGCGGGCCTGCTGATCGGCGGCTACCTGTTTTTCCCGCCGGAGTCGCTGTTCCGAATCGGGGTGTCCGCGGGCGGGGGCGCCGTGGTGTCGTGGGTCTCGAACACCACGCTGCCGCTGTTCGTGGATGCCTACGTGGACATCGTCAACGCCTGGGCGGAAATGAACGTGGGCTGGTTCTCCCTGTTCCTGCGCTCGGAGCTCAAGTACGCCGTGGGCGGCCAGACTCCCAACCTGCTGGGCCAGGGCATCGTGCTCTGGGCCGGCGTGGTGCCGCCGATCACCCTGGGAGTGCTCCTCAAATGGTAGGGCGCGTTCGGACCGCGGCGGGAATCCTGCTCGGGCGCCTCACCGTGTGTGCCGCGGCGCTCGCGGCGTTCCTGGTCTGCGCGCATGGCGCGGGGGCAGCGGACCTGCAGCTCGCCCCGCCGCCACTGTCGTTCGTGGTCGCCCCCGAAATCACATTTCCGCTTGGCCCGGGTCAGCAGAACTTCCTTCCCGGCGCCGCGGCCCGCATCGGCGTCGAGTACTCCCTGCCGTCCATCCCGTTTCTTTCCATTGAAACGGCGGCGCTCGTCGGGTTCACTCCCATCACCGACGGGCTGGGAACGACCGGCCAGCTCGGAGGCTTCCTCGGCGCCGCCTGGCGGCTGCCGATCGCCGGACCGCTCTCGGCCCGAGCCTTTGCCCGCGCCGGGTACGAGGCGGGCCTGGTCTACGGCGATCCCCTTTCCCGTGCCGGGGGCGCTCCCGCCGCGGAGGCGGGCCTCGGCGCCTCGTTGCTGCTCACTCCGTCCCTCGCCCTGAGGCTGGACGGATCGTGGATGTACGTCCTGGGGGCCAACGGGTCAGCCGTGGTCTCATTGTCCATCGTGGCGCGGCCCCGGCCGGGACGTCCGCAGCCGGCGGGGGCGGGCTCGCCTCGAACCGGGCTTTCCATCGGGCGGGTCGAGCTGACGGAGATCTACCCCGCCCTGCGCCGCTCCTACCTCAATCATCCCGTCGGCACGGTGACGATTGCCAACACGGGCGGGTGGAGCGTCTCCGACGTGCACGTGAGCGTCCGGGTTGCCGGGCTCATGGAGAAGCCACGGGAGAGCGCCGAGCGCCCGATACTGAAACCCGGCGAGACTTGGCGCGCCCCGGTGTTCGTCGCACTGGACAGTGCAGCCGAGCGCGGGTCTGCATCTACCGCGCAAGCGGAGATCTCCGTCACCTACCTCGAGGCGGGGGAACGCTGGGAGATCCGGCACGGCGGCGAGCTGCGGGTGATGGACCCCCGTGCGTTGGTGGATTCGAGCCCCTCGACCGGTATCCAGGCCGCGGCCTCCGCGGACGCAACCCCCGGCGCGGCGGCCCCGGACGGAACGTCGCCCGCGGCCCGGCCGCCACGGCGCCTGCTCGTGGCGTTCACCGCGCGGCCCGCCGCGGGGCTCTCCGAGATGCAGCGCGTCAGCGTGGCGGATTCCCTGTTCCTCGCGCTGCAGAGGGCCGGCGTCGGGATCCTCGTAATCCCCTACGGGAGCGGGTGGTTCCCGGATTCAGATGACGCCAGAGTGGAGGCCGCGAGGAAGGCTGGTGCGGACTGTTACCTCGTGGTGAGCGCCGGGAATGCGGGCACTCCGGGGACGTTCTCCGTGGAGACGTTCGACACGCTCAACCGCACCGCGGAAAAGGCTACCGTTACGGGGGAGACGAACGCAAAAGCCGCCCCGGACCTGGACTGGAGCCCAATCGTGAGCCTCTTGGGCCGAGCCTACGGTGGATAGCCGCGTGGTGCCTTCCCGGCGCGCCGCGCCCGGTCGCCCCCGGCCCCCGCGCCGGTCTCCCCTGGCCCCAAAACTGATATCTATATGGCCCTTGCCATAAAGGCGGTTAATGTCGAAATTTCCGCGTATGAACCAAGACGCCGGTAACGGTTCGGAAACCATCAGATCGGTCATCGAGAGCGTGGGTACCTTCCTGCCCGAGACCGATGTCTCCACGCATGACATCCTGCAGGGCTGCCGCCGCCATCTCCTGGTTCCCCTGGAGCGATGGTCCGGGATCAAGTCCCGGCGCATGGCGGGCACCACCGAGTTTTCGCTGGACATGGCGGAGCGCGCCATCGCGCGCTGCCTGGAGAAGAGCCGGTACTCGGCGAAGGACGTGGAGCTCCTGATCTGCTGCAACATCTCCAAGCAGGACGAGAGTGACCGCTTCTCGCTGGAGCCCACCACCTCGGCCTCCCTGCTCACGAAGTTCGACTTCGCGGACCCGGTCCACTTCGACCTTGCCAACGCGTGCGCCGGCTTGTTCACCGGCATCTACGTCGCCGACAACCTGATCCGCCAGAAGGTGTTCTCCCGCGTGATGGTGGTGAGCGGGGAGTACATCACGCACCTCACGCGCACCGCCCAGATCGAGATCGAGTCCTCGCGGGACTCCAGGCTGGCCTGCCTCACGCTGGGGGATGCCGCGGCGGCCGTGATGCTGGAGGCCGGCACCGGCGACGCCGGGTTCCGCAGCGTGGAGATGAGGAGCGCGCCCGAGCACAGCCTCCTGTGCATCGCCAAGACCACGGACAAGGCCCACGGCGGGGCGATCATGTTCACGGATTCCATGGGGTTGAACGAGCACGCAACGGAGAACTCGGTACTGCACACGCTGGCCACGCTGCGGGATGCGCAGGTGAACCCGGACGAAATCGACCACTGGATCCTCCACCAGACGTCGCAGCGCGCCCTCCGCGGGGGGGCCGCCGCGTTCAACCGCGCCCTCGGGCGGAGGGCGATGCATGACGGCAACCTGGTGGACAACCTGGGCCGCCGCGGAAACACGGCCAGCACGAGCCATTTCGTGGCGCTCGCGGACCTGATCGAGGCGGACCGCATCCGGTCCGGCCAGAACGTCGTGTTCGCGGTGCAGGCTTCCGGCATCACCTATGGGACCGCGATCTACCGCCTGGATGACCTGCCCGCCCGCCTGAGAAACGGAGGACACCGCAAGGACGCGGCCGGTGCGCACGCGTCGGGCTCCACCCCCGCGGGCAACGGCGCGCGGCCCGGGTCCTCGAGCTTCCAGCGGCTCCGCCGGCGCATCCAGGTGGAATCCGCGGCCGCCGTGCTGCCGGAGGGCCCGTCGGAGAACGAGATCCAGATGGCGTCCCGCGCCGCGAAAGACTGCCTCTCGCGGTCGAAGTACTCGGCGTCCCAGGTGGACGTGCTGATCTTCACGGGGATCTACCGCAATGAGTTCCTGACGGAACCGGCGGTTGCCGCCCTCGTGGCGCGTGAACTGGGAATCACCGGCGCCATGAGCGCGGAGCGCCAGGAGGCATTCTTCGCCTTCGACATCATGAACGGCTCGCTGGGCAGCCTCACCGCGAGCTGGGTGGCCAGCAACCTGATCACCGGCGGCAGGGCGAAGGTGGCCATGGTGGTCTCCGGCGAGTGCATCCAGAAACACGACGGCGCGCTGGGAATCGTGGATGCCGCCTCCGCGTTCATCCTGGACGCCGGGGACGGGAAAGTCGGTTTCGACAGCTTCTACTTCACCAGCATGCCCGAGCACCACGGCGCCTTCCGGTCGTTCGCCATCACCGCGGGAGGCCCGGCCCGGCTGGGCTTCAACGGCAGCCTGGAGGAGGTCCGCTACCTGGCCATACCGGAGCTTCGACGCGCAATGGAACGTCACCTCGAGGAAAGCGGACTCACGCGGGATGGGATCGGCGCCGTGCTGGCGCCGCAGGGGACCAACGGCTTTGCCGGACAGCTCGCGGACGCGCTGGGCATGCCCGCGGACAAGGTGATCGACGCGGGAAAAGGCAACCTGGCCGCCTCTTCCCTGGCCTTCTCTCTGCTATCCACCAACGGCCATGCCAACGGCAAGCCCCTCCTGGCGATGGAGTGCGCCCCGGGGCTGCAGGTCGGTGCCGCGACCTACTACGGAAGCCTGGTGAAATCGGAACGTTAGGCGGGTCCGGGGTCGGGACGCCCGGCCGTCCTGGCGACCCGCCTGCTCCGCGGTCCCGGACGCGTGGAGGCCCGCACGTCCCCGGGGCTACGTGGTAGCCGCCGCAAGCTCCTCTTCCCTCGCGCGCTCCAGTCCCCGGCGGAAATCGTACTGCGGCGTGAACCCGAGCTCCGCGCGGGCACGGCTCATGTCGTAGTACACATCGTGCGCGCTGTAGCGGGCGCCGACCGTGCTCATCGTCCCTTCCATCCCCGGCGCCACCAGCGCCACGATCCGCCGTGCCACGGGAGCGGAGAAGCGCATCATGCCCTCGGACACCGGGACGATGAGGGGACGCGGAGATCCCTCCACCTCGTGCAGGATCGTGATCAGCTCCGCCAGCGAACCCGGGTGGCCCGACCCGCCGTTGTACACCCTGCCGGCACCGGCCGGGGCCGACGCCGCGGTGACCGCGAGCTCCGCCACGTCGAGGGCGGACACGATGTCCAGGAGGTTGCGGCCGCCCCCCACGATCGGGAGGATCGGGAGCCGCGCGACGCGGCGGGCAGCGGGGAGGAAGTGACGGTCCCAGGCGCCTATGCAGATGGCGGGTCGGATCACGGTGCCCGCAAGGCCGCGACGATGGTAGTCCATGACCGCGGCCTCCGCGGTGACCTTGGAGCGGCCGTAGGCGGCCACGGGAGAGCACGGCGAGTCCTCCGAGATCGGGGAAACGGCCTCCGCGCTGTACACGGCGACCGAGCTCGCGTAGACGAACCTCCGCACGCCGGCCTGGGCGGCAGCCTCCAGCAGCGCGGCAGTGGACTCCACGTTGAGGCGATACAGGGAGTCGTCCTCGTGCGCGTTCAGCGGTGAGGCGGCCGTGAGATGACCGGCGAAGTGGTAGAGCACGTTCGCGCCCTTGAGCAGCGCGTCGAGCTGGGCCGGATCTTCCAGATCCGCCTGCGCGAGCTCGACCTGGGGCCCCTGGATGCGGGCGGTGGCGCTGGTCGGGCGCACCAGGCAGCGCACCCGCGCCCCGCTTTGCACCAGGCGCCGCACGATGTGGGCTCCCAGGAGGCCGGTCGCGCCCGTCACTACCGCGTCAACTGTGCTCATCGGCGCAACATACTCCGGCCCGGAGGCGAGCGGCAACCGCTATCCGCCGACCGTGGGTGCGCGTCTAGGCGTCGCGCCTGGGCGTTGCGGCCCGGGCGCCGCGACTTGCCGCCGCGGTCGCCCGGCCGCTATTGTTGCTCATGGCGCCAACGTCCAGCGTGCTGTTCTCCCCGCTCAAGATCGGCAGCCTGACCGTGGGCGGGCGCATCTTCAAGTCTGCCACCACGGAGTCCATGGGCACCGAGGACGGTTTCGTCACCGACGCCATGCTCGGGTTCTACTCGCCCATGGTGCGGGCCGGGACTCCCCTTATCGTCACCGGCAGTTTCTACGTTGCCGCGGATGGGAAGCTCGCCCCACGGCTGTGCGGCGTTGACGCGGACGACAAGATCCCCGGCATCCGGCGGCTCGCGGAGCTGGCGCACCGCGGGCGCTCCCTCCTGTTCGTGCAGCTCAACCACGGCGGACGCCAGGTGGTGGCGGGCCTGGGCGGCGGTCCGAGGCCCCGGATGGACGTGGTATCCGCCTCCGCGCGGCGGGACCCGATCCTGCGCACGCGCCCGCGGGCGCTCAGCACCGCGGAGGTTCGGCAGATGGTGGATACCTACGCGCGCGCCGCGGAACGCTGCGCGGAGGCGGGCTGTGACGGGGTGGAGATCCACGTGGGGCACGGCTTCCTGGTGAGCCAGTTCCTGACGCCGCACACCAACCGCCGCACCGACGAATACGGCGGGTCGCTTCGCGGCCGCGCCCGCTTCGCGCTGGAGATCGTGGCCGCGGTGCGCCGCAGGGTGGGAGACCGCGTGGCCGTCACGGCCAAGATGAACGGGGCCGATTACCTGCCCGGACGGCGGGGGCTCGGCCCCGACGAGCTGGTGGAAACGGCCCGCATGCTGCAGGAGGAAGGCCTGGACGCGGTCACGGTGACCGTGGGCCACTACGAGTCCGGTCTCCCGATGATGCGCGGGAAGTTCCGCCCCATGCTGCGCGGCTTCGTGGACGGCGGGATGGGGAGCTCCCTGCCCCCGGCGGTGAAGCAGGGCGTGCGTGCCATCACTCCCCTGGCGGCCGCCGGGGGATTCCTGCTGTGGCACCACCGCGAAGGGTTCAACCTGCGATATTCGCGGCCATTCGCGCAGGCGCTGCGGATCCCCGTCATCAGCGTGGGAGGCTTCAGCACCGCGCCGGCCATGGAGCAGGCCATCCGGGACGGGTCCTGCAGCGCGGTGGCCTG
>Ga0335069_10004661_pt1 | contig 20237 bp, 19 predicted proteins | sample Lox_Sample_11_FD_206714 | JGI IMG/M metagenome (GOLD analysis project Ga0335069, IMG submission 206714) | Soil microbial communities from Loxahatchee National Wildlife Refuge, Florida, United States - Lox_Sample_1.1 | ecosystem: Environmental > Terrestrial > Soil > Wetlands | place: USA... | reverse complement strand
AGGAATAGACAACGCGGGTGAGAATTACGTCCGAGGCGCAGAGCAGCGCAAAAGGAATCCACAACTGGCGACGCGATCCCCGGGCACCGAAAAACAGCAACGATCCAGTAACCGGAGTAAACATCCAGGGATGCGGCATGAACCGAACCGCCAACGCCAGAACTACAAACAAGTAACCCAACATGCTCCACCTCGTAATTTCTGATTGTGGCCTGCGGCCGCGGTTTGCGTCAAGTTGCACGTTGATCATCGAAACTTGCCGCCGCGCATCCCCACTCCTTCGCTGATCACGTTCAGATTATGGTCCAGCAAAACACTTGACGATAAGGGGCTGCGTCCAGTCGTGCCCGGCCTATAAAAGCGCAGATCCCTGAAGCGAACAATGTAATCTCCGTTGTCGAGAGGCTCAGTCTCCAGCAGCGGATACTCGGCCCAATCCAGATAAACGCGGCCCAAGTATGACTGTTTTGCGGCCAAGGTTACTGGAGTCTCCTCGGGCTTGTAATAAATCTGCATGGAATCGGGATCGACCGCCGTTGTTAACAAATCCACCGGCACTACTGCGTAAAAGGTCTTGGTCTCAACCACTCCATTCCAGTGAAATGGACTCCACCATGCGGGGAAAGCGGATGCTCGGATTGGCTCCGCTCCCTCGTAGGTCTGTGTCTGCAGCCCTGAAACCGCCCGGCGATGCTCATAGTTGCGTGTTCCCCAGACAAGCAGTACGCCAAGCAGTGCGAATGTCGCGCCCCACTTCCCACGCGGGCCTTTGTGCCGGACGCCCATGTCGCGATCGATGAACGCGATCAGGCCAGGCAGCACCAATCCTACGATCAGTAGCACCAGCAGGATCGGATCCACAATAAAAACAATATCCCATGAGTACCAACGCTCAGAGAACGGCCAGAATGGCCGCACGCCGTAGTTGTTGGTGAAGTCGAGCAGGATATGGCTCAGAGACGCAAGATAGGCCAAAAGAAATAACAATCCCCAGCGTGGAGGCAAGTGGGGATATTTAAGCTTGCGTCTGCGCAATCTCCAGAAGAGGTAAACGACGCCGACCACCAATAGCGCAACCAAGATTCCCCCCAGGAATGAGTGGGTGAACCCGCGATGGTGAGCGAAGCCAAAAGTTCGCCCTTTGAAACCGGCCAGGATATCGAGATCGGGCGCTTCCGCCGCAAGAGTCATGGTAGCGGTCGCGAGTGCGGTCTTGCGATTGAATCCGGCGCGCGACAAACAGGCGCCGGTCAGGAAATGTGTGAGCGGTTCCAATGTTCTGGTCTTATCGACGCAAAAACAGATTAGATGTTAGCCGATCCCTGGCAGATGCAGTCCGAACTAGCGTCTGGGTGTAAGAATTGTCACTGCGTCCGGAACTACGCTGATTTCTGCCGGCAAAGTTCCCAGGAGTTCTCCATCGGCCTCAACCAAAATTCGTGAAAAATCCGCGGCAGTGGACAAAGTCTGACAAGCAACCCCGCTGCTATGCACCAACTCTATTCCCGGGACCCGCCACCGGGTTCCGAGCAATCCTCGCATCACGTAACACAGATACGCTGCGCGGCTGCGAGTTCGGAAAAGTACCAGTCGAAGATCAGCTCTCTGCAGAGAAGCACCCGGCGCCAGTTCTCGCAATACTCCGCCGAAATCCTCGATGCGTACTGCTAATAACTGCGAAACCTCGGCACGTTTCGATTCAGCGTTCTCGACGAACTCAACCGCAAAATGCTCCATCGGATGCGTCAGCCACAAATGCGTCGCCTTAACGTAATAAGCCGACATCCCGAGGCGTCGCTTTGCGGATGGATTGAGCTTGTAGAACAGATGCGCGTCGACTCCGATGCCTACGGTGACCGTGAAATACCGCGAGCGACGAGTCTTGTTAAAGTCCAGGTAAGAAATTTTGCCGACTGCGATTCGGCGAGCGTCCGCCTGCAAAGCCGCCTTGGCAGCGTTCATCGGAGACAACGGCAGCCGCAGATCGTGGGCGAGGGAATTTGCGGTACCAAGAGGAATAATGCCGAGCACAGCTTCAGTTCCAACCAGTGCCTGCAACAGATCATGAACCGTGCCATCGCCACCGCACGCGAAAACCGTGTCGCAGCCTTCTGCTATGGCCTGCTTCACCTGATCGCCTGCGGCGTCTCCGGGTTTAGTTGCCGCGATCGACGCCTCAATCCCTGCGCTGTGGAGGACGGCCTGCGCGGTTTCTACCTCCGCCTGCCGGCGTCCTCGCCTCCGCCCCGAAAGCGGGTTGTAGAACAGTCGAACTTTGCGCATGGCCAGAGCGATTGTACTGTTTCGGCGCGAACCTTCAATCCTTTCCTCGGCTGCCCCACTCCCACATTCCAAACATTGCTTTCTGTGGCAGGGGATGTCCAACCTGACGCGCAAGCATGCAAACTTGTCCGCGATGATGGGCGTCGTGGGCAACGAGATAGGCGAAGAAGCCGGCGACATCGGGCTTAAACCCTTTAATCCGCCCATCGCTTTCGAGAGCTGGCCTCAGCACTGCACTCAGAGCCGCGCGGCTGTTCTCGAGGCCTTTGACCGCTTGCACTTGGGTGACCTTAAGGCGATCCAGTTGCTCCGGGATTTCACTTCCTTTGGCAGCGGCCTTCAGCCACATGACACGCACATTATGCATATGAGCGACAATGGCGGCAATCGTTCGTCCCTTATCGCCTGACGGTTCAGCCCGCCACGCTCCAGCCGGCAAATTTTCGATCACGTAACGATTAATTCGATCGTTGGTGTCGAAAGCAGTCAGAAGAGTACTTGCGAGAGAAAAGTCCAAAGGCACAGGCTTAGGCATCAGATTCCCCCGTTAAAAGAAAAATCTTAAACCACAGAGAACACAAAGGACACCGAGTCTATGTCTCTTCCACGTCGTTGCCTATAATCTTTCTCAATGCCTGTCGCGAAAGACATTGCGAAGAAAATAGACGCGCTGCGTGAAGAAATTCGCCATCACGAATACCAGTACTTCGTTCTTGATGACCCTGAGATCAGCGACCAGAAATTTGATCAGCTGACGGGCCAGTTGAAACAACTCGAGGCTGAGCATCCTGATCTCATCACGCCGGATTCACCCACCCAGCGCGTCGGCGGCAAACCCCGCGAAGGATTTGTCAAAGCCCCACATTCTTCGCCGATGCTGTCCCTCGACAACACCTACAACGAAGACGAGCTCCGCGCCTGGGAGCGCCGCGTTCACGAACTGACCGGCCGCAAGGACGTCGATTATGTCTGCGAACTCAAGCTCGACGGCATGTCGCTATCCCTGGGTTATGACGACGGACAACTGGCACGCGGCCTGACTCGCGGCGATGGAACTATCGGTGAGGATGTCTTGCTGAACGTCCGCACAGTACGGTCCGTGCCTTTGTCGGTTCCGAGAGAAAACCTCAAGAAAGCCGGCATTCCCTCGAATTTTGAGGTACGTGGCGAACTCCTGATGCCTACTGCTGCGTTCAAGAAGCTCAACGAAGAGCGCGAACGTAACGGTCTTGCGGCGTTCGCCAACCCGCGAAACTTCACGGCAGGCACGGTTCGCCAGTTGGACGCGTCCGTCACCGCAAGCCGTCCGCTTGAGTATTTTGCCTACATGGTGCTCGAAAATGGCCGTACTTACTTCGATCGTCATTCAAAGACCCTCGACGCTCTCGAAGCGGCCGGCTTCAAAGTGAATAAGCATCGCAAGCTCGTCCACTCGATGCAGGAAGTCTGGGACTTCATCCAGCAGTGGGAAGGCAAACGCGATTCCCTTCCCTACGAAATCGACGGCATCGTCGTCAAAGTCGACCGCACATCGCTGCAAGACGAGCTCGGATTCACGGGCAAGGCCCCACGCTGGGCGATTGCGTACAAGTATGCAGCTCGCGGAGGCGTCACGAAGCTCGAACGAATTCGCTGGCAAACCGGCCGTACCGGCAAATTAACGCCCGTGGCGGAGTTGGCCCCGATTCCGATTGGAGGTACAACAGTTCGCAACGCCACGCTGCACAACATGGACGAGATTGAGCGGCTGGGTGTGAAGATCGGCGACTGGGTCCGAGTGGAGCGAGGCGGGGATGTAATCCCAAAGGTGGTGGAAGTCGACAAAGATCATCCACGCGGCAAGGAGGCTGTCAGCTCTCCGGAAAAATGTGAGGTGTGCGGAACACAAGTCGCACGCACCGAAGGTGAAGTCGACTACCGCTGCGTCAATGCCAACTGCCCCGCCAAACTCACGGGAACGATTCTGCACTTCGCATCGCGCGGCGTGATGAATATCGACGGGATGGGCGAGTCTCTCGTAACCCAGTTGATCGAGCGCGGGCTGGTTAGAAATGTCGCCGACATCTACGACCTCACGAAAGAAAAGCTGCTGACGCTGGATCGTTTCGCTGACAAGTCGGCCCAGAACATCATTACCGAAATCGAAGACTCCAAGAAACGGCCGTTGGAACGGGTCATCTACGGCCTCGGCATCCGCATGGTGGGGGAGCGCACAGCACAATTCCTCGCCGAGCATTTCGGATCGATGGAAGAACTCGAAAAGGCCGGCATCGAGGACCTTCAAGGCGTGGACGAGGTCGGTCCGAAAATCGCCGAAAGCATCGTCGAATTCTTCACCAATGCTGCCAATCGCAAGCTAGTCGATCGCTTGCGTGGCGCTGGGCTCACAATGCGTGGGCAAAAGAAAGAACGAGGCACCAAGCTTACCGGCAAAACATTTGTGCTCACGGGGACGCTCTCAAAATATTCCCGCGACGAAGCCAAGAAGTTAATCGAAGATGCCGGAGGGAAGGTGACTGGTTCGGTCAGCAAGAAAACCGATTATGTCATCGCCGGAAGCGACGCTGGCTCTAAGCTCGACAAAGCTCGAGAACTCGGCATAAACGTTATCGACGAGAATGAAATGCAGAAACTGCTTCGCGGTTGACCCAGCGAACCTAAGCCACCCACAAACTTTACATTTTTTTGACAGACCGTTGACAAAGACACAAGTACCCCATCGATAGGCTGTCGTTGTAATTGTCCGGATAGCTCCCCAGGAATTTCTTGCCTTTGGAACGCCGACTATACCGGTGTTTCCGTGGCGCTAAGATAGGGCGCATTGGGAGCATCGCGGCTCATCTGTTAGCCAGTCGATAGTGCGTCCTTTTGTCGCAGTTCATCCTGGGCGAGGTTCTCTGCCCTTCGACTCTCGCTCAGGATGACAGCGGCTCCTGCAGGGCCTTCGCGATTCTGGTGTAGGTAATGTCCAAGGTCTCGGGCAACATCCTCGTTTCCCCAATCACCGAAACGAAATTAGCGTCCGCCACCCAACGCGGTAAAGCGTGCATGTGAATGTGTCCGGCAACTCCCGCGCCGGCTGCCTTCCCGATGTTCATTCCGAGATTAACCCCGTCTGGCTTGTAGAGCTGGCGCAGAATACGCTCCATTCGCTGCGAGAGATCGATCATCTCGTGAGCAGCTTCGACTGGCAGCTTTTGTAATTCGTCGAGGTGCTCAAACGGCACGACCATTACGTGGCCGGGCGTATATGGATAGGTATTGAGAACGATGTAACAGTATTTCCCTCGGTAAACGATCTTAACTTCAGCATCATTGCCGACTTTAGGAAGCTCGCAAAAAATACACTCTTTTGCGCTTTGAGCAGTGGTGACATACGCGTAACGCCAGGGAGTCCAGAGATAGTCCATCGCAACGGCAGGGTAGCAGATTGGTGACGATGGGAAAAGGTTACAGCGTGTGCAGATACGCCAGCAGATCCTGAATCTGCTGCTGGTTTAGCACTTGGCCGTAAGCAGGCATCTTGTCGCGGCCCATGCGGACAATGTCGCTTACCCGATCATCGTTGGCCGGCATTCCGCTCATTGACAAATACTGTTTCTTGAAAACACCTTTCATGCTCGGGCCTTGTCGCCCGCGTGAAGAATACGGCGCATGGCAACGATCACAGTAACTGTCATAGATGTGGCGGCCGGCAGCCTGTTGCGGACTAAGTCCAAGTTCCGCGTCACTCTTACGGCGCTCGACATCACACGCGGACAACGCAAACAGGATTAACAATAAAACGCCGCATAAGCACACGTTTCCCGGAACTGTGAGCCTTCGAAAAGAATTTCCTCCAGACATTTTCGTGGCCATGGTCGCAGTACAATCATATTGCAAGAACATGCCAGTCACCGTAAAGCGCGTGTACGACGCACCATCCCGTTCGGACGGCAAGCGGTTACTGGTGGATCGCCTTTGGCCTCGAGGCCTGACGAAAGAACGGGCAGCCCTTGATGCCTGGCTACGAGAGCTGGCACCCTCCGACGAATTGCGAAAGTGGTATCACGCCCAGCCGCAATCCCGAGCGACATTCCGCAAGCGTTACCTAAAAGAGCTGTCGAAACCCGAAGCTGCCGCAGCATTGAACCAGCTCTACCAGCTCGCGAATGGCGAAAGGCAGATCACATTGCTCTTCGCCTCGAAAGACGAAACCTTCAATAATGCGGTCGTGTTGAAAGACCTCGTGGACGGCCTGCGAAAGCCACCCACCGGCACGGGACGGCGGGGATCGCAGGCACACCGCCAGTCGCAGGCCAAACGCATGCCCAGGCCGAAGTAGTACGCAGCGCTTTCCCATCTAAAAGGCAGAGGTTTAGAATCACCGCCATGCGTCCGGTCTTTGAGTGGAACATCGGGTCTCGAAATCTTTTACTGGGAAAACGTACGTTGATCATGGGAGTGGTCAACGTGACCCCGGATTCCTTTTCAGACGGCGGCCGCTTTATGGACGTGGGCAGGGCGATTGACTACGCTCTGTGCCTGCTCGATGAAGGCGCCGACATCATCGATATCGGTGGCGAATCGACTCGCCCTGGAAGCAGAGTGGCGGCGGGTGACGGCAAGGAACGAACCACGCCAATCGTCAGCGAGAAAGAAGAACTAGACCGCGTCATCCCAGTAATCAAAACACTGAAAGAGAAACGGAATGACGTTGTTATTTCAGTGGACACATACAAAGCCAATGTCGCTCGTGCCTCAGTGGCGGCCGGAGCGGAGATCGTCAACGATGTCAGCGGTTTCCGTTGGGACGAGAAGATGGTTAAGACCCTCGCGGAACTCAAGTGCGGAGCAATTTTGATGCACATGCGAGGCCGGCCCGAGGAATGGCGTACCTTGCCACCAGTATCCGATCCGGTCATGCTAGTAAAACGAGAATTGCGCGAGTGGGTGGACGCGGCAGTCACAAAAGGTATCAAGCGCGAAAAGATTGTCCTCGATCCAGGATTCGGATTCGGCAAGAGCTTTCAGGAGAACTACCCGCTCCTGAAACGCTTCGAAGTGTTCCACGATCTTCGGTATCCCCTGCTGGCAGGAGTGTCGCGAAAATCTTTCATCGCACGCGCGTTGGCGCGAAACGGCAAAGACGCTTCGCTTGAAGATCGTCTTCTCGGCACGATCGCTTCTGAAACTGCTCTGATCATGAAAGGCGCGCAAATCATTCGCACCCACGACGTACGGGCGTGCATGGACGCGGTCAAAATCGCAGACATTGTCGCCAGCTGAAATTCAGATCGCCTCCCCTTCGGTCTGTGACCTCTGTGGTGAAGCTTTTGCGTATAATCAAGAAATACCTTCATGCCAAAGCGTCTAATTCGTTCTACTACTGTTTTGTGTGTGCGCCGTAATGGGAATGTTGTTATGGCCGGGGACGGCCAAGTTACTCTGGGAGAAGGAGTAATCAAGCACTCCGCCAAGAAGATCCGCCGCCTTTATCAAGACAAAATTCTCGCCGGATTTGCTGGTTCCACGGCCGATGCCTTCTCGCTGTTCAGCCGTTTTGAAGCGAAGCTCGAGCAGTATCACGGAAATTTAGGCCGCGCCGCCGTAGAACTCGCAAAAGATTGGCGGACAGACAAGTTCTTGCGCCACCTTGAAGCCTTGCTGCTGGTCTCCGACCGTGAGCAGACTTTTCTGTTGAGCGGCCAGGGCGACGTGATTGAACCGGACGGCGGCATCGCTGCGATCGGTAGCGGCGGACCGTATGCGCAGGCCGCAGCACAGGCTCTGGCTGAGCACACGCAACTTTCCGCCCGCCAGATTGCCGAGGAATCTATGAAGATTGCCGGCAAAATGTGCATCTATACAAATGACAAGGTGACCGTCGAAGAACTTTAAGGACTTCGTCGTTTGTCGATGATCTTGGCTGAACTCGATGTTCGTGGCCAACGACGAACGACCAAGAACCAACGACTTTTATGGCTATTTATCTACCTGGAACCGTCGAAGAAGAGCAGCTTGCGCTGGATGAACTCACGCCGCGCGAGATCGTTGCGGAATTGGACAAACACGTCGTAGGCCAGAAGGACGCCAAGCGCGCCGTAGCAATCGCACTGCGCAACCGCATGCGCCGCCAGAAACTCACGCCCGAGTTGGCGGAAGAAATCATCCCCAAGAACATAATCATGATCGGGCCGACCGGTGTCGGCAAAACCGAAATTGCCCGCCGTCTGGCGAAACTCGCGAACTCGCCATTCCTGAAAGTTGAAGCTTCGAAGTTCACCGAAGTTGGATACGTCGGCCGTGACGTCGAATCCATGATCCGTGATCTGGTCGAAATCGCTATCGAGATGGTGCGCGAAGAAAAGCTCGAAGACGTCGCGGACAAAGCAGAACTCAACGCCGAAGAACGATTGCTCGATATTCTGTTACCACCGCCTGCTCCATCGCGTCCAGCGGAGTCCACGCAGGCAGGTTTTGTTCTCGAAGGAAACACCAGCTCGGGAGATTCGCAGGCGCGCACGCGCGAAAAACTGCGTCAGCAACTGCGCGAAGGCAAGCTTGACGAGCGCATGGTCGAGATCGATGTCCGCGAGCGAAATTTCCCGTCGTTCGAAATCATCTCCAACCAGGGCGTCGAGGAGATGGATGTCAACATCAAGGACATGCTGCCCAACATCTTCGGCCAGCGCACCAAGAAGCGGAAGATGAAGGTCAACGAGGCCTTTGAGTACCTCATTCAGGAAGAAGAGCAGCGCCTGATCGATATGGATCAGGTCACACGTGTCGCGATCGATCGCGTCGAAGATTCCGGCATTATCTTTCTCGACGAGATCGACAAGATTGCCGGTCGCGAAGGTGGCCACGGGCCCGACGTTTCACGCGAAGGCGTGCAGCGCGACATTCTGCCCATCGTTGAAGGCACCACGGTTAACACTCGTTACGGTATGGTTCGCACCGACCACATCCTGTTTGTAGCCGCCGGGGCCTTCCATGTTTCTAAGCCCAGTGACTTGATCCCGGAGCTGCAAGGGCGCTTTCCAATCCGGGTTGAGCTGCAATCGCTCACCATGGAAGATTTCATTCGCATTTTGACTGAACCAAAATCTTCTTTGGTGAAGCAGTACACAGCGCTGCTAGAAACCGAAGGTGTGAAACTGGAGTTCACCCGCGAATCGCTGGAGGAAGTCGCGCGCTTCGCCTTCCGCGTGAATGAAGGCACCGAAAACATCGGCGCTCGGCGCCTGCACACGATTATGGAAAGAGTGCTCGACCAGATCAGCTTCGACGCGCCCGACAAGAAAGGTGAGCACGTCAAGATCGACGCGGACTACGTCCGCCAAATGCTGGCCGACATCGTAAAAGACCAGGATCTGTCCCGGTATATTCTTTAAAGGCTTTCACCACAGAGGACACAAAGGAATTCTCACGACGCTGTGCCCTCTGTGCTCTCTGTGGTAGCTTTCTCCAAACCACATGAGAGCCCTCGACCGCACGCGTCTAGCCTCCCTGATGCAGCGCGAACAGCAGCGCTTCATCAACGATCATCCGAAATCCAAAGCTCTCTTCGCGCGCGCCGGTAACTCGCTCTTAGCCGGCGTGCCGATGAACTGGATGAGAAAGTGGGCTGGCGCATTTCCACCATTTGTCCGCGAAGCCCAAGGTGGGCATTTCTATGATGTTGACGGTAACCGCTACGTCGACCTTTGCCTCGGCGACACCGGCGCCATGACCGGACATTCGCCCTTCGCAACCGTGAAGGCCATCGAAGAACAATCCCGCCGAGGCATTACCCTCATGTTGCCGTCGGAGAACGCGATCTTTGTCGCCGAGGAGTTGCAGAAGCGCTTTGGCCTGCCCTACTGGCAGTTTGCCCTGACCGCGACCGACGCCAATCGCTTTTCGATTCGTCTAGCCCGGCAAATAACCGGCCGGCCCAAGATTCTTGCCTTCAATTGGTGTTACCACGGCACCGTGGACGAGACCTTCATCACCCTGCACAGTGACGGCACAGCCGGACCCAGACGAGGCAATATCGGACCCCCGGTCGATCCTGCTGTCACCACGAAGGTTGTGGAGTTCAACGATCTTGCCGCTCTGGAAAAAACATTGGCTCCCGGGGACGTTGCCTGTGTCTTAGCCGAGCCCGCCATGACCAATGTCGGTATCGTCCATCCCGAACCAGGTTTCCATCTCGCGCTGCGTGATCTCACGCGAAAGACCGGCACGCTCCTGATCATCGACGAGACTCACACGATTTGCGCCGGCCCCGGCGGTTATACGCGCGCTTACGATTTGCAACCCGACATTCTTGTTTTCGGGAAGCCGATCGGTGGCGGAGTTCCCGGAGCGGCCTACGGTCTGAGCGAGGCCGTAGCGGACCGCATTCCCGAAAAGCAAAGCCTCGAAGACTGCGACGTCGGCGGCATCGGTGGAACTCTGGCAGGCAACGCGCTCTCCTTGGCGGCAATGCGGGCCACACTGGAAAAAGTGCTCACCAAAGAAGCCTTCGACAGGATGATTCCTATGGCTGAGCGATGGTCTGCAGGCGTGCAAAAAGTCATCACTGAATTCGAGTTGCCCTGGCACGTGACGCGACTCGGCTGTCGCGCCGAATATCTTTTCTCGCCGCAAGCTCCCAAGAACGGCACCGAGGCGCACGACGCCATGGACTTCGAACTGGAACGCTTCCTGCACCTCTACTGCATGAATCGTGGGATTCTGCTCACTCCTTTCCACAATATGGCACTTATGTCCCCGGCCACTGACAAGGAGGATGTTGATCAGCACTCACGCGTGTTTCGCGAGGCCGTCAGCGAGTTAGTCCAGTAGCCGCACTCGGTCGCTACGGAGCAGCATGTTACGCTGGCATCTTCGCATGTTGAATCTCGAACGACTTCTTAGATGGGCATGGCTTGTCCCGCTCACAGCTTGCGTTGGCTGCGGAGTGGCCGGCGTTCCCCAACCCCCTTCACTGGAATTGCCGCAAGCGGCATCGGATCTGCGCGCAGTGCGAAAGGGGAACGACGTTTTTCTATTCTGGACGTTACCGAACGTAACTACCGACAACCTGCCCATCCGCCACCTCGGAGAAACCAGGGTGTGCCGAAATACTGGCGTTGCGACAACCGATTGTGCGTCCGTAGTCGGCCGAGTACCCGCGCCGCCGAACGGAAAAGCCAAGGAACCGAACGCAAGGGCAACATACATGGATGTTTTGCCTGTCGACGCTCTTTCGGATAATCCCGCAAAACGAATCGGGTACGCCGTGACCGTGACCAACGATCGCGGCAAGGGCGGCCCAATGTCCAACACCGCGATCGTGCCCGGACTTATCGCTCCGCCTCCGCCACTGAATTTTCACGCGCAAGTGACAGCGGAAGGTATCACTCTGGGATGGGCAAGCGATCCAACTTTGGCTCAGATGGGTTCGGTGCACCATGTTTACCGTGTTTATCGACGAGAGGAAGGCAAAGAAACCGACACTTTGGCGGGTGAAGCAACGGTGAATTCGCCGGCAGTCGTCGATCACACTTTCGAATGGGGGAAGACTTACCTCTACCGCGTGACCGTGGCCACGCTGATCGGCGAAGGCAGGCGCGTAACCGAATTCGAAAGCGATGATTCTCCCATGGTGAAGGTCTTCGCCCACGACGTCTTCCCGCCGGCGGTGCCCTCGGGGCTGCAGGCAGTTTTCTCCGGTACCGGCCAGCAGCCATTCATTGATCTGATCTGGGCGCCGGACATTGATGCCGATCTTGCCGGTTACAACGTTTTCCGCTCCGAAGAGGGCAGACAAGCGGCCAAGCTGAATTCAGAGCCGTTGAAATCGCCATCATTTCGCGACTCGAATATCGTCGCGGGCCACACTTATATTTACTCGGTCTCGGCTGTCGACGTAAGAGGAAACGAAAGCGCACGCTCGGAGCAAGCCAAAGAGAGTGTGCCGTAGCACTCATGCCTTAATGCGAACTTGAACCCGAGTGCCGTCGGGCAGTTGGCCATCCTGTAACTCGATCTTGCCATCCCGAACAATTCCGATGAACTCCTGCGGGAGAGGTGGCGCTTTCTTCGGCGCGGAAGGCAGCGCTGCGCGTCCCATGCCCTGGTCCATGGCCGCGTTCGCCAGTCGATCAGCTTCGCGATTATCCCCGCGCAACACGTGGCCAATTGAAAACCAGTCCAACTGCGCGATCAATTGCTTGGCGCGCGCATGCAAATCCTGCAGAGTTGAATTCTTGACCTTATAAATGCCCTTAATCTGCCGCACCATCAATTCGGAGTCGCTGACAACCTTGAGAGCCTGATGGTCGTTGTTGAGCGCATACTCCAGCGCGGCAATTAGCCCTTGATATTCGGCAAAATTATTGGTTTGATGGCCAAGATATTCGCTGAGCGCGGCGACTTTCTTTCCTGCTTGATCCTGGATGAAGACACCGTAACCGGAGGGACCGGGATTTCCGCGCGCTCCGCCGTCGATGTGGGCCACTATGTGCTGCTCAGGCGGGATAATCAATTGCTCTCCGAACAAGCGGCGCGCGGGAGGACTCATTCAAAAAGTCTACACCGGCGAAATGGTCTTAATGGGACGGCGTTTTCAAATAATGATCGAACCACGCAATCATTCGTTGCATGACGTCCCTCTGATGCTCCGGTTGGCCGAATACATGGCCCTCGCCGGGATAGATCACTAACTGGGTTTCGACACCTTGTGCCTTCAACGCGTGCCAGAATTCGCGTGACTGAGGCGCGGGACATTCGCCATCGCGCTCTCCGACAATTACCAGCGTCGGCGTCTTTGCATTCTTGATGAAGTTAATGGGCGCGCTTTTAGCGTAAACGGCTGGATCGTCGTAGACTGACGCCCCGAAATACGGAATCATCCATTCGTCAATGTCGTTCTGTCCGTAGTAACTCTGCCAGTTCGCCAGACCTGCGCCTGACACAGCCGCGTGAAAACGGTTCGTCTGTGTCACTGCCCACATCGTCATGTAGCCACCGTAGCTCCATCCGGTAATTCCGAGACGGTCGGCGTCAAGCGGTAAGGTTCTGACAATCTCATCCACGCCGGCCATGATGTCGCGAAAATCTCCCCCGCCAAAATCCTTGACGTTAGCTTCAGTAAACTTTTCGCCCTGCCCCAGGCTGCCTCGTGGATTCGGATAGAAAACAAAGTATCCGCGTGACGAAAACTCGAATGTATTGAAAAACCCTTTTGGCCACCCGGCGTGTTCGGAAATTGCGGGCCCGCCGTGAACGACCGTGATCATCGGGTAGCGCCGGCTGGAGTCGTAATTACTGGGATACAGCAGCCAGCCCTGTATATCCATTCCGTCACTTTTCCAGCGAATGTCTCTCAACTCTCCCCAGGAGCGGCGAAGGTTCTGATTCGCGTGAGTGATTTGCTGCCACGACCCCAGGGTTCCCGCCCAGATTTCCGGCGGATCTTGCCACGAACTGTGAATAGCGGTGACCGTCCGGCCATCTGCCGCTACCGATACGCTTGAGGTCCCCCAAAATTCGCTCGTTACCGTGCCTTCCGAGGTCCACAGCGACGATACACTGCCCTCGGCTACATTCGCGGTTGCAACTCCTGCCTTGCCCTCAACATTCTGCGCGAAAATAATTTTCTGCGGATCACGCCAATAGAGATCCGACGGCGACGAGGCAATCCCGGGCGTCAAATTGCGGGCCCCTCCGCCGGCAGACGAGACAACATGGATATCGCCGCCGGTGAATCCCTGATCACTCATCAGTCCTTCAATGAACGCGATGGATTTCCCATCCGGCGACCAGCGCGGCACGGCGATCTGGAGTTTAGGCTTGTAGATTTCCTGGGGCTGACCTCCATCCGCGGGGAGCGTGTAAACCCGGGCGACATACCAATTTGCGTCACCCGCACCGTGGGCGGCGATCGCAGCAAAATTCTTTCCATCCGGCGACCAGTCGTATTCGTAGATGTACATGTCGGCGGGCGATATCTGCCGCACCTTGCCGGAAGCAAGATCGACTAAAGCCAGCCGCTGCTCGTAAACTTTGTTACCGATAACGCCTGTCTCGGCAGCCATCGGCATCAGCGGATTAGACTGCGGCGCATTCTCTGTGAACAGGAACGCTATCGTTTTTTCGTCAGGTGCGAAAGCCGGCGAAGCAATGCTTCCCGTTAAACTCGTTAACTTTCGCGAAGAGCCGTCAACCACGTTCGCCACGTAAAGCTGCGCTTGATTCGAACTCTCTGCGTCCGATAGAAATGTCATGTGCCGGCTGTCGGGCGCCCACACAATCGTGTCTTCGTCAGCCGATTTGCCCGCGGCCGCGGCAGAAATGCGCCTCGGCTTGCCAGCAGGTTTCAGGCTTTGCACGTAGATGGCAGAACCGTCACGCGCAACTTCAACCCATGCGACCTGACTTCCATCCGGCGAAATAGCTGTCTGCAGGAAAGTGGTTTGCGCACACACAAATGCAGCAGCCGCGAAAACGAAGGTGGCAATGATTGAAAACGTTCTCGGTTTCGAGTTCATGAAATTTCTCACTCAGCGAAAGTTCATTAACGTCCCGCCGCCAATCGCGTAGCTAGTCGCTGCGGAAGGTTAGCAGCAAAAATCCGGTCTTGCGCCGACTTCAGGTTATAAGGAACGCGAACAAACGTGACGATCTGGCTGTCCGCGTCGTACACGGCGCATCCTGCCCGCCAGTCTCCATCTCGCGGCTGCCCTACCGAACCGGGGTTTACCAGATACCGCTGATCCTTCTTCAACGGAAATTCACTTATTTCGCTCTGCCCCACTGTTTTGTACGACGGACGAAACAAATCCAGCCGCGTTTCCTTGGCGGCAAAACTTCCTTGCAGATGCGTGTGCCCAAAGAAGGTGATCGAAGCGCCCGATGCCAGGATCGGCTCGACCGCATCCTGCACCGTCACTACATAATCATCCTCATCGACTGGAGACCCATGGACAAACTGCACGCCAGGCAATTCTTCAATCCGGATCGGCCCTTGCGGCAGGGTGCGCAGCCACTCGAGATTTTCAGCGGTCAACTGAGAGCGAGTCCATTGCGCTGCCAAAGCTGCGATCGGATTGAAGTCGTTCAACTCCATCAATCCACCGACAGCCCGGTCATGATTGCCTCGGATAAAGTGTTTTCCTAATTCGCGAGAACGGGCGATCACTTCATTCGGGCTGGCGCAATATCCAACGACGTCGCCCAGATTGACCACGATGTCGTAAGCAGGGGCCGCAGCGAGACAAGCCTCCAGTGCCTCCAGATTGCTATGAATGTCGCTGAGCAGCAGTACCCGCATCGTCCCCCGGCAAAATGGCGATTATAGACCTTTGGCTAAGGCGTGGTGTTTGCCACCGGGCAACGTGCCCAATGTCCTGAACGTACCTCCACCAGCGCTGGCAAGTTCAGCCGGCACTCTGCGATGCGAATGTCGCAACGCGGCTCAAAAGGACAGCCGGGAAGAGGCTGGTGTAACGGCGGGACTGTGCCTTCGATTGTCTTCAAAGGCTGCCCCCGATCTGTCTTGAGTGAGGGAACTGCGCGTAACAATCCACGCGTGTACGGGTGCGCAGGATCCTGGAATACATCGCCTTTCGTCCCAAGTTCCACCAAGTTGCCCAGATACATGACGGCCACGCGATCCGACACCTGCGAGACCACCGCAAGATCGTGGGAAATCAGCAGCATCGCCAAGCCAAATTTTTCTCGCAACTCACCCAGCAGATCGAGGATCTGCGCCTGAATGGTGACGTCCAAAGCAGTTGTCGGTTCATCGGCAATCAGCAACTGCGGACGATTAACGATTGCCATGGCGATCATCACCCGTTGCCGCATTCCGCCCGAGAGCTGATGAGGATAGTCTCGCGCTAGGCGTGTGGGGTCCGGAATCGCAACTTCCTGCAGTGCATTGACGGCACGATCCCACGCTTCTTTCTTTGACACGGCCTGGTGGGCTGTGACCGCTTCCGCCACTTGCTCTCCAATCCTCATGACGGGATTCAGGGCCGTCATTGGCTCTTGGAAGATCATCGCCATGCGCGAGCCACGCAGCCTGCGCATCTCCTCGTCAGACAGCTGCTCGAGGGTTTGGCGGTCTCCATTGCTGCCGAAACGAATCCCACCTGACGCACGCGCTTGCGGTGGAAGCAGACCCATCACCGCAAGCGAAGTCAGAGACTTCCCCGAACCGGATTCCCCGACAAGTCCCAAGACTTCGCGCGGCGCAATTGTGAAGCTGAGGTCGCGAACCGCGACCAAAGATGTCGAGTCGGTTAAAGAATCGGTTCCACGCGGGAACGTGATCGTCAGGTTCCGGACATCCAACAGGGGATTCACCGGATCATAGTAGCAGCGAGGCTCGACTACGCTGCTACTATGTAGGCACTGAAGCGCTATGAGACTCAACCGTCGGTTGATAACTAAGCTTCTTTTCAGCGTGTCGTTGGTGTTTGCTCTGGCTCTGCTCTCCTGCGGCGGGGGCAGTTCCAGCAGTTCTGGCTCTAAACAGAACTCGCCACCCGAGCCGACAACCGTTCCGCTGGTCAAGCTCAGCACCGACACCTTTACCAACTCCAGCAGCCAGCACGCTACCGAAGTTGAGCCTGACACATTCGCCTTCGGCAGTACGATTGTCAGCGCTTTCCAGGTCGGACGCATCTTCGACGGCGGCGGCGCCGACATCGGTTTCGCCACTTCGACTGACGCCGGGGCAACCTGGCACAGTGGCTTCCTTCCCGGTGTTACGACATTCCAGGGGAATGGAATCTACACCGCGGCCAGCGATCCGGCTATTGCCTACGATGCTGCCCATGGGGTCTGGATAATTTGTTCGCTGGCGCTTGCCAACTCTGATGCGGTTGTGGTCAGTCGCTCAAGCGACGGAATCAACTGGGGAAATCCGATAACCATCACCACCGGCGCCCCTGACAAGAACTGGATCGCATGTGACAACACTTCCACAAGCCCGTACTTCGGGCATTGCTACGTCGAATGGGACGATCCCAGCGCGGCAGATTTAATCGAGATGAGCACCTCAACCGATGGCGGCCTGACCTGGGGTGCCGCTCTCACCACCGCAGACCAAGCGACCGGGATTGGGGGACAGCCGCTGGTTCAGCCCAACGGAACAGTCGTGGTGCCAATCGAGGGCGTTAGCAACTCGATGCTGTCATTTACTTCGACCGATGGCGGAACGACCTGGAACGCTTCGGTGACGATCTCGACCATCACTGATCACGTTGAGGCTGCAAACCTGCGCAGCAGCCCATTGCCCGGAGCAGAGATCGACGCATCGGGAAAAGTTTATGTCGTCTGGTCTGATTGCCGGTTTCGCACCAATTGCAGTTCAAACGATCTGGTGTTAAGCACGTCGACCGACGGTATCACCTGGACCTCTCCGGCAAGAATTCCCATCGATGCTACCTCCAGCACAGTGGACCATTTCATTCCCGGCCTTGCGGTCGATCCCGCGACCTCGGGAGGTTTGGCTCATCTGACGCTGGCTTACTACTCGTATCCGGTTTCAAATTGCACTGCTCCCTGCCAGTTAGACCTAGGCTACGTGACCTCTCAAGATGGTGGAAACACTTGGAGCGCGCCGACTGCACTGGCAACAGGAATGAGCACGGCATCTCTACCAAATACTTTCGCTGGGATAATGGTCGGGGATTACATTTCGACGTCGTACGTGAATGGAAAACCCTTCGCGGTATTTGCCGTAGCGAACGTGCCGTCAGGATCGACGTTCGATGAAGCCATGTACACCACGCCGCAAGCCTTAACCGCCCGTGCTGACGCTCAGTATTTCAGCTCAAAGAGCGAGCGACCGGTGAGGAATGCCAAATCAGATCACGGCCCGCGAAAGTTCTACGACGATGATGGCAAGTATCCAATCCCGCAGCAGAAAACGAAGAAGAGATCAGCCAGGAAGTAGCTCCATCAGGAAGCTCAGTGCCCCTCCGTGTCCTCTGTGGTGAATGATTTTTCGTTCTATTGGCCCATGATGATCGGCAACCCATTCTTGCCGCTGCCAATGACGACCACTTTGCTGTTAGGACTCTTCGCCAAGGTCTCCGTCGCCTCGATTCCCTTCCATTCCAGAAGCTGCGGGCTTATGCCCTGCGCCACAATCTGCTGAAAGTCGCGAATACCTTGTGCCTCGATGCGCTTCCGTTGCGCTTCTTGAGTTTCTTTTTGCAGGCGGAAGTTCATGGCCAGGGCTTCCTGCTCGGCCTGTTGCTTGGCTTCGATAGAAGTCTTTAAAGTGGCGGGCAGCTGGATATCACGCAGCAGAATGCTTTCTACAACAAAGCCGCGGCTGCCCAGCGAACCATCGAGTTGGTCATGGATCTGCTTCGCGACCATCTCCCGCTCACCGGTATAGAGTGCGTTCGCTGTGTGCGAAGCAGTGGACTCGCGGATCGCCGCCCGGAGGTTGGGCTCGATGAGAACATCCTCGTAACGCGGTCCGATTTTCTGATAGACCTCGGCCGCTTTTTCCGGATTAAGGTGATAAATCAAGGACGTGTCAAGATTCATGACCAAACCTTCGCTCGAAGGGACGCTTGCCGATTCCTTGATTTCCTGCGTGCGGATCGACATTTCGTTATTGGTCTTGAACGGATTGATCAGGTGCATGCCCTCGGGCAGCACTTCGCCGGTCACGCGCCCGAAGAGAGTAATCACGCCGACGTGTCCAGACTCCACCCGCGTGACCGCTGAAAAGAAGATTATGACGAGCCCGAAAGCGACGATGCCGATGCCGATCAGGCGCAAGAACGGATTGGGATTGACGGTAATGATCCTGCCGCCGGGATTGAAGGTGCTCATGGTGTTGTCCCTCTGGCTTGATTCTAGAAAGCGCTTGTCAGCGTGCGAAGTGACTACATGATGTCGTCCGCTACAGTGCGTCTGGTCATCACGATTTGAAACCGACAGCCTCCGGCTCATATACTGACCACCCGCCATGAAGGTTGTTGTCATCATTCCGGCTGCGGGCCTGGGCACGCGCATGGCGTCCGCTCCAACTGGCAAGAAGCCGGCCGCGACCAAGCAGTTCGCCGAACTCGCCGGCACTCCGATCCTTATCCACACCTTGCGAAAGTTCGCCGCGAGTTTCGATGTCACCGAGATCTATCTTGCGCTCCGCGCAAACGAGATTGAATCTTTTCGGCCTCGGCTGGAAAAAGAAAATTTCAAGAAGAAGATCCAATTGGTTGAAGGCGGAGAGCACCGCCAGGAATCGGTCGCGAACGCTATCGCGGCAATCACGGCTGCGCCCGACGACATTGTCCTCGTCCACGACGCAGTGCGCCCATTCGTGACCGAAGAAATCATTCACGAAGTCATCCATGCTGCGCAGAAATATGGCGCGGCAATCGCCGGTGTGCCCGCCGTTGATACGATCAAAGAGGTTCAACGCACCGCCGAAGGAGCGGTGATCACCGCGACTGTTCCCCGCGAAAAGGTCGTGATGGCGCAAACCCCGCAAGGGTTCCGGTACGAGGTCCTAAAAAAAGCCTTTGACGAAGCCAGCGCCGACGGATTCGTCGGAACCGACGAAGCGTCTTTGGTTGAGCGCTCGCGGCATGAAGTTGTTGTGGTGATGGGATCGCCGCGAAACATCAAGATCACCACGCCGGCTGATATGGACCTGGCAGAGTTCTATTTCAGGAACTAAAAAAACTGCCGCCGCGGATTCACGCGAATCAACGCCGATAACTCAATTAGACTTGTGGGTGCCTTTCATTGCCAGCCTTAAGCACGCTGAGTTGACGCGAAGAATCATCGGCGTGTTCTTTGACGTCTACAACGAATTGGGCCACGGTTTTCTGGAAAGCGTTTACGAGCGATCTCTAGGTGATTGAGAACAAAGTCTTGATTGAACTCAAGGCGGCTCGAAATATCGATATGGCCCATGAAAAACAATTATTGAACTATCTCCGCGCAACCGAGATCGAAGTTGGATT
>Ga0335069_10004660_pt1 | contig 20238 bp, 20 predicted proteins | sample Lox_Sample_11_FD_206714 | JGI IMG/M metagenome (GOLD analysis project Ga0335069, IMG submission 206714) | Soil microbial communities from Loxahatchee National Wildlife Refuge, Florida, United States - Lox_Sample_1.1 | ecosystem: Environmental > Terrestrial > Soil > Wetlands | place: USA... | reverse complement strand
CGTCTGGTGGGGGCTGCCGAACCGCAACGTGACCTGGGCGGTCGACGCAATCACGCCGCTCACGCCCCTGTCGATCGCACAGAAGTCGTTTCTCTCCGGCTGGAACTCGGGATGGTTCTACTTCAAGTACTCGATCGGGCATTGTCTGGTCCTGCTGGTCGTATATCTGCCGTACATTGTGTTCCTGCTGCTTACCGGGCGGTCGCATGGTGTGAGCAAGACGTTGCGCCACCTGGCCGACTCACCGAGTTCGATTTCGGTGTTGGCATTGCTCGGGCGCTTGACAAGCGTGGTGATGGGGACGGCGGCGATCTGGCTGCTGTATCGTGTGACGCGACGTCTCTTCGGTCGCGACGCGGCGCTCTGGAGCGCGGCGGCGGTCTCGGCCAGTGTGGGCATGGTGTTCTACGCGCACACTACGAACCTCGATATTCCGTCAATCTTCTGGACTGCGGTCGCGTGGGATGCGGCGCTGGCGCTGACCACGGAATCGCGGCTGCGCGAGATGCTCATTTTCGGGGTGGCAACGGCCATGGCCATCGCGACCAAGGAGCAGGCGGTCGGTTTTCTCGTGGGCTGCACCTTGATTCTAGTGGGGGGCCAATTTGCACAGTGGCGATCCGGCGCCACGCGCGGGAGCGACGTGCTGCGCCGCTTGATAGTCGGCGCCACGGCGGGGGTGTTCGTCCTCCTGCTCACGTACAACGCCTTCTACAACCCGCTCGGCTTCTATCGGCGATTGCAGTTCCTCAATGGGACCCTCCCCGCCGACGTATGGGCCGAATTGGTGCCGCGCGCCGCGTACATCTCCCCGGGAATACTACTGGGCTTCGGTGCGTATTGGGTCATGTTCCGCGAGGCCTGCGTTGCCATGGCATGGTCGATGGGTTTCCCGTGGATGGCGTTCTCGTTGATTGGTTTCGTCATCGCTGTGCGGCGCATGCCATGGGCCACCCTGGGGGTCCTGGTTCCCTTCATTGGCCACTTCTTCATCTCGCTGCCGGCAATGCCGCAACCGCCGAACGTCCGCTACGTGCTGCAGATGACCGTCGCGCTGACATTGCTCGGCGGCCTCACCAGCGCGGCGCTGTGGGTACGCGGGGTCGGTTGCAGGGTGGTGGTCCTTGCCGTGCTCGCGTACACCTACGCTGGGGCCATCGGGGTAGACTATTTGCTGGCGCACGATGCGCGGTACGATCTGGAGCGCTGGTTGGCGCATAACGCGCCCGCGGGAACTCGCGTCGAAACCTATCACAAGGCAACCTTCTGCCCTCGCTTTCCGGCGAATGTGAAGGTCCTTCGACCAAAGTTTCACCATATCAACAAGACGGACTTCGAGAAGCGTCGCCCCGATATGGTGGTACTGAACCTCATTGATCTGGAACGAATCACCGCGCGTTATGACGAGGTCAAGCCAGTCATGGTAGAGCCGCCGGAGAACCAAGAGTTCCTGCAGGCGCTGATGCACGGCGACCTCGGGTACCACGAGGTGGCGTCATTTCACGCCACCTGGCCACTCATTCCTGACGATCTCATCCGCAGCCTGAGTCCAAACTTTGTCGTGCTGGCGCGCAACGCGTCGTAGGGGCATGGGAACGGGGGGCAGGGAAGCGTGAGCCGCCCGGTCCGGGTCGGGTTGGTCATCGGACAGCTCACCACCGGCGGCGCGGAGGGCCAGTTGTGTTTGCTGAGTCGTGAGCTGGATCGCACGCGATTCACACCGACCGTATACTGTTTGAGCGATCACACCGCACCGTACGGGGAGCAGATCGCGGCCAGCGGCGTGCCGGTGCGTATAGTCAACGGGGGACGGCTCGCGCGGATCCGAATGCTGCGCCATTGGCTGGGTGCGGATCGTATCGATGTGGTGCACGCGTGGTTGTTCGTTGCCAACGCCTTTGCCTGGGCCGCCAACCGCGGCGCACCCCGGCCGCTGGTGACCTCGGCACGCAACTGCAAGCGACAGGGCCGCTTGTTGGATCTCGTCAACCGGCGGGCGTTTCAAGCCAGCGCGGCGATCGTTGTGAACTCTGAAGACGTCGGAACCTATATTGCCGAGCACTATGCGGCGCCTCGTGAACGGATGCGTGTGATTTACAACGGGATCGACACGCAACGCTTCCACCCTGCAGCGGACGAGTCGGCGATTGATATGCCCGCAGCGGTGGTGAGCGTCGGCCGACTCGTGGAACAGAAGAACCACGAGCTGTTCTTGCGCGCCGCGCGGCGCTTGCTACACGAGCTTCCCGACGTGCGTTTCGTCATAGTTGGCGACGGTCCGTTGCGCGCCACCCTGGTTGCCCGGGCGTCAGAGTTGGGAATTGCGCATCGGGTCACTTTCGCGGGTGAGCGGAACGATGTCGATCAAGTGCTGCGCGGCGCTGCCCTCTTCTGGCTCACTTCGCGATGGGAAGGGCTGCCCAACGTTGTGCTGGAATCTCTCGCGAGCGGCGTGCCGGTCGTGGCTACCGACGTGGGCGGCGCGCGCGAGCTCATCCGATCGGGGGTCGATGGGTTTGTCGTTGGCGGTGACGACGAAGATGGCTTCGTCCGGCACTCGCGCCATTTGTTGCGCCAGGCAACGCTGCGCAGACGGTTTGCCGTGGCGGCGCGGGCGCGGGCGGAAGAATTCTCGACGAAACAGATGGTCGACAAATTTGCGCGGCTGTACGGGGAAATTGCTTGATGCCATCCGAGCGTCCAACGATTTCCGTGGTGATTCCGACCTACAACGAGCACCAGTATATCGGTGCCTGCCTCGATTCAGTATTAGCGCAGGACTACCCCAGCGACCTGGTTGACGTCATTGTGGTGGATGGTGACTCGACCGACGGCACCGCGGCGCTGATCGACGCCTATACCGCGCAAACCGGACGGGTGCGGCGCCTGCGCAACCCCAAGCGCATCGTGCCGCACGCCCTCAATCTGGGCATCGGCGCAGCGCGGGGCGCGATCATCGCGCGCGTCGATGCGCACACGACGCTGGAACGGGATTACCTGCGCCAGGGGGTCGCCGCGTTGCAGCGCACGGGTGCCGACAACGTCGGTGGGCCGATGGTTGCGCGCGGCGGTGGACGTGTCGGCGCCGCGGTTGCGGTGGCCACCAGTTCCCCGTTCGGCATTGGTGCGTACTTCCATTTCGGAACGGAAGAGAGGTTCGTCGACACGGTGTACATGGGCATGTGGCCGCGTCCGGTGTTCGCCCGCGTCGGCCTCTTCGACGAAGAGTTGGTGCGCAACCAGGACGACGAGTTCAACTATCGGTTGCGCAAGCTTGACGGGCGCGTGCTGATCACGCCACTCATGCGCTCATCCTATCAGAACCGCCAGGCGCTGCTCCCGCTTGCGCGGCAATTTTTTGAATACGGCGTCTGGAAAGTCAGGGTTTGTCAGAAGCACCCCCGCCAGATGAGCTGGCGGCACTTTGTGCCTCCCGCGTTCGTCCTAACGTTGTTGCTCTTGCTTCCAACGTGGATCCTCAGCCCGCGCCTGGCCCTACTCGGCCTCACTGCGACGGCGCTCTATCTCACGGTCGTAGCGGCGGTATCGTGGCAGGCAACCCAAGGCGGACAGCGTGCGTCGGTGGTCTGGGTGGCGATCGTGTTCGGTGTTATCCATCTCGCCTGGGGATTCGGCTTTCTAGTTGGGCTCGCGCGTTTTGCCGTTCATTGGTTTCGGCGCGAGCCGCTTCCGCCTCGTTTGATCACCGTCAATTGTCAAGAAGGGGTTCCGTCGCCCGAGGAGGGCTTATGAGATCGCGAGAAAAGTTGACCCTTGAGGAAAAGGTTGCGCTGGCACTCGACCTCATCAAGCGCGAGCGGACGCTCGACGAGATCCGCACCCACTACCGGGTGAGTCACACCACTGCGTACAAGGTGCGGAATACGTTCCTCGAAGGTGGGCGCGCGGCGCTCAGCCGTGAACAACCAGAGCGCCGCGGGCACGATCTTGAGGAGCGCGTGCGTGCCCTTGAGCATCTGTTACAGATGGACCCGTTGCGCCGTGACGGTCGACCGCCGCGCGCCGCCGGGGCCCTGCACGGCAATGGTGCTGCAGGTCGATAGTAGAGCGGGGTCGCGATCGAGAGTTTATGAAGGTCATCATTACAGGTTCAAGCGGTCTCATCGGTTCCGAGGCGGTCATGTGGTTCGACGGGCAGGGCCACTCGGTCCTGGGGATCGACAACAACATGCGGCGCGACTTCTTCGGGGAGAAGGGCGATACTTCGTGGATGTTGAAGCGACTGAAGGAGCGAACGCGCGGTTTCACTCACGTGCCGACGGACATCCGCGACCGTCCGGCCATGCTGAAGCTGTTCGCAGAATGGCGGCCAGATCTCGTGATTCACTGCGCCGCGCAACCCAGCCACGACCTTGCCGCCCTGCGCCCGCTCGATGATTTCGACGTCAACGCCGTCGGCACCCTCAATCTCCTCGAAGCAACACGTCAATCGGTGCCGCAGTCGGTCTTCATTCTCATGAGTACCAACAAGGTGTACGGCGACGCCCCGAACTATCTGCCGCTTGTCGAGAAGGAGACGCGCTACGACTACGCCGACCCCGAGGACTACAATGGCGTAAAGGAAACCCTCTCAATCGACCAGTGCCTGCACAGCGTGTTCGGTGCGAGTAAGGTTGCCGCCGACGTCATGGCCCAAGAATACGGGCGCTATTTTGGTCTGCGCACCGGCGTGTTTCGCGGCGGGTGCCTGACGGGCCCCAGCCATTCAGGCGTCGAGTTGCACGGCTTTCTCAACTACCTCGTGAAGTGCGCCAAGGCGGGCGAGACCTACACGGTCATCGGCTACAAAGGGAAGCAGGTCCGCGATCAGATCCACAGCTATGACGTGATTCAGGCGCTGTGGACCTTCGCGCAGAATCCGCGTCCCGGCGAAGTCTACAATCTCGGTGGCGGGCGAGCGAACAGCGGCAGTGTGCAGGAGTGCATCAGCAAGCTCGAGGCGCTGCTCGGCCGCAAGCTTCAGACGCGCTACCAGGAGCAGAACCGGAAGGGTGATCACATCTGTTACATTTCGGATCTCACGAAGTTCCAGACACACTATCCGGAGTGGCGACTGACGCGCAGTCTGGACCATATTCTGGAAGAACTGGTACAAGCATGAGCTTGGCATCCAACGCGCCGCTTCCGGTCGCACCAGAGCACGGGTCGGCAACGCCGCATCTTGTCGTGATCGGCGGGAAAAAGAGCCGCGTCCAGGCCTTCTACGATGGCCTCGGTTCCGACTGGGAGCAGTGGGTGGCGCGCAGCCGGTATTACCACACGGCGTTGGCGCGCATCCTGAAGTTCATCGTGCCACCCGGGCAGCGCCTGCTGGACATCGGCTGTGGAAACGGCGACCACCTCGCCAACCTGCAGCCGTCGCTCGGCGTCGGGATCGATCTCAGTGAAGGCATGCTCCGGCTGGCCCGCGCCAAGCACTCGGGCTTCGAGTACTACCAGCAGGCTGCGGAGGAGTTGTCCCTTCCGGAGTACGAGGTGCGCAGCGGGGAGGGTGGGTTCGACACGATCACGATGGTGAATGTGGTCGGCGAGTTTGCCGACGTGCTGGACGCGTTCAAGCGCCTGCGGCCGCTGGTCCGTCCGGATACCCGTGTGGTCATCGTCTTCTACAACCATCTGTGGGAGCCGCTGATGCGTCCGGCGACGGCGCTGCGTCTGAAGCTCGACAACCCGACGCAGAACTGGCTATCGCTGGAGGATCTGCGTGGATTTCTTCACCTGGCCGGCTTTGAGGTGGTGAAGGTTGGGGCGCGCATGCCATGCCCTAAATATATTCCGGGCGTCGCTGAGCTACTCAACGACGTGGTCGGACGCCTGCCGCTGCTGCACCGACTCGGCTTCATTCACTACTTGGTGGCACGACCCGAGATGGCGTTACTGAAAGCGCCGGCAAAACATTCATGCACAGTGGTCGTTCCTTGCAAAAACGAAGAGGACAATGTGCCCAAGATCCCCGCACGCGTCCCGCTGATGGGCGCGTTTACGGAGATTATATTCGTCGATGATTGCAGCACTGATACGACGGCAGAACGGGTGCGCGAACTCGCTGCGCAGTACCCCGAACAGTCGATCAAGCTGGTGTCCGGCCCTGGAAAGGGCAAGGGCGCTGCCGTCCGCGCCGGCCTCGAGCAGGCCACGGGCGATGTCTTGATGATTCTCGACGCGGATATGACCGTGATGCCCGAGGATCTACCGGCGTTCTTCGAGTCGATCACCCAGAACAAGGGCGAGTTCATCAACGGCAGCCGCATGGTGTACCCATTGGTTGGCGACGCGATGCGGCCGCTCAACATTCTCGGCAACAAGTTGTTCGCCACGGTGTTCAGCTTCCTGCTCGAACAGCGCATCAAAGACACGCTCTGCGGCACCAAGGTGGTCATGCGTTACAACTACGCCAAGATTCTCGCGGCACGGGATTACTTCGGCGACATTGACAATTGGGGCGACTACGATTGGATCTTCGGGGCGGCAAAGAGCAGTCTGAAGATCGTTGAGCTGCCCATCCACTATGTCGAACGTACTGCGGGTGTGACCAAGATGACGAAGCGTTTCAAAAACGGTCTCATCATGGCCCGCATGTGCTGGGTGGCACTGCGCAAGCTCAAGATGGCGTAGCCGGAAGCCGCGCATGAATGAAGTAGGACCCGCCCAGGAAACGCAGGAGCGGCGTACGCTCGAGAAGATCATTGACCGAACTGGCGAGCGGTACGAGGCGCGCCGGAATGCCCGGATGCATGAAGTCAAAGGGGAACAGGGCGCACACTTCGAAGCCGTGACGCTCGAAGAGCGATCGCAGCTCCCACGGGTAGAAGGCCATCTCGGTGTCCGACACCGACCACTTGCGCTTTGCCCACCCCAGTCCCGAGAACATGACCCGCACCTGCGGGTTGAGGAGGTTCGGCTCGGAGAAAGCCAGCTGCGCTCCAGGCGTGAGGATCTCTGCCAGCTGCGGGAGGGTCTGATCGAGATCGAGATGGTGCAGCACGGAGCATCCAAAGACTCCTTCGAAGCCACGGCCCAGTTGTGCCGGGTCGATGTGTTCGAGGTCGTGAGCCACGAAGCTGACGTGTGCCGCGGGCACCTTGAGGCGTGCTTCCTTGAGCCGCGCCTCGCTGATGTCGACGGCGACCAGCGTCTTACAATACGCGGCCAGGTGCTCCGTGTAGAGCCCCGGACCGCAGCCGAGTTCGAGCACCGTCTTCCGTCGCTGCTGCAGATTCAAGCTCCGCACGAACAAGTCGACACGACGCCGTACCCGCATCAATCCGGCCTCCGTCGACCAGCGCGATGCCTCTTCTTCAAGGGCCGTAGCGGTGTCGCCAAGAACGACTTCGGCCAACGGTGCGCCGCCACGCCGCTTGCGTGCGGCACCGTTGAGTCGCGCAAGCATATGGGTACAGGTCGCAAATCAACTGCGGACTGTCAACCGCGATCGCCCTGCAGCCGAGGCTCGGCGTGATCTCACATGCCCCGCCCGCCGATTGGGTTGCCGCACACCGCAGCGTTTGGGCGCGCAAGGAGAGTTTGCGCAAGGTGTATACCTGCTGGTTCAGCGTGCTGCGTGATGCCTGCGTTGCGGACGCGCCCATCGTTGAGCTCGGCTGCGGACCCGGGTTCTTCAAGGAGCGCTACCCGGAGGTGGTTGCAACCGACGTGGCGCCGAGCCCGTATGCGGATCGCGTTGTCGACGCCGCGGCATTACCCTTTGCGGACGGCGAGGTGGGCACGATCGTGTTCATCGATGTCTTCCATCACCTTCCACAGCCCGAACAGTTCATGCACGAGACCGCTCGCGTGCTGCGTCCGAACGGCCGCTTGGTGATGCTCGAACCATGGATGGGCCTGGCCGGACGTTTGCTGTTCCGCTACGTGCACCACGAAGATTGTGATCTTACGGTCGCGCCGGACGACCCCTGGGGCGGCGCGAATAAGGACCCAATGCAGGGCAACGCGGCGCTGCCGTATTTGTATTTCCGCGGCGGTGGGCACCTGGAACGGATGGACGTTCCGCTTCGGGTCATTCGCCGCCAGCCGTTCGCGGCCCTGCCGTGGATACTGAGCGGTGGCTTTCAATCCGTCAGCTTCCTTCCGGCACCGCTAGTCAGCGCTGCGGAGTTTGTTGATCGGCTCGTGTCGCTGGTCCCGCCCGTCACCGCGACGCGCTGCTTTGTCGTCGTTGAGAAGACGGGTGGGTGATATGTATCAGAACTTGTAGGGGGGCGGACAGCATGTATTTGGTTACAGGTGGTGCCGGGTTCATCGGAGCGAATATCGTCGAGGCGCTGGTGCGCAAGGGCGAGCGCGTGCGCGTCTTGGACAACTTCTCGACGGGGACCTCGGCGAATTTGGCGGCGGTGAGGGATCGGGTCGAGATTGTCGAAGGGGATCTCCGTGACATGGCTGCGCTTCGTCGCGCGGTCGCAGGTGTAACCTATGTTTCGCATCAAGCGGCACTGCGCTCCGTGCCACGTTCGGTCGACGACCCGTTGAGCACAGACGCCGTCAATACGCACGGCACACTACAACTGTTGGTGGCTGCCCGGGACGCCGGGGTGAAGCGTGTCGTCTATGCCTCGTCGTCGTCAGCGTACGGCGATTCGCAGGCCCTACCAAAAGTCGAAGATCAAACGCCGGCACCCATCTCACCCTACGCGGTCGCCAAGCTCGCAGCCGAGTTGTATTGCCGGATGTACACGCGCTTGTACGGCCTCGAAACTGTCAGCCTCCGCTATTTCAACGTCTTCGGTCCGAAGCAGAGCCCAGAATCGAAGTACGCGGCGGTGGTACCGCTCTTCATGCAGGCCGCGTTGCACAACGAGCCCATCATCATTCACGGCGATGGCGAGCAGTCGCGCGACTTCACATACATCGACAACGTCGTGCAGGCGAATCTGCTCGCATGTACGACGCCCGGCGTGGGCGGAGAGGTTTTCAACATCGCGTGCAACTCACGCCACTCCGTCATGGAGATCGCCCTCACCGTCCAAAAGCTGATCGGCCACAAAGTGACCATCGAGCATGCTCCGTCGCGCGCCGGTGATGTGCGGCATACCCAGGCCTCCATCGAGAAAGCCGAACGCCTGCTCAACTACCACCCCACCGTCGGATTCGAAGACGGCATGCGCCGCACCTTCGAGTATCTGCGCGCCGAGCTCGGCCGCAACGGCGCCGCCCGCGCCGTCTCCTGACCCCTTCGATACCCTAAAATTGACTTCGTTCCACTGAGCGGTTACGGTACCGCCTCTGCCGAGTCCGGCGCAATCGAGGTGTCAACGTGAGCATTCTGGTCAACAAATCGACGAAAGTCGTCACTCAGGGAATCACCGGCTCGACCGGACAGTTCCACACCCGCGCTTGTCGCGAGTACGGGACGCAAATGGTTGCGGGCGTGACGCCGGGCAAGGGAGGATCCGACTTCGAGGGCATCCCCATCTTCGACACAGTCAGCCAGGCGGTCGCCGCGACCGGTGCGAATGCTTCGGTTATCTACGTACCGCCGCCGTTTGCAGCCGACGCGATTCTCGAGGCGGCTGATGCGGGCCTGCCCCTGGTGGTGTGTATCACCGAAGGCATCCCGGTGCTCGATATGGTACGCGTGAAGCGATACCTCGACGGCCGCCCTACACGTCTCATTGGACCCAACTGTCCCGGCATCATCACTCCAGGCGAGTGCAAAATCGGCATCATGCCTGGATACATTCACAAGCCTGGCACGATCGGTGTTGTTTCGCGCAGCGGCACTCTCACGTACGAGGCGGTGCATCAGCTCACGCAGCTCGGTCTCGGCCAGTCGAGTTGTATCGGAATTGGTGGAGATCCGATCATCGGTACCGGCTTTGTCGATGCACTGCGTTTATTCCAAGATGACCCGCGCACCGAAGGCGTGATTCTCATCGGCGAGATTGGTGGGTCGGCCGAGGAGCAAGCGGCCGAATTCGTGCGCAGCCAAATGAACAAGCCGGTCGTGGCCTTCATCGCTGGCCAGACGGCGCCGCCGGGTAAACGCATGGGACATGCGGGAGCCATCATCGCGGGCGGCCGCGGTACAGCAGCCGACAAGATCAAGGCCTTCGAGGCCGCGGGCATCCGCGTTGCCAAGAGCCCCGCCGAGCTTGGCAGCACCATGGCCGCCGTCCTCAAGGAGAAAAAGACATGACCGAACGCACCCTGTCCATCGTCAAACCCGATGCCGTCCGCAAGCACGCCATTGGCGATATCTTGCAGCGTTTCGAGATGGCCGGTCTGCGCATCGTTGCCGGTAGGCTGCTGCAACTGTCACCGGAAACGGCGGCGCGCTTCTACATCGTGCACAAGGAACGTCCTTTCTACCGTAGCCTGGTGGACTTCATGTCGTCTGGACCGGTGTTCGTCTCCGTGCTCGAAGGTGAGAACGCGATCGCCAGGAACCGCGAGATCATGGGTCCAACCGACTCGACCAAGGCGCCGAAGGGAACTATTCGGGGGGACCTGGGGACCGATGTCGAGAAGAACGCATGCCATGGGTCAGACGCTCCGGACACCGCCCGCTGGGAGATCAGCTTCTTCTTCAGCCAGGCAGAGATCTGCGAAGGCTGAGCTGACGGCCCCTGCGCAGCCAGAGTTCGCCCACACGGCGAACCAGCCCGGAGTGCTTACGCCTACCGCGCCTGTGCCGCTGACGCCTGCGGCGTTGCGTGCGTGGTTGGTTACACAGGATCAGCCAACCTACCGCGCCACGCAGATCCTGTCCTGGATCTATCGTCGTCACGCCCCTAGCTTTGCGGCGATGAGCAATCTGCCGCACAGCCTGCGTGCAGGGCTGGCGCGCCAGTTCGCCTTTCCGGCGTTGACGCCGAGCGTCGTCGCCGAGTCCGACGACGGCACGCGGAAACTGCTCTTTAATCTGGATGACCGTGCCGCCATCGAGTCGGTGCTGATTCCGGACCCGCCGCGGTTGACCCTGTGCATCTCTTCGCAAGCCGGGTGTGGCATGGGCTGTGGCTTCTGCGCCACCGCACGATTGGGACTCCTCCGCAATCTGTCCGCGACCGAGATTGTTGGGCAGGTACTCGCCGCGCACGCTACTCTGCGCGCCGAGGAACGCATCTCCAACATCGTCTTCATGGGGATGGGCGAGCCGCTGGCGAACTACGACGCGGTTGTGCAGGCAGTGGAGTTGCTCACGGCCGAGTGGGGTGTCGGACTGTCAGCCCGCCGGATCACGGTATCCACCGTTGGCCTCGTGCCGGCGATGCAACGGCTGGTGGGCGATACCGACGTTCAGCTCGCCGTCTCGCTCAGCGCTACGACCGACGCGCAGCGAGAAACGCTCATGCCGGTCAACCGTCGCTACCCGCTGGCGACGCTGATGGCGATGTGCCGCTCGCTTCCCATTCGACAGCGCCGCCGCATCACCTTCGAGTACGTGATGCTCGCCGGCGTCAACGATTCGCTGGAAGACGCCGACCGACTCGTGCGGCTCCTGCACGGCATCCGTTCCAAAGTGAATCTGATTCCCTTCAATCCGTTTCCCGGCGCGGGGTTCGCGTGCTCGCCGTCTTCGAGCATCCTGCGCTTTCAGGAGCGACTGCTGGCGAACAATGTGCACGCGACGATCCGGCAGAGCCGTGGGCGCGACATCCAAGCCGCTTGTGGCCAGTTGGCGTTGGCGGGGGTGCGTCGCAACGAACGAGCAACAGCCGGCAGGGCTGTGCGCGCATAGTTCTCTCCCGGCGAAAGGGGAGAGCCTGTCGGTGCCCGGTATCGGTGTTGTTCTGAACCCGCACGCGCGTGCGAACCGGCGCGCGGGGGACCGACTGCAGCTGTTCACTGAAGCCGTCGGAAACGACGGTGTGGTGCGCCAAACCGGCTCACTTGTGGAGTTGGAGCAGTTGGCATGCGAGCTACGCGAACGCGGGATCGACATCCTGGCTGTCTGCGGTGGTGACGGCAGCTTTTTTCGGGCACTTTCCGCAGTCGTCCACGCCTATGGGACGGCGCCGCTGCCGCAGTTCCTACCGCTGCGGGCGGGATCGATGAACACCATCGCCCGTTCCGTCGGCTGCCGGCGCGGCAGCCCGGAGCGCGTGCTGCGTCAGACCGTGGCTGACTACCGAGCCGGGCGACCGTTGGAGGTGACCGAGCGCCATCTCCTGCAAGTAAACGGCGAGCACTTCGGCTTCATGATTGGTGCCGGCGTCGTCGTCAACTTTCTGCAGATCTACTACGCAACCGGAAAGCCAGGCCCGCGGACGGCAGCCAAGTTGTTTGCGCGCGTCATCCTTTCGGGATTGAGGCAGTCCGCGTTCGCGCGCGGGTTGATGCAGCCTGTCGAGGCGGACATCGATTGTGACGAAGAGCGCGTTCCACATCGCCGCTACACGTTCATCTATGCGAGTAGCATTACGGACATCGGGCTGGGGCTCAAGGCGACCTACCTCGCTACACGCAAGCGCGGATTCTTCCATCTCCTCGCCGGCCCGATTTTACCCCAGCATGTGCTGCCGCGGCTGTTGCGCCTGCGTCGTGGCTTGCCGCTAGAGCTTGACGAGATGTACGACAATCTGGCGCGGCACGTGCGAGTTGAGTTTTCGCGGCCGAGTCACTACACGGTCGATGGCGATGTGCTTGGCGCAGTCCCGCAATTGGAAGTGAATATCGGGCCGCGCCTGACGATCATTCGCAGATAGGGAGAGCGTGGTGAACACGGTTGGCGTAATTGGGGGCAGTGGTCTGTACGAGATGGCCGGGCTTGCCAACGTCGAACGCCTGCGGCTGAACACACCGTTCGGCGACCCCTCCGACGAGTTTATCTGCGGTACATTGGGAGGCGTGCGCCTGGTGTTCTTGCCGCGCCACGGCCGGGGGCATCGGATTCTGCCGAGCGAGCTGAACTTCCGCGCAAACATCTACGGCATGAAGAAACTCGGCGCCGATTGGGTCATTGCGGTCGGCGCAGTGGGCAGCTTGCGTGAGGAAATCCATCCCGGAGACTTGGTTGTACCGGACCAACTTATCGACCGGACCTTCCACCGGCAAAGCACGTTCTTCGGCAATGGCATCGTCGCCCATGTGACGTTCGCCGATCCGTTTTGCCCCGTGCTCGGTGCAGCGCTCGTGGAGTCGGCGCAGAAGTTGGGTGCGACCGTGCATCCTCGCGGCACGTATGTGTGCATGGAAGGCCCACAGTTCTCGACACGGGCGGAGTCCTTCCTCTATCGCGATTGGGGTGCCGACGTGATCGGGATGACCAACCTGCAGGAAGCCAAGTTGGCGCGCGAGGCGGAGATCTGTTTCGCAACCTTGGCGCTGGCGACGGATTACGACTGCTGGCACGAAGTGCACGATGACGTCGTGATTGGCGACGTGTTGCTCATTCTCAACGAGAACGTTGCCAAGGCGCAGCAGGTAATCGCCGAGACGGTGCCTCATCTGCCCAGCCAACGCAGCTGCGCCTGCGCGCGCGCGCTGGAGCACGCCATCATCACGGATCGCACACGCATTCCAGAGACCGTCAAGCGTGATCTCGACATCATCATCGGCAAGTACGTGTAGGAGTGCACGTGACAGGCAGTACGTCGCCGATGAATCGGATGGTACGCAACGAGCAACGCGCGACGTGCCGCGCGCCAATAGGAGATCGAAGTGAGCATCCTCGTCGTCGGTTCCGTATTCTTCGATTCGATTGAAACTCCGCATGGCAAGGTGGATCGGGCACTCGGTGGTGCCGCGACCTACTTTTCCGTCGCCGCGAGCTTCTTTGCGCCGGTGCAGATGGTGGCGACGGTGGGCGAGGACTTTCCGCAAGTGGAGATCGACTTCCTCAAACGTCGCGGCGTCGACCTCGCCGGGTTACAGGTGCGTTCCGGCCGCACGGGCTTCTGGGCCGGGCGTTATCACGAAGACATGAACCAGCGTGACACGCTGGACCTGCAGCTCAACGTCTTCGCAGATTTCAAACCCCAGCTCCCGTCCAGTCACCGCTCGGCGCAGTACGTGTTCCTGGCGAACATAGATCCGAAACTCCAGGCGATGGTGCTCGACCAACTCGCCGCCCCCGGTGTGGTCGGCTGCGACACGATGAATCACTGGATCACCGGCTCACGCGGCGATCTGGAGCAGTTGCTGACCCGCGTCGGCATTCTCGTCATCAATGATGAGGAGGCGCGCTTGCTGAGTGGCGAACGCAACGTCGTGCGCGCTGCACGGCACCTGCTCGCGATGGGTCCCAAACGGGTGCTCATCAAGCGCGGCGAGTATGGGGTCATTCAGTTCTCCGCCAATTCTGTTTTTGCGGTTCCGGCGTTCCCGTTGGAAGAGGTCTTTGATCCGACCGGGGCGGGTGACACGTTTGCCGGCGGCTTCATGGGCGAGCTGGCTCGCTCTGGGAGCACGTCCGAAGCTGCACTGCGACGGGCGATCGTCTACGGCAGCGTGATGGCGTCGTTTGTGGTGGAGGATTTCGGGATGAATCGGCTGCGTACGCTAACGCCTGACGCCATCGAGCACCGGTATCGGCAGTTCGTCAGTCTGACGGACATCGACGGCGCATGAGCTTGGACTCGTCCTTGGACCTGTCCGTTGTTGTTCCCGTCTACAACGAGGCCGACAACCTGGGGCCGTTGCATGACGAGCTGACGCAGGCGCTGGCGCGCACCGGACGGTCATACGAAGTGGTCTACGTCGATGACGGCAGCACCGACCGCAGCTTCGCACTGCTGAGCGGGTTGCGGAGCCGCGACGCGCACGTCGTCGTCGTGCGCTTCCCTCGCAACTACGGTCAGACCGCTGCGTTGGCGGCTGGATTCGATCACGCAAGCGGTGCCGTGCTGGTCGCGTTGGACGCGGACAGGCAGAATGATCCGGCCGACATTCCCGCCATGCTCGCGAAACTCGACGAAGGTTACGACCTCGTAGCGGGCTGGCGCTTGCCGCGCCAAGACCCGCTGCTGTCACGGCGTCTGCCGTCGGTGGTGGCCAACGCGATCATTGGACTCATAACCGGTGTTCGTATGCACGACTATGGCTGCACGCTGAAGGTCATGCGCCACGACGTTGTTCGCGGTCTGCGGCTGTATGGAGAGATGCACCGCTTCATCCCGGCGCTGGCAGACGACTTGGGTGCACGGATCGCTGAGGTGCAGGTGCATCACCGGCCGCGTCGGGCGGGCGTCTCGAAGTACGGATTGTCGCGCACGATCCGCGTCCTGCTCGACCTGATCACGGTGAAATTCCTGTCCAGCTACTCGACACGCCCGATCCAGGTGTTTGGCAGCATCGGGTTGGCGTCTGGGCTCGTTGGTTTGCTGATCACCGGCATCCTCGGCTTCGAGCGTGTGGTCTTTGGCGTTCCTCTGGCCCAGCGACCACTGGTATGGCTCGGCATCTTGCTCACGTTGATGGGGCTGCAGTTCATCACCATGGGGCTGTTGGGCGAACTGTTGGTTCGCACCTACCACGAGTCACAGAACAAGCCGGTGTATCGTGTCGCTGAGCTGCTTGGTCGCGCGAGAGAATAGCCCGGCGTTGGGCAACAGGCGCGTGGTTGTGACAGAATCGGGCATGCCAAAAGATCCGGGAACGGAAATCGCCAGGCTGCGGATGAAGATCGGCCCGCACGAGTTCGAGGCCGAAGGGCGGCGCCAGATCGTGGCGGCGTGCTTCGAGGCTTCCCGCTCACGAGTCCCAAAGCCCAATGCTCAACAGAGAGTATGCTCCGATGATCCCGTTTCGAAATGTCTTCCCTTTTGACCATTCGAATTTGTCTCGGATTTCGAGCTTTGGATTTCGAATTTTCCCTTCTGCGAAGCGCCATACCAACTTTGCGATGGAAGTTTGCGAAGGCTCATAGTTATGTTGTAACTGCGTGATCAACCCCCACTTGCCCAGAGCTGCCAAGCTGGCACGCAGTGTGACGGAGGAGCTACGAGCCTCGTTGATCGAGCACTCTTCGTGTTGTTCTAAGAGCACGGCGCTCCTTGCCGAAATCCGCGCCAGGTGTGGTAGAAGGAACAATGAAGAGGACAGATGACCCGGGAGGACCGACGATAACGGGCGTACGCCAACGTCCCACTGTTCGGGTCGTGCTGGCCAAGGCCTGAACGGCACCGGCGGACGTCGTAGCACCCCGAGACGGCAGGCATCATGGACACTCCATTACCTCCGCACTACGTCATCTCGCTCGAAGAGATCTTTTGGGGCGGGATTTTGGTAGCAATCACCATGGTGATGCATGGAAACGGAATGATCACGGTCCTGCGTATGAGCGGCCGCCTGAAGGAGCGGTTCGCGCCGACGCCGTCTTTCATTTCGGGGATGAGCATCCTGGTTTTCGCGAGTTGGGCTATCCTCTTGGTCCATCTCGTCGAGGTGCTCGTCTGGGCCGCCTTCTTCCTCTGGAAGGACGCCGTTAACCCGCAAACCACCACCAGCGCCAACGGCAGCCTCTGCTACTACTTCGCCCTGCTGGATTACACTACCCTGGGCAGCCCGTACAATCTGCACGTCCGCTGGCGTTTACTCGAAGGCATGCTGGCCATGGCGGGACTGTTCACGTTCGCCTGGTCGACGGGAATCATGCTCACACTCGCTCAGGAATTTCAGGATCAAGAACTCTCGCTCCTGAAACAGCGCCGCGAGAAACGACATCCCACGGCCGTGCCCGCCGAGGCACCGCGGCCTGCTGCGGGCACTGACTGAAGACGGTAGGCCGTGGCGTCCAACCGCGTGTCGCGGAATGGCAAGAAACACCTCAAGCGAACATTCATGTGCCATGACTTGGATGGAAGTTGGCTGAGCAATCGGACATAGGAAGGGGAGCGCGCCATGAGGACGAGTAGCTCGACTGTCGGATTGCAGGCGGGTAGGGTGGTGCCGGCAGAACGCGTAAGCCCTCGAACGCCTTGAGCTCACCAGGCGTGGGGTGCTGGCGATCACCGTCGCGACCGAGGACGGCGTGCTGGACGACGTGCGCCGCTACGGGCTTGCCGGCGCGGACTCGCGTATCTACGCGACACTTGACGCAGCGCTCGAGGCTGCGGCAGCCTGAAAGGGTGCGGGAATCGTGGCGTCGTCCAATGGCGCGGGGCGGACACCGTGAACGAGTCCGCCCGGCATTCGCAGCACGCCCTATCCGCCGACGAGGTGCCATGGGGTATCCCGCTGATCGCCGTGATCATGGCGATCCACGCCGTTGGCATACCGACGACGTTGGCCGTCAGCGATCGCCTCTGGCGCCGCCGGCCACCCCGGCCCGGCTTCCACACCGGGGTCCCCGTTCTGACTCTCGCAAGCTGGAGTATCTCGCTCGTGCACTTGGTTGAGGTGATCATCTGGTCGGGGTTCTTGCTCTGGGGAGGCGCGATGACCTCAGCCGCCGATGGGGCTGCCGCGGCAAAGGCAGGCGTTTCGTCGTCCAGCCGGGACGGATCCCGCGATGGGTAACCGGTACCGCGACGAAGGCCGTGGCCCTCGCGGTACGGGACGGGAATCCGCATCCGGACTCGAACTGCTCGGGCGGGGCCCGATCGAGGCGCGCCGTAACGCGGGGAGGCGGATGCGGGAGCGCACGCCACGCAAGACGCTGCAGCAGCTCGGGGATGATCCGCGCGACGTGCTCGCGATCCTGGCGGCGTCGAACGAGGGGCGACTGCCTTCGCTGGTCCCGATCCGGCACCAGCGGATGCTGAAGAGCCCGTTCGCCTTCTACCGCGGCGCGGCCGCCCTGATGGCGCACGACCTCTCCCGCCTTCCACACTCCGGCATTTTCGTCCAGCTTTGCGGTGACGCGCACCTCGCCAATTTTGGCTTGTTCGCGAGCCCGGAGCGCCGTCTCCTGTTTGGCGTCAACGACTTCGACGAAACTCTTCCCGGCCCGTTCGACTGGGACCTGCGTCGTCTCGCAAGCTCGTTCGCGATCGCGGCGAGGGAGCGCGGTTATGGTGCGCGCCACCAGTGTCGCGTCGTCGCTACGGTCTGTGCGACGTTCCGGGAGAAGATCCGCGCCGCCATGCGGATGGACACGCTGGATGCCTGGTACCGGCAAGTCACGGCGGACCAGGTCGTGGGTCTCGCGCCGACGTCCGGCGAGCGCGCCAAGGAAAGGGCGGTCCTCGACAAGGCGCGTCGTAACACCTCACGCGGATGGCTTCATGAAGGGACCGAGACCGTCAAGGGCCAGCTGCGCATCCGGGAGGCGCCCCCGCTTACCTATCACTATGCGGCGACCGGCCCCCGGGACGCCGCCAAATTCGACGCGAGCGTCCGCCAATCCTTCGCGGACTACCGTCTCACGCTGCCCGACGACCGCCGGGTCCTGTTCGACCGCTACCGCCTGATCGACATCGCCGTCCGGGTCGTGGGCGTAGGCTCGGTGGGGACACGCTGCCTCGTCGCGCTGTTCGTTGCGGACGGCGAAGACCCGCTCTTCCTTCAGGTCAAGGAGGCCCGGGCTTCGGTGCTGGAGTCGTACCTGCCGGCAAGCGGCTACGGCAACCACGGCGAGCGGGTGGTGTGCGGGCAGCAGTTGCTGCAGTCGGCGAGCGACATCTTCCTAGGCTGGTCGCGCTCCGCGTCATCGGGCTCCGACTTCTATGTCCGGCAACTGCGCGACATGAAGGGGTCTTTCGACATCGACAACTTCTCGATCGAGGAACTCGACATGTACGCGCGGGCCTGCGGGATGGCGCTCGCGTGCTCGATGAGCAAAGCAGGCGATCCCGCCATGATTGCGGGCTACATCGGGAAGTCGGACGCGCTCGACGAGGCGATGCAGCGGTTCGCGCTGGCCTACGCCGACCGCAACGAGGCCGACTACGCCACGTTCAAAGCGGCGGTCAGATCGGGTAACATCTCGGTTGCAACCGAATGACGCCTGCCCTCCGGTGTGTTCGTAGCACGGCTCGCCTGATGTTGCATAACGCCGTGCGCATCAGCCGCACGCACGCTTCTTGCGCGCCGGCTGGATGCGCTTGTTCGGCCGTACCTTGCTCAGCAGTGGAAACCGCTCGGGATGATCGATGGACTCGACCGCAACGTCCGCGTCCAGATCGGGCCAGTAGAGATGGTGCGGATGTGGGAGTTCAACGTTGCACAACTGGCCGATCGAAACGTCCCGAAACCAAGGAAAGTGCTCGAATGCGAGGAACCGCTCCTGCTCACCAATCAGGAGCCAGAAGCCATGCTTCGAAACGTTCGTGACTTCAACGACCGAAGTGGGCCTTCACGCGTTGCGGATTTCATCCTCATGCTCCAGAACAACCGCAAGGCGCTTGTGAGGCGCCGCCGACTCAGACCGTAGTCCACCGCGACCTCGACGCGCGGCTCCAATACCGTCGGGCTCATACGCGCAGTTTAGTGGATCGCGTTGGCAAACGCGATCCAGCGGTCTAAAGACAAAAGCTCAGCATCGAACGTGCCTCATCCTCAGAGCCTTCATTCACCTGACCGAGGGCACCAACCTCGGCGCCGTCGGGTTTGACGACCCACCACCAATCATACGAGCCGCCGCACATGAAGTACTTGTGCTTGATGACGAGGAGGTTGCCGCGCTGCGGGCCCTCGTGGATGACGTGAAGGAAGGTTCCTCCGCCAACGTCCTGACGGACCGCTGTCCGTAGGTCGAGGTGGTAGATGCAACTTGTGACAACGGCGCATTTCGCTTCGAAGAAGATGCCGTTACCGTCGTCGGTGAATTGTGGTCGGCTCAGGCCCGACAGTGGGCATCCCCCGCGTGGTTCGCAGCCTTCGCTTCGAACGAGCCGCCGGGCGTGCTGACCATCGGCCGCAATGATCCAGATCTCGTTGGAATCTACGTCGTTTCCCATTGGGCCACTGATCTTGGGTCCTGAAACACCCCGCACGAATACTACCCACTGCTTGTCAGGCGACAGGTCTGGCTCGTCATCATGGCCGAGGGACGTAAGTTGCCGTTGTTTGCCGGCCGCGTCGACCACGACGATGTTGCGATCGTGAACCGAAACCTCCTGTGGATGGGCAGGGCTCGACCAAACGGCAATGCCGAAGAGTAACGTCACGACCACTGTGGCTCGACGCGTCATCTTGTTCTGGTTGGCGTTTCCCACGCGTCCGTGTCCCTCGAAGCCGAACGCTCACGCGGTCCGATCGAGCGGCGGGTTATGCGACGCGTTGCATCTTGTTCGCGAAGTCGCGTCCGGAGGTCGGCGGAGGCAACGGCTTGCCGTCCGCCTTGTAGAGCGCGATCGCTTCCTCGACGATCCG
>Ga0335069_10004659_pt1 | contig 20241 bp, 17 predicted proteins | sample Lox_Sample_11_FD_206714 | JGI IMG/M metagenome (GOLD analysis project Ga0335069, IMG submission 206714) | Soil microbial communities from Loxahatchee National Wildlife Refuge, Florida, United States - Lox_Sample_1.1 | ecosystem: Environmental > Terrestrial > Soil > Wetlands | place: USA... | reverse complement strand
GATCGACGCGTCGAACTGGATGAGCCCGGAGAACTTGCCGTGATCGGTTTCGGCGGTGCGGTCAAGGCCGGAGATCACCCCGGCGGACACGCTGTCCGTCAGCCCGAGCGGGTTACCGATGGCGACGACCGCCGCTCCCACCCCGGCGCCGCCGCCGAGGGTGGCTGGCACGACCACCTGCGGCAGCTTCGCGGGGGTGAGCGTGGCGATGTCCAGTTTCGGGTTGGCCGCGGCGACGGTCGCGGCCGCCGTGGTGCCGTCGGCGAACGTGACGGTGATGTTTCCGCCGCTCGCGATGACGTGATCCGCGGTCAGGATCGTCCCGTCGTCCGCCACGATGACGCCAGTCCCCAGCTCACGGCCGGCACGGACGATGACCACGGACGGCGCGACCCGCTGGTAGATGCCCGGCACGGTCAGGCTCGCGGTCGGTGTCACGGTGGGGCTCGGCGTCGCGGCCCGGGCGCTCGCCCCGGGCGCCGCGCCGTAGAGCCGGGTCGCAAGCACCGCGATCACCCCGAGCAGGATTACCACGGCCGCCAGCCCGGCGGCGAGCAGGCGGCGCGATCCGCGAGCCCCGGGCGTGCGCGGTCCGGCGCCAGTAGGCCCGCGATCCATAACCTCACGCTAGATACGACATTTAAGAAAAGGATAAGCGCACGCCGAGAAAGCGTAGAAGGGGGGCGAGCGCGGCAACGGCCCAGCTCCCCGCCGGCGAGGTCCCTGAGCTGGCCGGTGAAGCCCACCCCCTGATGCTCCTGCGTTCCCGGGACGTTCCCGTTACTGATGATCCCGGTCCGGCTGTGAGGTAGGAGCGGTGCAGCGGGCTCCCTGCGTGCCATCACCATAGACCAGGCGACGGACCAGGAACCCGAGGAGCAGCCCAGCTAAGAGCCGTGTGCGCTGCTGGTGTCGGCGTGAGGGGGCCTGACGGCGGCGCCTCCGGCATCCGCCGGGCAGTGACACCGGTACTGCTCCGCCTTAGTGAGCAGGCCCATGAGGTGAGCCCATGGCTGCTGGACGTCCTGGGTCTTCCGGTGCGCCATGAACTCACGCACGGGACCGGCAATGTTGACGAGCGGATGATGCCAGGCGTCGAGTACCACGTCCTCATCCACCTGCCCTCGGTATACATACCCGGCGAGCGTGTCATACAGGGCCAGGGAATAGTTGATCTCGTCCCAGCCGTCCTCGCCGAGCCTGGGGAACTGATGTGCCCGTGCGGCCTGAAATAGGCGTCGGCGGCCGGCCGCGGCCTTGGGATCGACCAGGAGTTCGTGGATCCGCTGATAAGTCGCGGCCTTCGCCAGTTTGAGGTTGTGGGCTGCGGACTCCTCGGCTATCTTCCGGCTGGCGGTGAGATTCTGTTTACTGGTAATAATCGAGACGGCCAAAGCCAAAAGAGACACTATGAGCGCCAGGAGATCTTTGTTCTCGGTCCAGAAGCTCGTGCCTCCGCCGGCGGCTACAGCTCCGCTAAGGTTCACCTGGGTACTATACCAGAAATCTCTTCCGCGGCCTCCACCTACAATTGATTCTGCACATTCGTTAGAATGCCTTAAATGCTAGGTCCCATGGGTCCGGCTGCATCTCTGTATAACCCATGAACGAGCCGGGCAAGAACGGCTGGAGCCCGTTACGGAATCGCGGTGCCTAACGACCTTCAACGTCGGAGGTTGCGGGCTTTCCGCGCGATCTGCCCGGCCCGCCTGCGGGCCCGGGCGTCCGTAGAGTGATCGCTGTGGCCGCGGTGGTTCCTGATCCCTGCCTGCGCCCGCTGTCCCGGCTGTTCATAAAGCGTGGATGCCCAGCCATGTCGCTGGGACAGCGTGGTGGTGGCATCCACGCCAATACGACCCGGTGCCACTGGATCCTTGCTGCTGCCGGCGGGCCGTCCCAGACTGGTGAAATGGGTTTGTACGAGGAGCAGATCCTCCCTCGCGTGACGGATCGCGTGCTGCGCGGCACCGAGGCGGCGCGGTTGCGGGCCCGGGTCACCGCCGGGCTCAGTGGCGAGGTCCTTGAAGTCGGCTTCGGGTCGGGGCTGAACGTGCCCTACTACCCGACTGCCGTGAAGCGGGTACGGGCGGTCGATCCTTCGGCCGTGGCGCGCAAGCTGGCGGCGGAACGGGTGGCGGCGAGCGTGGTACCGGTCGAGTACGTCGGCGCCGACGCCCAGGTGCTGCCGCTTGACGACGCCAGCGTCGACCATGTCGTCAGCGTCTTGACGCTCTGCACCATCCCGGCCGCGGACCGGGCCCTGGCCGAGATCCGCCGCGTGCTGCGTCCCGCGGGCGCCTTTCACTTCATGGAGCACGGCCTGTCGCCGGACGAGACGGTGGCCCGGTGGCAGCACCGGCTCACCCCGCTCCAGCGCCGCGTATTCGGAGGCTGTCACATCGACCGGCCCATCGGCCGGCTGGTGGCGGACGCCGGGCTGGAGCTGACCCGGCTGGATAACTACTACCTGAAGGGCCCGCGCGCGTTCGGCTACATGTTCGACGGCGTCGCGATCAAGTCAGGCGGGCAGTAGCGTGCTGACGGCAGGCCGCCGCGATGCTGGCGCGGTCCGGTGAGTCGGACGTACCGTCGCAGTAGCGGCTCCAGCGACCTGAGGCCGCGTTTCCGGCGCCGCGGTACACGGCCGCCGGGTTTGGCCTGGCCGGTGAGGAGTATCGGATGACCGTCGACAGCAGCCCGGTCAAGTTCACCCCCGCCCGGCCCGGCCAGCCCCCACCGGACCTCCGGACGATCAGCGGCGGGCGGCCGGTCTTCCGGGCCGAACTACCCGACGGCCGGATCGCCTGGCTGGTCAGCGGGTATGAGAGCGTCCGCCAGATGGTCATCGACCAGCGCTTCTCCCGGGCGCTGGCGGTCGCGCCCGGCCGCGCTCAGCCGGGCTTCGAGATGTCCGCCGCCGGCTCGATCAGCGGGACGGACCCACCCGAGCACACCAGGCTGCGCAAGCTGGTGGCCAGCGCGTTCACCGCCCGGCGCGTCGAGGCCCTGCGGCCGCGGGTGGCGGCCATCGTCAGCCAGCTCATCGACGCGATGACCGGCCGGCCCCAACCCGCGGACCTGGTGGCCAGCTTCTCGCTGCCGCTGCCGGCCCAGGTGATCTGCGAGATGCTCGGCGTGCCCGCCGCGGACCTCGAGCAGTTCCATGCCTGGTCCGACGCCATCATCGGAGACTGGCAGCGCGATTCCGACGAGATCATGACGGCTGCGGTCGAGTTGTACGGCTACTTCGTCACGCTGATCGAGAACAAGCGAGCGCAACCTGCCGATGACCTGACAACCGCGCTCATCGCCGCCCGGGACGACGCCGACCGGCTGTCCGAGCACGAGCTCACCGCGATGTGCTGCGGCCTGCTGATCGCCGGGCACGAGACCACCGCCAACCACATCAACCTGTCGCTGCTGCTGTTGCTTGACCACCCCGGCCAGATGGCCGCGCTGCGCGCTGACCCGGGACTGATACCCACAGCGGTGGAGGAACTCCTGCGCTGCACCCGGCTGGGCGGCCTGCCACCGGCCCGCGTCACCACTGACGACATCCAGCTCGGCGGAGTGGTGATTCCAGCGGGTGAGCTGGTCATACCGCTGTACTCCACGGCCAACCGGGACCCGTCGGTCTTCACCTCTCCGGACCGGTTCGACGTCACCCGCGAGGCCGCCAGCCACCTGGCCTTCGGCGCCGGCGTGCATTACTGCCTCGGCGCTCAGCTGGCCCGGGTCGAGCTCCAGGAGGCCTTCCGCGGGCTGATCGGCCGGCTGCCCGGGCTGCGGCTCGCGATACCCGCCAGCGACCTGGAGTTCAAGCCGGGAATGGCGATCCACAGCTTGCGCGAGCTACCGGTCCGGTGGGGCGAGCCATGACCCGCTGGAGGATCTCCGTCGACAAGAGCTTGTGCATCGGGTCGGCCATGTGCGTCGCCATCGCTGCCGACCGGTTCGTCCTGGATGAGCGGCAGCGGTCCGGCCCGGTCGAGGCGGAGATCGACCCGGACGAACTGGTGCGGGACGCTGCCGCCTCCTGTCCCTCGGAGGCGATCGGCCTGGTCGATGCCGACACGGGGCAGCGGATAGACCTCGACTAGGGAGCGGCGACCGCCGCTCGCGCCATTCCGGTCGTCATGACGTGACTTTTGCGGAGTCGAACCCGGAAACTTCGAAGGTGCGGACCGGCCGGGAAAAGCCATGCAGCGACAGCTCACCGACCAGCCGGCTCACGACGAGCTCCTCGGCTGCGGCGTTCACGCGCTGGGTGACGAGGATCTGCCAGGGCGCCGCCTCGGCGCACAGGCGTGCGGCCAGGTTGGCGACGCTCCCGACCGAGGCGTAATCGAAGCGGTCGCCGTAGCCGACCTGTCCGAGGGTGGCGTAGCCCTGAGCGATGCCCACCCCGAGGGCCAGCTCATGACCGCGACGCTGCCATCTGTCTGCCAGCTCCTGTACCCGCTGGCGCATCGTCAGCGCCATCCGGACAGACCGCAACGGCGCGTCGTCGCACGGGATGGGATCGTTGAAAAAGGTTATGAGCCCATCACCGACGAACCGCTCCAGGGTCCCCTCGAAGCGGGAGATGAGATCGCCCAGGGCAGCGTGATACTCCCCGAGGATCTCCCAGACATCCTCGGGTTCAGCCGTTTCGGCGAAGGCGGTGAAGCCACGCAAGTCACAGAACACCACCGTGATCTCGCGGCGGTGCGCGTTGAGGAACGACTCGTCGCCTGAGCTGATGATGAGGTCAGCCAGCTGCGCCGGAAGAAAGCGGCGCAGCCGACCCACGCGCTCCAGCTGCTCGATCTGGTCCTGGACGCGCTGCTCGAGCTCACGGTTCCAGCGCGCCAGCTCGGCGGCCTGACGTTCGATCGTGTCGTGGTATCGCTTGACCCGGACCAGGGAGCGCACCCGGGCCAGCAACTCGGCCTGGTCGAAAGGCTTGCCGACGAAGTCGTCGGCGCCGGCTTCGATGGCGCGGATCTTCTCCTGTTCCCCACTCGCGGTGATCATGATCACCGGCAGGAAAGCCGTCCCTGGATCTTCGCGGATCCGGCGGCAGACCTCATACCCATCCATTCCCGGCATCAAGATGTCCAGCAGAACGACATCTGGCTGCTCTTTGCCCAGCAGATCCAGGGCTTCCTCTCCGGAGGACGCCGTGGCCACCCGGAATCCCTTGGGCGACAGCACCGCCTCAAGCAGGCGGACGTTTGGCGCCAGATCATCCACCACGAGTACGAGCGGGTCCGATGTCACTCGCTCCCCACCTCCCCACCTGAGAGGAACATGCGAACCTGATCGGGAAACGCACGGACGCTGATCGGCTTCTCCACGTACCCGTTGAAACCGGCCGCCAGGGCTCGTTCCCGATCCTGCTTCATCGCCTGGGCCGTTACCGCGACCACGGGTATGCCCGCTGTCCGGGGGCTCTCGCGCAGCCGCCGAAGAGCCTCCATGCCATCGATACCGGGCAGCTGGAGATCCATGAGAACGAGATCGGGAGGCTCGCTGACCGCCAGGGTGATGCCGTCCTCGCCCGTCCGGGCCACCCGCACGTCGTAGCCTGCGTACTCGAGCACGTCCCGCACCAGCTTGAGATTCCGCTCGTTGTCCTCTACGACCAGGATCACGTAGTTCATCCCGACTCCGCCCCCGGGGCCTGGCGACTTGTGCTCGCCCAGCGGAGCAGTCCCGCGAGGCCCGACAGATCGAAATCCGTCTTGCGCGCCACATACGTGATTCGCCCCTGCAGTCGCTCCTTGTCCTGCTGGGTCATGGACTTCGAGGTCAGGATGACCACGGGGACGGACTTCGTGTCGGGGTCTGCTCGCAGAGCCTCCACGACTTCGAAGCCATCCATACCGGGCATGAGAAGGTCCAGCAGAACGGCGGAGGGCTGCTGTTCCCGGATCAGGGCCAGCCCCTCCTGGCCCGTGGCCGCGCCCACCACCGTCCATCCCTCGGGCTCGAGACTGGCCCGGACCAGCTCTACGGCCCGGGGATCGTCGTCAATCGCCACCACCGTGTGCTTCCGCTCGGGCATGGCCGCTACGCGGTAGAGCGCGGCCAGCAGCTGATCCTTGCTCACCGGCTTGACGAGGTATTCGGCGGCGCCCAGCGCAAAACCGCGGCCGCGCTCATCAAGCATCGACACCACGACCACCGGTATCGCTGCCGTTCCCGGATCTGCCTTGAGCTGGGCGAGAACCTCCCAGCCGTCTACTCCCGGCAGAAGGATGTCGAGGATAACGCCCGCGGGATTCAGCCGACGCACCGTATCCAGGCCTTCTTCACCGTCCCGGGCGCTGACGACGCGGGCGCCCGCCGCCTCGAGGTAGACCCGCAGCAGATCGAAGGACCGCCGGTCGTCTTCCACGACCACGACGGTGGGCCCGGGGCCGGGGGCCAATCCCGCGGGGAGACCTGAATCCAGGCCGCTGGGCTGCGGGACTGACGTCAACGCCGGATCCATGGATCCGGTCGGCAGCGCGAAGCCGAACGTGCTGCCGTTCCCCGCTTCACTGTCGACCCAGATCCTGCCCCCATGCAGCTCGAGGATCCGCTTGGACAGGGTGAGCCCGAGTCCGGTGCCCTCGGTCTCTTCGGCAAGCAGGGCGCCTTGCTGGAAGGAGTCGAAGATGCGCTGACGGTCCTCGGCCGGCACGCCCGGTCCCGTGTCGGCCACCTCCACGACGAGGTCCTGACCGCGTATGGAGGCGCGAACGTCGATGCGTCCGCCCTCGGGGGTGAACTTCACCGCGTTGGACAGCAGGTTGAGCACGACTTGCCTGAAGCGCAGGGGGTCAGCGTCAAGCAGGCCAACCTCGGGATCGACCTCAAGACTGAGGAGGATTCTTTTCTTGAGTGCTCGCTCACGTACCATCGAAAGGGAATACTCCAGCGATTCACGGACAGCGAATTCCGAGCGGTTCAGGATCATCTGGCCTGCCTCGATCTTCGACAGGTCGAGAATATCGTTCAGCAGTTCGAGCAAATGCTTGCCAGAACTCCAGATGTCGCGCAAGTAGTCGTCCTGACGCTCGTTGAGCTCGCCGAACATGCGCTCCAGGAGCACTTCAGAAAAGCCGATGATGGCGTTCAACGGGGTACGCAGCTCGTGAGACATACTGGCCAGGAATTCCGACTTGTGCCGGCTCGCGACTTCGAGTGCGGCGCTCTGTCGCTCCAGTTGCCGGTACAGCTTCGCGTTGATCAAAGCCAGTGCGGACTGGCTGGCGAACGTCGCCAGCAGATCGTTGATCTCTTGCGGGATGCGCCCCGGGGTATGGCGGCGGATAACCATGGCCCCGACGAGGCGGCCCTCGGTGAGCATGGGAACGGCAACCAGGGAGCGCCAGCCGCACTCGGCCAGGACGCTCAGGTGGGGATCGAGAGGCGCCTCGCGAAGGTCCGTGAGCTCCAGGGGCCGGCCCAGCTCCGCCGCTTTGCCAATAAAGGTGTCATCAAGTCCTATCCGGGTGCGGCGGAGAGCGTCGAACGCTTCCGGGCTGGTGCCGCAGACGGTCTGGACGCGGAACTCCCTGGCGTCCTCGTCGAACTCGTAGATAGAGCCACCGTCCGACCCGGACAATTGCACCGCTTGCGTGATGATCGTGTTGAGCACCTCGATGAGGTCCAGGCTGAAGCTCACCGCTTGGCCCACCGCGTCAAGGGCCTCGAGTTGAGTCACCTTGCGCCCGAGCTCGTCCGTGCGGCTCTCCAGCGCCCGCACGAGGTCAACGGTGCGGACGGCGAGAGCGGCCTGCGCCGCGAAGGTCGTGAGGACTTCCACCGCGCGATCGCTGAACGGGTCGACCCGGGTTCGCCACACCGAGAGCACGCCGACAACTACGCCGTCCAGCAGCATGGGGACACCCATGATGGTCCGGAAGCCGGCCACCCGCTGCGCCTCCGTCTGGCCGTAGTCGGGGTCGGCGAGCACGTCAGTGATCTGCGTTGCCCGCCGGTCGAGCCCGACCCGGCCCACCAGCGACCCCCGCTCGGGAACCACCGGATTATTGGCGATGAATTCCCGGTACTCCGCCGTCATCCCGGAGCCGTATGCCAACCGGTACCTGTCTCCATAGGCCAGGAATACCTGTCCGGCATTGGCCCCGCAGAGCCTCCGCGCGGATTCGACGACCGTTTCAAGGACCCGGTCAAGATCAGATGCGGATCGTCCGATGACGGCAAGAACCTCGCTCGTCGCCCCGAGCTGCTCGCGCACCTCAGCCAGCTCGTCCGCCAGCCGTTCGGCCTCGGCTGTTATCTCCGCATCAATGGCCGGGTCTGGATCGGCCGGATTTCGCTTGTTCTGCTCGACCATGTGGCCACCCCCTACGCGGTGTACCTGAGAGCATCACCCTCGCACCAGTGTCCCTTACCTGGCAGCCGGGCTACAACAGGCGAACGCTGCAGGTCACGCTCACATCAACGCAGCCCGATAGGTCTGCTCTGGTCCAGATCCTGGACCCACTGGTCCAGGTGGTCACTGGCCTCCCGGGTACCTGCCCGGACGGTCAGGTGAGCGTCGGCGCTGGCGTCGGCGGCCGCGGCCACGACGATTGCCCCCGAAGGCGGCGGACCGTGGCTCGCGGCGATGCCGTCCCTGGTGAGCCCGGCGGCTCGACCCGCGCGGCGGCCTCCAGCCGGGCTGATCACCAGCTTCAGCCGGTCCGCGACCGCCAGTTGCGCGGCGACCAGGACAGCGGCGGCCCCGCCCTCCCCTCGGGTCGACAGCGCCGCGACCGCGCTGGGCGCTTCGGGCAGGTTGCGCTCGACCGTGACGAGCTGGACCGCTCCGTCGGCTGCGAGCGTCTCGCGGAAGGTTCTGCCTGGGCCTAGCACGATGGTGTCAGGCTCGGCCGCCGCCACATAGCCGGGCAGTTCGGCGATGTCCTGGTCGAACCGGGACTGCGCGACCGCCGACACGCCGCGAGCCGACGCCCGGTCGGCCAGCGCCTGAAGGCTTCCTGTGGTCCTGGTCGTTTCCCGCAGTTCGCCACCCAGCCCGGTGGCGACCTCCAGCCCGGTGTCATGCTGATGCGCCACGAGATGACAGAGGATGAGCTGGCTGTGCTCCCGGCTGGCCGCCAGGGCTGCCCCGATGTCAACCAGCGGAGCGGCGGTTTCCGGCGCCTCGATCAGCACCAGGATCCGGGGCCCGGCGGCGGTCCCGAGCGCAGCACGGTCCGCCTCCGCGATGTCGCGTACCACGAAGCGATCCGGGTAGATGAGATGCAGCAGCGGCCCGGCCATCATCGTCGTCACGATCGCCATCACGATCATCAGCGAGTACAGCGACTGGTCCAGGATGTGCAGCTGCAGGCCGACCGAGAGGATCACGATCCCGGTGAGCCCACGGGTATTCATCAAGGTGGCGAGAACCCCGGCGCGCCGACCACGGACCCCGGCCAGGCTGGCGCCGATGAAGGCACCGCCGAACTTGCCGGCCACGGCGACCAGCAGGATGAGGCAGAGTTCCGCGAGCCCGGACCGGCCGACCGACGACAGGTTGACGCTCAGGCCCGACACCACGAAGAACACCGGTAGCAGGATCAGGACGCTGACCGGTTCCAGGCGATCGAGGATCTCCTCGCGCAGGGCGGCCGCGGTCTTCTTCCGGGGCATGACCACGCCGAAGAGGAAGGCGCCGAAGATGTACTTCAAGCCCATCCAGTCGGTGGCGTAGGAGGACAGCAGCAGCCCGGCCAGCACCACCGCGAGGACGTTGGGCGTAAGCCGACCCCGCTCTTGGTAGACATCCGCCAGCTTGGGCAGGTGCAGGCGGACCGGACCGAACATCACGGCCACGTAGACCGGGGCCAGGAGCAGCCGGAACTGCTGGCTGCCGGCGCCAGCGATCGCGATCACCACCGCCAGCAGCGACCAGGCCAGCACGTCGTCCGTCGCGGCGCTGGCGAGCGCGATGTTGCCGATCCGGGTGTGGTGCATGCGTCGGTCGGTGAGGATGCGGGCCAGCACCGGAAACGCGGTGACCGACATGGCCGTGCCCACGAACAGCGCGAACGGGAGGACCTTATGCACGTGATGGCGGCTGGCCAGCCAGGCGCCGAGCCCGACCCCCAGGGACAGCGGAAGGATGATCGAACTGACCGACACGCTCACGGCCACGCGCTCCCGGCCCCGGATCAGGCGCAGGTCGAGCAGGTACCCGACGGCGAACATGAACATCACCACGCCGAGGTTGGCCAGCGCGCTCAACGGCGACCTCAGCGTGACCGGGAACAGCGTCGCCGTGATCTTGCCGTGAAACAAGGTCGGGCCCAGCAGGATGCCGGCGATGATCTCGCCGAGAACCGGCGGCTGGCCGAGCCGTTTGGCCGCCATGCCGAGCAACCGGGCGAGCAGGATGATGATGGCCAGGTCGGCCAGGAAGAGCTGGACTTGTTGATCCGTCATCGGGCGCCGCTCCCGAAGCACACGTCCGCGAGGCCCGCGAGGGCACGTGCCCTCCAGTACCCGGCGGTCATCCCGGCTCCGGCCTTGATGGTGCTGGCCACCTGCTCGGCCCGGTCGGGATCGGTGGAGGCCATCAGCACGGCGATCTCGGCCACGCGGGCGGGATCACGGCCAGCCGCCGCTACCGCCCGTTCCAGCAGCGGCCCGGCATCTGCCGGGTCGGCGCGAACCGCTGCCACCGCCTTGACCAGCGCCTGCAGGTATCCGTCGGCGCCGCCGGCGGCGATTCGCTCACCGCAGGCAGGGTCGGTGAGCGCCGCTGCCATGGCCACCGCAGCCCGCTCGGGTGCGTTGGCGGGCAAGCTACCGATGATCTGCTCGGCCTGGACGGGGTCGGTGCGAGCCGCGGCCAGGGCTACCTCCCCCAGGGCCTCGAGCCGGGCCGGCGCGCTGCCGATGGCGCGGGCGTACTGCTCGGCCTCGGTCAGCAGGTGCCCAGCGTGATCCGGATCGATCTGGGCCGCTGCCGCCCTTACGCTGGCCAGAGCCATGCTCTGCACATCACTCTTGCTGATGAGGCGAGCCCATTGTTCAGCCTCTGCCAGCAGTTGCCCCGCCTGGACAGGATCAGTCTGGGCGGTTGCCGCCGCGGCGCTAGCCGGCGCCGCGTCCGGCGAGGTGCCCTGATCGGCAATGGTGCGGGCGAACCGCTCGGCGTCATCCGGCCGCCGTACCGAATGGTCAGAATCGGCTCTGGCCACCACGAAGGCGATCTCGGTCAGTGCCCGGACCTTCCAGTAGATGGCCTGGCTCGGGTCGTCGAGCATCGGGGGCGTGGGAGCTACCCCCTGCTTCCAGCCACCCTGGCCCGGGGTCTGCCCGGACCGGCCGGTGACGGTGAAGGCGATCTGCCCGGGCCGGACGGAGTCGGTGCGGGCCGCCACCGTGGCGACCTTGGCTAGCGCCATATCACGCGCAGGTGCGCCCATGGGCCAGACGAGCTCCTCCGCGCGGGCAATGTCGACGTCAGCTACTACCTCGGCAACCCTAGTGACGAACGGTGCGACGTCGTCCAGGAATTCTCGATGTTGCCGCGCCCGGATGACGGGAGGGATCTTTTCAATGTCAGCCACTAGCCGCTGTGCGGGCGATGGGTCGATGCGGGCCAGGAGCAGGCCGAAATCCGATGCGGAGTACCAGACCAGGGCCTCCAGGATGTGCTGGTAGCCCGCTGCGCCATAGGCGGTCTGGTTCCATCTCGGGTGCAGGGCGTCGTCCAGCAGCCGCGCGGCACGAGCAGGGTCGGAGCGGGCGGCCACCGTGGCCACGTGTACCAGTGCCCTGGCCCGCTGAACGGCCAGCGGGAGGGCGCGGTCATACTCATCATCCAGTCCCCGGGCGCGGGCGCTGCTGCTGGCCGGCGGCGGTGGCGGGCCGGGAATCGCTGCCGCCCGGTCCTCCGGCGCCATGGTCTGCTCATCCAGGGGAAGAGCGCAGGCGATCTGTTCCGCCTCCCCGAGCAGCCGGGCGGCGCGGGCCAGATCGGCGGCCGTCGCTGTGGGTTCACCCGGTGGCTCGTCGGTCGTGATCACGGTTTGGAGCGGCGGGGGAAGCCACGGGCCGGGTGGGTCAGGGTCGGCGAGGAGCTCCAGGATCTTGGCCGGGGTGGGCCGCTCGGAAGGCTCCTTGGCCAGGCACGCTGCTACCAGGTCGCGGATCTGAGGGTCCAGACCGGTAAGGTCTGGTTCTTCATGGACGACCCGGTAGCCAATCGCCTCGGCCAGCCCCAGGCCGAACGGCCGGATGCCGGCGGCGTAGGCCAGCACCATCCCCAGCGCGAAGACGTCGCAGGCCGACGTGAGCGGCTGTCCCCGGAGAACTTCCGGTGCCATGAACCCCGGCGTGCCGGACTGCGCGGTAACGCCGGAATCGTCGATGGCACGCGCGACGCCAAAGTCGATCACGTGCGGCCCGTCTTCGGCCAGCAATATGTTCGACGGCTTCAGATCCCGGTGGATCAGCCCGGCGGCGTGAATGGCGCCCAGCGCTTCGGCCACGCCGGCGCCCAAAACCCGCACGCTGTCAAGGGGGAGGGCCTGGTGCTCGGCGAGAGTCCGCTCAAGGGACGGTCCGGCGACAAAGGCTGTCACCATCCAGGGACGTTCGGCGTCCGGGTCAGCATCGACAACCTGTGCGGCGTGGAATCCGCCGACCTTGCGGCCGGCCTCTACCTCCAGCCGGAACCGCCGCCGGAACTCGGCGTCATGAGCGAAAACCGGATAGATCAGCTTGACCGCGACCGGGCGGCCGGCCCGCGACCGGCCGAAGAACACCTCGCCCATGCCGCCCGCCCCCAGACGACCGATCAGGACATAGTGCCCGACTCGCCGAGGGTCTCCTGGCCTGAGGGAATCCATGCCACCCCCTCACTGCACGGGACATAGCGAACGCAGTGAACCCGCCGAACCGATGATTCCAGGAAACAGATCGGCGAGAAAGACCTGCTCCATCCGGCCGGCAGGCGCTGGCCAGGACCGCGCCGGCTAGACGAAATGGACCTCGGCTTGATCTGGCTCGTGGTCGACCAGACGATCGCAGGTCGGGCAGTACCAGCGGGCCTCGATCGGGGTGCCGCACGCGGGGTGCCGGGGCACGTGCGCTGGATCGGCGTGTCCGGACCCCCAGTAGGCCAGCATCCGGAGCGCCCCGGCCAGTTCCTTGCCCTCGGCCGTCAGATGATAGGCGACGCGAGGCGGCCGCTCGGAGTAGGGCCGGGCCACGAGCAGGCCTTCCCGTTCCAGCCGCTTGAGCCGGTCGGACAGGATGTTCGCCGCGATACCGGGGAGTCGGCCGAGCAGGTCGTTGAACCGGCGCGGCCCGGTGAGCAGCGCCTCCACCACCAGCAGAGTCCACCGGTCGCCCACCCTGGCCAGCGCCTGGGCCAGCGGCGAGGAGGCGATTTCGCTCTGGGCCATAAGACGATCGTAGTCGGCGGCATTGACATCGGCCTAGTTGGTAGTAACTTGCAAGTTACTACCAACCGGAAGGACCATACGGCGATGACGATCTTCGACGAGATCCAGGCCAGCATCGCGCGGCTGGCGGAGAACGCCGGCTCCTCGGTGACGGGCATCGGGCAGCGATGGGGCGTCGGCTCCGGCATCGTGCTCGGCGAGGGCCGGGTGCTGACCAACGCGCACAACGTACGCGGCAGTCAGGTGACGGTCACCTTCGCCGACGGGCACACGGCTGAGGGGACCGTGGCCGGGCACGACGTCGACGGCGACCTCGCCGTTATCGAGGCCGATACCGGCCAGGCTCCGGCGCTGCCGTGGGCCACCGCGGCGCCCGCCATCGGGATGCCCGTGTTCGCCCTGGCCAACCCGGGCGGGCGTGGGCTGCGGGTGACGTTCGGGACCGTCTCGGGCATCGACCGGAGCTTCCGCGGCCCGCGCGGCCTGCGCATCACCGGCAGCCTCGAGCACACCGCCCCGCTGCTGCCCGGCTCGTCGGGCGGCCCGGTCCTGGATGCCGCAGGCCAGCTGCTCGGAATCAACACGAATCGCCTCGGCGAGGGTTTCTACCTGGCCATACCCGCCGACGATACGCTGCACCGCCGGGTCGACGCGCTGGCCCGCGGGGAATCGGTCCGCCCGCCGCAGCTCGGCATCACGATCACGCCCGGGCACCTGGCCAAGCGGATGCGGCGCGCCGTCGGCCTGCCCGACGCCGAGGGCCTGCTCGTCCGCGACGTCGCCGAGGACAGCCCGGCCGCCCGGGCCGGCCTCACCCGCGGCGACCTGATCACGGCGGTCGCAGGCCAGCCGGTCCGCTCAGCAGACGACCTGGCCGGCGCGCTCCGGACGGCCGGCGGCTCCATCGAGCTGACCGTCATACGCGGCACCGAGGAGCGCAGCATCCAGGTAGCGTTCAGCCAGGACGGCCCGGCCCAGTAACCGGCCTGATCAGCGCACGCTGTCGCGTCACCTGACGACGTGCAGTTGCGCGACTGGGGGCACGGACCCGGGCTCCAGCGCCTTGTACTCCCCGGCGTGGAAGATCAGTGGTTCCAGCTGGGGACGGTGTACCAGCGCGACGACCTCGCCCAGCACGATCAGGTGATCGCCGGCGCGGTGCGATTGCCACAGCCGGCAGTCGAACGACGCCGTCGTGCCGGCCAGGACCGGGCAGCCGGTCACGCCTGGCTCGAAGGGCACGCCGTCGAACATCGCCGAGCCGGCCGGGCGGTTCCGGTTGGCGAACCGGCGCGAGACGTCCTGCTGTCCGGCGGAGAGCACGTTGACGGCGAACGCCCCGGCCCGCTCGATCAGGCCGAGGCTGCAGCTCCTCTCGTTGAGGCAGACCAGCACGAGCATCGGGTCGAGCGACACCGACGAGAAGGAGTTGACGGTCGTGCCGTGCATGGTGCCGTGGCCGGAGGCGACGGTGACGACGGTGACTCCGGTCGGGAACTCGCCCATCGCCGCGCGGAAGGCACTCACGCCGACGGCCGGCACGGGGACGGCGCACTCGGCTTCGGCCGGCACGGGGACGGCGCGCCCGGCTTCGGCCGGGCGGATCGGGCTGGCCACGGATCTCATCACGCGGCCGCCAGCTCGCGGCCGGCCTCAGCGGGCACCCTGAAACCGGCGAACGTCTCGGTGCGGATCAGTTCCGGCACGAGCGAGGAGATCAGCCGCACGTCACGGCAGATCGTGAGATGGCCGCAGCCGGGGATCAGCAGGTTAGCGGCGCGGTAGCGCGGGTCGTCGAGCCGCGCGGATGCCGGGGGGACAACGCGGTCGCCGTCGGAATAGTAGGCCAGCCAGCGGACCGGGCGCGGCGCGCCGGCCTCGGGCGGGACTGCGCGGGAACCCCGGTGCATGATCCGTGCGCATCGCCCGGGAGCGAGGCGGGCCAAGGATACGCCGCGGTGCGGGCTGGCGATCGTCACCGCGCTCGAAGTCCGTGAGCTGAGCGCGGCGCTCGCGGCGAGCGCGTCGCGGACCATGAGCCCGCCGAGGCTGTGGCCGACCAGGTGAATTCGCGGGGCGCCAGTAGCCGCGATGGCCCGCAGGGCCTGCCGGGTCAGCTCGGCGGACACGGCCGCTGGGTCCGTGGCCAGGGAGTTGTAGGTCAAGCTGACGATGTGCCCGAAGCCGGCCTCGACGAGCGCGCGGCGCAGCGGCGTCCATACGGACCCGGTCGCGGCGTAGCCGTGTACGAGCAGCACGGGATAGTGGGCATTGCGGTCCGCGACATACCGGATGCCGCCGCACCTGCGCGGTCGCAGCGCGCGCGGAAGCTGCAGGGCCATCATCCCCACAGGGCGCAGTTCCGGCAGCATCAGCATGCTCTACGAAGAGGCCGGCCGGCGCGGCGTGATACAGCGAATCGTCCGAGACCGCAACCGATGCCGCCGCTCGGGCTGCGCTGACTACGGAACTTTCCGAGATATCACCGCCGTGACCAGTATCACGAGGTATCTGACGTGCTCTGGGCTGGTAGAGCGAGCCACTCAGCTGGCGAGAACCTACTGAACCGCTTCCCGGAGCTAGACCATGGGGGATCACATGCGTATCCAGATGGCCGGGCCATACGGCATCGGCCGGGTGCCGGGCACCGCGCGGCGCACCGTTCTGCTGACCGGGGCGTCAGGTGTGGTCGGACGCGCCCTGCTGCCACGGCTGCGTGACTTCGACGTCATATGCCTGGTGCACCGGTCGCCGGTCTGCGGGCCGAACGTGACCACCGTGCCCGGCGACATCGCCAGGCCGATGTTCGGACTGGCCGAGCGGGCTTATGCGGAGCTGGCGGCGAGGGTCGACGCGGTCATCCACTGCGCGGCCGTCACGGACTTCAACCGCGCCGGCGACAGCCTCGAAGCGACGAACATCACGGGCACGGAACACGTGACGGCCTTCGCCGCGGCGGCGGCGGCGAAGACCGTCCTGTACCACGTCAGCACCGCGTTCGTGCACACCACGGCGGTCGGCGACCGCGGTCGCACCGCAGCCGGCTACGCGGCGTCGAAGGCGGCGGCCGAGCAGGTCGTGCGGTCCAGCGGGGTCCCGCACGTCATCCTCCGGCCCTCCGTCGTCATCGGCGACTCGGGCACCGGCGAGATCGCCGCGTTCCAGGGCCTGCATCAGGTCGTGGCCGGCCTGTTCGCGGGCATCGTGCCGATGATCCCGTTCGACCCCAGCTGGCCGGTCGACTTCGTCCCCGCCGACGTCGTCGCCGACTCGATCGCCCGCCTGGTCGAGAACCGGGTGAGCGAGGGCGAATTCTGGATCAGCGCCGGCGAGGCGGCGCTGAGCCTGGCGGAGGGAGTCGCGGTGGTCGTCGAGTTCGCGCGCGGCCTGGGCGTGCACATCGACATGCCGCGGTTCGTGCCGCCGGACATGTTCGACCGGCTGATCGGCCCGGTCTTCCTGGACGCGCTGCCCGAGAAGATCCGCCGGAATATCCTGCGGATGCTGGAGTTCTTCACGATCTACCTGCAATCCGGGCAGATCAAGCCGAGCAGCCTGGACCAGCTCGCCGCGCTCGGCGCCCGGCCGCTGCCCGACCAGCGCGAATCGCTGCGGAACAGCGTGCGGTACTGGGCCGCGCAGAACGGCTACGCCCAGGCCGATACCGAACGGGCGGCCTGACGTGACCGCGCCGACCGACCGCGACCTGGTGCTCGACCGCTACACCAGGCACGTGAATTCCTCACTCGCCAGCCTGGCCCGGCTCGTCGCGGCGCCGGTCGAGGTGGCCGCCGCCGGATCGAAGGTCCGGGGCAGCGACGGGCATACGTACCTCGACTGCGGGGGCTTCGGGGTCTTCCTGCTCGGCCACTGCCACCCGGCCGTCGTGGCGGCCGTGCGCGAGCAGCTGGGACGTAACCCCCTGGCCACGAGGCTGTTCCTCAACCCGGAGCTGGCTCAGGCGGCCGCGGACCTGGCCGGTGTCGCGCCGGCCGGGCTCGACCATGTATTCCTGACGAACTCGGGAGCCGAGGCGACCGAACTCGGGCTGAAGCTGGCCCGGCTGGCCGGCAAGCGTCGTGTGGTCGCCATGCACGGCGGATTTCACGGCAAAACCCTGGGCGCGCTCTCAGTGACCGGGAGGGAACAGTATCGCAGCCCGTTCGGCCCCTTGCTGCCGCTGGTCGACTTCGTCCCGTTCGGCGACCTCGCCGCGCTCCAGGCTGTCCTGGGGGCCGAGTCGGTGGTGCTGCTGGAGCCGGTCCAGGCCGAGGGCGGGGTCCGGCTGCCGCCCGACGGCTACCTGCGGCAGGTACGGCAGGCGTGCACCGAGGCCGGCGCCGTGATGATCCTGGACGAGATCCAGTCCGGCCTGGGCCGGCTCGGCGCCTGGTGGGGCGCTGACATGGCCGGCGTCACGCCGGACGCGCTGCTCACGGGCAAGATCCTCGGCGGCGGCGTGATGCCCGCCGGCGGCGTCGTCGCGTCCGCCCAGTTGTTCGCGCCGCTCAACGCCGACCCGCTGCTGCACTCCTCGACGTTCGCGGGCAGCCCGCTCGCGGCCGCCGCGGTCACCGCGACCATCGGCGCGATCAAGTCCGAAGGCCTGCTTGAGCGCACGCGTGAACTTGGCTCGCGGGTCCGCGGCCTGGCTGCCGACGCGGTCGCGGCCCACTGCCCGCACCTGGTCACCGAGGTGCGCGGCGAGGGCCTGCTCATCGGCGTCGAATTCGTCTCGGCCGACGCTGCCACCGAGTTCCTGATCGGGCTGCTGGACTCCCGCGTCATCCCGTCCTACTCGCTCAACGCCGGCCACGTCCTGCGGCTTACGCCGCCCGCCATCCTCGACGCGGCCGACCTCGACTGGCTCGCGCGCGCCCTGACGTCGGCCGCCAGCCATGTCGCCCGCGTCGTGCCCGCCGCCGCCTGACATCCCTTTCTTACTCCTACTTGGCCTGATTCTTAAGGAGACCCTGACATGCGCACCGTCCTCCTCCGGCTCCACATACCGGACAAACCAGCGAGCGACGTGTACCAGACGCTCGCCGACTTCGAGCGATACCCGGAACTCAGCGACGCCGTCCAGAGCGTCGCCGTCACCCAGGTGTCCGAGAACCTCACCGTGTCGCAGTGGGAAGTCACCTTCCGGGCCGGCCTGCTGCGCTGGACCGAACAGGACACGTTCGACCCCGGCACGCTGAGCATCACCTTCCGCCAGCTCGAGGGCGACGCCGCCGTCTTCGACGGCTCATGGCAGTGCGCCGATGCCGCGCGGGGCAGCGAGATCGTCTTCTCCGCGCGGCTGGACATGGGCATCCCGAGCCTCGCCGACGCGCTGGAGCCGATTGCGGTGCGAACGCTGATCGACAACATCGTCTCGATCGTGCGCGGGCTGGTCGGCCAGGCCGAACTCGTCGCGTCCGACGTGGCGGTCCCGGCCCCGGCGGGGGGTGCGTCATGAACCTGCTGCGTACCGAGCGGGACACCCTGGACGGTTTTATCCCGGGTCTTGACAAGTACCTCAGCGAGATCCCGCTGCTCGAGCTGGAGCGGCCCGGAAGCGGCGCACTGCAGAAATTCCGCGAGCTCGGCGGCCCGGCCCTGCTGGTCCCGGCCGAATATGAGGGCAAGGGAGCTTGTTTGCTGGACGCGGTGCGCATCCAGCGCGCGATCGGCAGCCGGTCGCCGTCGCTGGCCGTGGCCACCACCATGCACCACTTCTCGGTGGCCTCGCTGGTCGAGTTGACCGCGGCCGGCAACGGGTTCGAGTGGGCGATGCTCATGGCGATCGCCGAGAACTCATGGCTGCTCAGCTCCGGCTTCGCCGAGGGCAAGCCGGGGCAGCACATCCTGACGCCCACCATGCGGGGCGTTCCGGCCGACGGCGGCATCACCGTCAGCGGGGTCAAGAAGCCGTGCAGCCTCACCTGGTCGATGAACCTGATGAGCGCCAGCGTCGCCGTCGCCGACCCGGCCACCGGGACAGACCGGCTGGCGGTCGTGCTGATCCCGGCCGACTCGGCGGGCATCGAGCGCGCGCCGTTCTGGCAGACCACCGCCCTGGCCGGCGCGGAAAGCGACCAGGTCACGCTCACCGACGTGTTCGTCCCCGAGGCGCTGATCTTCTACCCGCAAGACGGCGCGTCGATGGATCCGATCCAGGCGCGCGGGTTCGTCTGGTTCGAGCTGCTGGTCTCGGCGTCCTACCTCGGTGCCGCCACGAACCTGGCCGAGCGTGTCATCGCGCGCGGCCGGGGCACCGACGAGGACCGCGCCAGCCTGGCGATCGAACTGGAGACCGTGGCTGCGGCTCTCGAGCAGGTGGCCACGTACGCCGCGACGGCCGGCGATAACGACGCCCTGCTGGCGCGGGCCCTCTGCGCGCGGTTCGCGACCGAACGGGCCATCGAGCGCGTGGTCATGTCGGCCGCCGCGGTTCTCGGCGGCATGTCGTTCATCGAGTCGCCCGAGGTCGCTTACCTGCTGGGCGCCACCCGCGCCCTGGCCTTCCACCCGCCGTCACGCGCTGCCGCCGCAGGCCCGATCGCCCGTTACCTCGCCGGCGGCCCGCTGACCCTCTGACGCCGTGGCCCTGGCTCCACGCGATCTCCATCAGGTCTGCATGTGATCTCCGCCGAGCCAGCGGACCGTCAGCACAGTTTCCAACATCGCCGGTCAGAAGGAAACGCTGGATCGGGCGGAGGAATCGATGGCCACGGTCGAAGGTGCGTGGCCGGGATGCTGAGGGGGCCTCTCGATGAAGAAGCTGGTCACGACGGTGGCTACGGCCGGGATGCTGGTGGCGGGCCTGACCGCCTGGCCCGGCGCCGCCGCCGGC
>Ga0335069_10004658_pt1 | contig 20241 bp, 17 predicted proteins | sample Lox_Sample_11_FD_206714 | JGI IMG/M metagenome (GOLD analysis project Ga0335069, IMG submission 206714) | Soil microbial communities from Loxahatchee National Wildlife Refuge, Florida, United States - Lox_Sample_1.1 | ecosystem: Environmental > Terrestrial > Soil > Wetlands | place: USA... | reverse complement strand
TGGATCAGCTCGGCGGCAACTGCCTCCACACCGGCACGATCCCGAGCAAGACGCTGCGCGAGACGATCCTGTACCTGACCGGCGCCCGCCAGCGGTCACTCACCGGCGTCCAGACGCACCTCGACAAGAACGTGAAGCTCGCGGCGCTCATGCGGCGCGCGGGCGAGGTCGTGCGCGGGCAGATGGAGGTGCTCGGGCGCCGCATCGAGCGCAACGACGTCGCGTTCTTCACCGGCAGCGCGCGTTTCCTCGACCCGCACCGGCTGGAGATCGTCGAGGACGGCGGCGCGCGGCGCGAGATCCATGGCGAGAAGGTGCTGATCGCCACCGGCTCCCGGCCCGCGCACGATCCCGCGATCCCGTTCGACCACGAGTGCGTCTACGACAGCGACACGGTGCTCGGCCTCGACGCGATCCCGCGGACGCTCACGATCGTCGGCGGCGGCGTGATCGGCTGCGAGTACGCGTGCATGTTCTCGCTGCTCGGCACCAAGGTCACGCTCGTCGACGCGCGGCCGCGCATCCTCGACGTCGTCGATCGCGAGATCGCGGAGCTGCTGGTGGCGCGCATGCGGGAGTACGGGATCGTGCTGCGGCTCGGCGAGGAGGTCGCCTCGGTGCGGCTCGAGGCGCCGGGGCGCGTGGTCGCGACCACGCGCAGCGGAAAGGTCCTCGCGAGCGAGAAGTTCCTGTACGCGATCGGTCGCGAGGGCAACACGAGCGGCCTCGGTCTCGAGTGCGCCGGGCTCACGCCGGCGAAGCGCGGCCTCCTCACCGTCAACCGCCACTTCCAGACCGCGGTGCCGCATATCTACGCCGCCGGCGACGTGATCGGCTTCCCGAGCCTCGCGGCGACCGCGATGCACCAGGGCCGGCTCGCGATGGCGCACGCGCTCGGCGTGCCGGTGAACGGCGAGGGGTACGCGCTGCCGTACGGCGTCTACACCATCCCGGAAGTGTCGATGGTGGGCGAGACCGAGGAGCAGCTCACGCAGGCCGGCGTCTCGTACGAGATCGGGCACGCGTTCTTCCGCGAGATCGCGCGCGGGGAGATCGTCGGCGACCGCTCGGGGATGCTGAAGCTGCTGTTCGAGCGCGACAGCCACCGGTTGCGCGGCGTCCACATCATCGGGGAGAAGGCCTCGGAGCTGGTGCACATCGGGCAGGCGGTGATCGCGTTCGGGGGGCCGGTCGACTACTTCGTCGACACCGTGTTCAATTTCCCCACCCTGTCCGAAGCGTACAAAGTTGCTGCACTGAACGGCCTCAACCGGCTCTGATCCGGGCCGTTCGTCCCCGCCGTCCCGTCATTGACAGGACGGCAGGCCCTTTGCATGATCACGTGCCCCATGGGCCCCCGCCTCCCCATCCTGCATGGGGTCGTCGCGCTCCTGTTCCTCGCTGCGACGACGCCTGCACGCAGCGCCGATTCCGCGGCCGATCTGGCGGCGCGTGGGCTGGAGGAATGCGAGGCGGGCCGCGGCAGCACCGACCGCACGGTGCGCCAGCAACACTTCCAGTCGGGGCAGACGCTCGGCGAGAAGGCCGTCCAGCTCGACGACAACCTCGCCGACGCCCACTTCGCGATCGTCTGCAACATGGGCGAGCTCATGCGGCTCGACGGCGAGAGCATCCGCTCGCTGCTCGAGCTGCGGCGGCTGTTCGCGGAGCTCGATCGCACGCTCCAGTTGGATCCGAACCACGCGAAGGCGATGGCGACCAAGGGCATCCTGCTCTGTCGCCTGCCGCGCCTCGTCGGCGGCGACGCGCCGGCCGGCGAGCGCATGCTCCGGCGCGTGGTCGCCGAGGATCCCACCGCCATCAACTCGCGTCTGATGCTGGCCAAGCAGTGCGCCAGCCGCGGCGAGCACGCCGAGGCCCGCGCCTTCGCGGACAGCGCGCTCCAGATCGCACGCGCCGAGGGCCGCGCCGACGCCATCGCCGAGGCGCAGACGATGCTCGCGCAGCTCGGCCCCGCGCACTAGTCGACCGGCGGCATGGCGACGCCGTTCTCCCCCGAGACGCGCGCGGCCGCCCTGGCGTCGCTCCCCGGCACCGACGTCGACCTGCTGGTCATCGGCGGCGGCATCACCGGCGCGGGCATCGCGCGGGACGCGGCGCTCCGCGGGCTCTCGGTCGTGCTCGTCGAAGCCACCGACTTCGCCGCCGGCACCAGCAGCCGCAGCTCGAAGCTCATCCACGGCGGCGTGCGCTACCTCCAGCAGGGCGACGTCGGCCTCGTGCGCGAGGCGGCGGCGGAGCGGCAGAAGGTGCGCGCGATCGCCCCGCATCTCACCGAGCCGCTCCGGATGGTCATGCCGACCTACAGCCGCGGCATGCAGGCCAAGCTCAACGTCGGCCTGTGGACCTTCGAGAAGCTCACCACGGTCCCGCCCGACGAGCGCTACGAGACCTGGGGGCGCGAGGAGTCGCTGCGGAACGAGCCGGCGCTGAAGGCCGACCGTCTCCACGGCTCGGTGACCTTCGTCGAGTACCTCACCGACGACGCGCGGCTCGTGCTCGCGAACGTCCAGGGCGCGCAGGCGGCCGGCGCGCGCTGCGTGAACCACGTTCGCGTCACCGGGCTCACGCGGCACGGCGCCACCACCACCGCCACGCTCACGGACGGGATCGGCGGCGCCACGTGCGCGGTGAAGGCGCGCGTCGTCGTCAACGCCGCCGGGCCCTGGGTGGAGGCGGTGATGGGGCTCGCGGGCGCGCGCGCCACGCGCCGGCTGCACCTCACGAAGGGCGTGCACCTGGTAGTGCCGCACGCGCGTCTGCCGCTCCGGCACATCGTCGTGATGCAGGCGCGCGACAAGCGCTCCGTGTTCGCGGTGCCGCGCGACGGCTGCACCTACCTCGGCACCACGGACACCGACTTCGGCGAGCCCGCGCTCTACCCCGACGTGACGCGCGAGGACCTCGAGTACCTCCTCGACGCCGCGAACCGCACCTTCGCGGGCGCGCCGCTCGCGCGCGCCGACGTCGCCGCCGCCTGGGCCGGGCTGCGTCCCCTGCTCCACGAGGAGGGCAAGTCGCCGTCGGAGATCTCGCGCAAGGACGAGATCATGACCGACGACGCGAGCGGGCTCATCACGATCGCGGGCGGCAAGCTGACGACGTACCGGCGGATGGCGGAGCGCGTGGTCGAGTGCGTGTGCCGGGTCCTCGGCCGGACCGACGGCGCCGGGCGGACCGGGACGGTCCCGCTGCCGGGCGGCGAGCGGCCGCCGGCGGCGGTGCGGCCCGTCGCCGCCGCGCTGGCGAAGCGCCTGCCCGCGGGCAGCGCCGAGCGGCTGGTGCGCCTCTACGGCGCGGGGTGCGAGCGGCTGGCGGCTCGCGTCGCGGCCGACGCCGCGCTCGGCGAGCCCGTGCCTGGATTGCCGGGCGTCCTCCGCGTCGAGATCGCGCACGCCGTCGACGAGGAGATGGCGCTCACGCTCACCGACGTCCTCGAGCGGCGCACGCGCGCGCTGCTCTTCGACCGCACGCAAGGCGTCGACGGCGTCGACGCGGTCGCCGCGATGCTCGCGGCGCGCCTCGGCTGGGACGCCGCGCGCACGGCCGCCGAAACCGCCGCCTACCGCCAGCTGGCGTCCAACCTGAGGAGCTTCCCATGACCCAGATCGGAGACGCGCTCGCGCTCGCGCTCGGCCGCGACCGCGTGGCGCACGACGACGCCACGCTCGCCGCCCATTCGGTCGACTACTGGATCCTGGCCCACCTCCGGAACCGGCAGGGGAAGCTCGCGCGGCCGGCGTGCGTGGTCACGCCGCGGAGCACGGCCGAGGTGCAGACCGTGGTGCGGACCGCACAGCGGGCGGGCGTGGCCATCGTCCCGTACGGCGCCGGGTCGGGCGTGCTGGGCGGCGCGGTGCCGCCGGCCGGCGCGGTGGTCGTCGACACGCGCGCGATGGACACGCTGCTCGACCTGAACGAGACCTCGCTCTGGGTGCGCGTGCAGGCCGGGATGATGGGCGGCACCTACCAGGAGACGCTCGAGAAGCGCGGCTACACCGGCGGGCACTTCCCGCAGTCGATCGACCGCTCGACGGTCGGCGGCTGGATCGCGACCCGGGCAGCCGGGCAGTTCTCGACCCGCTACGGGAACATCGAGGACCTCTGCCTCGCGCTCGAGGTCGTGCTGCCGAGCGGCGAGGTGGCGCGCGTGAAGAACGTGCCGCGCGCGGCGGCGGGACCGTCGCTTCGTGAAGTCTTCATCGGCAGCGAGGGGACGCTCGGCATCGTGACCGAGGTCACGTACCGCGTCTTCCCGACGCCCGAACACCGCGCGATGGCGAGCTACGCCTTCCCCACGATGCACGACGGGCTGGAGGCGATCCGCCGGATCGTGCGCGTCGGCTGGCGGCCGGCGGTCGTGCGGCTCTACGACGACATCGAGGCCGCGCGGCACTTCACGGCGAACACGCCGCCCAACCACGCGATGCTGCTGCTGCTCAGCGAGGGGCCGCGCACGCTCGTCGAGGCCGAGATGGAGGCCTGCGCGCTCGCGTGCAAGCCGGGCAAGTCGACCGGCGTCGAGCCGGTCGCGCACTGGCTCGAGCACCGGAACGCCGTGCCGTCGTGGGACGTGTTCCTCGACCGCGAGATGCTGGTCGACACGATCGAGATCGCCGCCGACTGGGACCGCGTGGGGAAGCTCTACGAGGCCGTCACGAGCGCGCTCAAGGGCGTGCCCGGCAACATCGCCGCGACCGCGCACAGCTCGCACAGCTACCCGCAGGGCACGAACCTGTACGTGACGTTCGCGATCAAGCCCGAGGACTGGTCGAAGGCCGAGGCGTCGTACCTCGACGCGTGGGGCCGCGTGATGCGCGCGACGCTCGACGGCGGCGGGACGATCGCGCACCACCACGGCATCGGCCGGCTGCGCACGCCGTGGCTGGCCGAGGAGCTGGGGACCGCCTATCCGGTGCTCGCTGCGATCAAGCGCGCGCTGGATCCCGCGGGGATCATGAATCCTGGCGTGCTCATCTCTCGGTAGGACCCGAGACTTCGTCTCGGGTCCTACCGAGAGATGCTCCGAGCGTGGAGCAGGCGAGTACGCGCGGAGGTCATGCCGCGGCCGGCGGAGCCGGCGCGGCATGCTGGTACGCACGAATCCTAGTCGAGGTGGTCGACGCGGTCGAAGGTGACGAGCGTCGGCGGGGCGAGCAGGATCTCCGTGATGGCGGTGTTGCGGGAGTGGTAGCGGGACCACTGGCGTGGGTCGTCGTGGAGGAGGAGGGCGAGGCCGATGGCGATGGCGGCGCCGTGGCTCACGACGATCACGTCGCTGGCGGGGTGGGCGGCGGCGATGCGGCGCCAGGCGGCGGTCACGCGGGCGGCGACGGCGCCGAGCGACTCGCCGCCGGGCGGGGCCCAGGCGAGGTCGGCGCTCGCCTGCTCGAAGAAGCGGTGGCGGACGGTGAGGTCCACGTACGGCTCGTTCTCGAGCACGCCGATGCCGTATTCCGTCACGTCGGGCTCGACGACCACGGGGAGCGTGAGGGCGGCGGCGATCGGCGCGGCGGTGCTGCGCGCGCGGCGCGCCGGGCTCGCGTAGAGCGCCACCGCCGACGGGCGCTCGCGGGCGAGGTGCGCGGCGACCCGGTGCGCCTGCGCGCGGCCGTGCGCCGTCAGGTCCTCGTCGGTCGAGCCGTGCCAGCGCTGCGCGACGTTGGCTTCGATCTGCCCGTGACGCACGAGCAGTATCCGGGCGCCGGCCGGAGCAGCGGTCGTCACGCGGTCGGCCGTCGGCTCAGTTGCCGAAGAAGCGCTTCTTGTCGGCCGTCATTCGCGCCAGGTACTCCTTCTCGACGACCGACGACGGCAGGTAGCCGCGGTCGATCGACTTGCGGAGCGCCCACGTCTCCTGCGACGCATTCACGAGCGCGCGGAGCTGCTCCGGGAAGAGCCCCTGGAAGCCGTCGGACTTGGCGATCAGCGGGTTCGGGTGCGCCTCGACCAGCACGATCGACGCGCCCGCGATGATGCCGGCGAGCGTCGCGGGCTGGACCAGGTCGCGGATGCCGGTGCCGTGTGAAGCGTCGACCGCGACGGGCAGACCGGAGAGCTGGTAGCGGAACGCCGCGATGGAGCCCACGTCGAGCGTGTTGCGCGTGTAGCGGTTGGCGCTCGCGATGCCGCGCTCGCAGAGGATCACGTTCTCCTTGCCGGTGCTCATCATCCGCTCGACCCAGAGGAGGTACGCCTCGGTGTCGAGCGAGTTGCCGCGCTTGTGGATGACGGGCAGCGGCGTCGTGCGCAGCCGGTTCAGCAGCGCCTGGTTCTTGCTGTTGGGCTCGCCGATCTGGATGCAGTCGACGCCCGCGTCCTCGTAGATCGGCACGTCGGTGGTATCGAGGATCTCGACCACCGTCGGCAGGCCGAAGGCGCGGCCGGCCTTGACGATCAGGTCGAGCCCCTTCCGCAGCGCCTCCGCGTCGCTCGACCCAAGCCCTTCCCAGCCGCTGTACGGGCTCGAGCGGTACTTCACGACGCCGCCGCGGAGCCCGTGGCACCCCGCCTCCTTCACCATGCGGGCGGCTTCCATGATCTGCGCTTCGCTCTCGACCGAGCACGGCCCCGCGATGATCGTGAGCTCGTCGCCGCCGGTGACGACGTTCCCGATCTTCACCGGCTGGTAGATGCGCTTCTCGGGCGTCCCTTTCTGCGCGATCCGCTTGTACGCCTTCGAGATCGGGATCAGGGTCTCGACCCCGGCCAGCTCCTCGATCTCCGCGTTGGGGAGCTTGGTGATGTCCCCGTAGACCCCGATCAGCGTGATCTCCTCGCCGATCATCTTGCCGGTCTTGAAGCCGAGGTCGTGGAGCTTGTTCTCGACGGTGGTGACCTCGTCGGAGGTGGCGTCGCGGCGCATCTTGACCAGCATTGTCTTCGAATCTCCTTCCGGTCTTTACCGGTAAGCGCCCAATGCAATAGAACCGCGGCCCATGCGTCAAGGGGGAGGCGAGCCGGCCGTCCTGGCCCTCGACGTCGGCACCACCGGCGTGCGCGCCGTGCTGGTCGACGCCGCGGGCGTGCTGCGCGGCTCGGCCTACCGCGAGGTCCTGCCGATCTACCCCGGTCCCGGGCTAGTCGAGCACGAGCTGGAGCCGCTGCTCGACGCGACCGAGCACGTGATCCGCACCGCGCTCGCGTCGGCCCCCGGCGCCGTCCGCGGGATCGGGATCGCCAACCAGCGCGGCACCGCCGTGGTGTGGGAGGCGGCGACCGGACGCGCGGTCCACCCCGCCCTCTCCTGGCAGGACGCCCGCACGCTCGCGCGCTGCGAGGCGCTGATGGCGGAGGGCGTCTTCGTGAGCCCGCTCATGGCGGCCACCAAGGTCGAGTGGATCCTCGACCGCGTCGACCCGGACCGCACGGAGCTGCGCGGCGGGCGGCTCCGCTGCGGCACGCTCGACGCCTGGCTCGCGTGGTGCCTCTCGGGCGGCCGCGTGTCGGCGACCGACGCGTCGAACGCCTCGTGCAGCGGCTTTTACGACTTCCTCACCAAGGCCTGGAGCCCGGCGGTGCTGGACGCGCTCCGCATCCCGGAAAGCGCGATCCCGACGCTGGTCGACTCGAGCGCCGTGCTGGGCACGATCGCGCCGTCGACCAACCTGCCCGCGCTGCCGATCGCGGCGCTGATCGGCGACCAGCAGGGCGCGATGATAGGGCAGCTCCGGCTCGCCGCCGGGCAGGCGAAGATCACCTACGGCACCGCCGCGATGATCGACCTCAACTCGGGCGACGATCCGATCTGGTCGACGCACGGCGCCTACCCCCTCGTCCTCTGGCAACGCGACTGCCGCACGACCTTCTGCCTCGAGGGCACGGCGATCACCGCCGGCGCGGCGGTCACGTGGCTCCGCGACGGGCTCGGCGTGATCGCGCAGCCGGAGGACAGCGTCGCGCTGGCGGCGAGCGTGCCCGACGCGGGCGGCGCGTGGGCGGTGCCCGCGTTCCAGGGGCTCGGCACGCCCTACCTCGACACCGGCGCGCGCGCGGTGATCGGCGGCCTCTCGCGCGCGACGACGCGCGCGCACGTCGTGCGCGCGGTGCTCGAGGGGATCGCGTGGCGCTGCCGCGAGGTCTACGACGCGCTCCGCGCCGACAGCCCGCACCCCGCGCCCGCCACGCTGCGCGTCGACGGCGGCGCCGCCCGCAACGACATCCTCATGCAGGCGCAGGCCGACGCGCTCGGCGTCCCGGTCGAGCGTCCGGAGGTCGTGCAGGCCTCGGCGCTCGGCGCGGCGTATCTCGCCGGGCTTGCGACCGGCGTGTGGCGCGGCGAGAGCGAGCTCAACGCGGCGTGGCGCTGCGATCGCCTCTTCGAACCCCAGCTCCCCGCCGACGTGCGCGAGGAGCGCTTCGCCACGTGGCGGAAGCACGTCCCCGCGGCGCAGGAGGGCTGATGGCGACGCTCGCCGACGCGCTCGCCGCCCGCGTCGCCGGGCTCGCGACCACGCCGCTCGCCGCCGACGTGCGCGCGCGGGCGGTGGCGCTGCTCTCGGATCACCTGGGCGTCGCGATCGGCGGCGCGTCGGAGGAGTCGACGCAGGTGCTGCGCGCCGGCCTCCGCACGCTCGGCGCCGCCGGCGACGGGACCGTCGTCGGGACGCGCGAGCGGCTGGCGCCCGTCGAGGCGGCGATCGCCAACGGCGCCGCCGCGCACACGCTCGAGATGGACGACACGCATTGCGGCGGCTCGATCCACCTGGGCGCGAGCGTCTTCCCGGCCGCGCTCGCCGCCGCCGAGCTCACGCCCGTGAGCGGCGACACGGTGCTGCGCGCCGCGGTCTGCGGCTACGAGGTCGGCGCGCGCCTCGCGATGGCGCTGGGACCCGCGGCGCACTACCGCCGCGGCTTCCATCCCACCGGCACGTGCGGCGCGTTCGCGGCCGCGACCGCCGCTGGCGTCGTGTTCGGGCTCGACGCCGCGGGCCTCGCGCGCGCGCTCGGGATCGCCGGCAGCCAGGCGTCGGGCTCGATGGAGTTCCTGGCGGACGGCGCGTGGACCAAGCGGCTCCACCCCGGGTGGTCGGCGAGCGCGGGGCTCCACGCCGCGGCGCTCGCGCGGGCCGGCTTCCGCGCGCCCGCGACGATCCTCGAAGGCCGCTCGGGCTTCCTCACCGGCTACTCCGACGACGCGCATCCCGACGTGCTCACCGCCGGCGGCCCGGTCGAGCTGCTCAGGACCAGCATCAAGCCGCACGGCTGCTGTCGGTACATGCAGGGTCCGATCGACGTGACGCTCGCGCTCCGCGCGCAGCACGAGCTCCGCCCCGAGCGCGTCGCGCGCGTCGAGGTCGGCATGCTGGGCGCGTCGCTCGCGATCGTGTGCGATCCCGCCGACGCCAAGCGGCGGCCGCGGAGCGTCGTCGACGCGCAGTTCAGCCTGCCGTTCGGGATCGCGGTCGCGCTCGCCCGCGGCGCGGCGTCACCCGACGAGTTCGCGGACGCGACCCTCGCCGATCCCGTCGTGACGGCGCTCATGGCGCGCGTCGTCGCGGTCCACGACCCGGCGCTGGACGCGGAGTATCCGCGCGCCTGGCCGGCGTGGGTGCGGGTCGTCGACACGGGGGGGCGCACCGTCGAGGGCCGGATCGCGCATCCGCTCGGCGACCCGGAGAACTTCCCGTCGCCGGCGGCGCTCGCGACCAAGCTCCGGACACTGGCCTCGCGCGCGCTCTCCCCGGCGGCGATCGACCGCCTCGTCCACGCCCTCGAGACGTTCCCGGTGTCCCCCGACGCGCGCGCGCTCCTCGCGGCCACCGTTCCGACCGTCATTTAATTGCCGATCGTCACGGCCCGTGCTGCGCGCGGCCAGCGTTTTCGGGCCTGACACGGCCAAGACGTTGGGGAAGACACGGCGACCGCTCTGGCACCCCGGTTGCAGTCCGGCACAGCGCCCGCGGGCGCTCGCTGGAGGGAGCCGTCATGTTGCGATTCGTCGTCCGTGCCGCCGTCGTGCTCGTCGTCGCCGCGTCTACCGCGCGCGCGACCACCTTCGTCGCGATGAGCGACGGGACGCTGGCCCGGGCCGCCGACGCGATCGTCACCGGACGCGTGACGCACCTCGAGACCGTGGGCGGCGCCGACGGGCGGATCGACACGCTGGTCACGATCGCCGTCGAGCGCACGATGAAGGGCGCGCCGCACGAGACGATCGTGCTCAAGCAGCCGGGCGGACAGCTCGGCGCGCGCGCGCTCTGGATCGCGGGCTCGCCGCGCTTCGAGGTGGGCCAGAAGCAGCTCCTCTTCCTCTCCGCGCACCACGACGGGAGCGCGCGGGTGACGGCGTTCGGCATGGGCCAGTTCCAGATCGTGCCGGACGCGAAGACCGGCGTGCTGGTCGCCGAGCGCATGCTCGACGGGCTCGTGCTGGGCGCGAGCCGGATCCGGCGCGTGCAGCTCGCGCGCCTGGTCCGCACCGTCGAGCGGGCGGTGGCCCGCGACGGCCGCCACGCGGTCGCGCCGCTGGTCACGGTGCCGCCGGAGGCCACCGACCCGAACCTCGACCGCGTGACGGTGTCGTCCTTCACGCTGATGGACGCGCCGCACGGGCGCTGGTTCGAAGCCGACGCCGGTACGCCGATCGCCTACGGCGTCGACTCGAGCGGCGACAACGGCCTCGGCCCCGACGCGTCGCTCCAGGCGATCGACGGCGCGATGGCGGCCTGGACGAACGTGTCGCAGGCGAAGATCGTCCTCGCGCGCGGGGGCACCGTCGCGCCCGCGCCGCTCTCCTGCGACGGCCTCTCGCAGATCATCTTCAACGACCCGTTCCACGAGATGCCGGCGCCGATCGCGTGCAGCGGCATCCTCGCGCTCGGCGGCTACTGCACGTCGGCCGACTACCAGGTCGTGAACGACACGACCTTCTACCGGATCACCGAGGGCAACATCACGTTCAACCGCGGCTTCGGGTCGTGCTCGTTCTGGAACGTCGACAATCTCGCCGAAGTCACGACCCATGAACTGGGCCACACGATCGGCCTCGGGCACTCCTCCGAGGACGACAACGAGCCCAATCCGGTGCTGAAGGACGCGACGATGTACTACCGCGCCCACTTCGACGGGCGCGGCGCCAGCGTCCACGCCGACGACATCGCCGCGGTTCGGTTCGTCTACCCGGGCGACGACGGCACCACTAACGACGACATCGACAACGACGGCATCCCGGACGCCCAGGACGACTGCCCGATGATCGCGGATCCGGCGCAGAGCGACACCGACGGCGACGGCCAGGGCGACCTCTGCGACCCGTGCCCGCTGTCGACGGGATCGACCTGCGGCCAGATATACCTGAGCAACCTGAAGGCCACGATGAACGGCCAGAAGAGTCGGATCGTCTGGCGCGGCGCCATCGACGTCCCGGCCGGCACCGACCCGACCACGCTGCTGCGCGGGGTGCTCGTGAACGGCGACGGCGTCGTGCTTGACACCAACGACGATGCGCCCGCCACCACGTCGCACGGGCGCTCGGTGCGCTCGGTCGGGGGACGGAGCGTGCTCACGATCCGCCGCGGGCGGAGCAACCAGTACCAGATCCGTATGGTGATCCGCGGCCTCGACCTGACCGGCGCGTCGACGCCCATCATCAGCGCCAACATCGACGTCGGCGGCGCGACGTTCGCGACCTCGCTCAGCTGCATGCGCGGCAAGGGCAACCGCCTCACCTGCCGCGGCTGAGCCCGGCGCGCGTTGCGGGGCCGACAGCCCCGCAGTAGAAGGGCGCGATGCACGAGCCCGCCGTCCGCGTGCGCGGCCTGTCGCACCTGGCGCTCAAGGTGCGCGACGTGCGCGCGGCCCGCGCGTTCTACGCGGAGAGCTTCGGGATGCGGGTGGTGTGGGAGCCCGACCCGCAGAACGTCTACCTCTCCTCCGGTCGCGACAACCTGGCGCTGCACGAAGCCGCAGACGTTGCGGGGGGCGGCGCGCTCGATCACCTGGGATTCCTGGTCGAGTCGCCCGAGGCGGTGTTCGCGGCCGCCGAGGCGCTCCGCGCGCGCGGCGTGCCGATCCTGCACGAGCCGCGACGTCATCGGGACGGCACGGTCTCCTGCTACTGCCGGGACCCCGACGGCAACGTCGTGCAGGTGCTCTGGATCCCCGAGGCGTGACGCGCGAGTGGAGCACGCCGCGACGGCTCGCGGCCTGGGGCGTCCATCTCTTCACCGCGAGCAGCGCGCCCGCCGCGCTGCTCGCGCTGCTCGCGATCACGCGCGGCGACGTGCGGACCGCGTTCTGGTGCATGGCCTACATGCTCGCGGTCGACGCCCTCGACGGCACCCTCGCACGCGCGGTCGAGGTGAAGCGCGTGCTCCCGTACGTCGACGGCGCGCTGCTCGACAACCTGATGGACTACGTCAGCTACGTGGTCGTGCCCACGTTCTTCATGCTGAAGATCCCGATGCTCCCCGACGGGCTCGCGCTGCCGGTCGCGGCGCTGGTCGCGATCGCGAGCGGGTACGGGTTCGCGCAGACCGAGGCCAAGACGCCGGACCACTACTTCACGGGGTTCCCGTCGTACTGGAACATCGTGGTGTACTACCTGTACGCGCTGCGCTTCCGGCCGGTGACGAACGCGGTGATCCTCACGGTGTTCGCGCTGGGCGTGTTCGTGCCGCTGCACTACGTCTATCCGTCGCGCACAACCCTGCTGCGCCCGCTGACGGTCGGCGCCGGACTGGTGTGGGGTGCTATCGTGCTGGTGGCGCTCGTCGATCCCGACGCGACGCCGCCGGCGCTGGTGTGGGCCTCGCTCGCCTACCCGGCGTACTACTTCGTGCTGTCGCTCGCGCTCCAGATGCGCGAGCGGGCGGCCTGAGGCGTGGGTGGATCTCGCGGCGCTCGCGAACGGCGTGCTCGTCCGACCGGCCGGAGCGGCGCCCCCCGTCGCGTTCGCGGCCGAGGAGCTGGCGCGCTACCTGGGCCGGATCTTCGGACGGAGGCCGACGTCGACGACCGCGGCCGGCCCGCCCGGCGACTGGCTCGTGCTCGCGCGCAACGCCGCCGCGACGCGGCTGCCGTCAGCGTCGGGCGTCGAGTGGCTCGTCGAGCCGGCGGAGGGTGGGCTCGCGTTCGTCGGCGACCGGCCGCGCACGCTGCTCGCCGCGGTCTACGCGACGTTGGCGGCGGTCGGCTGCGAGTGGTCGCCCGACGGCGAGGAGCGGATCCCGTCGGCCGGCGACGCGCGCCGCGCGCTGCCGCGCCTCGCGGGGCGCCCGGCGTTCGCCCGACGGGCGTGGGCGTCGGACATCGGCACGTGGCACCTGGGCGTGCCCGAGCGCCTCGCCGCGCGGCTGCCCGACGACGTGGCGTTCGTCGACTGGATCGCGAAGAGCGGCGGCACCGCGCTCCACTTCATCCGGCACGCGAACGACGCCGTGTGGGCGGTGGCGCCGCTGGTGCCCGAGCTGGAGCGACGCGGGCTCGCGGTCGAGCGCGGGGGGCACGCGATCGTCGAGCTGCTGCCGCGCGAGCGGTTCGCGGCGCACCCGGAGTGGTTCCCCGCGCGCGCCGACGGCACGCGCACGGATCTCGGGAACCTCTGCGGCGCGCGGCCGGAGGCGCTCGCCGTCGTCCGGGACGGCGCGGCGCGCGCGTCCGGCGGCGCCGACTTCCACGTGTGGGGCATCGACGTGTTCGGCGGCGGCTGGTGCGCGTGCGCCGCGTGCGCGCCGCTCCATCCGAGCGAGCAGGCGCTGCGGGTCGTGAACGCCGTCGCGGAAGGGCTGCCCGGCGGCGCGCGCGCGTTCCACCTGGCGTACCACGACACGCTCCTGGCGCCGCGCCGCGTCCGCCCGGGGCCACGGGTGTGGGCCGAGTTCGCGCCGCGCGAGCGCTGCTACGCGCACGCGCTTGACGCCGGAGAGTGCGAGACCAACCGTTTCTACCGCGTGGCGCTCGACGCCCACCTGGAGGCGTTCGACGGTCGCGTCGAAGCCTTCGAGTACTACGGCGACGCGATCCTGTTCGGCGGCTGCGCGGTGCCGCTCGTCGACGTGATCGCGCGCGACCTCGAGTGCTACCGGCGCGCCGGCGTGGCGGGCGTCGCGTGCCTCACCTTCGGGACGTTCAGCCTGCTGGCGCACGGCGCGAACCTCGAGGCGTTCGCGCGCGGAGTGCACGATCCCGGGTCGGCGACGGGCGCGCGCGGCCGGCATGCAGCGCGCGTCTCGCGCGAGGCAGAGGCGGCGGTCGCGGACTACCTGGCCGCGCTGGAGCGCGCGATGGCGGGCGTCGTCCGGCACGGCGATCTGTTGCTGCCGCCGCGTGATCCGACGGCGGCCGAGCGCATCCGCAGCACGCTCGCGCGCCTCGCGGCCAGTGCGCCGGCGCTGCGCGATCGACTCGCCGGCGCGAGCGGCCCGCGCGTCGACGTCGAGCGCGCGTGCTTCGACTACACGGTGCAGGTGCTGGCGGCGGTCGAGACATGGCTCCGCGCCGACGCTGGCGACACCGCGGCCGACGAGGCGCACGCCGCGTTCGCGGCCGCGCGCGCGCAGCTGCACGCGGTCGCGGGGGCGTCGGCCGGGACGTTCGGCGCGCACGACCTCGAGATCCTGCACTTCGCCGTCGCCGGCATGCTGCGCTGGCCGGACGAGCCGATGCCGCGGCCGTTCCTCGGCCGCTGCTGAGCGCGCGCCGTCAGTTCAGCTGGAACGTGAGCCGCAGCTGGAGCTGGTCGTGCTCGCGGAAGGTCGCGAGGCTCGACCGGCGCTCGGCCGTGATGCCCATGTACCGGAGATCGAAGAGCAGGTTGTCGGTCAGCCGGTACGTGATGTCGGGCGCGAACGCATAGATGCCCGACGTGTAGAGCAGCACGACGATCCGTGGCGTGAGCTTGCCGTGCATGAAGTCGGACTGGATCGCCTGGGTCAGGTACAGGCTGTCCCAGGTGTACGCGTCCTCGAAGTTCTTGTCGGGCGCGGTCGTGCCGTTCGGGCCCGATTGCGCCGCCCCCGGCTTGGTCTGCGCGTTGCGGTAGTGGTGGCCGACCTTGTCGCTGGTGTTCCACTGGAAGTGCATCGCCGCCGAGTACGTGATCGAGTTCGACGGGTTGATCGGCCGGAAGAAGAAGAACGTGTCGTAGCCCAGCACGCCGCGCAGATAGTCGGCCTTCGGCACGTGGTTCACGATTGTCGAACCCGGGAGCTGCGTGGCGGAATTTATGTTCATGCTCGGGATGACGGCGAGCTCGTCCTTGAAGTACTCGGCCTCCGTCCGGATGACGCCGCGGACCATCGGGCTGTACCAGCTCGCCGCCACGCCGGCGACCGACTCGAGGCGACGCTCGAGGATGGTCGTCACCGGCCAGCCCCACGAGCACGGACGACCCGACGGCGTGTGACCGAAGCGGCTGAACAGCGGGTTGGCCGGCTTGGCAATGGGGGCGCCGGTGGTGTTGTCGAAGCAGTCACGGACCCGGAAGCCGCGGTTGTCGATCAACGTGGGCGGCAGCTTGCGGCCGCCGTTCTGCGGGTCGCCGCCGACCGACAGGTTCAACGCCGACGGCGTCGTCAGCAGCGGGGCCGGCGCGCCGTTGAAGGTGCGGTAGAAGAACGTCTGCACCGTGTAGTCGCGGCTGATAACGCCCTGGAAGCGGACGCCCCAGCGCGTGTTCGCCCACGAGTTCGGCGGCAGGTGTGACACGACGACCGTGTGCAGGCCGGGTCGCAGGTTGAGCGGCGCCTTTCCGGGAATCTGCAGCTCCGGGTCGCCCTGGTCGGGGCTGTAGGGACTCACGCCGCCGACGATCGGATCGGTCGGCACCGTGGTGTCGATCGGACCCGGCACCAGGTAGGCCTCGCCGAAGAAGCTCGAGAGCCACTCCCAGTTGTCGATCAGCTTGTACGTGCCGCGCAGCGCCCAGAACGGGATGCGGGCCTCGTCGAGGTCCTGGAAGAACCCCGGGGCGCCCTGCGTGAGGTCGAACTGCTGGGTGACGTCGAGGAACACGATGTCGTCGGACTCACCCCACGACAGCGCCTGGCGGCCGAGGCGCAGGAAGAGGCGGCCCTTGGTGTAGTCGAGGTAGAGCTCGTTGATGCGGTTGCGGCTCCCGTAGATGTGGCGCGGGTTCTTGTTCTCGTCGTTGAACGTGAAGCTCTCGCGCTTCGGGTTGTCGCTCTGCGAGATGCGCGCGAGCAGCGCCTTCCGGTTCTTGTTGAAGACGGAGTCCGGGAGGTCGTAGAGCGGATCGTAGAAGCCCCACCACGCGAACCGGAACTTGAAGTCCTCGGGCGAGATCGGGCCCATCCACTGCATGTAGTCGGTGAGCTTGGCGTCGAACTCGGGGTTGTAGAAGTTGCGCTGCCCGGCCCAGGTGCCCAGGTGATACTGCCCCTGGGCCGGCCAGTCCGGCCCCGAGCCCTCGGTCATGATGACCGTCTGCGTGTAGGTGCGGAGGCGGACGTCGAAGTTGCGGGCGGGGTCTAGAAAGTATGCGTGCGACGGAGTCGCAGCGGAGAGGACGACCACCAACGCAAGCGTCAGCCAACCAGCCCGGGTCCGCATGGGCCGGCCCTATCGGACAATCCACGGCGAAAAGCAAGCCGAACGCCGTGTTGGATGCGCGGGACTACTGCCGCAGCGTGTCAACCAAGGTGGCTTTCAGGTGGTTCAACAGCGCATGCGAACGATCGGGCGCGTCGTTCCACATGAAGCCCTGCACGAGGATGCCGTGCAGCGCGCTCATGATGAGGCCGGCGTCGAGCTGGGGATCGATCGTCGAGCGGAACGTCCCCTTCTGGCGGCCGCTCTCCATGATGTCGGCGAGCAGATTCACGTAGACGCGCTGCAACTCGTTCATGTGCCCGACGACGTCGTCGGGGTGCTTCTCGTCGCGCAGAATCAGGCCCAGCACGAACTTCACCGAGTACATGTTCTGCGACACGAACGCGTAGTACTCGTCGATCAGCCGCCGGATCTGGTCGAGCTCGGACAACCCCTCGAGGTCGTCGAGGATGTTGATGATGTAGGGCTCGAGCGTCTTCTGGAGCGCGGTGCGAAAGAGCTGGTCCTTGTTCTCGAAGTGCCAGAAGATCAGCGCCTTCGAGACCTGCGCCTCCTTGGCCACCTGCGACAGCGACGTGTTGCCGTAGCCCTGCGTGGAGAAGAGCCGCATCGCGGTCTCGAGGATCTTCTCCCGGGTGTCCATCTCGGGTTCTTCGTGGCCTGCGGGCACGGGCCTGTCAAATCGGCCAGGCCGCCTCGGCCTCCCACGTCGGCCGCCGCCGGAGCACCGGGCCGAGGACCATGCCGGCGACGAATCCGGCGACGTGCGCCCAGAACGCCACCCCGCCCGCCCCGTCCCCCCTCCCGAGCGTCGCCAGCCCCGACAGCACCTGGAGGCCGAACCACAGCAGCAGGAACACGACGGCCGGGATCTCCACGACCTGGATGAAGATGAACACCGGCACCAGCGTCACCACCCGCGAGCGCGGGAAGAAGATCAGGTACGCGCCGCACACCCCCGCGATCGCGCCGCTCGCGCCCACCATCGGCAGGGCCGAGTGCGGGTTGCTGAGTGTCTGCCCGGCCGCCGCGGCCACCCCGCACAGGAGATAGAAGACCAGGTACCGCCCGCGCCCGAGGCGATCCTCGACGTTGTCGCCGAAGATGTGGAGCGAGAGCATGTTCAGGATGAGGTGCATCCAGCCGCCGTGCAGGAACATGCTGGTGAGCACGGTCGTCCACGAGAAGTGCTTTGGCACCAGGCCCCACGTCAGCAGGAAGCGGTCGAGCCGGGGGCCGTGCGCGAGCTCCTGCAGGAACACGACGACGTTGAGCGCGATCAGCGCGTACGTGACCACCGGCACGCGGCGTGACGGAATCGTGTCGCGAAGCGGAATCACGCGCCGTCATACTGCCCGCCCGCGCCGCCCGGCGCGAGACCCGACGGGGCCGCGTTGACCGGTCTTCGCGGCAGCGTCTACAATCGTCCCGTCACTGCCCGCGTGCCGACCTGCCGTTCGTGGGGAAGCTGCGCTGGCCGGCACGACGTCGATGGTACAGTACACGATCCGGATGGGCCGCATCGTACTCGGTGCGGCGCTGCTGCTGATAGGGCTGGTGCTGGCGCTCCCGGGGGTTCCCGGCCCGGGAGTGGTGGTGATGTTCGTCGGATTGACGCTGTTGAGTCACGAATTCCACTGGGCCCGCCGGCTCCGCGACTGGATGCGGGCCGCCTACGACCGGGCGACGACGAGGAGTCCCGATGGCACCCGATGAGAAGGACCGACTGCGCAAGAAGCTCGAGGAGCGGGAGCACGCCGCGGAGGAGAGCTTCTTCAAGGAGCGCGAGCAGGAGGCGCTCCGCAAGCTGCGCGAGAAGGGCGGCGCCGCCGCCATACAGTGCGACTGCCCCCGTTGCGGCTCGCCGCTCACGGCCGTGAAGCATCACGGCGTCTCCGTCGAGGAATGCCCGAAAGGCCACGGCATGTGGCTCGACCAGGGACAGATCGAGTTGATCGCCTCCCGCGAACGGGATTCGTGGCTCGGCAAGCTCTTCCACGTGCCGAAGCCCCAGCGTTAGGCGGCCGCGCTGTTCACCGGGATCATCCAGACCACAGGAACCGTCGAGCGCCGCGAGCGCCTGGGCGCCGGCGTCCGGCTCACCATCGCCAGCCGGCGCGCGCTGCCGGAGCTGGCCCTCGGCGAGAGCATCGCGGTGAGCGGCACCTGCCTCACGGTGACCAAGCACCACGGCCGCACCTTCACCGTCGACGTCTCGCCGGAGACCATGCGCCGCACGACGATCGGCGCGCTCCGGCCGAAGGACCGCGTCAACCTCGAGCGCGCGCTGCGGCTCGGCGACCGGCTCGGCGGGCACATCGTGCAGGGCCACGTCGACGGGGTCGGACGGCTCACGTCGATCACGCCCGACGGCGAGTGGATGCTCTACCGCTTCGAGACGCCGAAGAGCGTCGCGCCGTACCTGGTCGAGAAGGGCTCGATCGCGATCGACGGCGTGAGCCTCACGGTCTTCGCCTGCAAGGGCGCCCGCTGCACGGTCGCGCTGATCCCGACCACGCTCGCCGAGACCACCCTCGCTGACCTCGAGCCCGGCGACCGCGTGAACGTCGAGGGCGACGTGATGCTGAAGCACATCGCCGCGATGCTCCGGTCACGCCGCCGGCACTGACATCCCGGCCAGGTACGGCAGCAACGCCGCGCCCGGGTCGACGTCGGACCCGAGCTGCTTGCTGATCCCCGAGAGCAGCCCCATCACCCGGCCGACGAGCAGGATGTCGCCCGGCACCTCGACGAGCGGGTTCTTCTTCATCACGTCGGGCACCTCGGTGTTGATCTGCTCGATCAGCTCCGCGTTGGCGTAGGCGCGGCCGTTCTTGATCGCCCAGCCGAGGAACACCTCGCCGAGCAGTGCGAGGCTCTCGTCGTCGTTCGGGTTGCGGGTGCGGAAGCCCAAGGCCCGGAAGGCGGCCGCGATCTCCCTGCGGTCGTTCTGCATGATCGCGAGCACGAGCCGCGTCACGCCTTCGCGAAATCCGGGCTGGAACTCCTTCGCGAGCCCGAAGTCGAGCAGCACCATGCGCGGGCCGGGCTGCACCAGGATGTTCCCGGGATGCGGGTCGCCGTGGAAGAACCCGTGCTTCAGGATCATCTCGCAGAAGACGTCGGTGAGAAGCCGGGCGACGTCGAGCGGGTCGACGCCCACGCGCGCCAGCCCCTCGAGGTCGGTGGCGCGCACGCCCGGCGCGAACTCCGACACCAGGACGCGGCGCGAGCTCAGCTCGCGGACGACCTTCGGCACCATCACGTCGGTGCGGCCGGCGAGACAGCGCGCCATCCGCTCGGCGTTGTCTGCCTCGTGCAGGAAGTCGAGCTCGAGCGGCACCAGCTTCTGCACCTCGTCGATGACGACGCGGAAGTCGAAGTCGGGCTCGATGCGCGCCAGCACGCCGATCAGGAACGCGAAGTTCTGGAGGTCGCTGGCGACCAGGCCCGCGATCTCCGGGTACTGGATCTTCACCGCGACCTCGCGTCCGTCGGCGAGCCGCGCGCGGTGCACCTGCGCCAGCGACGCCGACGCGATCGGCGTCGGATCGAAGGCCGCGAACACCGTCTCGACCGGCCGACCCAGCTCCGCCTCGACCATCGGCCGCAGCGTCTCGAAGGGCCGCGGCGGCACGCGGTCCTGGAGCTTCGACAGGATCTCGACGAACTCGTCGGGGAGCACGTCGGCGCGCGAGCCGATGAACT
>Ga0335069_10004657_pt1 | contig 20242 bp, 24 predicted proteins | sample Lox_Sample_11_FD_206714 | JGI IMG/M metagenome (GOLD analysis project Ga0335069, IMG submission 206714) | Soil microbial communities from Loxahatchee National Wildlife Refuge, Florida, United States - Lox_Sample_1.1 | ecosystem: Environmental > Terrestrial > Soil > Wetlands | place: USA... | reverse complement strand
AGGCGCTCCCCAAGGAGAAGGCCAAGCTTGTGCTGCTGGACTTTACCAAGGTGGATTACATCAACTCGAGCGGAATTGCGCTGGTGATCCAGATGCTGATCGAGGCATCGAACTCGGGCCAGAAGGTGTATGCATTCGGCCTGTCGCCCCACTTTACCAAGGTATTCACGATGGTGGGCATCACGAAGTACGCCGGAATCTTCCCCAGCCAGGCAGACGCGCTGGCCGCGCTGTAGAAGGTTGCTTTGATCTGACAATCCTAATCAGACCGGTTCAAAGGCCCCCGATCAGTCGAGGTACCGTAACGCATCTTCCCACAATTGCCGCGTGATGACAGCCGCCGGCTTTGCCTGCGCCATGCGTGCAGCCTGCCCGGCCCACATCTGCATTCTTTCCGGATCGGAGGCGCGAGCGGCATCTTCGCGCATGGGGCGAGTGAGGCCACGCTGAACGGGATACGGGGCCGCCGGCGGAACTCCCGGAGACGATGCAGCGTCGACGTAACGGGTGCGGATGCTTCTGCCTGCGCGGCCGGTGAAGGCGCGCGTCACCCTGGTTTCGTGAGCTTCGGTCCGGCCGATCCGCTCTGCATAGGCGGGATGAGTCTTCGACTCAGGTGATCGAAGGAACCCGGTGCCGATCTGAACGGCGCTGGCCCCGAGAATCAATGCCGCCGCCGCGCCGCGTCCATCCGCAATTCCTCCTGTTGCGACAACGGGAACCGAAACCGCATCGCTGATCTGGGGCAGGAGAGCAAACAGCCCCACAATTTGCGATTCAGCATGCTTGGCCTCAAATGCGCCCCGATGCCCACCTGCTTCCATTCCCTGCGCCACGATGGCATCCGCACCGGCGGCCTCAGCAGCGCGAGCTTCCGCAACGGTTGTCGCGGTAGCAAACCAGAGGATGCCATGCGCTTTGATTTCCTCAACGAACTCCGGCGCATAGATACCCATGATCGAAGAGATGGCTTTCGGTCTCGCGGCGATCATGGCCCGGCATTGCTCCTCGAAATCCGGCAAGAAGGACTCACCCATTTCGGGCGAAACAGGCGGACCCCACGACGCCAGAAACTCGCGTTGACGTTTCTCGGCGTCTAGATCGCGAGCGGGCGGCGGCCCTGGAATCCAGAGATTGATCTGGAATTCTCCCCGGCTTTGCTGCCGGAATTCGTCGGCCCAGGCGCTGATGGAATCCGGAGTCATGAGGAGAGCGCCGCATGCTCCCATTCCACCGGCATTGGCGACCGAGATCGAGAGGGACGGGGGACATGCGCCGGCCATGGGCGCAAGCAAGATAGGGAACCGAATCCCCAGCTTCGCGGCAAAGGACTCAGATCGAGAGAGCGGGCTGGCGGATTCTCTGTTGTTCATGTCGATCCTCGTCGATGTAAGGTTTGAGGAAGCGCGGCACCTGAGCAGCGAGGGAAGCTGCGTACTAAGGATAGAATCACGGTTATGAACCTCGAGGCAATTCAGGCAGCTTTGCGCGAAGCGCGCTTTGACGGCTGGCTTTTCTACGATCATCATCATCGCGATCCCATCGGCGAACGGATTCTGGGACTTGACCCGAAGGCGCACATCACGCGGCGCTGGTACTACTACGTCCCCGCATTGGGTGAGCCGCGCAAGCTGGTGCATCGCGTGGAACAGGGCAGGCTCGATACGCTGCCGGGAACGAAAGGGCTGTATTCTAGCTGGCAGGAACTGGCGGGTGGCCTTGAAGCGATGCTGTGCGATGCAAGGAAGATCGCCATGCAGTACTCGCCGAATAACGCGATCATGTACGTCTCGATGGTCGACGCGGGAACGATTGAGTTCCTGCGCGGGATCGGCAAACAGATCGTGAGTTCGGCAGATCTGGTGAGCCAGTTTGAGGCGGTACTGACCGAGGAGCAGATGGCCAGTCACACCGCTGCGCAACAGGCGCTTGACGAGATCCTGGCCGAGGCATGGAAGGAGATCGGGCGGCGGCTGCGGCCGGGGAATGGCGGCAAAGGCTCAGTCTCTGAATACGACATGGTGGCCTGGCTGCGAGGTGCGATGCAAAGAGCAGGGCTGGTATGGGAGACCGGGCCCAATGTCAGCGTGAATGCGAACAGCTCGGACTCGCACTACGAACCGCTGGCGGAGCACTGCAAGCCTATCCAAGATGGGGACTTTGTGCTCATCGATATCTGGGCGCGGCCGGATGCGGCCCGGACGGTGTTCTATGACATCACGTGGACGGGGGTAGTGGGACGCGAGCCATCCGAACGCGAGCAGCAGGTTTTTGAGACGGTCCGCAATGCGCGCGACGCGGCGATTGAGCGGATCAAGAGCGCGTTTGAGCGTAACCGGCCTATCTGTGGATTTGAAGCCGACGACGCTGCCCGCGAGGTAATTAATGCTGCGGGCTTCGGAGAGTTCTTCACGCACCGCACGGGACATAACATCGCCGAGGATCTGCACGGGCCCGGCGCAAATCTCGACAACCTCGAAACGCACGACGTACGACTGCTGCTGCCCAATACCTGTTTCTCCGTCGAGCCGGGCATCTACCTGCCGGAGTTCGGGGTTCGCAGCGAAGTGGACATGCTCACCGCCCCCGGCAAGGCGTGGGTGACGGGCAAGATCCAGCGGGAGCCGGTGAGGATATAGGGCTGAGCGCAGCGACCGGCGAGGAATGAAGTACTCACTGGCTGGCCGCGGAATTCATGCGTTCGAGCCGTTGGTGGAAGTACTTCTTCCAGCTTTCGGGTAGCGCGGCGATCTTGAACGTTTGCTCGACGCGGGCCATCTCTTCGGCGGTGTAGTTCTTTGTCAGATAGAGATGTGTGATCTCCGAGACAGGTATGCCGTCGGGGTCTCGGGCAATTCTGTGAATCTGATCGCCGGCGCCTACCTCGCCCTCGCGAGCCACCAAGACGTAGAAGCCGGTACGGCCGCTCGAGAGAAAACGCTTGATCATGTCGGCGATTCCGAATTTGATCATGAGCTTGTAGCAAGGAAGACGCGGTTGGGTCACGACTACCTCGGCTGTACCAAGGGAGAAGCGGTCGCCGAGGTGAATGGCGTCTTCAAGCTCGCTCTCGATAGTGAAGTTCTCGCCGAAGGACCCCATGGGCAGTTCGCGATCTGGCAGTTCCTTCCTCCAGTAGTCGTAGTGCGCGATGGGGTAGCAGTAGACGGCCTTGTGTTCGCCACCGTGGACGATGAGGTCGGCCTGGCGATCACCATCGAGGTTCAGCCTGCGCAGAGGAACCCGGCCTGGCACGGGCTGCTTGAAGATCCCCGTCACAACGGCTTGCCCATTCCACTGAACTTCGCGCGGGAGGCCCGTGTTGACCGAGAGGAGCTTCATGGCCGTTTGGATGTTGGCTGGAGCGGGCAAGATGCAGGGATCTGGGGAACCATGGGAACGAGTGATCCCTCGATTCCGTACTGCATTGGGTAACCTATTCCCCCCAGGAGCTCTGATCCCTGATGAACAGAATGCGAGGTTCCCTTCTCAGGCTGGCGGCTTTGGCCGTGTTTGCCGCGACATCCAATGCCCAATCAACGCAACAGGGCCTTCCCCCGACCGACGACCTTTACAAGACTGTCGCGGGATTAGATTCAGCCCTGTTTGACGCGTACAACCACTGCAACCTGGAAAAGCTTGGAGCGATGGTCACTGAGGATCTCGAGTTTTATCACGATAAGACCGGCCTCGCCGTCGGCCGCCAGCCCTTTGTTGACGCGATCAAGACCAACATCTGCGGCAAAGTCCATCGCGAACTGGTTCCAGGCTCACTTGAGGTCTATCCGATCCAGGGTTACGGAGCGGTCGAGATTGGCGTTCATCGCTTCACGCACCCCGATGATCCTCATGCGCTGGGCGAAGCCAAGTTCGTGACGATATGGCGGCTGAAAGACGGCGTGTGGAAGGTCAGCCGCGCCATCAGCTTCGATCATCATTCGGTAAACTAGGTCTGGCTCGCTCAGACAGGAGGAAACTCATGCCGGAATCCGCGCCTAAATTTCCTTACGAGACCCGCCTGAATATCCTGCACGGGCCGCTTGAACTTATCGACATCAACGCGATCGAAGATGCGCGGAAGTTCAAGTGGTTCAATCAGACTCTTTGCAAGGTCAACGAATCGGTTGTTCGTGTCGCGATGATCGAAGGCGAGTACCACTGGCACAAGCACGACGAGGATGATGAGTTTTTCTTCGTCGTCGAAGGCCAACTGCTGATCGATCTCGAAGGCAGGACGGTGGCGCTGGCGCCGGGACAGGGTTTCGTTGTTCCCCGGGGAGTGGTGCATCGCACGCGCGCGACAGAGAGGACTGCGATGCTGATGGTCGAGAATGCCGGGATCATTCCGACCGGAAATTGAGAGCCCGAACACTCCGGGCCCGGTGCGATATAGTCAAAAAGGAATGGTAGCAACGGAAGACAAGAAAGCCACTGGCCAGACAACGGGGGAAGGGTTCGTTTACCTGCCGCTCATCGCAGGATGGCTGGTTCCAGGCGCGGGACATTTCCTGCTGCGTAAGTGGGGCCGCGGAGCACTGCTGGCGATCGCGATCGTGTGCATGTTCGGACTCGGCCTAGCGATGCAGGGCCGGCTTTACACCAAGGCGGATGACATTCTCGACATGCTCGGACTGGTTGGCGATCTTGGCAGCGGCCTGCTCTACATTGTCAGCCGCGCCATCGGGCTCGGAAACGAGACGGTGCAGTTGACGACAGCGGATTACGGAACTCGCTTTATCGTAGTCGCCGGGCTATTGAATGTAATCGCCGCGGTCGATGCTCACAACTTGCGCACGGGGAGGAAGGCGTGACGTTCAGCCCCTCGCACTTCAGCGCTGTCCTTCTGTTTGCGGCCTGCGTATCCACGGTGTTCGGTATCACGATGCGCGAAACTCCGCCGCGCATGTTACGCTACGGCGCTTACTGCTTTGCGCTCTTTGTGGGCTCAGCGATCCTATTGAGCTGGGTGATGTACCTGATCGCGCGGTAGCCTTGTCCGCGCTTCTGAGCGAGGAGGCTGCCCATGAACAAAGAGTGGCACGCGAAGAACCCCATGCCTCCCAAGGCGACCCTGGAGCAGCGGATTCGGTGGCACAAGGAACACCTGAAGCATTGCGCTTGCAGAAAAGATGTGCCGAAGAGTCTCGCGGCGTATTTTAAGCCTGCGAAGTGAAGTCCCAAATTGGGATCACGGGGCGCTGTTCCGCTCCCAGACGGCTGCATCGAACCTGTGGGCGCATTCATATCCCTCGGACTCGTAGAGCGCGATGGCCTGGGTGTTTGCTTCGGTGACCGTGAGCGAGATCTCGCTTACGCCTTGACGGACAAACTGTCCCGCGGTGATCGAAAGCAGCTTTCGCGCGAGTCCGAGCCGGCGGTATCTGGGATGGACACAGAGTTGCGTGATGTGGCCGCTTTGAGGACTGACGCGTGATCCGAGCACCAGCCCGACAAGTTCGCGGCTATTGCGATCGATGACGACGTGCGACACCTGCGCTGAAAAGACTCCGCACCCCGCATAGCGAACAATATTGTTGAGGAAGCGCAGAGAACCGTGTGCAGAGCGGTACTGATCATTGATCAGGCTGTCGGGGTGACCCGCATAGGCCGCGGAGATGAGGTGCGCCGCGGGGTTTAGATCTTCGTCGCGCCACGCGCGGATATCGAGTTCGCCAGGAAGATCAACCTTTGGGCGAAACCATTGACCCTCGAGCTTCTGCACCATAAACAGCCGGCGGAAGAGATCGAAGCCCGACCGGCGAAAGATGGCCGCATGCGTCCCCGAGGGATGGAGGAGAAGCTGCGACTCGATTCGATCTACGTTGGGCGAATTGAGCAATGTCTCAAAAAGGTGACGCAGCAACGTCTCCTCAATCTCACGCGCCGGCTCCGCGGCGGTCGTGCCAAACGGAGCCTCGACCTCTGGGCTGCGACCGGGAAGAGCAAATACATCGCCGATCACGGCCTTGGTCTCTTCGTAGACACAAAAGGCATAGCCGGTGACCTGGCCCGCTTCAAGTGCGGCATAGCCGGGTAAGAGGTGATTGTCGAGATATTGCATCAGGAGGCGAGCCGAAGCGCGGTAATCCCAGTGCAGCCGCTGGCTCCAGAGCTCGCCTTCAGCCTCGAGCACTGGGCGCAGAACGGGTGCTGCAAAGTGACGCAAATCGAGAATCTCGACAGTCACGCCAGCGGCCATGTTTCCCTTGTTGGATGCGACAAATTCCCCGACGTCATCAGGCCGGGGGCACACCACGGGTTTTCGGCACTCTTTCGCCTTTGGGTCACTTTGCCACGAGTGGACGTGTCCCTGCAAGTTACAGTGTGCCTTGTCGTTTTGAGGAGTAACAGGGTGTGTCAACATGGGGCATGCGGGGTGCTGGAGGATGACTGTCCTGCCACCCGTTGGCGGTGCGCCCGCCGACTTACCGGGCGCTCACGAGATACACCTCAAGACCCTGCTCTGGCCAACTCAGCACTGACTCATACTGCCGCCCTTCGAGATACTCCTGCAGCGCGCTGGGGGTGCGGAGGTCGACGCCCCGCCGCCCGGAGATGCGGGCTACAAGAAGATGCTCGCCATCAGGTACGCCCGTGCTCTCGTAGTTGACGACCTCGTGGTTGCGATAAAAGGCAAGCCCATACTCAATATCGCGGCGCACCTTGAAAACAGCGACCGTCTCGCTTGGAGGAGCGAGATAGGAAAGGCGTTCGGCGAGAGGCCTCGCAGAGTAGGTGCGGTCAAGGAGATGAATCACTCGCTTGGTCGCGCCGATGGCGGGTATGCCGAAGAATGGACCGACTCCGTAAAGAAAGAACATCAGTACGATGAGAATGGCTGATGTGGCGAGGCGAAGGCGTGCTACCCCGTATCCCTTTACGACGACAAGAATGAGTGCTGCCGCCCCGGTTGCGGAGAGGACTGCGGCGGCAAGAGTTCGAGCGGGCGGCATCTCCGAGCGATGGCTGACGAACCACGGCAGAAGCAATCCGAAAACGGTTATCAATCCGCAGAGGGAGGCATGACCGAGGAGAACCCAGCGGCTGAGGCCCGGTTTACGGCATCGGAAGAGATAGTCGCCGGTAAGGATCGTGATAGGTGGAATCGCAGGAAGCACATAGCCGGGTAGCTTCGACTGCGAGAAGGAGAAGAACAGGATGGGAAACAGGGCCCAGAGAACGAGAAACTCCGGAAAGGCGTCTCCCGGCCGGCTGGGAGCGGGTTTGCCGGGATTGAGGCGGCGCAGTCGCCATTCGGCTACGGAGGTTTGAATGCCGTCAATAAGGGCTCGCATGGCGACCACGGTCCACGGCATCACGGCGAGCAGGACGACAAGAGTGTAGTACCAGAACGGCTGCTCATGCTGATATCGATTTGTGGCGAATCGCTCGAGATTGTGTTCGAGGAAGAACTCGCGAAAAAAGGTTGGATTCTCGTGCTGGACGGCGAGGAACCACGGCAACGTAATAGCGAAGTAAAGGGCCACTCCGGGCCACCAGAGTGAACGGCGCACGATGGACCACTCTTTGCGCAGGAACGCAAAGGCACAGATGATCACGATGGCGAGGAAGGGCGCGACGGGTCCCTTGGCCAGCGTCGCAATCGCTGTGAAGAAGTAGATATCGAACAGCCAGAATTTCGAGTCGGTTTCGTACCACGCATACCAGCCGAGCAAGCCGATGGACAGAGGCGCGGCCATCTGCATGTCGGTGGAAGCTCCGCGCGCAAACCCGATGATGCCGGCGCAAGCAACGGTGATCAGGGCAGCATCGAGATGCCCTCCCGGGCGGAACCGTCGCATGTGCAGGTAGATAAGCGCGACCATGATGAATGCAAAGCTGGCTGAAGGAAGACGCGCGCTCCAGTCGTGCACTCCAAATTCCCTGAAAACAAACATGGCCCTCCAGTAGTAGAGGGCTGGTTTTTCTAACCAGGGATGGCCGTAGAGATAAGGCGTCACGCAAGCAACGAGGCGCCCCTTGATCGTATGCGCCGAGTCGAAGCGCACGAGCATCTCATGAGCAATCTGCGCATAGCGCGGCTCGTCGGCTCCGACCAGACCGAGACCATCGCCTCCAAGCAGGGGCGTCAGTCCATAAACGATGAAGAAAACGGCGAAGACAAGGAATACCGACGCTTCGCAGAACGTCGCCCACGAAGGCAGGCGCTTTCGCGCGCTATCAGGCGACTCCGGGGCGAGTGGTTCCAGTTGAGTTTCCACGTCCTGCACTTCTCCAGACCGGGCGCCAACTCATGCGCATCCGGCCTTACTGGCCGACTGCCGGGACTGGGATCCCGCTGGCCAGGCAATGGACCTCCGTTTTAAGAAAGAGCGACGAAAGAATCCCCCTGCGTCGCAACAGGGATTAGGCTAACAGATACGCTTCCCTGTTCAACCGGGTTATGCCGAAAGGGCCTCGACGGCGGGCCGCATTTCGCCGAGGATTTGCTTCATGGCGCGCTTGAGCGGGCCTGGCAGAGTGCAGCCCGAAGCATTCTGGTGGCCGCCCCCGTCAAGGCGCTCGGCAATAGCGGCGACATTGATTTTTCCCTTGCTTCGCAAACTGATACGAATACGATCTTCAGGCAACTCCCGCAGAAAGACCGCAGCTTCGACATCGGCGATAGAGAGCGCGTAGTTGACGATGCCTTCACAGTCTTCTTCCGCTGCGCACGTTCGAACCATATCCTGGTGAGTAACCCAAAGCCACGCGAGCCGACCTTCGCGCTTCAGATTACTGAGAGCCGAGCCTGTCAACAGGAGCTTTGACATCGCCGTAGAAAAGTAGACGTTCTGTGCGATGCGAATTGGGTCTGCGCCGGCGATGACGAGATCACGTGCAAGCGCAAATGTGGACGCACGCGTGCCGCCATAGATGAATCCCCCGGTATCGGTGAGAACCGTCGTGTAGATGCAGGTGGCAAACTCCGGAGTGATCGTAAGCCCGCCGGCCAGAGCTAACCGGTACATCATCTCGCCAACGCTCGTGGCTTCATAGTCGATCCAGTTGATGTGGCCGAAGGACTGCCCGCTGGCGTGATGATCGATGTTGATGATCTGGAATTTCTCGAGGCCGACCAGGCGGGAACGCTCTGGTCCGTCGCACTCCAACAGGATGACCGCGTCATACGGACCCTGGGTGCGCATCGCGGTGCGGATCTTCCCGGCTCCGGGAAGCGTGCGATAAACGATCGGAATGCGGTCGGCTGTGATCAGATCCGCTTGCTTTCCCAATTGCTCGATCAGCATTCCCATGGCGAGCATGCTGCCGACAGCATCGCCGTCGGGCCTGGAGTGAGAGGCGATGAGAAATCGCTCGCCCTCGCGAAGAACCTTGAGAATCGCCTGAACCGGGTCCAGGTTGGCTGCTGCACTGGATGTGGTCAGCCGAGTCAAACGGGACGGGGCCATACCGCTCACTCCACCGGGGCCTTTTGCCTTTTCCGTGAACGGTCCATTAGCTCATCGATGCGCGCCTGAAAGCGGCCCGATCGATCAGGGAGAAATGTCAGCTCGGGTACGTGCCGCACGCCCATCCGCTCTTTCAACTCGTATCGAATGTATCCCTTGGCTGCGTCGAGTCCAGCGATCGTATCTACCTCTGCCTGAGCGATATCAGGCATTGCGGGGTCGACCGCCACGTAGACCCTGGCGGATTTCCCTCCCGGATTGAGAACTACCTCCGTGACATAGCAGGATGCAATCCGCGGGTCCGAGAGTTCGCCTTCGATCATCGAACCAATCTCCTCGCGAAGGGTCTCCGCTACGCGGTCCTGATGATGCTTTCGCGCTCTATGTTCCGGCATGTCTGCACCTCCGTCGGCCGCCCGAGTAAACCAATCAGGATAGCAGAGGCGAAAGGCCCCGAAGCCGGCAGGCCAGTGCGCACATGTGTTGCGCCGGCGGAAGCCTTCCTCTTGTTTCGGATGAACGGATCAAGCCGCTTTGGATTGAATTGGTTAGCGGGGACCCACCGGAGCAGCAGCCGCAGCCTGTTGAGCCGCCATGGTCGCGTTCGTGGCGGCGTTCGCGGCGCTGGTGGCGAGACTGGCCAGCTGTTCTTTTTGCACCTTCGTCGCTTGCAGAATATCGAGCAGGTGGTTCCAGAAGGCCGAACCTCCAGAGACGAGAATGCCGGTCACGATCCAACTCAGCCAGTCGGCGCGGTTCAACCAGTCAAATGCGTTGAATTGAGGGATCCGGAGAGGGTTGAGACCACTCATAGCCGTAACGGCCATACCACTCAGAACGGCGACACATTGGATGGCGGCTGCGTACCTCTGTGCCGACCATCCCTTGAGTATTGGGCCGATCCACCCTTTGATGGTCTCGGTGACTCGCTCACTTGCAACGCTGAGCCCAATCATCTGAGTCAGAAACAAGGTGAAAAAACCAACTGGATCCGATCCCATGATCCCTCCACGATGCGTCACATGAAGAGGTTGCCGTTCCTGCGCCCGAGCTTCAGGCAGGTTACCTGCAGGCGCACCGCTACACAGTGCGGTGCCAAGGAGCTTACCAGACACTCGAGCGTGCGCAAGTGGCTAAACGAATACCAGGCAGGCAAAGGCTTAGACTTCAACGTAGTCCCAATATGCGTCGGCCAGTTCAGCTCCGAGTTCATTGGTCATCCGGCGAGCGGAGCGCTCCACCTCCTCGATAAGACCGTGCAGATAACTTCGCGAATGCGAGATGGCCACAATGCCGAGTGTTGCGGATTGCCAGGTAGCGGGATCATCCATCTCGGCGATCGAGATGTTGAAGGCCTGGCGAAGCTGGTCCTTCATCGAGCGCACGACGTGGCGGCGGTCCTTCAGGGAATGAGAGTGTTCGATGCGGAGTTCGATCGTCAAATGGGCAATTGGCATGGCTTTACATTGCCTCGAGGTTGTTCAATCTCCGGGGGTTCCCATTCTACGGCAAGGCCAGATCACCTGCTCCCCTCTTTGTCGAAGGACGTATCCCGCCCAGGAAGCAATGCGAATGCGACGATCGTCGTCTGCGGATCGCCTGTCTCGTCGTTGAGCCGCTGCTCAAGCTCATGCGGGACGTGCATCTCGCACCCAGCGATTTCGGCGTCTGTCGCACCCACGAAACACAGCTCACAGCAGCCCAGGCTATCGCCTTCATCCATCCTGACCGGTGGACCGAAAACTCGACAGGTCATGGGACGCCAGGTGTAGACGTCGCAGAGTCCCGTGGCAGGATTGAGAGCGGGACATGGCGCTTCGTTGGCGAACTCCTCGAACCGGGCCTGCTCCTCCTCGGACGTGCCAAGCACTCCCGTCCTGCAATTACCGGGAAATTCGGGGCCGTGGTCTGCAAGCCATTCTCGCGCTCGCCCTTCGAGCGTCGTTGCCGCGGCGTGATCCGTCGCATGCAATATCTCCATCCCGGCGCGAAGACGCATCGCGTCGAGCGCGTTGATTGCGAAGGCTCCATGACAGCACTGCGTGCAGCCGGGGCGGCAAGCGAGCCACGCGCCTGCGCGACGGGCCGTATTGGCGAGGGCCGCATCAACAATCTGCACGAGTTCATGGTCTCTGGCCGGGAGCTTCACAAGGACAGCATAGTGCCTGAAGAGTATCGCACGGGAGTCCGCCGGAGCTTGGCCGCGCGAAGGTTCAGGACAGAGTCTAAATCGGAGTCCATTTGAGATGATTGGGCAACCGTGCTATAAGAGCCTCGAGGTCGTTGTGCTTTATCTGCAGCACTTTCCCGCTGCTCCGCTGTCCCACTTCATTCAGGCGCTGTGGTATGCTCGCGTTCCGCGGGTTGCGCACCGTCGCGAGCGGATCCTTCCAACAGGCCGTGTGCAGGTGATTCTGAATCTTGCGCGCGATTTTCTGCTGGACTGTCCGGAAGATGCAATGGATATCCGCATGCCGCCTGCCCTCGTTATCGGCGCGCGATCTTTCTACGAGATCGTGGACACCTCGGATATGGCCGATCTCATCGGCATCGTCTTTGTACCAGGCGGATTTGGTTTGTTTGCACAGGACGCGGTGGACTTGTTCAGCAATCGAAGCGTACCGCTGGAAGATCTCTGGGGCGTGCGTGCACAGGGCTTGCGTGACTGGCTTCGCGAAACTGACTCCCCGGAATTGCGATTGAGACGGCTTGAGAGTTTCATGAGAGACCGATTGACATCGACTGAGGCGATCTGCGCGCCATCACGCCGCAGCGCAATTGGGTTTGCGATTCAACGCTTTGAGCTGTCGCCCACTGTCACGACAGTGAAAGAGGTGGCACGCCAAACCGGCTGGAGCGAGCGCCGCTTTTCGCAAGTGTTCCGCGAAGAGGTGGGCCTTTCGCCGAAGACCTGGTGCAGGGTGCAACGCTTTCAGCGCGCCGTACGGCTTCTGCACGCGGGAGTGGACATGCGATGGGCCGAACTTGCTCTTGACTGCGGCTTCTACGATCAGTCTCACTTTGCAAACGAGTTTCGAGCCTTCTCTGGGATCGACGCGACAACCTATTCTGCGCGCCGAACGCAGTGGGCCAATCACATCGCTGCCGGGTGACGGCTGACTTCCGATTTCTCCAAGATCGTGCATGGATTCTCTGCCATATTGGCTTGGCAGTCGAGAAAGCCAAAGGAGGTCTTATGGCAACCACTGTAACGAGTACTCTATCCACCATAGTGCCGGCACTGCGGTACCGCAACGCGCCGGAGGCAATTGACTGGCTGTGCCAGGTCTTTGGATTCGAAAGGCGTGCCGTGTACCCGGGGCCCAATGGAACCATCGGCCACGCCGAACTGACGCTGGGTGGCGGAATGGTCATGCTGGGATCAGTGAAGGACGACGAATACGGTCGCGGATTCAAGTCGCCGGACGAACTGGGAGGCATGGAGACGCGCAGCACGTACGTTATCGTCGCGAACGCCGAAGCGGTTTATGCGCGCGCGCAAGCGGCGGGCGCGAGGATTGTGAGAGCGATCCAGAATACGGACTACGGCAGCCGCGAATTTACGGTGAAAGATCCGGAGGGGAACTCCTGGAGTGTGGGAACCTACGATCCGTGGAAAACGGAGGCATGAGCATTTCAGTCTGCACTGGGATATATTCGGTGGGTAGCTCCCGGAGGTCCCCGTTGAAGGTTCGCAAAGCATTGTGCGGTGCTTTTCTGGTTTTCTTCGCAGCGGCCATCCATGCACAAGATGCGCGGCTGCTGGTCGCGCAAAAGGGCGATCGAAGCCTCGCAATTGTTGATCCTGCAAGCGGCAATGTTGTTGTTTCGGTACCCGAGGGTGGGGTCACGGGACACGAGGTTGTTGCATCCCCGGACGGCCGCCTTGCATTTGTGCCGATCTATGGCAACTCTGGCGTTGGCAAGCCTGGAACCGATGGCACCAATATTGTGGTGATTGACCTCGCTGCACAGAAGGTGGTGGGCAATATCGCGTTCGACCATGGAGTGCGCCCCCATTGCGTGGTCTTCGGACCAAAGGATGGAATGCTCTATGTCACGACGGAGCTGGACAAGACCGTCACTGTCATCGATCCGAAGACGTTGAAGATTGAGGGAACAATTCCGACTGAACAGGCCGAGAGCCACATGCTGGTGATTGCGCACAATGGGATGCGTGGTTATACGGCAAATGTGGGGCCGGGCACGGTGTCGGTGCTCGACTTACACAGGCGCACGACAGTCAAAGTCATTCCGGTCTCGGGTAACACGCAGAGGATTGCGATTTCGGCCAATGATCGCTGGGTGTTTACTGCCGACCAGACCCAGCCGCGCCTGGCGGTGATCGATACCACAACAGACAAAGTGGCGACGTGGGTACCGCTGGATGGAGTGGGCTACGGCAGCGCGGTGACACCGGACAATCGATGGCTGCTGATTGCGCTGCCGGATCAAAACAAGGTGGCGGTGGTCGATCTCAAGCGGATGAAAGTGGCACGCACGATCGCGGTCGGCGCGTACCCGCAGGAAGTGCTGATGCAGCCTCACAGCAGGATCGCGTATGTCTCCTGCATGCACAGCGACCAAGTGGCCGAGATCGACACTGCGACTTGGAAGGTGACACGACTGATCGCGACCGGCAAATTGACCGACGGGCTGGCGTGGGCGGGGCGATAAGCCGAGTAGATAGTCTTGAAGTTCTGCTTTCCCAGGTCTCAAACGCGAGACTTGGGCACCCAGCTATTCCACCCTGTTCGGTAACTTAGGCGATTTCGATCGGCCTCAGCGTGCGGGCGGGGGCACCTCGTGCATGGCACGGTGGTAGCCCTCGCGAAAGCCCTCGCGGTAATCCTCAGACGCGGGCGGAGGTACCGGAGGATTCCGGAATTTGGAGTGCGCCTCGAGGTTCGGAGGACGGCCGCTTTGAATATCGTGGCGCGCCGCATCAAATCCATCATGGAATCCGCGCTGGGCGATGTCGTTGTACAATCTTGGCGGAGGCGGCGGCTGATACGCCATATAGGTGGGATGGGAGCAGCCTGCCAATGCAATCGGCACGGATAAAGCAAAAAGCAGAAGTGTCTTTTTCATCTCGGACCTCAGCACGTAATCTTTCTGACCCGCCGTTCATCCTGCGTGGTCTTTCCTGACTGAACACAGGTTTCTGCTGAGTGTTGCCGAGGAGTTCTGCGAAGCTCTCGAATGGTAATCGAGAAACAGCCGCTGCCCGCTACCCGATCGCGCGGTCCCAAGTCTCAAGCGCTTTTTTGAATTCGCCCATGAATTTGCCGCCGTCAGCTCCGTCGATCAGGCGATGATCGAAGCCGAGACAGAAGTGCTGCATCGAGCGGATGGCGATGGTGTCGTTGCCTTCGGCGTCGGTCAGCACAACCGGCTCTTTCTTGAGCGCGCCGATGGCGAGGATCGCCGACTCGGGCTGATTGATGATGGGCGTGCCGAACTCGTCGCCGAAGACGCCGGAGTTTGTCAGCGTAAATGTCGATCCACCGACTTCATCGGGCGAAAGCTTCTTGGTGCGCGCACGACCAGCAAGATCGTTGATGGCGCGCGCGAGATCTGCAAAGCTTCGCCGCTCGGCTTCGCGGACAGTAGGCACGATAAGCCCCCATTCGAGAGCGACGGCAATACCGAGATTGATATTGGCGTGGTAATGGATGGACTCGTCGACAAGCGAAGCGTTAACGATTGGAAACCGGCGAAGTGCTTCAATCGCAGCGGTGGCAATGAATGGCATGTACGTGAGCTTGACGCCGGTGCGCTGTTCGAAGCCGGCTTTCTCACGTTCGCGAAGCCTGACAATCCGCGTCATGTCGATCTTGTAAACAGAGTGGACGTGGGGGCTGATCCGCTTGCTCTCAACCATGCGCTGGGCGATGATGGCGCGCATCCGTGTGAGAGGGACCACCTCACCTTTCAACACAGGTAAAGCCGCTTGCACCTTCGCCGGCCGACGCGATGCTGCAGGCGAACTGACAAAGCGAAGGATATCGTCTTTGGTGATGCGACCTGCTGAACCAGTGCCGGTGACCTGGGCAAGGTCGATGCTACGTTCCTTTGCGATGCGCCGGACCAGTGGCGAGGAACGAAGGCGGCGACCCGACTCGACCGGCGACGAGGCGGCTTCAGGTGGTGTCGCCGCCAAGGCCCGCTTAGCCGAGATCGTCGTAGCAGCGGAATCCGCTTTCGCGGCGGGGGTGTGATCTCCCTCAGCGTCGGCGCCACCAATGATTGCGACTACGGCGTTTACCGGGACAGTCGTGCCCTCCGAAGCGTTGATCGCGGTGAGAACGCCGGCAATGGGAGAAGGAACCTCGGCGTCGACTTTGTCAGTGGAGATTTCAAAGAGCGGCTCGTCTTTCTGAACTGTGTCGCCGACCTTTTTGAGCCATTTGGTGATGGTTCCTTCAAAAATCGACTCGCCCATCTGGGGCATGACGACCGGAGTTCCGCCGGTTGCAACAGCAGAATCATGCGGAGGCGTTGATTTCGCGGGAGAGGAAGCGGGGGCCGCGGTCGGCGCCTGGGACTGCGTTGAGGATTTCTGAGCGGGTGAAGCTGCCGGAGCCGGCACACTGCCGTCCGCGATGATTGCAACGATGGTGTTGACCTGAACCGTGGCTCCTTCAGGGAATTTGATCTCGCTGAGCACGCCTGCCGCTGGAGAAGGGATCTCGGCATCGACCTTGTCGGTGGAGATTTCGAGGAGCGGCTCGTCTTTCTGCACGGTGTCGCCGGGCTGCTTGAGCCACTTGGTAATGGTGCCTTCGAAGATCGACTCGCCCATCTGGGGCATCTTGACGTCGGTTGGCATGAATCGTTCTCTCCGCGATGCAGCATCCGGTTCCTGCCGGATTATAAATCTCGGAACTTTATGGAGGCGCTTCCGGATCAGGCGCGGACCGGCTGGTGTGGATCACCGAGCAGGCGTTCCAATTCGGCTGGAACCTTGAGCGGCGTGTCTTCTGCCGGAAACCGGACAGCGTCTCGCGCTCGTGCGCGAAGGACGTCGAGGCTCTCGACAGCGAGAATCTGCTGTTCGAAGGCAAGGCTGAACTGTCGTGCGGCTTCGTGAGCCACGGAGTCAAGCGGGGGCAGTGCGGCGGGGTCGGGTACCTCATTTTCGAGGCTTGTGACAGGCCGGTCTGTGATGCCGCAGGGGTTGATAAGCCGGAAATAGCTCAGGTCAGTGGTGACGTTGAAGGCAAATCCATGAGAGGTGATTCCGCGCGAGACGTGAATCCCGATCGCACCAATCTTGCGTCCCACTGCGTGGGGCAGACTTTTGGAGGAGGGCAGTGGCTGATCGAGGCCACACCACACGCCGGTAAGGCCGGCGATCCGGTCAGCGCGAACGCCGTAGACTCCGCAGAGTCGGATCAGGGCCTCTTCCATCATGCGAACAAAGTCGACCGGCCCGAGGCGTCCGCCGTCCTGCTTTTGCAGGGTACGCAGGTCGAAGATCGGATAGCCGACAAGCTGGCCGGGGCCGTGGAAAGTGACGTCGCCGCCGCGGTTGATCTCGTGAATCGTAACGCCACGGCTTGCGAGCAGTTGATCGGAGGCAAGCACATTGGCGCGCTTGGCATTGCGTCCGAGGGTCAGCACTGGCGGATGTTCGAGGAGGAGAAGGACATTCTCGACCTGGCCCTGCAAGCGAAGTTCGGCGATCTCTGCCTGCAGGCGCAGCCCCTCGTCATAAGCGACTCGACCGAGATAGAGGTACTGGATCATCGCTACCCTGATTGTAGCCAGCCGCCCTGCACGTTTATCGGGGCAGCCTTCATTCCTCAAGCCGCGCCGCAAACAACCTTGCGAACACTACTCGATGCTCCCAGGCAACCAGCAGCCAAAGAAGCGTCGCAAACGCCCCCATCCCAATACCGCTCGGGTTCATCAGGAGGTGATAAGTGAGAATGTTGAACAGCACGGGACCCAGCAGCGTCAGTCCCAACCCCACAAACCGATTCGCCAGCAGCAGAATCCCTGAGATCACCATGATCGCGCCCACCACGTAAAAGTAGTGCGCGGCAAACAGGGCGATCGTAAACTGTCCGGCCAGCCCTGTCGGCATCGGCCCCATGGGAATGAAATCCAAGAACATGTTAGAACCGAAGACCAGGAACATAAGCCCCAGCAGATATCGCGCAATCGCAGTAACAATCTTCATGGACCTCTCCTTCAGTTGGCTTACCTACGAAGGTCAAAATGCAAAAGGGAATCTCCGAAGTGGCGACCGCACGTAGGCTGGGAAACAGCCGCGAACGCTGTCGGCTGAGGAATGGATGGTTCGGGGCCTACAAGAGATTCATATAAAGGCAGAAGAGTCTGGGAGCTATCGGCCACAGGCGATTCGCGATTCGGGATACACTTAAGGCTGGCAGGAGGACCGGGCGGTCGCTGCCGGGGTCCGCATTGGCGGATCGCCGGGGGAGGAAAGTCCGAACTCCGCAGGGCAGTGTGCCGGATAACGTCCGGGACGTGTGCTTAAAGGCACATGGACGGCCAGTGCCACAGAAAAGATACCGCCTCGGCCAACCCTCATTATGAGGGCGACCCTGGGCCGGTCCGCCAGAGTTGATTTGGCGGCCGAGCCTGGCGCCGGGGTAAGGGTGAAAAGGTGCGGTAAGAGCGCACCGCTTCGGCTGTAAAGCCGGAGGCATGGTAAACCCCACACGGAGCAAGACCAAATAGGGAGGGAAGTGCGAGCCGAGAGCCAGGCTTGCATTGCGCATCGGCCCGATGCGCCCAGGCGGCTCGAGCAATCGCCAGAACCTCCGGGTAGGTCGCTGATGAGCGTCCGCGGCAACGCGGCGCCTAGAGGAATGACCGCACACGACAGAATTCGGCTTACAGGTCCTTTTGCCGAATGAGTAGCAAACGACAGCCCCGGTTGGGAGAACCCCGCCGGGGCTGACCATTTTTAGCGTCACGGCGGAACTCTCCGCCGTGACCCTCACACCCAGGCTGGGTCGGCTAAAGCGAACGCAAGATCGCCTACCTGCTCCCCAAGGCCCGCGCCCATCTCGCCGAGACGCTCGCTCGCCTCGACCTGCTGTGACAGGTTCCGCTCCCGTCGAAGATGATCAACGAGTAACTTCCGAGTGGACGGTTATCCACCCGGAATCACTCCGGAGCTTTCCCTTTCGCCTTTGCACACTCGTCGGGAACATCTTTCAGCGTTGGTTTCAGATCAGCCCAGTACTGGCTGCTTTTGAGCATCGAACAGAACTCTTCCAGCGAAGGATTGTTACCCTTGAGAGCGTTCGGGTTTGCTTCGTCCACAAACCTCCACGCCAAGTCCGAATGTCCTGTGTAGATGAGATCGAGCACCGTGTCCCATAACGTCACGCCAAGAGATGCGCGGTCATCCGCAGCATCGTCAACATCCTTCAACGCTGCCTTCCACTGTTCGGGCGTCGGAGCCGAATACTTCATTCTTTCCAGATCCAATCTGAATCTGTCCTTGTCCCATTTGAGAATCACTTTGTGGCTCACGGACCCTGCAAAGGAGGTTGGCCAATAAGACCAGATTTCATCAGTCACGTAGAAATAGCGCCCGGTATGGTCGAGGTCTTCGAAATGCCCGACATCGGTGTCGCCGTCGTTGAGATTTGCAACCAGCCGGAGCTTTGAATCCAACTCAAAGATGTAATGCGTAAAACAACAGTGCGCACCACCGGACCACGAGGTCACCATCATGTCGGGTCGTCCATTACCCGTCAGGTCAGACCCATTTGGAACCAGTGGGGTTTTGTTGATCGCATCGGCGGGTTGACCGAGACTGTAAGTCAAGCCCTCGTCGGTTGCCAGCCGATACACTAACTTGCCATGAAGGTAGACGCGAACGCATCCCGGTGTATCGCCGTCCCTGTCTCTGTAAGCTCTAAAGAGATACCCTCGGACCTTTGCACTTTCGGTAAGCTGTGCATGAGTGCAAGGCTTCAGAAGATCATCCGCCGGCGCAGATGCGACCGCTGGCAAAGCAATGACAACTGCGAAGAGAAACGCGAATCCACATTCGAAAAGTCGGCCTCTTTCCACTCTGACCCCGAAATGCCTAGGTAGGAATCTTTACATCATTCTAGCGGTCCAATTCATTTTCGCCGGCGGTTTGTCGGCGCTGGTTCCCGGATTGTGGACGACTCTTCCCTATGCCAGATATTCGCCTCGTCTGCTGCTAGGGGAAGAGTCGGCGGTCACTCGACCGGAACTGAGAGTTCCGCACTTGAGGAACTCGATGAGTGCCTCGGCGATTCCGCACTCGTCGACATCATTCAGCAGAGTGGCGTGGGACGCCTGCGACCATCACAGCGCGCCGCTAACCTTCGCGCTATCATGATCGCGAATCCAACTTCATTCGAGGCCGCTGTGAATGATTCGACTGATGCGCGCTGGGTTCACGCGGACAGCACAGGTGCTTTGTGGCTGACCGGGCTGGCGTTCGCGGCGGTACATATTGCCTTCAGCGGCCGGTACGGTTTTCACCGCGATGAGTTGCTGAGCTACAGCAACGCAATGCACCTGGACTGGTGTTATGTGGTGTACCCACCACTAACTGCATGGCTGGCTCGGGCCGAACTTGCGATATTCGGAACCAGCCTCATCGGCTTCCGATTTTTCCCTGCGCTGGCGGTGGGCATGGTCAGCGTGCTGGCAGGTTTGACTGCCCGCGCGATGGGCGGAGGCCGCCGGGCCATGCTCGTGGCTGCAGTCGCCGTCGGCATCGCGGGCCCCGTCTCTTTCTCAGGCTCGTTTCTTTCTTACCAGTCGTTCGATCTTCTCTGGTGGGTTGCAGCGGCGTGGGCAAC
>Ga0335069_10004656_pt1 | contig 20242 bp, 13 predicted proteins | sample Lox_Sample_11_FD_206714 | JGI IMG/M metagenome (GOLD analysis project Ga0335069, IMG submission 206714) | Soil microbial communities from Loxahatchee National Wildlife Refuge, Florida, United States - Lox_Sample_1.1 | ecosystem: Environmental > Terrestrial > Soil > Wetlands | place: USA... | reverse complement strand
GTGAGCGGAGCGAAGCGATGGCTCTCGACCGCCTCCACCAGCCTGCGGTCGAGAGGCCCCAGCTCCTCGCTGGCGGCGAAGTGGCCGTCCTGAACGTGGCGGCCGGCCCGGCCGGCGATCTGGCCCACCTCCGCCGGGGTCAGCGGCCGCGGCCCCACGCCGTCGAACTTGGTGAGCCCGGTGAAGACGACCGTGTCGATGTCGAGGTTCAGGCCCATGCCGATGGCGTCGGTCGCCACCAGGTGGTCGACCTCGCCCGCCTGGTAGAGCGCCACCTGCGCGTTGCGCGTGCGCGGCGAGAGCGCGCCGAAGACGAGAGCGGCCCCGCCCCGCTCGCGCCGCAGACGCGAGGCCACCTCGTACAGCTCGTGCAGCGAGAACACCACCACCGCCGAGCGGGGCTGCAGCTTGGAGAGGCGCTTGGGCTCGGCGTAGGAGAGCGTCGACAGCCGCTCCCGGGTCTGGAAGGCGGCCCCGGGGAGGAGCTCGTGCAGCAGCGGCCGGATGGTCTCGGCCCCGATCAGCCAGGTCTCCAGCGCGCCCCGCGCGCCCAGGATGCGGTCGGTGAAGACGTGGCCGCGCTCGCGGTCGGCGGCCAGCTGCACCTCGTCCACTGCCAGGAAGTCGACCTTGAGGTCGAGCGGCATCGCCTCCACCGTGGCGATCCAGTAGCAGGGGCGGCGGGGCACGACGCGCTCCTCGCCGGTGACCAGAGCCACCGCTTCCGGTCCCTTCAGGGCCGAGACCCGGTCGTAGTTCTCGCGCGCCAGCAGCCGCAGCGGGAAGCCGATCATCCCGCTGGCGTGGGTCAGCATGCGCTCGATCGCCAGGTGCGTCTTGCCGGTGTTGGTGGGGCCCAGCAGGGCCGTGACCGCGCGGGGCATGGCTCAACCGCCCAGCATGGGGCGCGGCCGCGGCTTTCGCAAGCCCGCCGGAGGCGCGCCCGCGCCTACCCGCCTGGGGAGCCCCGGACGCGCGCCGCCGGCGCCCGCTGCCCCAGGGCGAGCGGGTCGTCGGAGCGAAGCGCGAGCGCCCGGTCGAAGCACGCGAGCGCTTCCGCCTCCCGGCGCAGCCCGCGATAGGCGATTCCCAGGTTCACCCAGGCGTCCGGGTTCGCGGCATCGAGCGCCAGGGCCTGGCGATAGGCGTGCACCGCCGGAAGCAGCTGCCCGCCGCGCAGCTCTGCCACCCCGGCGTTGTACCAGCCGTCGGCGTAGTCGGGCTTCGCCTGGACCGCGACCGCGAAGGCGTGCTCCGCCCCGGCCAGGTCCCCGTCGTCGAGGCGGGCCAGGCCGAGGTTGTTCCAGGCCAGCCAGTTCTGGCCGGTGCTGGCGATGGCGTGCGCGTACAGCGTGGCCCGGTCGCGCCAGTGCCCGGTCTGCAGCCAGGCGGTGCCGGCGAGCACGAGCGCCAAGGGGATCGACACCGCCGCGAACGGCGGCCAGCGTCGGCCGACCGCGTCCCACAGCCCCCAGGCGAGCGCGACGAAGAGACCCACCAGCGGCAGGTACGTGTAGCGGTCCGCGTGGGCCTGCGCGCCCACCTGCACCAGCCCGATCACCGGGACCAGGGTGCCTGCGAACCACAGCCAGCCGACCAGCGGGTACCCGCGCCGGCGCTGCCAGACGGCGGCGGCGGTGAGAGCCGCGAGCAGCACCAGAGCGCCGAGCGCGGCGCGCCCGTCGACGGAAGCGCCGACGCTGCAGGGATGCGGGTAGAAGACCGACAGGTGCGCCGGCCACACCGTCTGCCGCAGGTAGACGGCGTAGGCGAGGCAGGCGTTCAGGAGCCGGTCGCGGAACGGGTACGCCTCCGCGCCGGCGGTGGCGCCGGAAGCGGACTGGGCGCGCCAGGTGAGGGCCGCGGCCACGGCGGCCAGGAGCAACAGGGGCACCTTCTCGAGCACGAGGGTCCGGGCACCCCGATGCAGCCGCCGCAGCGGCCAGGCGTCCAGCAGGAGCAGGACGAAGGGAAGAGTGACCGCCATCGGCTTCGCCAGCAGCGCCAAAAACAGCGCGCCCGCCACCGCCAGCCAGCGCCGCGCCGAGGGCCGACGCGCGTACCGGGCGTAGACGGCGACCGTCAGCACCCAGAGCAGGCCGCACAGCACGTCCTTGCGCTCGGCCACCCAGGCGACCGACTCCACGTGCAGCGGGTGGACCGCGAACAGCATCGCGGCCAGTGCGCTCGGCGGCGGCTCGCCGGTGGAGCGATCGAGCACGAGGAACAGCAGCACGGCGGTGGCGGCGTGGAGGAGGACGTTGACGAGGTGGTGAGCGCCCGCAGCGGTCCCGAACAGGGTCACGTCCGCCATGTGCGACAGCCAGGTCAACGGGTGCCAGTTGGCGGCGTGGTTCGTGACGAGGGCCCACCGCGCGCCCTCCCAGCTGAGGCCGGAGAGAACGACGGGGTTGGCGTAGACGTACTCGCCGTCGTCGTAGTCGAGAAACGGGTGCCCGGCGACCTGGCCGAACACCGCCAGCACCAGCCCGACCAGCGCCAGGCAGCAGAGCCCGCGCCCGAGGCGCCTCGGGCCGCCGCTCATCCGGTCAATGGCCGACCGGCGCGGGCGCGCCGCTCGCACCGTGGCCCGCCGGCATCGGCCTCGTCTCGCCGTCGCGCTGGCTCTGCCGGACGAAGGCGCGTATGTTCCGGTCGTTGTACCGGATCTGCGCGGCGGCGCGCAGCTGCTTGACCCAGACCAGCCGCGCTTCCCGCTGCCTCTGCTCGAGGAGCTTCTGCTGCAGGTCCTTTCGCGCCTCCTCGAGCGTCAGCTCGCGGGCGGGCTGGATCTTGACCACCCGGACCAGGTGGAAGCCGAACTTGGAGGGGAGCGGGGCGGACACCTCGCCCTCGTTCAGCTTCAACACCGGCGCGAAGTCCGGCGGCACCTCCTTCGCCGTGATCCAGCCCAGGTCGCCTCCCGACTGCGCCGTCTGGAGGTCGGTCGAGTCGCGTGCCAGCTCCTCGAAGGCCTCTCCGGCCTCGAGCCTCCGGCGCAGCTCCTGTGCCTGCTCGGCCGTGGGGGCGACGATGTGGGCGACGTGGCGCTTCTCGGGCACCACCAGCTCGGTCCGGTGGGCGTCGTAGTAGGCCTTGACGTCGGCGTCGGACACCTTCACGTCCTTCAGGACGTAGTCCTGGTAGAGCGCGCTCTCCATCAGGTCCTGCTGGTGGCGGTGGGCGGCCTCCTTCACCTGGGGGACGGCTTCGAGCCCGCGGGCCTTCGCCTCGAGCAGCGCCAGCGGTGCGTTGACGGCAGCACGCAGGCGATCGTCGATCTCCTCCTGCACCCGGAACGGCGGCAGCGAGCCGAGCGCCCCCATGTCGATCTGAGGCCAGAACTCGCGGACGGCGAGCGAGCCTCCATCCCAGGTGGCGAGCTTCAGGTCGGGCGCCTCCTTCGCCGCCCTGGCCAGCGCGTGAAGGTCGCGCGGCGCGTCGGTGAGCGAAGCGTGGTACTTCCCCCACAGGCTCCCGCCCAGCTGCTTCTTCCGCTCGGCCAGCAGGCGCCGGGTCAGGATGCCCTCGATGCGCGCCTTCGCCTCCTCGAGCTTCGGCTTCTCGACGTCCTTGACCTGCTCCAGCCGCACGACCTCCCAGCCGGCGGCGGTCCGCATCACCGGCGAGATCTCCCCGGGCTTGAGCGAGTAGACCGTCTCCTCCCAGGCGGGCTCCATGGCGCCGCGGCCGAGCAGCATCTGGCCGCCGTACAGGCGCGACTCGACGATCGACTTCTCCCGGGCCAGCTTCTCGAAGTCCCCGCCGGCCACCGCCTGCGCGCGCACTTCCTCCGCCTGCTCACGGCTCTCCACCACGATCTGGCGCACCTGGAAGAGCTGCGAGGTGTTCTTCTCCCAGAACTCGCGGATCGCCTCCGGCGTGGGCTTCGCCTTGTCCTCGATCTCGGTCTTGAGCAGCCAGTCGACCATCTCGCGGTCGCGCTGCTCCTCGACCGCCCTGCGGATGTCCGGCTGCTGGTCGAGGCCGAGGCGATAGGCCTCCTGCATCAGCAGCTCGTAGTCGATGAGGATCTCCAGGAACTTGCGGGTCTCCGCCTCGCCGGCCAGGAACTTCTTGTGGCCGCCGTGGCGCCGCACGAAGCCCTCCTGCAGGTCGAAGACGGTGATCGGCTGGTCGTTGACCCGGGCCAGCCAGGACGAGGCGGTCACGGCCGGCGCGGGCGCCGGGGGGGCGGCCAGCAGCAGCGAGGGGACGAGGGCCAGGAGCGACGGGGTCATGGGACGGCACCTTTCGGGGGTCGTGCGGCGGCAGCGGCCTTCGGCGCCGTCGGCCGGGTGTCGCGCAGGGCCCGGACCATCTCCGACACCGTGCGGTCGGCGAGGGCGACCACGTCGGTGATCGCCCCGCGCTCGAAGAGCGACGCGTAGTCGTCGCCGCGGCGGGCGTGCTGCGAGGTCCACAGCAGCCGGTCCGAGTCGATGTCCACCAGCTGCAGCTCGAGCGCGACCTGCGGCGGCCGGTTCGCCCCGTGCAGGCCGCCGGGGCGGAAGGCGGTGAGGGTCGAGCGCACGAAGAGCGGCGTCCCCAGGCGGTGGCCCAGCCGGTGGAGCGTGTCGGGATTCATGTCGGTGAAGCCGCGGACCTTCTCGGCCAGGATGGCCGCTCGCAGCTCGGCCGGCTCGACCACGTCGAAGAGTCCGCTCTGCGCAAGGCGGCGGTCGAGCACGTCGCTGACGTCTCGGGACGCCTCGCGGACGCTCGTCTGGTTGTCGACCGGGAGCAGGACGGCACGGTAGACGTGCCCCTTCTGCAGCTGCTCGGAGCGGTAGGTGAGGGGCGCGGCCAGCCGCCAGGGCCTTCCCTCCAGAGAGGCGGAACTCGGCGCGGCGCCGGGCGCCGGCAGCCCGCGCAGGAGACGGGCGATCGCCTCTCGCGCCAGCGGCTCCATGTCAGAGAGCCGGCCGAGGCCGAGCATACCTTCCGTCTCGTCCGCGGAGAGGCCGACCAGGTTCCAGAAGAGCGTCGTCCCCTCGGCGCTCACCATCCGCACCGACAGCGACAGGCTCGGATGGTCCTCGGGCACCCAGCTGTAGAGGGTGCCAGTGACGAGGGCGGAGGCGCCGAGGTCGGAGAGCAGCCGCCGGCGCGACTCGGCGGTCAGCGACTCCAGGTAACGGATGCGCCCGGCCTCGAGCGCCTGCTCGACCGGCTCGCCTTGGATCACCTCGTAGCCCTTCTTCCACAGCCCGGCGGTGATCAGCCCGGCGACCGCGGCGCGCGCCTCGGTGGCGCCGGAGAAGTTGTCGAAGGGCAGCAGCACGACGCGCGAGGAGGCGGGGCCTGGCACGGCGGTGGTCTGGGGGGCGGCCGCCGCGATCGCGCCCGCCAGCACCAACGCAGCCGTCACGCCAGGGTCCTCACTTCAGCAGGGTGTGCAGCTCTTCGCGGACGACCTCGCGCGCGGCCTGGGTCAGCGAGTCCCCGCCCACCCCGAACATCCGCGCGCTGAGGCTCGCGCCGCTGCGGGTCTTGCTGGTGTTCCAGACGGTCACGCCCGACTGGGCCTCGACCAGTCGCAGCTGGACCGTCACCTCGGGTGCGGGCGTGCTGCCCGAATGGCTCTCGTTGAAGTCGATCACCGTGCCCATGAAGAAGCCGTCGACCTTCAGCGCCTCGCCCAGGCGCTTGAGGTCGGCCGGCGCCAGCGCCGAGACCGCCAGGTCGGAGCGCTCCGCTCGCAGCGCCTTGTTGACGGCGCCAGGCTCGACCACCTGGAAGACGCCGGTGGCCAGCAGCTCGGTGATGAAGATGCGCTGCACCTTCTCGCCGGCGGTCTGCTCCTGGGTCACGTTCTCGAACGGCAGCACCGCCACCGTCTTCATCGCCCCGAGGTCGACGTTGGGGTGGAGGTACTGGGTGGTGGTGTGGCTCGCGCACCCCGCGAGCGCCGGGGCGAGCGCCACCAGGAGGATCGTCAGGGGGGATCGCATCATCGCGCCTGCGGCAGCCTTTCTGGTCGTCACATCGTGACCGTCATGGCCACGAAGAAGGAGCGGGTGTTCCCGGCCTGGGGGCCGGTCACCCCCAGGAATGTGTAGTTTACGTTGATGAGGACGTGGCGGTTCACCGTCCAGGCGGGTGTGAACGTCACCCGTCGTGCCAATCGCTGGCCCAGGGTGTCGAGGTCCTGGTCGTACTGGCCGCCGATGCGCACGCTGCCGCCGGGGAAGGGGTACCAGTCCAGGTGGTAGTTCTGGATGGTGGCCGGAGCCAGGCTGGTGTGGGCGCGGCCCCAGCGTCCGGAGACGCCGAGCTGGGGGCCGGCACGGTAGAACAGCTCCACCGTCCAGCGGTCGTCGCGCTCCGGCGGGATCGGGGTGTCCTCCGGGCGGACGTCGATCGGCTGCCCGAAGAGGTTGGTGTGCTGGAGGGCCGCCGTGAGCGTCAGCTTCAGGGCGCGGGTGAGCTGCGCCTGGCTGACGCCGCTCAGGAAGTTCCGCCTCGTCCGGAACGCCAGATCGGTGAAGTCCTGGTCCTGCGTGCCCAGGTCCAGCGTCAGGTCCCAGGTGCTGTAGAAGCGGGTGTAGGTGCGCAGCGTGTAGGTCGTGGTCAGGCTGCGGCGGCCGGCCGTGACCTCGTCGAGACGGGAGGCCTCGACCGTCTGCTGCATGCTGGGCAGGAAGCGGAACTGCAGGTCGCCGGTCCAGCCGTCGAAGCTCTGGTCGAAGCCGCTGGTGTCGTTGAGCCAGCGGTCCTCGTAGCGCAGCAACAGGTCGAGCCAGCGGAAGGGGTCGACCTGGGCGCCTATGAGCTGGTCGAGGCCGTGGTTCGCCTGCTTCGGCCGCAACTCCGAGGTCTGGCGCAGGCCGTTGTAGAGCCCGTAGTAGGTCAGCGTGGTCTTGTCCGTCGGCCGCAGCGAGACGGCCGCGCTCCCGCTTCCCACCAGCAGGTCGGTGCGCAGCGTGTCGTCGGGCCCCAGCTGGGTGGTGACGAAGGCCTGCAGCTCGCTCACCCGGGTGTCGACGGCGTTGGTCGAGAAGCTCACCACCTTGAGCCAGCGCACGTGCGTCGAGGGAAAGCGGACCTCGTAGAGGCTCAAGGAAGTGCTGAAGCTGGTGGTGCTGCCGGCGAGCGGCGACCAGCGATCGCCGTCCGGGCTGGTGTAGACGTCCCAGGTCACGGAGCCTCCGAAGCGCAGCAGCTGGCCGGCGACGTCGCGCACCACCACCCGGACGGTGTCGACGTCCGCGGCGTGCCCGAAGTCGAGGATCAGGTTCTGGAAGGAGCTGCCGTCCGGGCCGAGCTGGATCTGGGTCGGCGTGTCGAGGTTGCCGTCGAGGAGCCCGGGGACGCCGACCGGCGTACGGTCGCGGCTGTCGAGCGGGGTGTCGTCCACCACCCATTCGGCGCGCGCGATGGGGACAGGGTTCGGCACGGCCGCGGCATTGGCGCCGGCCCGGTCGTCGATCGTGCTGTCGAGCAGGTTGCCGGTGAACGAGGTGGTGAGCCGTCCGCCCAGGTAGCTGCCGTCCTGCGTGAGCAGGCCCTGCTTGTCCACCGTCTGCCGCGCGAAGGAGGCTTGGCCGTCGTCCAGGGTGGTCCGGCGCAGGATGCCCGACGCCACCAGGCCGCGGAAGCCGTAGGAGACGATGCCCTCGTCGCGGGTCTCGGTCTGGTCGACCAGGGCCGAGGGGTCCTCGGTGCCGCGCTTCTCGGAGGTCAGGCTGAAGTGCGGCAACGCGTCGGGCGTCCACAGGAGCCGGGCGAGCTGGCGAGTCAGGGTACGGTCGCTCGCCGGAACCCCCGGGCCGCTGTTGTAGCCGATGCGGTCGTAGAGGAGCTGCCCCTCGAACTTGGGGACGGAGTACAGCAGCTCGGCCCCCGGCTGCAGCTGGGTGGACCGCAGCTGGACCGGGCCGCGGCCGAAATCGGTGTCGCCGCGTGCGTCCTCCGCCCGCACCGAGAGGCGCAGCCGGAACGGCTGGGTGATCTGCCGCTCCAGCCGCAGCTCGTAGAGCTGGTTGAAGCCGTCGCTGTCGTACTCCGGCGCGTCGTAGGTCTGGTAGGAGAGGATGGCTCGCCCGCTGAGGTCGCCCGCAGCCGCCGCGGCGGCCGGCAGCAGCAGCGCGAGGACGAGGGCCGGGGAGCGCATCTCAGCGGGCGTAGTTGAGGGAGTAGCTGCGAGGCCCCGGCCGGCTGGTGTGGCAGGTGGCCGTGCACTGCCCGCCGGTCGCCGTCTGCTGGTAGCTCGCCATCCCGGGCAGCCGTCCGCTGGTGGCGACGAGGGCCGGGTTCAGCGTGCTGCCGTGGCTCTCGTGGCAGGCCCAGCAGGAGTAGCCCTTCGTCCCCACGTGGAAGGCGTGTCCCGAAGGCTCCTTCCCCGGGTTCCAGCGGCTGGCGGCCAGCGACGCGGCTGTCGCCCTGGGGTTGGCGTACGTGTCCCAGGAGTGGCAGGCGAAGCAGAGGTCCGTCGGGCTCACGCGGCTCGGCGTCGAGGTGGTCGCGTACGATCCCTTCAGGATGTAGCGGTAGCTCGAGCCGTGCGGGCCGCTGACGGCGGGATCGTCGCTGCCGTGGCAGTCCGAGCAGTACATCAGCCGGCCGGCGCTCCAGCCGTTCACGAACGCGTTCGCGTCGATGTGGCTGTTCCGGCCGGCGGCCTCGACCGGATGGAACGACGGGTTGCTGGTGCTGAACAGCAGCGCGAGGTCCGGCTGGCCGGCGGGCCGGGTGGTCCACGAGGAGTGGCACTTGAAGCAGACCTCGTACTCCGCCGCGAAGGAGGTGTCCTCGGGGCCGGCGTACCGGTAGACGGGCGCCGTCCCCGGCGCGCCGTTGGTGACGCGGACGCGCGAGATGCCGGTCATGTTTTCCGGGGCGTCCGGCGCCTGAGTGCGCACCTGATCCTGCGTCCGCCCGCGGTGCGGGTTGTGGCAGTCGACGCAGGCGGCGTGCCGGTTGCCGCGGCCGAAGCGCGCAGGGTTGCCCGCCTCGTCGGCCTGGTGGCGGCCGGCCCGGGTGTCGAGGAGCGGGTGGGCGTAGGCCTTCTTCACCTGCCGCTCCACGTCCTTGAGCGCCGGCGAGCCGTCGTGGCAGGCGAGGCAGAGCTGGGCGTCGCGCGCCCGCGCCATGGTCGGGACCAGGCCGTCCTTGTCGGCACGGCCGTGCGGATCGTGGCAGTTGACGCACTTGCCGGCGTCCCGGGACGGCCGTGAGGGCGGCCCCGGCCAGACCGTGTGCGGGGAGCGCGCGTGCGCCGAGACGTCCCAGGGGCCCATCCCCGGGAAGCTGCCGAGGGCGCCCGCCCCGTTGTGACAGGTGCCGCAGAGCGCGTTGTCGTCCGCCGCGAACAGCGAGAACGGGTGCCGCTCGCCGGACGGGTCGCCGTGTGGCAGGTGGCACTGGCCGCAGCTGCCGACCGGCGCCTCCGCGGTTCGCGAGACGCCGGTCTGCGGGTCGCCGTGCTTCGTGCTGCGCAGCGTCCCGGCGGAGACGGCGACGGCCGGGGCCAGCAGGGCCAACGTGACCAGTCGCCACGCCTGCCGCGTCGGCTCTATTCGACGTGGCATTGGCTGCAGGCCGAGTCGAGCGTGGCGCCGTCCGGATAGATGAGCCCGAACGGGTTCGCCGAGCCGTGGGCCTTGTGACAGGAGAGGCAGAAGACCTGGTCGTCCGGCGAGGGGATGACGTCGTCGTTCGGCGTCTGCACGGGGACGCGTGGCAGGGTCACGCCCACCCAGGTGGGGTAGCTGGCGAGCCCGCTCGGCGAGTTGTCGATGGTGATGTCGACGGAGTGGTGGTCGGGCTGGTTCGTGCCCACGTGGCAGTTCACGCACCAGCTCGTCATCCCGCGCTTGTAGCGGACGTTCGCGGAGTCGTAGAACTGCGCGATGTTGCCCCCGCGCGGGACGATCTGGTGCGAGACCACCGGCTGCGGAGCGCCGATCCCGCGCGGGTCGAGCTTGAGGTTGCGGTAGCTCGCGGTGCCGTGCGGGTCGTGGCAGGAGACGCAGGTCAGCGTCGTCTGCCCGCCCCAGGGTGCGTCCACCTGGGTGCCCATCAGGTGCGCCGTCGGGTTCGTCCCCGACGGCGGGGGCTGCCACCAGTTGCGGGGGAAGAAGCCGGCCGCTCGGTCGGGCGTCTGGTTCGCGTCCTCGTCGACCACGTCGGGCGCCGTGGACTGCCCGTCGTGGCATTGCAGGCATAGCTGCAGGCTGTCCGCCGCCCGCAGCAGCTTGGGCGCGCCGTTCTTGTCGTTGTCGTAGCGCATCGGCTGCCCGTTCTCGCTGTTGTGCATGGTGTGGCAGTCGCTGCAGTTGTTCGTGGTCCCGGTGTGGTACTCGCCGGCCCCCGCTGCGGACGCGACGAGGCTCAGCCCGAGGACGAACCGGACACCGCGAGCCTGGCGGGAGGGGCGCATCGGGGAGTGGTCGGGAGCGGGAAGGGAGGAGGGGGAAGTGGGGAGAGGCCGGGCGGCCCCTCCCCGGTTCGCACGATTGGCTAGTTACCCTGGCTGTGGCACTGGCCGCAGAGATTGCGATAGCCCACTCCATAGCCGTTGGTCATCTCGACCTGGCCGGTCGCGTAGCCGCCCTGCTCGGTGACGGCGGTGGCGGTCCGGTTCAAGAAGATCAGGCCGAACGGGTTCTGGTTGCCGTGCGCCTTGTGGCAGCTGATGCAGCCCGGAGTGGCGTCGGTGTAGCCGGTGCGGTCGCTGGCGTAGACCTTCACCTTGGTGGTCGCCCCGGTGTAGCGCGAGAGCGTCGAGTGGCCGCCGTAGCCCTGGGTGCCCGAGGCGCCGATCGTCACCTGGCTGGTGGGGTGGCGGATGAACCCGTCGAGCACTGCCGTGCTGGCGCCGATGTTGGCGTCGCCCGCGCCGCCGTGGAAGTTGCCGTGGCAGGTGGCGCAGAACGTGTCCATCCGGTTGCTGGTGTGGGTGGTGCCCACCACCGCGTCGTTGCGGTTGTAGCCGACGTTCAAGGTGTCGTAGTACGGGTTGAAGGTGGCGGCGTTGCCGCTGTTCGCGGTGTAGGAGGCGAGGTTGATCCAGACGTCCTTGGTGGCGTCGTTGGTGGTGCTGATGACGTACGTCGGACGCGCCGCCGTCGCGGCGCCGCCCAGCGAGTACGAGCCGAGGTTGCGGTACGCGGTCGCCGAGCCGTGCTGCGAGTGGCAGCTGATGCACTCGAGCCCCTGCGTGTTGTCGTACCAGGTCGCCGGCGCGCCGACGAGCGCCGGGTTGAAGCCGGGCGGCGCCGTCGTCGAGTCGAGGGTGTGGCCCTTCCACGTCTCGTAGGGGGAGCCCAGCGCTGGGTCGTTCAGCGCGCCGGCCGAGCGGCCCTGCGTCGGGCTGGCGTTGGTGTTCACACCCAGGACGTCGGGCGCGAAGGTCTGGCCGTCATGGCACGACAGGCAGAGCTGGTTGGCGGGTGCCTTGAGCAGGTACTGGTTCGGTCCGGAGGCGCTGAGCCAGTTCCCGTTCGCACCGCCCGAGGTGGGCACCGGCGTGGTGCCATCCCAGTTGTGCTGCATGCTGAAGTGCATGGTGTGGCAGTCGGTGCAGACGTTGTTGTTCCCCGCGTGCCACTCGCCGGCGAGCGCCGGGAGCGCCGTCAGGGAAGCAACCCCGACGAGCAAGACGAGTTTTCTGAGCAAGTAGGTCCTCGAGAGGAAAAGAGGGGAGCACCGGCCGGAGGAGCGCGGTGAGAGAAGACTCTCGGGCGAGGGGGACGAGTCTCTTCCGTGACTCCGGCCAGGGCAACCCGAAGGCGACTTTCTGCGCTGCATCACGGCCGTGGACAGCCCGCGCCCGGGTCTCACGGTTCGCCCAAACGTACAAGCCCCGTGCCGCACGTTCCGTATCACAACGAGCGAACGGCTCAAGAGCGCCGAAAACCGCGCGCCCGATCGCGCCGCGCAAGTTCTTGGCAATCTGATGCTTGGATGGGTTGGAGCTGGCACCCGCCGTGGCTGCGTCCTCGAGGTGCCCACCGATTGCATGCGGTGTGCGAGCGCCCTGTATGGCGCGCCCCAGATCCTCCGCACACCTTGTGCGGGGCGCCGCACAGGCCGGCCGGAATCGGTCTGGAGCGGGCCGCTCATCGGGACGGGGGCGGCGCCCGCCGGAGCTCGGCCTTCAGGGCCTCGCCCTCGAGCTCCTCGAACACCGACACGCGGCTGTTGCCGCGCTCGACGACGTACAGGTGGTCCTGGGCGTCGATCGCGATGTCCGAGGGGAAGGCGACCTGGCCGGCGCGCGCGCCCAGGCCGCCGAAGCGGTCGAGGAACTGGCCGTCCTGGTCGAAGAACTTGATCTCGTGCCGCAGCGCGTCGACCACGATGACCCGGTGCTTCGAGTCCACGGCCACGGCCTCCGGCAGCGAGAAGTTCTCGCGGCCCATGTCGTGCCTGCCCCAGCTGCGGACCAGGTCGCCGCGGCGGTCGAACACCTGCACCGGGGTCACGCGGTGGTCGACGACGTAGATGAAGTCCTTGTCCGAGGCGATGCCGGCGATCGACTGGAACTGGCCCGGCTCGTCGCCGCGGCTGCCGAAGCGCAGCTTCATCCTCAGGTCGGGCGAGTACTCGATCACCTGTCCCGACTCGTTCTCGCCCACGTAGAGGTTCCCGTCCTCGTCCACCGCGATGGCCCCGAACTCGTGCGGCTCGCCGATGCCCGGCAGCTCGAGCGCACCCAGGGGCTCGCCGCGGTAGCTCAGGACCTTGATCCGCGTCCGGTCGATGTCGAGCACGAGGAGGTGCCCGCTCTTGTCGACCACCAGCCGCGTCGGCTCGCGCAGCCCGTTGCTGCGGCCGGTGGCGAACACAGGGACGCCCTCGGCCGTGAAGATGCCCACGATGTGGTTGCCGGTGTCCGCCACCAGCACCTCGCCCGAGTGGCGGTCGAAGGCGATCCCGCGCGGCGCCAGCAGGGTGCCGGCATACAGGTGGCTGTCGAAGATGGCGAGCGGCTTCAACAGCATCTGGAACGGCTCCTGGGCGCGGGTGTCGCCGGCGAGCAGCGCCAGCCCCGCGACCAGCAGCGCGGACCCGCGACGGCCGCTCAATTCGGCCTCTCGGCCGGCTTCGCCTCGCCGTGGCCGGCCTTCAGGGTCGGCCCCTCCGAGGCGTGGCACTGCACGCACAGCTCGCGCTGGGCGTTCGCCACCAGCACGTGCGGCTGCGCGGAGGCGTGCGGCCGGTGGCAGGAGAGACAGGTCATGTCCTGGCCGGTGCGCGGGTCGATCACCCCCGCGCCGAAGGGGTGGCTGAAGCTCGAGTGCTGCTCGTGGCAGCTCTTGCAGAGCTCGAGCGGTGCGGCCTTCAGCAGCGGCTTCACCTCCGAGGCGTGACCGGTGTGGCAGCCGGCGCAGCCGCCCTTGTCCGCCCGCAGCGGGTGGGTGGAGAAGGCTCCCGCCAGCGTCCTGCGGACGTCGTCGTGGCAGGCGAGGCAGGCCGACTGGCCGTCCCCCTTCAGCAGGCCCTTCACCTCGGCGGCGTGCGGGGTGTGGCAGGTGAGGCAGCCCTTCTGCATGGCCGGGTGGGCGTCGGGGCGAGCGGCCGCCTGCTTGACCGGCGCGTGGCAGCGGACGCACAGCTCCTCCACGCCGGCCAGGAGCGCCGTCGGCTTGCGGCCGTTCACGTCGTGGCACTTGCCGCAGCTGGTGAGGACGGCATGGGGCCGGGGGCGGATGAGCTTCGCCTCGGAGGAAGCGTGCGGGTTGTGGCACTGCGTGCAGTCGACGCCGGCCAGGGGGAAGCGGTGGTGGCGCTGCACCAGCCGCGGCTCGTTCACGTCGTGGCAGGTCAGGCAGAGCTTCCTGGGGTCGGCCACCAGTTGGCCCTTGAAGCTCGAGGTGTGTGGCGTGTGGCAGGAGTCGCAGTCCCCCGAGGCGAAGGGCGCGTGGACGCTGGCCAGCGAGGCGAGGGCCTTCTTCTCCTTGTGGCAGCCGAAGCACAGCTCGGCGCCGGTCTTGCGCAGGCCCGCCTTGTTGTCGGCCGAGTGCGGCGCGTGGCAGGCGGCGCACTGCCCCTTGGCGACCGGCTCGTGGACCTGCGGCTTGGCCAGCTCCGTCTTCACCGCCGGGTGGCACTGCAGGCACAGCTCCGCGCCCGACCGCGCCACCAGGTGCTTCTCCCGCGAGGCGTGGGGCGAGTGGCAGGCCACGCACTGGCCGGCCTTGGCCGGCGCGTGCACCCACGAGCCCTTCAGGGAGGTGCTGGCGAAGTCGGAGTGGCAGCCGCTGCACAGCTCGTTCGCGCTCGTGCTGAGGGCAGCCGGGGTGGGCGGCCCGCTCTTGGCCGGCGCCACGTGGCAGGCCGCGCAGTCCCCGTCGGCGAACGGCTGGTGGGCGACGTTGTTGAACAGGCCCTTCTTGGTGCCGACGTGGGGGTCGTGGCAGGTGAGGCAGTCCCCCTTGCCCAGGGCGTAGCCCTGGTGCCCGCTGACGAACTCCGGCTTGCCCGGGTCGTGGCAGGAGGCGCAGAGCGCCGCCAGCGGCTTGACGATGAGTCCTTCCTCGGAGGACGAGTGGCCGGTGTGGCAGACGCTGCACCTGCCTTCCTTCACCGGGGCGTGCACCACCGCCTTGGCCTTGCGCATGCGCGCGTCGAGCGGCTGGTGGCAGGAGAGGCAGAGCTGGCGCTCGCCGCTGGTGAGCAGGTTCGGCTGACGCGAGCCGTGCGGGTCGTGGCAGGCCTCGCAGGAGCCCGCCCTGGCCGGGGCGTGCACCGAGCGGGCCTTCTCCATCCCCGCCTGCACGTCCTCGTGGCAGGTCCGGCAGAGGTTGCCGCTCAGGTCCTTCAGCAGGCGCGACTGGCTGCTGGCGTGGGGGAGGTGGCACAGCGAGCAGCTGCCCTCGGCGAACGGGCTGTGGCTGTTCCCGCCCTTTCTCTGCTCGACCATCGATGCGTGGCAGGTGAGGCACAGCTTCTCCGGCGCCGCGGTCAGGTACTTCTCATTGGGGCTGGCGTGCGGGTCGTGGCAGCGTGCGCAGGCGCCGTCGCGCACGGGGGCGTGCACGAAGGGCTTCGCCGCCTCCGTCTTCTGGGCGTCGTGGCAGGTGAAGCAGACGGTCCCCCCGGGCGCCGCCAGCAGCTTGGGCTGGTCGCCGCCGTGCGCGGCGTGGCAGCTCGTGCAGTCGCCGCTCTCGAAGGGCGGGTGGACGTTCTTGCGCTTCGCCCACTCCGCCGTCTGCGTGCCGTGGCAGGTGGCGCACAGGGCCGTGCCGGTGGCCTTCAGCAGCTTCTTCTCGGCCGCCGCGTGCGGGGCGTGGCAGGCGGTGCAGTCGCCCTGGCCCGCAGGGGCGTGCACCACCTTGGCGGCGACCTCCTTGCTGACGCCGTCGTGGCAGCCCAGGCACAGCTCCTTCTGCGAGGAGGCGAGCAGCCCCTTGCGGTCGCTGGCGTGGGGGTTGTGGCAGGTGCTGCAGTCGCCGCCCTTGAAGGCCTCGTGCACCACCGGCTTCTTCAGGTCCTCCGACTGCTCCGAGTGGCAGTTGAAGCACAACGCCGGCTGGCCGGTGGTCAGCTCCGGCTTCCCCTCGCTGGCTGGCTTGTGGCAGGTGCTGCAGTCGGTGGCCGGCTCGTGGACCACGGTCCGCAGCAGGTTGGCGTCCTTGCCAGCGTGCGGGCTGTGGCAGGAGGTGCAGGCCGCGGTGTCGACGGAGAAGCCCCCGTGGCGTCCGGGCTTCGCGCTGCCGCCCGGCTTGTGGCAGGAGGCGCACAGCGGCCGCTCCGGTTGACGCAGCAGGGCCGCCTCGGCGCTCGCGTGCGGCGTGTGGCAGGTGAGACAGCTGCGGCCGGCGGGCGCGTGGGTCTCCTTGCCGGTGAAGCGCGACCGGTCGTGGCAGGCGAAGCAGGCGTCGTTGCCGTCCGCCTTGAGGAGTCGCGGGAAGTCCGAGGCGTGCGGCTGGTGGCAGGTCGTGCACCTGCCGGGCTTGCCGTCCTTGCCCGCGAGGAGCGGCTGGTGGCGGTGGGCCTGCTCGAACTCCGGCGCCTGCTTCGCGTGACAGCCGAGGCAGAGGACCGGCTCCTCGGTCTTGAGCACCAGCACGCCCACGACGCCGTGCCGGCGGTGGCAGGCCTCGCAGTTCTTCGGGTCTTTGAACGGCGCGTGCACGTCCCTGCGCGTCGCCTGCTTGGCCACGGGCGCGTGACAGGAGACGCAGTCGCGTGCCGGCAGCCGTGGCGCCGCCACCGCCGGCGAGGCGAGGCAGGCGACCGCCGCCAGGGACGCCGCCCACCGCGCCCACCGGGAGCCGTCGCTCTTCCCCCGGAGTGGTTGCCCGCTCATGGCTGCTCCCTTCGCACGATCCCGTGCCGCGCCAGCTTGTCGTACAGCGTGCGCCGGCCGATCCCCAGCCGGCGCGCCGCCAGGCTGCGGTTGCCGTTGCACTCGCGCAGCGCGCGCAGCAGGATGTCCTTCTCCGCCTCGCGCAGCTCCTGCATGGGCTCGGCGGCCGCGGACGCCTCGGGAGGCGCGTCCTCCAGCAGGTCGTCGGGCAGGTCGTCGAGGCCGATGGGCCGGCCTTCCTCGGCCATGATGATGGCCCGCTCGATCACGTTCTCCAGCTCGCGGATGTTGCCGGGCCACGAGTAGCGCTCGAGGGCGCGCAGGGCCTCGGGGGAGATGCCGGCCACCTTCTTCTTGATGTGCGCCGAGTAGAGCTCGACGAAGTGCGCGGCCAGCAGCGGGATGTCGCCCGAGCGCTCGCGCAGCGCCGGCAGCTGGATCTGCACCACCGCCAGCCGGTAGTAGAGGTCGTCGCGCAGCCTGCCCTCCGCGAGCGCCTTCTTGGGATCGCGGTTGGTGGAGGAGAGTATGCGCACGTCGGTGCGCAGCGGCCGGGTCCCGCCCACCCGCATGTACTCGCCCTGCTGCACCACCCGCAGCAGGTTGGCCTGGAAGCCCGGGCTGGTCTCCGAGACCTCGTCCAGGAACAGCGTGCCGCCGTCCGCCACCTCGAAGAAGCCCTTCTTGGTGGCAATGGCGCCGGTGAAGGCGCCGCGTTCGTGGCCGAACAGCTCGGACTCCAGCAGCCCCTCCGCCAGCGCCCCGCAGTTGACGGCGAAGAACGGCTTGTCGCGCCGGCCGCTGCGGCGGTGGAGGGTTCGGGCCACCAGCTCCTTGCCGGTGCCGCTCTCGCCCACGATCAGCACCCGGGTGTCGGTGGGGGCGACCTTGGCCAGCAGCCGCTGCACCTCGGCCAGGGCCGCGCTCTCGCCCACCATCGCCCCCTGCGGCGCGCCCGCCTCGATGCGCTCGCGCAGGAAGCGGTTCTCCTCGGCCATCCGTCCCCAGGCCAGCCCGCGCTCGATGCGCAGCACCAGCTCCTCGCTGACGAAGGGCTTGGGCAGGTAGTCGGTGGCGCCCTTGCGCATGGCCTCGACCGCGGACTCCACCGACGCGTAGCCGGTGAGCACCACGATGGGCGGTGCGTAGCCGCGCGACTTCAGGGCCTCGATCAGCGCCAGCCCGCTCATCTCCGGCATGCGCAGGTCGGTGACCACCAGGTCGGGACGCTCGGAGAGCGCGAGGTCGAGGGCGCGCCGGGCCGAGGTCTCCATCAGCGGCTCATGGCCGGCCCGGCGCAGGATCTGGCACACCGTGTCCGCCATCTCCGGCTCGTCGTCGACCACCAGGATGCGCGCCACCCGGCGGGTCACGGCCGCACGCTCGCTTCCGGCAGGGAGATGCGGAACACGGCGCCGCCGGCGGCGGCGTTCTCCGCGTCGATCTGGCCGCCGTGGGCGGCCACGATGCCGTGGCTCACGCTCAGCCCCAGCCCGGTGCCCTCGCCCACGTCCTTGGTGGTGAAGAAGGGCTCGAAGAGGTGCTCCCGCACCTCGCTGGAGAGACCGCGGCCGGTGTCGCGCACCTCCACCACCACCCGTCCCTCCCGGTGCGCGGTCAGCAGGGTGAGGGTGCCGCCGTCGGGCATCGCGTCGCGCGCGTTGCGGACCAGGTTGACCAGCACCTGGTGGAGGTGCTCGGGGCTGCCCTGCACCGGCGGCAGCGAGGGCGTGAGCTCCGTCTGCACCCGCACCCCCTGCTTGGAGAAGGGCCTCTCCACCAGCGAGACGACCTCGCTCACCACGGCGTTGAGGTCGACCGGCCGCCGCTCGAACTCCGCCTTGCGGGAGAAGGCGAGCAGGCTGCGGATGATCTCGGCGATGCGTCCGCCCTGGCGCTCGATGATCTCCAGGTCGTGGATGGTCTCCGCGTCCAGCCCCTTCTCGCGTGCCGCCGAGAGGGCCAGGTTGGCGCGCGCGGTGAGGATGCCGAGCGGGTTGTTGATCTCGTGGGTGAGCGCCGCGTACATGGCGCCGAGGGCCGACAGGCGGTTGGAGTGGACCATCTGGGCCTGCGCCGACTTCAGCTCCACCATGGTGCGGTCGAAGGCGCGGACCGGCACCAGGTAGACGCCGACCCCCAGCACCAGCGCCACCAGGATGTGGACGCCGAGGATGCGCCGCAGGTCGGGGAGAAGCGCCTCGTCGTGGAGCGACACCCGGACGGAGGTGAAGGGCGCGGCCGAGGGCGGCAGCTTCAGCTCCGCCGAGGTCGGCAGCCCCAGCCCCGGCGGGTCCCCGATCAGCATGGAGGCGCCGCCGGCCGTGTTCACCTGGATGCTGGCGACGTCGTCGTGCTGCCGCTCGGTGCGCAGGTGCCGCTGCAGCCCCTCGGCGCTCGCCTGCGGCATCTTGCTGTACAGCTCCAGGATGGTGGCGGCGTGCGCGGCGTGGACCGCGGCCCGGGACCGGTACTGGCGGATCTCGATGATGGAGTAGAAGAGCGGCGGCGCCACCGCCACCAGGGCGATCAGCAGGACGATCGAGCGCGTCAGCCGGCGCGCGTGGGTCTCCAGCAGCTGGAAGGCGGACAGCCCCTTCCCGGGACGGCGCCGCTCACGGGGGTTGGCGTCAGGCACCGGTCCGCTCCGTCACCTCGAGATGGTGGCGTCCTCGACGATCGCGAGGTAGCGGTAGCCTGCCCCGAAATCGCGGTCGCTGTGGGCCGTGCCCCGCACCAGCACCACCTCGCCGACGGCGGCGGTGGCGGCGGTGGTGACGGTGAGGTCGTCGTCCTTGGCCGCGGCCGAGCCGGAGCCGTCGCGCAGGTGCAGCCAGTTGCGGCCCATGATGCCGGGCAGGAACTTCACCACCTTGCCGCGCACGGCCACCGTCTTGTCGTTCAGCTCTGCGCGCTGGACGAAGACCTCCGCTACCGTCCGCGCCTCCGGACCCGGCGCCTTGTCCACCCGCACCTCGCCGAGCGGGGCCGCGGCCGGCGCGGCCCGGTGCGCGGCCTGGATGGCTGCGAGCACCGCGGGGTCGGAGAGGTTGTCGGCGGACTGCGGCGCGGCGCCGGCCAGGGAGCCGAAGACGATGCGCGCGAACGTGCGGTGCAGCGTCTTGCTCTCGAAGTTCTCCATCGCCATCGAGGGCTCGATCGCGATGGCGGCGCCCTTCTTCACGGCTGTCTGCCGCACCGCCGCCCAGGTGTCGCCCGAAGCGGAACGGACGAGGACGTACGTGTACCCGCCCGAGTCCATGGTCTCGGCGACGGTGCCGGCGAGCAGCTGCGGTGCCGGGGCCGGTGCCTGTGCCGCGCGAACGCTCGCCGGCGGCGAGGCCGCGACGTGGGAACCGCTCCCGTTGACGGGAGCAGGCGGGGACGCGGAACAGCCGGTCGTCAGGATGACGGGCGCGACGAGCAGTGCAAGGCGCATCGGGGGGGGACACCTCTCGGGCCGGCTACGCGATACAGGTTTCGTGCCTGCGCAGATGTGCGACAGCCCGCCCATCCGAAAGCTCACAAATGCTGCTCTTGGAGAGCTTAGGCGGACGCATTGGAGCGATCAGTCTGATTGGAGGCGCAACGCTCGACGGCGCGGGCCCGCCTTGGCCGCAGATCCTGCGCTCCGACTGTGCAATGATGTGCGGCAGTCCGCACATGTCAGCGAGCGGGCCGTGCGGCCACAGCCCCCCTGACGTACAGTACGGGGCCGGTGATCGTCTTCTACGCGGCGGCCACGCTGCTGGGCTCGGCGCTCCTGTTCGTGCTCGAGCCGATGACCGCCAAGCGCCTGTTGCCGCTGCTCGGCGGGACGCCGGCCGTGTGGACGACGTGTCTCCTGTTCTTCCAGGCCCTGCTCCTGGCGGGCTATGCCTACGCACACGTGGCGACGGCACGCCTGCGGCCGCCGTGGCCGGTGGCGCTCCACGCCGCCCTGGCGCTGGTGCCGCTCGCGTCGCTGCCGCTGCCGGCCAC
>Ga0335069_10004654_pt1 | contig 20244 bp, 12 predicted proteins | sample Lox_Sample_11_FD_206714 | JGI IMG/M metagenome (GOLD analysis project Ga0335069, IMG submission 206714) | Soil microbial communities from Loxahatchee National Wildlife Refuge, Florida, United States - Lox_Sample_1.1 | ecosystem: Environmental > Terrestrial > Soil > Wetlands | place: USA... | reverse complement strand
CTCCCACCAGCGCCCCCTGTTCGTGCGCCATGTCGTACACATCCGCATTCATCGGATACAGACTGGAGGCCGCCGTATCCGGATATCCCGCATAGCCCGGCAGCAGCAAATGCTCTTTCAGCTGCAGCACTCCCCGATGACCCCAATAGCTTGTGTGATACTCCTGGCCCTTCACCAGTACCGCTTCCCAATCACTTGGCTCAATTCGCGGCGGCACCGTGAAATTCACGTCCGGGATCCGCTGCTCCTTATTCACAATCAGCTCATTGATCAGCTCCAGCCCTTCCCCCTGCGCTTGCGTCCACAGATGGCTCTGATAATTCCTGTACGTCCCCGCATAATTCATGTGCACGTGCAGATCCGACGCCACCCAGTGCCCCTCGCCCGGCTTCTCAAAATCGATTGGCGGCAAATCTACAGTCAGTAACTGCGTCTCTCCCGCTTTCACCTCTACGATCTCTTCGAACGGCCTCTCATTCATTCCCCGCGACACGCGTACTTGCACTTTTCCCGGAGGCACATCCATCGTCACCTCGTGATCTCTCTCCGGATAAAAGTAGTGCGCCTCAAACATCTGCTCCGTCCGGTCGAATCCGTCATCTGCAAAAATCCACGCATCGTCCGGCGCATGGAATCGTCCGTGCTCATCCACCACGGAGATCCGCGCATAGTTCGAAAAAAGCGCGGCCTGCGCCAGCTTGATCTCCAGTTGACCCTGCGGACGCAAGTACTTTCGCGAGTCACTCCTCACCACGTGCCGTTCCGCCCCCGGGATCGTCTGCCAGAAAATCTCGGTCCCACCCGGCTGGTTCGAAATCGCTGCAATCTTTTTTCCGTCCGGCGACCACCGTGCGTTTGTCTCGTCCCATTCCGCATACGACAAGGGAAACACATCCCCACCCTTCGTCGGCATCACCCACAAATTCTGCCACTGCCTCCCTAGATACGAGCTGTATACCATCCGCGATCCATCCGGCGAAAAGTCCGGCCGCGCTTTCCAGCTCGTCTCTTCATAATGGATCTCCCGCGCTGCCGCGCCGGCCTTCGCCTCCATCCGCCAGAATCCGCCGGTCCCGTAAATATGCCCGCGGTTCGAAACAAACAGAATCTCCTTCCCGTCCCGCGTCCACGTCGGGTTGATCTCCATGTCGTATGCGCTGTAGTAATAGCGGGGCAGGGAACTCTTCGCTTCCCCCGTCAGCCGCGTCACATTCGCGAGCGCGCCGTTCTTCAATTCCGCCATGAATACGTGAAACCGTTTGTGAAACTGTGTCGACACCCAAACGATCTTGTTCCCGTCCGGAGACCACCGCGGCTCAACGTTCACCGCCCCGCCGTTCGTCAACTGCTTTGTCTTTCCGGTCGCCACATCCAACAGCCATAACTCCATCGCATCCTTCTGATACGACACGTACACCACATTCTTCCCATCCGTCGACCAATCCGGTTGGTAGTCATACCCCGGCCCATCCGTCAGTTGCACGGCATCCTTCTCCGCGATCTTCTGCCGCCACAAGGACCCCGCCATCGAATAGATCAACTCATCCGACCCCCGCCCCCAGCACAAACTGCTCGGCCCGCCCGTCAACTGCGGCAAGTACAATTCCCGGTAGTAATAAGGATGTGGCTCGTCAATCTGACCGAGTACCGGTCTTCGTTGCCCCCATCCCGGTGCGGGTGCCACCATCACCGTCACTACTACGCAAAACCACTTCAGCATCCGTCTCAATGCATCCTCCATCAAGCTCGCACACACATCGCATCCTACTGCAAAAAACAAAAGGGCGCAGCCCAGCTGCGCCGTTCATTCCGATTTCTAGGCCCTCTCCCGTTTACGCCAATCCCAGCTTTGACAACGGCATCTCCCGATACCGCTTTCCCGTCGCCGCAAAAATCGCGTTATACAGCGCTGGCGCAAACGGCGGCAATCCCGGCTCGCCAACTCCCGCCGGCGGCGCTTCGCTCGCCACGATGTACACATTCGTCTCCCGCGGCGCCACGTTCATCCGCGCCACCGGGTAGGTGTCAAAGTTCGTCTGGTCAATCACCCCATTCGAAGCGGTAATCTCCCCATACATCGCCAGGCTCGTCCCCATCACTGCCGCGCCTTCAAATTGCTGCTGTACCGTCAGCGGGTTCACAATCGTCCCTGCATCCAGCGCCGTGTCCACACGGTGGATCTTCACTTGCCCGTCCTTCACTTCGGCTTGCACCACCGTCGCCACGTACGTCAAAAAGCTCCGGTGTACCGCAATGCCCATCCCGAATCCGTTCCCGCTCTTCTGCTTTCCCCAGCCCGATTTTTCCGCCGCCATCTGCACCACGCGCCGGAGTCGCGCCACGTCAATCGGATACTGCCCGTAATCCCCGTCGTAGTTCGTGTAATCCTTTGGCAATTCGCCCTTCGGAATAATCCGGTCCGGTCCCAGCAGCGCCAGCAGGTATTCTACGGAATCTTTCCCCGCCGCATGCGCCAGCTCGTCTGCGAAGCAGTGCACCCCGAACGCGTGATATACGTTCGCCACCGACCGCAGCCATCCGATCCGCGTGTGCGCTGTCGCTGGCCCGTTCTCTGCGCGGTGATTTGGCAGCGCAAATGGCACGTCGCTGAATCCCAGCCCGATCTCTCCGGCGTCCGCATAATCTGTCTTGTCAAACGTCGAAGCAATCGGGGGAAACACGCTGCGCTGCAGCCACGCCGTCGGCTTCCCGTCCGCTCCCAGCTTCGCCTTGAAATACATCGCCGCCACCGAGTGGAAGGAGTCGTGTTGAATGTCGTCCTCGCGGCTCCAGACCACTTTCACCGGCTTTCCCGTCTGCTTCGACAAGATCGCCGCTTCCACGATGAAATCCGGGAACGACTTCCGCCCGAACGCGCCGCCCAGCAGCGTCACGTTAACCGTCACGTCTTCTTTCTTGATTCCCAGTGCCCCAGCAATCGCTTCTTGCGCTCCTTGTGGACTCTGCGTCGGCGCCCACGCCTCCACCTTTCCGTCCTTATAAACCGCCAGTGCCGCCGGCGGCTCCATCGAAGCGTGTGCTAGCATCGGAGCGTAATACTGTGCCTCGATCACCTTTCCACCCTTTGCGAATTCCGCGTCCACGTTTCCGTTTTCCCGCACCACCTTGCCGGCCTTCAGCGAGGTCGCTTCCAGCTCCTTCCGGAATGCATCCGAATTCCACGAAGCGTGTTCGCTCTTCACCCACTCCACTTTCAGTTTTTTCTTTCCTTGAAATGCTGCCCACGTGTTGTCGGCAACCACCGCCACGCCGCCCAACTGCTGGAACAGCACCGGCGGCTTGAAGGTGTCAATCGTCGCCGTCTGCTTCACCCCTGCCACTTTCAGCGCCGCCGAATCGTCCACGCTCTTCACCGTGCTCCCGTATACCGGCGGATGCAGCACCGATGCATACACCATCCCGTCCAGCCGCACGTCTTGCCCGTATCCTGCCCGCCCTGAGCACATTTCCTTCAGGTCGTACGCTTTCTTCGGCTTTCCGATGTACTTCCAGTCGCCGCGCGCCTTCAGTTGCAGCTCTTCTTTCTTCGGCACCGGCTGCTTGGCCGCCGCGCTCGCCAACTCGCCATAACTCGCCTTTTTCCCGCCGGCCTTGTGCATCACCATGCCGAGTTCCGTGGTGCACTCCTTCTCTGGCACGCCCCACTGCGCCGCCGCCGCGCGCACCAGCATCAGCCGGCCCGTCGCGCCCGATTCCCGCAACGCGTCAAAGAAGCTCCGCACGGAATGCGACCCGTCCGTATCCTGGTCGCCATAATCCTTGTTTCCCTCGCCCTGCACCACTTTCACGCGGCTCCAGTCCGCATCCAGTTCATCCGCGACAATCATCGGCAAGCCCGTGCGATCGCCGCTGCCCATCTCCGACCGGTGCGCGATGATGTAGACCGTCCCGTCCGCCGCAATCGCCAGGTACACGCTCGGCTTCAGCGCTGCGTCCGCCATTCCTTCGGCCGCGCTCGCCTTCTCCGCGGCCAGCAAACTTCCCGGCACATACCGCGCACTCAACACAAACGCGCCCGCACCCGCCATCCCCTTCAAAAATCCACGACGGCTCACATTTTCGATTTGAATCATTTCCTCACCTGGCGCTATGAATTCGAAAATCACCCAAAATCGGTCTACTTCCGCTCTCTATCCTACCCGCAATTCGGTTTCGCGCAACTCTCTGCGTTTGTGGCGGCCACTTTCCGGTGGCATAGGTAGCACAGGCACTGGCCTGTGAGGACTTTCTTTCTCTCCACTTGCCACTGCCCTTCAATTGCTTCTCTTGCCCTCCGCTGGCATACTCTTTTTCCGCACCACGGAGCCACACAATGCACCGCGAATTCCATCACTGGTACTCTCCGCGCCTCGGCCTTGAACTCGGCGTCGTCATGTACGGCCACTGGGGCCCGCCACTCCTCGGTTTTCCCACCAGCGCCGGCGACGAATGGGAACTCGAAGGCCAAAGCATGGTCGGCGCCCTCGCTCCCTTCATTGATGCCGGCCGCATCAAGTTCTACACCGTCAATTCCATCAACGGCCTCAGCTTCTACAACAAATCGGCGCATCCCTTCCATCGCAGCTATGTCCAGTCCGTCTTCGACTCCTACCTCCGCGAAGAAGTCGTCCCCTTCATCTGGACCACCTGCCAGTCCCGCGTCGCCATCGCCACCATAGGCTCTTCCTTCGGCGCGTATCACGCCGCAAATTCGCTCTTCAAGCATCCCGACGTCTTCAAGCGCTGCTTCGCCATGTCAGGCGTCTACGATCTCCGCAATTTCATGGACGGCCTCTACGACGACAACTTTTACTTCAACAATCCCGTCGACTACATGGCCAATCTTTCCGATCCCTGGTATTACGAACAGCTGGCCACCTGCGACATCCATCTCATCACCGGCACGGGACCCTGGGAGCACAGCGGCCCCACCTACCGCATGTCCGAAGTCCTCAACAGCAAAGGCATACGCCACTCCGTAGACAACTGGGGTCCCGAAGGCGGCCACGACTGGCCCTACTGGAAACACCAAATGGGCACCTACCTCGCCCAGCTCTACTAACAGTTTCTGATATCACGATATCGCCAATTCTGAATTCATGATATCATGATATCAGTTAGCTGCCGGCTACATTGAGAGGTCACATGGCACAACTCGTCGTTCGCAACCTCGAGCAATCCGTAAAAGCCAAGCTTCAACGCCGCGCCAAGAGCCACGGCCGTAGCATGGAGGAAGAAGTCCGCGAAATCCTACGCAACGCCGCCAAGGAAGAAGCTCTTAGCCCAAATTCCAAAGGACTGGGAACGCGCATCGCTTCTCGTTTCCGTGGAATCGGCCTGAAGGAGGGAGAGGAAATACCGGAACTTCGTGGATTCACCATCGAGCCCCCGGACTTTGAAAAATGATTATTCTAGACACAAATGTCCTTTCTGCATTGATGCATGAGTTCCCCGATCCCGTGGTCCTTGATTGGCTAGACCGCCAGCCTGACTCGTCGATATGGACGACGACAGTCTCCCTGATGGAACTCCGTTATGGGCTGAATATCTTGCCCTTGGGGCGACGGCGGCAAAGAATGAGCGAGGAATTGGGAGGAGTCCTGAGGGAAGAGATCGAAGGTCGTTATGTACCTTTCGATATTCCCGCTGCCGAGCAGGCTGCGGAACTGATGGCAATGCGAAAGCAGAAGGGCCGTCCTGTCGATTTCAGAGACACCATGATCGCTGGGATTACACTGGCAACTCGAGCAACTTTAGCCACCAGAAACATTGCGCATTTCGAGGATCTTTCAGTCCCTGTAGTGAATCCCTGGAAGGAATAGACGGCAGAGAACGCGGGTTGTTCTGCTTACGCCAACCCCAAATGCTCCATCTGATACCGCCCCTTCTCGATCACTTGGTCCTCATCAATCCAAACATCGCACTCCCGTGTCAACACGTCCACATGCGTCCGCGACTTCCAATCCGCATGCGTCTGGCTTCCGTAGGGATCCCCAAACGCGATGTGCACACCCGGAAACTTCTCATCCTGCAATAAATTCCCGATCATCCCCGTCAATCCCAGATTCGTCCCGAACGCCAATTCGCCCACGCGGTCGCTGTTGTCATCCGTGTGGCAATACTTCCAGAACTCTTCCTCTAAATCCTTCCGTTGGCACTCCGCCCGCACCAGCCGCCCGCCCGCAATCTCCAGCACCAGCGGCGTCGCCTGCAAATCCCCGTATTTCCCGTTGAAATAATCGCCCGCCGTCGCGTCGCAAACGAAACGCCCGTCCACCGTCCCCGGCGTCGTGAATACTTCCCCCGCTGGCAAATTTGACCAATACCTCGGGCTGATCAACCCGCTCGTCTTCACCCAATCCAGCCCGCGGTCAAAATGCGCCTTGAACGAAGTGCCAGCCTCGGTTTTCACCGTCAGGGTCTCCGCCCTCAGCATCCGCTCACGCAAGCGGTCGCTCAACCGGTCCACCATCCGGTAATCCGCGCGCATTCCCTGCTGCATAATCTCCGGCGTCACGCCCACCATGTGCGCGTAGCGGATCTGCCGCCGCTCCACCACCTTCACGATGGACATCCGCGCGCCCAGCTCGCCCGGCTGCGGCGTCATGCATAGCACGCCCACATCCGCCGTCTCCAGCGCCTCCAGCACCAACTCCGGCGCACCCTTCACCGGCCGCGGCCCAAAATCTTCCAGCAGCAACCCGGTCGAAATGGCGCCGCACTCATTCAGCGCCTTCTCCAGGCTGGCCGCCACGCTGCGGCTCACCTCATCCGCAATCAAGGTCACATGCTCGCCTGGCTGCACATTCAGGCACACACCCACGGCGTTCTTCGCGCCGGGCATCAACTCAATAGGAGCGATTCCGAAAGACATCCCTATATTTTACCGAAATTTCTTCTCCCGCCAACGCTTCCGTCCCCAAAAGTAGCGGCAGGCTTTAGCCTGCCCGACTCCCCTCATGTACAATTCTTCCGCCCTGGAGGCCCCATGATCCGCCTGCGCTTTTCCTTTATTTCTCTTGTTTTCATTTCCGCGATTCTCGCCGCGACTCTCACTCCCGCGCAAACCGCCCCCTCCCACATCACCCCCGAATGGCTCTACACCGAAGGTATTCACGTAGCCGACGTTCCCCACACCCTCTGGCTCTCCGACAACACCGCCATCCTCTACGATACGCGCCAACCTGAATCCCAGCGCAGCTTCGAACTCCTCGACCCGAGCACCGGCAAACACGCTCCCATCCTCAACATGTCAGCCGCGATTGCCTCGCTCCACTCTCTCACCCCCGATTCGTCAATCCAAACCGCGCTCCCCTGGCCTGCCTCCTTCGACTCCACCGGCCACGAGGCCCTGTATGAACTCAACGGCGACCTCTTCCTCCTCAATCTCCCCACCGCCACTTTCACCCGTGTCACACAAACACCCGCCGGAGAAAAAGACTCCGCCTTCTCCCCCGACGGCCGCCTCATCTCTTTCGTCCGCGACAACGACCTCTACGTCTACAACATCGCCGCCAAAACCGAATCCCGCCTCACCACCGACGGCTCCGCCACCACCCTGAACGCCACACTCTCCTGGGTCTACTGGGAAGAAGTCATGGGCCGTCGCGATACCGCCTACTGGTGGTCTCCCGACTCGCAGTCCATTGCCTACCTGCAAACCGACGAAACCGGCTCTCCAATCAGCACCTTCGTGGACTTCGCTCCGGTCAACCAGCGCATCATCCACCAGGTCTATCCCAAGCCCGGCGACAACAATCCCCGCGTCCGCGTTGGCGTCATCGCCATCAACTCAATTCCTGCGGCCACGCACTGGATCACCGTCTCCGACAAGCCTTACGAATGGCTCTTCGGTATCAAGTGGCTCCCCGACTCCGCACGTATCAGTCTCCAGACCCTCGACCGCCCGCAAACCAATCTCGGCCTCTACATCGCTGATACCAGATCCGGCTCCTCCACGCGCATCCTCACCGAAACCGATCCCTACTGGGTCAACGTCAGCGACGATCTCTACTTCCTGAAAGACGGCAAGCATTTCCTCTGGGCCTCCGAACGCACCGGCTACATGCATCTCTATCTCTACCAACTCGACGGCACGCTCGTAAACGCCGTCACCAAAGGCGATTGGGCTATCGCCTCTGCCGGCGGCATTGCCCCATGGGTTCACCAGGCCGTTGTCGGCATCGGCGACTGGATCTATTTCACCGCGCTCAAAGACTCTTCCATCGAACGCCACCTCTACCGCATTCGCCCCGACGGCTCCGGCCTCGAAAAAATCTCCGCGGAACCCGGCGCTCACCGCATCTCCATGTCGCCCGATGCCAAATATTATTTGGATCAGTATTCCAATATCCGCACGCTCCCCGCGCTCAACCTCCATACCTCCGATGGCAAACTCAAATCCACTCTCGCTGCCCCGCGCCCCGAACTTCTCCCTGCCGGCATCCAATATCCGGAACTCCTCACCATCCCCACCGCTGACGGCTTCTCGATGCCCGCGCAAATTCTAAAGCCCAAAAACTTCGACCCCTCGCGCAAATATCCCGTGGTTCTCTACGTCTATGGCGGCCCCTCCATCCCGACGATCGCCAACGCCTGGCAATTTGCGACGCTCACCAATCAAATGCTCATTGATAACGGTTACATCGCCGTCGGCATGGACAACCGCGCCTCCACCGCCATCTCCAAAAAACTCGAAGACACCATCGGCCAGAATCCCGGCCTCGGCGAAACCGCGGACTTCCTCGACGGTGTTCGCTGGCTCAAATCCCAACCCTGGGCCGATGGCAGCCGTTTCGGCGTCTGGGGTTGGAGCGGCGGCGGCACTATGACGTTGAATCTCATGACGCACTCCAAGGAATTCAAGGCAGGGATCGCCGGTGCGCCCGTCACTGACTGGTACTTCTACGACTCCAAATGGGCGGAAGCTCTTGTCAAACTGCCCGACAGCAGCGCCGAGGTATTCGATCGTACTTCGCTTGTCAAACACGCCGGCGATCTCAGCGGCCACCTCCTGCTCATGTACGGCACTTACGACGATAACGTCCACCCGCAAAACGAGGAAGCCTTCATGAATGAACTCATCAAAAATGGCATCCTCTTTGACGTTGCCCTCTATCCCATGCGCAAGCACGGCTTTACCGACACACCAGCGCTAATCCACCGCGAAAAAACCAAACTCAACTTTTGGCTAAAGAATTTGTAGCGGTCGGCTTCAGACGGCCCAGCATCGCCGTGCGGTGCCGGACCTAGTCCGGCAGGTAGCACAGGCTTCAGCCTGTGTTCTTCCTTCGGAAAACTAGCTCTTAACTCGGCCCGTCACCCTGCCGCCTGTCTCGCCCTCTTCGCTTCCACGCGAAACGCCGGTATCTGTCCGCCGCCGCTGGTCACATTCGCGAGTCCACTCGCGCTCAACCTCGTCAAAAATCCTGCCAGCTTCCCGCGGAACAAATACGGCGCGAAATCCACCAGCATGTCTTTGTACTCCACCTTCCCAGTCGCGCCGATCGTCGGAAACTCCACGCGCCGCACCGCAATCTTCTCCTGCACGATCCAACAACCACCTCCTTCACCGGGCAACGCCTCTTCGATCGCCAGATCCCACTGCTTCGCTTCCGTCTCCCAGCCCAGAGTCACGCCCGCCCCGCCATATTCATCGCTTGGCTTCAACACCAGGTCGTTTTTGTTCTTCCGGATATACTCGAGCAACCCAATTGCCTCGCCCCGCCGGTCCGTCTCCACGTCTTTCACTACGCGCGTCCATGGCACGTGCCGTTCGATCACCTCGCGCTCCGCTGCCGAGAAGAGTTTCGCGTTCTTTCCATCCGTCAGCACGGCGAAAAACGCTTTCACATGCGGAATCTTACAGCGGAAATTATTCGCCACACACACCGCTTGCGCCTCATACGCCTTCAACAGTGCTTCGCACTCGTTCGGCCGTGCCAGAATGTCGTTGATCAGCACCCGTCGGTAAACCAAGTCGATTTTCTTACCTTTTGCCGCAAGCCGCTTCCCGTCCCAATCCAAATCCCGCGGGTCGGCCAGCACCACCGGCACGCGCATAGCCTCGAACCGCTCTTTCAAAATCTGAAATTCGCTCCACGTCGGAACTTCCTTCCAGTCCGTGATTAGCATCTGCGGACGGCTCGTCGTTCCGCCCCATTCGCGAAACGTCTGCACCAGGGCATCCAGTAGCTTGGCGCTCAGCGGGTAGCTGTACACCTCAAACTCTTTCGCAAACCGCTTCATCACCGGCAATTCGCGAAAAATTTCCGCCAGCGTCTCTGTATAGCCCGATCCGGCGGGTGATTCGCCGTTGTATTCCGTGAACTTCAGCGATTCCGGCAGCAGAAACGAGTCCACGCGCGAAGCCGTGCTCGCCGGCCCCTTTCCCGCCGGCAGCCGCACCAGCCGCTCTTCTTCAGGCCTCAAATGAAATTGCGCCAGCAACGATGCGTCTTCCAGCGCCAGGCTGGCCACACGTTCCGCGAGGCGTGCCAAGGTTTCCGTTGCGCGCCGGACGCGCTCCTCATCCTCCGGTGAAAGAAACACCGGCCTCAGAAACGGGCAATGCACCCGCTTCCCGAACGTCAGTTTTGCTCCCCGAAGTTTTCGGAGAAAATTCTTGGGCAGATCCGGATCCTTCTCCAGGACTGGTCCCAGCAGCTCGTTCCAATATCCGACTGGATCCCGTTCGGGCATTGCTGCGGCCATCTTGCTCATCGCTGGATTCCGCTGGAAGGCGCTCCTTGCGCCACCTGCGCCACGCGCGGCGCTCCGGTAAACCCTGCCGCGCCGCCGATCCCCAGCATCTCTTCCCACTTCGGCCACGTGTTGGCGATGTTTCCATGCAACGCCCGGTCAATCACCAGACGCGACATTTTCTCCACTACGTGCTCAAAATAAAATTCCGTGATCCGGTCCCGCTCAAAATCCGGCGCTGGATTCAGAAAATCGATCGCGTAGGGCACACCGTCTTTGATCGCGAACTCGATCGTGTTCATCTCGTAGCCCAGCGCCAGATTGATTGTCTGCGCATCCTTCACCACGCGTGCTCCCAATTCCTTCGACAAATAGTTGTGTTCCACCAGGTATTTCCGCTGTTTTGGGTCGTACACCACCGGCGTAATGTCCATCTTCCCAAACGTAAAGCACCGCACATACTGCTCGAAATCGATGAACTCCTGCAGCGTCATGCAATACGGCGAAGTCTTGTCGTACGCTTCCAGCAACTCTTCCTTATTGTTCACGTTGTAGACGTGCTTCCAGCCGCCACCCGAAAACGGCTTCAAAATGGCCGGCCGCCCCACGTAATCCAGCAAGTCGTCCCAATCGATCGGGTATTTCAGATTGCGCAGCGACTCCGAATTGATATCCACATCCGCCGGGTACCCCTTCTGGGGCAACAGCACCGTCTTCGGAATCGCCACGCCCAGCTTTGCCGCCGCCGAATAATTGAAGTACTTGTCGTCCGCGGTCCACCAAAACGGATTGTTGATGACGTACGTCCCCTGCAGCACTGCGTGTTTCAGATACCCGCGGTAGTACTCCACCTCGTGCGAAAGCCGGTCCACGATCACCTTGTATTCCGCCGGCTCGTTCATCTTCGTCCCGCCCAGCTTCACAAACTCCGCCGTCACGCCATCTTTTTTCCCAAGCGCGTTCACTCGCTCGATAAACGCCGGAGGAAAACTGAACTCTCTCCCGCAAATCAATCCCACCTTCGCCATATTTCCTCCTGATCGTAACGGCCACCTTCAGGCAGCCCAGCCGGGTGTCCCACCCTTAGTTCTTGAGGGGGTCTTGTCTTTTTCTCCGTGTTTCCTTTGCGTCCTCTGTGTCTCTGCGTTAGGTTCTCTTTCTGAAAATCCTTGCCTCTTCACTTCCTTACTTCTCTACCTCTAATTGATCGACCCCGCCGAGCTCGACCTCGTGTCCATCACACTCGCCCGCGTCTCCGCCACCAAATGCCGCACCACGTCTTTCAAATTCCCCGTCTGCTGGTAAACCCGCAACTGCCGCTCTGCGCTGGTCCCCTCGTTCAAAATCGTGTGAATATAATCGATCGCGCCGCGGCTTCCCAGCTCATCCACCACGTCGTCAATCAGTTCCAGCAGTTCATACATCAGCTCGCGCATCGGCACTTCCTCTTCGCGCCCGAAGTCAATCAGTTTCCCCTCAATCCCGTACCGCGCCGCCCGCCACTTGTTCTCTTCGATCAGCGCCCGCCGGTAAATCCGCCAGCTCTGGTTGTGCGTATACAAGCGATGCAGCTTCACGATGATCGCCTGCGTCAGCGCTGCGATGGACACCGCCTCTTCCACCTTCGTGGTCGTATCAAACATGCGGAACTCCAGCGTCCCATACGTCGGATGAGGCCGCACGTCCCACCAGATCTTCTTCCCGTTATCGATGCAGTTCAGTTTGATCAGCAGGTTCACGTAATTCTCGTACGCGCTCCACGAATCGAACATTTCCGGAACTCCGGTCCGCGGAAACCGGCGAAACACAGTCGTCCGGAACGACTTCAGCCCCGTATTTCTTCCCATCCAGAACGGCGAACTGGTCGAAAGCGCCAGCAGGTGCGGCAGGAAATACCGCACCATGTTCATCATGTCGACCGTCGTTTGTTTGTCCGGCATGGCAATGTGAATGTGCATCCCGAAAATCAGCAGCGAACGCGCCAGTTGCCCCATCTCTTCCACGATGTGCTGGTAACGTTCCCCCGGCGAAATCACCTGGTCGATCCAACTTGAAAACGGGTGCGTCCCCGCCGCGGCCACCTGCAATCCCGTGCTCTCCGCGGCCATCACCAATTCGCTGCGCGTCCGATGCATCTCCAGCCGCAGCTCGCTCACGTTTTCGCAGATCTTCGTCCCTGTCTCCACGATCGACTGGTGCATCTCCTGCTTCACCAGGTCGCCCACGCCGCGTGCCACCGCCGAATTCAAAAGCTGCACCACGTGCGAACGCAGCTCCAGCGTCTCCGGATCTATGATTTGGAATTCCTCTTCGACACCGATCGTGAAGCGGTGAGCCATGGCGGCCCTCCCGGCGGGTGGTCTCTACTGGGGACTTCGAGGCCCATATCATACTCCTCCCCCGTCAAAATCACACTAAGCGGGGGTTGCCATCTGTCGAATTGTGGCAACCCGCACTGAGGAGGATTGTTTGCCTACTCTTAAGCTCTTTTGTTAGTATTTGTCCACTTTATGGCCAGGCTCGCTCGTCCAGGCGAGCAAATTCGCTACCGTCACCCAGGTATTTTTTTCAAATTCGGATATGACTTAGGCGGGTCAGGCGCACATGACGCGTTCGATCAAATTGGCGTTTGGGATCGATACGTCACCCGTGCGTTCTCTGGAAATATTGGCCTACATCGTAATCATCGGCTGGGGAATCACCGCGGCGTCCGAAATCATATCGGTAATTCTCTTTTCGCTGCTTTTGGCCTATGCCTATCTTCCATTTCCAAATTGGCTGATGCATCGCTTTCAAGTGCGCAAGAGCATGGCCATCTCTATAACCGTCGTTGCCATGCTCCTGATTTATCTGATCCTTGCGGTGGGGCTGTTCGAGGCCGGCTTCAGGTTTCGCGAACGCCTGCCGCTCTATGAGCAGCATCTCTCCAGCCTCTACGCCCAGCTGGTAGCTTTCCTGAACTCCCATGGCTTCCAGTCCTCGGCTTTCACTTCCACAAATTTCTATAGCTCTGAACGGGTCATGAACTTCGTGAGTACGCTCCTCCCAAAAGTCATTGGACTGTTTTCCGATCGCGTACTCGTCAGCCTTTTATCCCTGCTTTTTTTGGTCCAGATTGCCGAAAGTGATGAGCGCGCCATGAGACCCATCACGCGCCGGTTGCTCTACTATGGAAAAGACGTCCAGCGCTATATTGCCATCTCCGCACAAACCGGCGTGATTACCGCGCTGGCCAATCTTGCGGTTCTCATTGTCCTACGCGTGGACTTCCCGATCCTCTGGTGCATCCTGTATTTCTTTCTTCACTTCATCCCCAATATTGGGTTCATCATCGCTATCGTCCCGCCAGCCGCTTTGGCGCTCCTCGTCTTTGGATGGAAACGCGCTCTCCTTGTAATCATCGCGCTCATCGTGACTCAAACGGCTTCGGACTACATCCTTCAGCCCGTGCTCATGAAAAAATCTCTCCACATCAGCCTCCTCGAAGTCACCGTCGCGCTCATGATTTGGGGATTTCTCCTGGGGCCTCCCGGTGCGGTTTTGGGAGTGCCCTTGACGATCGCCCTCAAAAAGTATTTGCAAGAGTTGCAAGCCGAAAGCGAATTTGCCGCTCCCTGATCTGTCTGTAGCGCATTCGCCGACGTGAAAGTTCAGCCTATGTTTTTCCGAACGGTTCACAGGCACTCCTGTTTACCCTGAGCAAACCCGAAGGGCCGGACACCCGAGCCAGCTCCACGCCCCCACCTCCAAATCTGAAGACCGATCGGCCTGCGGCCCACGGCGGCCGAGGCCCGCCACTTTTACCCTCGACACTACCCTATGGGGGTATGGTATCAAATCATCTGCCATGCGTGGGTATTCTGGCTGAGCGCCACCCCGTCAGGCCCAATGGTAGCGAGGCCCAGTGAGTCCCGCAGCTACGCAGCAGAACTGCGCCGGTGCGGGACTGTAACAGTTCTGTAATGTCTCCACCAAATACTTAATCTCTTTTCATTGGGGATGTCTGCCTGCGTTCCGGATGGGTTCCAGAGGATCGGCGCAAACCGAGGAGGGTTCATGGGGAAGCTCGTGCGACGTCTGTACTTGGGAGTTGTTCTACAGACCATCCTGGCCGGGTGCTGCTTCGCGCAGAAGCCGCTGACCTGGGAAGAGGTGCGCCAGCGCTTTGAGGACAATAACCCGAATTTGCGCGCGGGCCAACTAGGCATTGACGAAGCGAAAGCGAACGAGACTGCCGCTTATCTCCGACCGAATCCCGACTTGAATGTATTGGTTGACCAGATCAACCCGTTTCCCGGCGGTCCCGAACATGGCCCATTCGCCTTCTTGCTGACATCAGCCACGGTCACTTACCTACACGAGCGGCGGCACAAGCGCGAATTGCGGCTGGAGATCGCCAAGGAAGCCACCGACATTACGGTGTCGGGTCAGGCGGATCTCGAGAGGACGCTTCTCTTTGAACTGCGCGGGGCATTCGTGCAAACCTTGCAAGCCAAAGCCGTCCTCGATTTGGCTAACGAAAATCTTAAATATTACGACCATGTGCTGGATCTTAACCGTGAGCGCTATAAGGCGGGCGGAATTGCGCAGATCGACATGCAACGCCTCGAATTGCAACGCGTCCAGTACGAGTCCGACCTGCAAACCGCCGAAGTCAATCTGATCACCGCGAAAGTGCAACTGCTCCTGCTCCTCAACGACAGCACGAATCCCGAGCAGTTCGACGTAACCGGCCCTTTCGATTTTGCCGAGCACGTCCCACCCCGCGACGAATTGCGGCAAGCGGCACTCGACACGCGCCCAGATTTGCGCGCCGCGCTGCAGGCGGTCACCAAGGCAAAGACGGATCATCAGCTTGCTGTCGCTAATGGCTCCACAGACCCAACCTTCGGCTTCGACGCCGGCCGCAATCCTCCTATCGATCAGTACATCGGGGTCAGCGTCAGCATTCCCCTGCGCTTCTTCGACCGCAACCAGGGGGAAAAACTTCGCACGCAAATTGATATCGACCGTAACCAGAGGTCCACCGAAGCGGCTAAGGCGCAGGTGCTCGGCGACGTGGATTCCGCGCGCGCCATGGTGAACAGCACCATCCTTCTTCTGCGGCCTTACAAAAACCATTATCTCCAGCAAGCCACAGACGTCCGCGACTCCATCGAGTTTGCCTATGAACATGGAGCCGCCTCGCTTCTCGATTACCTGAACGCACAGGCGGACTATCGCAGCGTTCAAGTCAATTATCTGAAACTGATCGGCTCCTACCTGATGGCGGCCGACCAGCTGAATCTGGCCGTTGGACGCGAGGTCATCCAATGAAGCGAACTTCTCTTGCCGCACTCCTTGCGTCCATGTGGCTGGGAATTTTCGCGGCCGGCTGCGGTGACCAGAAGCTTGGTCCGAACGAGGGCGCTCCGCCGGCGCTGAAAGTGGAGCGCGTCGAGGACCGCAACCTTTTCCACGTGGATCACCCCGAGCGGTTCCCCCTGACGAAAGCTATGGAACATGCCGCTACTTCGGAGCTACGCGCCACCGGCACGGTGAATCCGGACATCAGCCGTACGGTCCCGGTGATTTCGATCGCCACGGGCCGCGTCCTCGAGATCAAGGCGCGTCTCGGCGACGTGGTTCAGAAGGGCCAGCTCCTGTTGCGAGTGCAGAGCGGGGACATTGCCGGCGCTTTCTCTGACTATCAGAAAGCAGTCGCGGATGAGAAACTCTCGCGCACGCAGCTGGAACGCGCGCAGCTTTTGTACGACAAGGGCGTGATTTCGCTGAACGACCTGCAGGTCGCCGAAGACACGGACGCGAAGGCCAAGGTGGACGTCAAGGCGACGGCCGAGCGGCTTCGCGTGCTAGGCAGCGCCAATCTCGACCAGCCCTCCGGCATCGTCGAAATCCGCGCCCCAATCTCCGGCGTCATCACCGATCAGCAGGTCACCAACGGGGCCGGTGTGGCTGGTTTGGGCTCGCCGAACCCGTTCACGATTTCGGACCTCAGCTACGTCTGGATCCTTTGCGATATCTACGAAAACGATCTCGCCGCCGTGCACGTGGGCGAGAAAGCCGACGTTCGCCTGAACGCTTATCCCGACAAAGTCTTCACCGGAACCATCAACAACATCGGGCCCATTCTCGACCCCAATATCCGGAGCTCCAAGGTGCGCATTGAAGTGAAGAATCCAGGGCTCATGCGGCCGGGCATGTTTGTGGTGGCCACCTTCCACGGGCAGAAGAAGGAGACACGCGCGGCCGTTCCCGCCACGGCTGTTCTGCATCTTCAGGATCGCGATTGGGTATACATCCCCGCGGGGGACAAGAGCCTGCGCCGGATCGAAGTCCAGGGCGGTCAAATGCTGCCCGGAAACATGCAGGAGATCGTTTCTGGACTTTCGGTCGGGCAGGAAGTGGTGACGAACGCGCTCGAATTCCAGAATACGGTGCAACAGTAATGATTCGGAAGCTGGTCGACTTCGCGCTCAACTACCGCTTTATCGTGCTCAGCCTGGCCCTTCTGCTTTTTATCTGGGGCATCATCGCTTTCAAGGCGCTCCCTGTCGAGGCTTACCCCGATGTCGCCAACACCTGGGTGCAGGTCATCACGCAATGGCCGGGGCGCGCCGCTGAGGAGGTCGAGCAGCAGGTCACCGTGCCCATCGAAATCCAGATGAACGGCATGCCGCACGTGCAGCACGTGCGGTCGGCCTCGCTCGCGGGGCTTTCCGTGGTCAACCTGATTTTCGAGGACGATTCCGACAACGATTGGGACCGCGAAAAAGTGAACGAGCGTATCGGCCAGGTCACTCTTCCCCCAGGCGTCACCGCGCAGATTGGCCCGGATTTCAGCCCTATCGGCTCGATTTACTGGTACACGGTCAAGAGCGACAACCCGAGTTACGACGTGATGGAGCTCAAGTCGTTCCAGGATTGGGTGATCGCCAAGTACATCAAATCTGTGCCGGACGTCGTTGACGATTCTTCCTTCGGCGGCATCACCCGCGAATACCAGATTCGCCTCGATCCGGAGAAGTTGGTTTCCTATGGTCTCAGCCTTGCGCAGGTGGAACAACAACTCACCAACGCCAATGCCAATGCGGGTGGCAGCTTCATCGAACAGGGCGCGCAGCAGATCAATGTGCGCGCAGTCGGCTTGGTGCGCAGAGTCCAGGACATCGATAAGACCGTCATCAGGACGCAGAACGGCACACCGCTGCGGATTCGCGATATTGCCGTGGTCACGCAGGGACCCAAGATTCGTTTGGGGCAAATCGGGAAGGCCATTCACCGTTCCGATGGCGTGGTGGTGGATGACGACGACGTGGTCGAGGGCATCGTCTTCATGCGCAAAGGCGCGGACACGGCCACGACCCTCGAAGGCATCCACGCCATGGTCCGGCGGCTTAACGAAGAAATTCTCCCGCCGGGCGTGAAGATTGTTCCCTACTTGGACCGCGACGATCTGGTCCACTACACCACGCGCACGGTCATGCACAACCTGACCGAGGGCATGCTGCTCGTGGTCATTATCCTCTTCATCTTCCTGGGGAACGTGCGCGCCGCGGTCATCGTCGCCCTAACCATTCCGTTTGCGCTTTTGTTCGCCGCGATTTGCCTGGACTTGCGCCATATTTCCGCGAACCTTTTGTCCTTGGGCGCGCTGGATTTTGGCATGGTCGTTGACGGAGCCGTGGTCATGGTGGAAAACATCGTCCGCCATCTGAACCAGCCCATGCGAGACACGCACCTTACTCCTTTAGACAAAATTCGCCAGGCGGCACACGAGGTGCAAAGGCCCGTCTTCTATGCCATCGCCATCATCATCACCGCCTATTTGCCAATCTTCACCCTGCAGCGCGTCGAGGGCAAACTCTTCAAGCCCATGGCGTGGACCGTCGCCTTCGCACTGCTCGGCGCTTTGATCTTCTCCATGTTGATCGCTCCAGCGCTAGCGAGTCTGCTCTTCCGTTCTGGCGTGAAAGAGTGGCGCAATCCCGCGATGGAGTATGTAACAGCCCGGTACAGAAAGGCCGTGAATTGGGCTATCCACAATCGTCGCATCACCATCGGAGCGGCGCTGGTCTCCTTTGGATTTACGGCCTATTTGGCGCTTGGAGGAGTCATCGGCTCGGAGTTTCTGCCGCACCTCGACGAAGGCGCAATCTGGGTCCGCGGCACGCTGGCCCCCAGCACAGGGCCGACCGAAGGTGCGCGCGTCGCCGAGCGCGCCCGCCAGGTTCTCTGCTCCTTCCCCGAAGTTCCTCAAGTCATCGCGCAAGTCGGGCGTCCCGATGACGGCACCGATACCACCGGTTTCTTCGACACGGAATATTTCGTTGACCTCCTCCCCAAGGAAAAATGGCGCCCCGTGTTCCACCAGAACAAGCAGTTGCTGATCGAAGCCATGAATCGCGAGCTCGACAAAATGCCCGGGGTCATCTGGAACTTCTCCCAGCCGATCTCCGACAACCTGGAGGAAGCCGTCAGCGGCGTGAAGGGGGCGCTGGCCGTGAAAATCTACGGCGAGGATCTCAAAACGCTCGAAGAGAAGGGGGACCAGGTGGTCGACGTCATGCGCAACATCCCCGGGGTCGAGGATCTCGGTTTGTTCCGTGTCCTCGGCCAGCCTAATCTCAATTTCGAAGTGGACCGCGACGCGGCCGCGCGTTACGCCATCAACGTCTCCGACGTCCAGGACGCCATCGAAACCGCCGTAGGCGGCAACGCGCTCAATCAAGTGCTCATCGGCGAACAGCGGTATGATCTCACTCTTCGTTATCTGCCCGAATACCGGGACACCCGCGAAGCCATCGAGAAAATCCGGCTCCTGGCCTCCACCGGCGAGCGTGTCTCTCTTGCCCAGCTCACCAAAATCAGCGTCAAGGACGGCGGCTCCGAAATTTACCGCGAGGCGAATTCCCGCTACGTGGCCATCAAATACAGCGTCCGCGGCCGCGACCTGGGCAGCACCGTCGAAGAGGCCATTCGCAAGGTCAATGCCTCCGTCAAGCTTCCCACCGGGTACCGATTCGACTGGGCCGGCGAATACGAGAGCCAGAAGCGCTCGGAGCGCCGCCTGCTGGTGGTCTTGCCGGTCACCATACTGGTGATCTTCATCATCCTGTACGCCATGTTCCGCTCGATGAAATGGGCGCTGCTGATCCTGACCAACGTAGCGATGGCGCGGCTGGGCGGGCTGGTCGCTTTGCTCCTCACCCACACCAACTTCAGCGTCTCTTCCGGCGTGGGATTTCTCGCGCTGTTCGGCGTCTCGGTGCAAACCGGCGTCATCATGCTGGAATACATCAACCAACTCCGCACGAAAGGCTACTCCATCGAAGAATCCGCGGCGGAAGGCGCCATCTTGCGGCTTCGGCCCATCATGATGACCATGCTGGTGGCGACCCTGGGCCTTCTTCCGGCCGCACTTTCCCACGGAATCGGCTCGGATTCGCAGCGCCCGTTTGCTATCGTCATTGTCGGCGGACTCATCTCCGACCTGGTCATGAGTATCTTCCTTTTGCCGGCGCTTTATGTGGTGTTCGCGCG
>Ga0335069_10004653_pt1 | contig 20247 bp, 21 predicted proteins | sample Lox_Sample_11_FD_206714 | JGI IMG/M metagenome (GOLD analysis project Ga0335069, IMG submission 206714) | Soil microbial communities from Loxahatchee National Wildlife Refuge, Florida, United States - Lox_Sample_1.1 | ecosystem: Environmental > Terrestrial > Soil > Wetlands | place: USA... | reverse complement strand
GAAATCACTGGATCACTTTCTGACGGAGGACGATTGGATACAACGTGCATTGTGGGTATAGCTGGGAAATTTTGTGGCATTCTGCGGGTACGCTGCAGCCGGAAAGCAATCGCGCGAATGGCGGAGTGTATGTTAGGGGCCAAAGTGAGAGAGACCAACCACATGTGCGACGCTATCGGAGAGATCGGCAACATGGTTGCGGGGAATTTTAAGAACAAGATCAGCGGACTAGGAGACGGTTGTATGCTTTCGGTTCCGACTGTAATGTCAGGAACCGACTACAAGGTACACTGTAGGGCAAACGAACGGATCGAGTGCTCTTTCTTGTTTGAAGATGAGCCACTGCTGGTTTGCCTGGAGCTGCACAGCTGAAAAGCGAAACTCAGTTTGGCGCTCATGCAAGTGAAGCATGACCGTGGAAATCACGACGTAACCTCAACATGGATTGGTACAAACAGGATCTTCTCTTGATCGTTCCCTGAATCGCTCTGGCCCTCAATTCGCGGGTGCCGGGTCCATAACATTTTCTGCCTCTCATCCAGACTGGAACGACGCGTGCTCCAGCCAATGTCCAGGAGCCTTACAGATGGACAGTGGATACTACGCAGCGTGTGCTGGCCTTGCGGCGCAAGCTCAGGCGCTTGAACTCGTTGCCAACAATCTAGCGAATCTTGGTACCGCTGGCTATCGCGGGCAACGGGCTGTATTTCGTTCGTTGCTGGCTAGCCACGCCGAGCAGCCAAATGAGCTAAACAGTGCGGTGAATGACTTCGGTGTTCTGGGAGGCAGCCGAATTGATCTCGGCTCAGGAAGCCTCGTTTCCACCGGCAATCCGCTGGATCTGGCAGTCGCAGGCCAAGGCTTCTTCGTCGTGCGTTCTTCCGCGGGGATTTTGTATACGCGGGATGGGGGATTTCATCGCGAGCCGAATGGCCTTCTCGTCACAGTGCAAGGCCATAATGTGCTCGGAGAACAGGGTCCCGTCACTTTGCCCAACGGCACGGTGGCAGTCAGTGAGGATGGAACAATTTCCGTCGATGGCGCCGTGGTGGCAAAACTTCGGGTTGCGGAATTCGCGACGGATGCCAATCTGTCGGCAGCGGGCAACGCGCTCTACTCCGCGCCCGACGGGGCAGCGTTGCCCGCGGCCTCCTCCTCGATTCGACAGGGGATGCTGGAACAGTCAAATGCAAGCTCCGTTGAAGGCGTTGTACAACTGATCACCGTGCAACGCAATGCGGAAATGATGCAGCGCGCGCTCACTCTCTTCGATTCGCAGCTCAACCAGACGGCAGTGCAGGATCTACCACGCGTGTAAGAGATACGGACGCAAGGAGGGCTATGATTCGCGCACTTTACACTGCGGCCAGCGGAATGATGGCGCAGGAGACCAATCTCGACAATGTCGCTAACAATTTAGCGAACTCCAGCACGGCCGGCTTTCGTCGGCGTCGAATGCAGTTCGAAGACCTTGTCTATCAGAACCTCGTCATGCCGGGAGCAGCGGCATCGCAGCAAACGACCCAGGTAGCGGGTTTGCAGGTGGGGTTGGGCACGCGGACGGCTGCGTCGGAGGTGATTCAGCTCCAGGGAGATTTCAGCCAGACCGGCAACCCTCTCGACCTGACGATTCAAGGACAAGGTTTCTTTCAAGTGCTGCTGCCGGACGGACAAACGGCGTACACGCGCGCAGGAAGTTTTCATCTGGACGCGCAGGGAAATATGGTGACCCAGGCGGGCGATCCCATTCAGCCGGCGATCACCATTCCCGCCGGAGCGACCTCGGTCACTGTCGCGCAGGACGGCACCATCAGTGTCACCTTGCCCGGACAGACGGCGGCCCAGCAGGTTGGCTCACTGCAGTTGGCCCTGTTTAATAATCCGGGTGGGTTGAACTCGACGGGCAGCAACCTGTTTCTGGCGACAACAGCCTCGGGGGATCCCATTATCGGGACGCCCGGGGGAAGCGAAGGATTGGGCTCGATCGAACAGGGCATGCTCGAGCAGTCCAATGTGAGCGTGGTGGACGAGTTTGTTCAGATGATCGTGGCACAGCGCTCCTATGAAGCGAATTCGAGGGTAGTGAATGCGGCCGATCAGATGTTGCAGAACATCAACACGCTTGGGCGCTAGATGACGGTCGACAGCATCAAAGGGTGGTTTCTTCTTGCGTTCTTTTTCTCGGCTATTGCCGCGAGCCATGGGCATGAGCCCTGCGAGGTTTCTGTGCTGAGCAACGTGGATGCACGCGGGCCTGATCTAACGCTCTCGGATCTGCTCGAGCCGGGAGCATGCCAAGCAGTCCAGCGAGCCGCCGCAGATGTGTATCTGGGTGCGCTGCCTCGGGCAGGGAGTACACGAGTAGTGGAGGGTGATACCGTCCGCCGACTATTGGAGACCGTGAGCGGGAAGTGGCCGCCTGCTGGCGACGTCGCATGGCATGTGCCACCCAGGATCTTAGTACGACCCTCCGGGACATTCTCCTCGTGTACTGAAATCGCCGAGAAGCTCGGGCTGAGCAGCATTGGCAGGCCCGATTGCGGAGCCGCAGAACGAGTATCCCGAGATGCGTCGTTTGTGATCATGCGGAGGCTCTGGGATCCCGCAACCAGGCGCCGGGAACTGGTCGTACGTTGTACGCGGCCTGAGGATTGTGTGCCGTTCCGCCTGGCCTTTCCAGAGGCGCATGACAGCAACGCCAACGCTCTAGGATCTTCTCGGGAAACGCACGGTGAGCTCGCCGGGCTTGTTCGGACCTTTCCGAGTGAGTCAGGCCCGCAACCCCGTCTTGTGCACAGAGGAGCAAAGGCTGTTCTGCTTTGGGATGAGGGCGGAATTCGCGTGGCTGTACCCGCCGTTGCTCTAGACGAAGGCGGCCAGGGAGACATCGTGCGGGCCCGCATCTCAGGCGGGGGGCGTGTGTTGCGTGCCCTGGTAGTTGGCCCCGGAGAACTGAAGACCGAAGCGACAGGGGGCAGAGAGGATCGTGAATAACGTGAGGGAAGTCAGGGCTCTGTTGGGCATCATGGTTTTCGCCTTATGCGCGCAGCTACAGGCGAGAGAAAAACCCGGTGCTGCAAAGCGCGATGCACTGGCTGATTACATTGAGCGCGTTTCTGCGGAAGCGCCCGAGGAAGAGGTGCCTACTCCCGGCAGCCTGTGGAGCGATTCCGGGAGGCTGGCGAACATGGTCACCGACTACAAAGCAGCCCGCGTGGGTGATCTGGTCACCATCAGCGTGGCGCAGAATCTCTCCGCGTCGAGCACGGGAAATGTAGCAAGCAACCGCAGCTTCTCGGCCAACTCCGGCATTACTGCTTTGCCGGGACAGCTGAAGACGACCGGCGTTGCCAACCTGTTCTCGCCGAACTCGACCCAGGTGCTTTCCGGGAAAGCGCAAGCGACGTCCCAAACATCGCTGAGCACCACTCTGACCGGGCGAGTGGCGGCCGTATTGCTCAGCGGCACTCTGGTTGTTGAGGCCGAGCGCCAGATCACGATGAATAATCAGCACGAGACCGTCATTCTGCGAGGTCTGGTTCGTCCCGGAGATCTGGATGCCGCGAATACCGTGGTTAGTAACCATGTGGGAGATCTTGAAATTGAGGTGAAAGGCAAGGGGATTGTCAGCGACGGCACGCGTCCGCCGAACCCGATCGTCAAGTGGATTCTGCGGGTCGTGGGATTCTAAGGAGCTGGGATTCTAAAGGGAGAAAAGAGTGCGTCTCGATTGCAAGCTGCGCGGGAGTAGTTGGGCGGCAGCATTGATTGCCGCGTCGGCAGTGGGCTGCCTGGCAGCTGAGACACAGACCCATAAAGCACCGATCCGCGACGTGGCGACCGTCGAAGGAGTCCGTGACAATTCGTTGATCGGCTACGGACTTGTGGTCGGCCTGAAGGGTACCGGCGACCGTCAACAGACGTACTTTACGGTGCAGACGCTGGCCAGCATCCTGGCGCGCATGGGCGTGCAGATACCGACCGCCTCGGTTCGGGTCAACAATGTGGCGGCAGTGTTCGTTACCGCCAGCCTGCCTCCTTTTGCCCGGCCTGGCATGCATCTGGATGTGGTCGTCTCTTCGAGCGGAGATGCCCGCAGCCTGGAAGGAGGGATGCTGCTGCTGACTCCTCTCTATGCCGCAGACGGGCAGGTCTACGCCGCGGCCCAGGGAGCTCTCGTCGTCGGTGGTTACACGGTAGGCACCGCCGGCAGCTCAAAGCAGTTGAATCATCCAACAGTCGGGCGGGTCCCGGGCGGGGCACTGGTCGAGCGTGACAGTTCCCTTTCTCTGGCAGGATTGGATCATCTGTCACTGTTATTAAATGATGCCAATTTTTCCACCGCGGAAGAAGTGGCGGGCGCAATCAACCGGGAGTACTCGCGTTCCATGGCGACTGCGGTGGACAGCCGCCGCATCGAGATCCAAGCGGCAGGCGTGGGTGATGCTGTGCCGGCGATGCTGGCGCGGATCGAGAACCTTGAGGTCGAGGTCCGTCGCCGGGCCAAGGTGGTGGTCAACGAGCGAACTGGGACGGTAGTGCTGGGGAAGGACGTGCATCTTGGCGCGGTATCCATTCTGCACGGCAATTTCTCGGTCGCGGTCAATCTATCGCTATCCGTATCACAGCCAAACCCGGACGCCAATGGGCAGACGACCATCGTGCCGCAGAGCAAGACCAACGCCACGGAAAGCGCGGCTCGCAGAGTGGAACTGGAGGAAGGAGCCAACGTCGAGCAGCTCGTAACCCGCCTGCAGGCTATAGGCGCGACTGCTCGCGATGTAGTCTCAATTCTGCAGGCGATCAAGGCTGCGGGCGCTCTGGAAGCCGATCTTGAGGTCATCTGATGAATACGATCATTCCTTCGTCCTTGATTAATATTCCGCCCGAGCTGTCAGTAGCTGCCAAAACACCGCGCGGCGAACGAGCCGCACGCGAATTTGAAGCCAGTCTGATCGGGTCTCTGCTGGAGGGACTCGAGAAGACCTTTGCGGAGGTGCCGGGAGCGCCAGGGATTGCGGGATCCGATGATTACAACTACCTGGGAACACGGGCGCTGGCATCAGGCATTGCCTCCCAGGGTGGATTTGGGATCGCGGCACTGATTTCACGCAGCCTGACGCCGCACGAAGGTAAGCACTAACGGTTATTTTCGAATGAGAAACTGGCACCTTCCCGCTCCTAAACTTTTGCCAAATGGTGCCGATAGCGTGGGATAAAGGCAAATGAGGGTCCGAATGCAGGTTGTTGGCAGGGGGCGATTAAAGCCTTTTAACGTACGCCCGATACTTGAATTGCAGAGAGATTCAAGGCGGAGGAACCATGAGGATTGACTTCAATTACGGGGCGCATGCGACACCGGAGACCAGCCGCACTGGCATGGATAATAGCGGCGCGCAGGGGTATCGGGTCAGTGGAACCCAACCGGCAGCCGATCAAGCGCAATTGTCGGGAGCGCACGTGCAGGTGGCCGCCCTTGCAGACCAGGCCGGCCAACTACCGGAGATTCGGCACGAGCGCGTCCACGCCCTTCGCGAGGCAGTACAAAGCGGCCGGTATCAGCTCGATCCTGAGAAGGTTGCCGTCGCGATGGTAAGGCAAATGGCAATCGGACCGGCCGCATAGAGTCTGATTCTCGAGAGCGCGGAATGTGAGACGCGCGAGCTCGCAAGTCCTGCATGACCGGGCCGGAAGCAGGTGATTGTGGGCTGTCGCAGAATTCCATCCAAGGAGGTCTAGCCGTGTCCAGCCTGAATGCCAGTCTTTCCACTGCATTGAGTGGTCTTATGGCAGAACAGGGTGCGATGGAAGCGACGAGCAACAACGTTGCCAACGTCAACACGCCAGGTTATTCGCGCCAGGTTCCGGTATTAGTGACCGGCGATCCTGTTGTTGAAGACAGAATAACGTTTGGCACGGGCGTGGATCTGAAGAGAATCGAAAGCGCCCGCGATCCTATTCTGGAGGGGCAGATTCAGCAGCAAACGCAGACCCAGGGCCAATTGAGCGCGCTGGTTTCAGCGCTTTCCCAGACCGAAAGCAACTTTAGCAGCACCGGGGGCGATATCGGTACCGCCATTTCCGCGTTCTTCGACAGCATCAACCAGCTTTCCACCAGCCCGGCAGATCTGTCATTGCGGCAAAACGTGCTGACAGCAGCGGGTAATCTGGCTACTGCATTTAATGTCGCGTCCGATCGACTGTCTTCGCAGCGTACTGGTCTCGACGGCAGCGTGCAGCAGACCGTCAGCCAAATCAACCAGCTCACCAAGCAAATCGCCCAACTGAACCAGCAGATCAGCAATGTTGCAAACGCCGGAGACAATCCCGGAACCTTCATCGATCAGCGCACACAATTGATCGATCAGCTCTCTTCGCTCATCGACGTATCCGTGATCCCCACCGACAATACCCTCACGCTTACGACTGCGAGCGGAACGGCACTGGTCGCCGGACAGCAGAGCTTTAGCCTCTCTACTCGTCCGGATTCCTCGGGTGTGCAGCATATCTTTTCGCAAGCTGGCGACATTACTTGGACAATCGTCTCGGGGCAACTTGCCGGCGTGCTTCAGGCGAGGGATCAGCAAATACCCGGTATTCAGAGCCAGCTTGATACGCTCGCCGCCGGCCTGGCAAATGCAGCAAACCAGGTTCAGGGGCAAGGTTTCGACTTGAATGGGAACCCGGGAGCGAACCTCTTCAATGCTCCGCCCGCCACGGGAGCAGCCGCCAGCCTCTCGGTTGCGCTGACCGATCCGTCACTGCTGGCCGGAAGTTCGGACGGCAGCGTCGGAAACAACGCAAACGTCGAAGCTCTTTATGCTCTGCGCAACCAAACGATCGTTAATGGAGAAACTCCCGCCGACTATTACTCGGGCATTGTCTTCAACATCGGCAACGCCGCCAACAACGCCAGTGCCCGGCAGAGCGCGTCCAGCCTGGTGTTGCAGCAACTGAGTGACCAGCGCGCATCCGTCTCTGGGGTTTCCCTGGATGAAGAAGCTGCCAACTTGATGCGGTACCAGCAGGCGTATGCCGCTTCCGCGCAAGTAATCAGTTCCATCAACTCGATGTTGCAGACTGTCATCAACATGAAGAGCTCCTAATCGTATGCGCGTTAATCCCAATTTGCTTCCCGATCTCATCGCCGACGCGGCGCAAACCGAGCAGCAGATCAATAACGATCTCGAACAAATCGCTTCGGGCAGGAGTATCAACCGGCCCTCGGACAATCCGGCCGATGCGGCCACTCTGGTGCGAAACGCCGACCAGACCGCTGAAGTCGACCAGTTTCTTCGCAGCACTGACAGCCTCAATGGTGAAATGCAGAATGCGGATTCAGCCCTGAATTCCGTAGTCACCATCCTGCAAAGGGCAATAAGCCTTGGGGTGGAAGGCGCGAATGGCACGTCGAACGCCTCGGACCGAGCTTCCCTGGCCGCGGAAGTGCAGGGCATCCAGTTGCAGCTGGTGAATGTTGCAAATCTGTCCTATCAGGGCAACTACGTGTTTGCCGGGACGGCTACGCAGACGGCGCCCTATGTCGTCGATTCCACGAGTCCGACCGGAGTCCGATACGTGGGTAACTCCGGGGTGAACACCGTCACGGTGGGCGACCATCTCACGATAGCGACGAATGTGCCTGGTTCTCAGCTGTTCTCGGCCGACGGTGCCGACGTCTTTCAGGCCATTCAGGATCTCATTACAAACCTGCAAAGCGGGTCCAACATTGACGCCGCCGTGAATGAGGTCAGCACCGCGTATCAGCACATCAATGCGCAACGGGTTTTTTATGGCAACGCCATGAACCAGCTGAATACACAACAGAAGTACCTCAACAGCGAGACTACGCAGCTGGCGGCTCAGCAGAACACGGTTGGCGGAGCCGATCTCTCCAAAGTGATCAGTGATCTAGTGAACGCGCAGACTGCCCGCCAAGCGACACTGGAGGCCATCGGCAAGACGCAGCAATCCAATCTGTTTGATTACATCAAGTAAGCGCTTGGTAGAGCCGCAGCGTTGAAGCACTTCTGCCGTCTTATAGCGTCTGCCGCGACACCCGCATCCATTCCCCGGCCCTGCTAAGGCGTTCTCGCTGGCTCTCCAGTCGCGAACGCTCCTTCAGCAACGCTGAATGAATGGATGGCAGTACGGCATGCAGCCGCTGAATCTCTTTCCGATACTCGGTGATTTCGCGCTCGTGCGCCAACCGATGATCCGGAGATACGCAGTGCAGACATTGGCCCGCACGCATCAGCCAAGACAGAAGCCTGGTCATCTCTTCGGGGCTCAAAGCGCGCGTCGTCTCAAAGGCACCGGGCGCCTGGGGCAAGAGGGTATCCAGGAAACGACGTAAGCTGCAGGTGATTTCGCTAAGATTCATAGAAGCAGTGGGCATCACGCATTCCATTCGGCAGGCGATGTCCTTAGGGAGGAACTTTCTCCTGATGCGGAAACGGGAGCCAAAGTCTTTTCCACTTCGCACCAAGCCTCGTGAACCAGCATGAGGTGAGAAATCTGTTGTTCGATGGCAGCGGCAGATTGTCGGAATTGCGCTTCAAGCAAACCGGTTCTCACCAGCTCGTAGAAGCGCGACAGATTCTCAGCGACCTTGCCGCCGCGATCTCGATCGAGTGTCGCCTGCAGATGCCCGATGACGAGGATCGCGTGATTGATCTCCCGCGTGCGGCCTTCGATGTCGCCTCGGGCATGGGCCGCCAGTGAGCGACGCAGGTCCTCCATCGCCTGTTCGTATAGCAGAATGACCATGCGGATCGGGCTCGCGCCCGCGACTGCCATTTCCCGGTAAGTTAATTCCGGATTCATGAAGCTACAGTCCTGAAGTGAGCGTTGGATGCGAGGATCCGGTCGTACTGGCACCAGAACCCATGGTCGCCAGCGTCTCGGTGACCTGCTGCAGCAGTAATGGGTACGATTGCAGTGAGGCGTTCACCTGACTGAACTGTTGCGTTAGCTCCGCTTGCTGCGCCGTGAGCTGACGCTCAAAGTTGTTGATGTTATCTGCCAGGTTCTGCTGCTGTGTCTTGTTCTGCGCCAGATCCACATTGAGCGGGCCGATTGTTGAGTCGGTGAGATTGGTGAGGTCGCTGTGGAGGTTATTCGCGAATCCTGTGGAGCTTGAATTCTGGAAGAAGTTCACAAAGGCGCCGGGATTCGCCGTCATAACCTGGCTCAGCGTTTGCCCGCTGGGAGTAGTTCCCACCGTAAGGGTACCGTCATCGTTCATGTTGATGCCCAGCGACGCCAGGTTCACCAGGCCGCTGTTACCCGAAACCGAATACGTGGCATCCTGCATCAGGCTGGACTGTAGCGAGCGCAACGCGCTGTCGGGACCCAGTGGTCCCTGCGAATCGGTCGCGGGATCGACCGCGTACTGTTGATTGATGTCATTGATCACCTGGTTGTAAGCCGAGACAAAGGAGTTGATAGCGTTGGTCGTCTGTTGAACGTCGGGCCCTACGGTGATCTGCACCGTCGTATTAGGGTCTGCAGCCGCCAGGTTCAAAGTAACTCCCGGGATCGCTCCCGTAGGGATCGTGTTGGTCGCGTAGTGATACGAAGTTCCATCGATCACAACAGAGGCATTGGTCCCACCCGTCGGTCCTCCGAACTGCAGGCTGGTGGTGTTGCTGGCGATCGCGATGGCACCGGGCTGGCCCGTTGCCTGGCTGACAATGCTGAGATGTGCGCCATCCGCGTCGGTCACCACCGAGGCGGTAATGCCCCAATTGTTCTGGCTGCTCTGCTGGTTGATGGATTGCGCCAGAGCCGTCAGAGTGTCATTGGAGCCCGCCGCGATCTGGATATCAGCAAGCGTTCCGTTGCTTCCCCCAATCTGGAGTTGCAGATCACCGCTGGAACTTCCCGTGGGAAGAACTGAGACATCGGCACCGCCGGAAACTGCCGCGGTGGAAATCGCCCCTGAGGTCGCCAGGGTGTTTACGATTACCCTGTGGGTTCCGGCAGGAGCCGTGGTTGCGGCAGAAGCAGTCACAATTGCGGTGTTAGACGACGTCGCAGCCTGCGCGGTCATTGCTCCCAGAGGATCGGATAGGGCGGAGGCCGCTGTTGCCAGATTCGTGAGATGGTCATTAATCTGCTTTAATGCTCCTGCCTGCTGCTGCAACGTAGTCTGCTCGTTTTGCCATTGCGTCAACTGTCCGCTCTTCTGATTCATCAACTGGCTGACCAGCGAAGTCACATCCAGTCCCTCACCGTTCAATAACGCCGATGGATTCAGACTAATGCCCATGTGCGACTCCTTCCTCTCCGCTGGCTTCCGCCATCTTAGGCATCCGGGACTTCGCCAGATCCGCGAGTGCCTGGTCGATCGCACGCGCCAAACCGAGCACTTGCGAACTCGGTACTTGCAGGATTACATCTCCCGAATGGTCGAGATACCGGATGACAATTCTTCCATCCGTCTGGCTGTCTTGTTGCACCTGGACTTCATCAATCACGATTTCTGAGGATTGCCCGCTGGCAGAAGTATTGGGAATTTCTTGTTTCGGGCGCGCTCCCGTATTGGGAGTAACCGGTTGTGGTGCCGGATACTCCTGAGGACTCCCCGAACATGCTTTTGTGCTCGCAGCTTCAACTTCCGCCGTTGTAGCGATATTTGTAGCCGGATTGATGCTCATCGCGAGCCTCCGGGTAAGGCAAAGGAGGCGGTCACCCGCCTCCTTTGCAATTCAAAGGCTATTGCAACAGCTTCAGCACAAGCTGCTGCTGCTGGTTGGCCTGGGCCAGAGAGGAGATGCCCGTCTGTTCCAGGATCGAGTACTTGGTAAGGTTCGCCACTGCAGAGGGAATATCGGCTGCTGTGATGCCGTTTTCCGCTGAAGTCAGGTTCTGCACCTGGTTGGTGATGACGTTGCTGGCACTCTGCAGCCGGTTCACTACCGCTCCGAGAGCGCCTCGGTCGGCCGCGATCGTCTGAATGGCCGCGTTGATCGCAGTGAGCGCCGTCTTGGCGGACGCCGCGCTCAACAGGTCGGTAGCCGCGTTTGCGTTGGCCAGGAACCCGGTTCCGGCGACGTTTGCGCCTACTAGACTCCAGGTCTGTCCGCCGCCACCTGCGGTGATCGTCGGCGTGATCGCGATGTTATTCGATGCGTCCAGCGCCGCGCTGCCCGGTGCGAGCGCCAGTCCGGCGGCGGTAGCCGAAAACGTGGCATTCATTCCGGAGGATGTGCCCGTAACGTTCAGGTTGGCATTGCCGCCCGCCTGATAAACAGTACCGGCACCGGGGCCGCCGTTGACTGCAGCAGCCAGGTTCGCAAGGGTATTGGCGATCTGTGTCGCCGCACTATCGTTGCTGTTGGAGTCGATCAACACTTTCACGGCACCGCCCACCGCGGCGGTCTCGGCGGTTGCACCGGTTTGGTCTGCCACCTGCATCGTGGTGGTCGCGGCGGTGTTGGCATTGCTACCATCTACGAAAGTGTATGTCGTGTTTCCGATCAGGATAGTGTCGCCGGCGGTCGGGTTTACGGCCGCACTGATCGACACCGACTGACCTGCCGCGTTTACCAGGCCTGCGGCCGTCAGGTTGATCGGATTCACCGTGATGCTGCTGCTCAGGTTCGAATCGCTGAGGAAAATGTTCTGCGACCCGCCGTTGAAGACCTGCATGCCATTGTAGGTGGTGGTGTTGCCGATGCGGTCAATTTCGTTCTGGATGGCGGTGTACTCAGCGTTCAGCGCTACCCGTTGCGAGCTGCCGACGGTTCCTGTTGCGGACTCGGTGGCCAACGTGACGGCACGGTTTAGCAGGGTGGTGACCTGCGCCAGCGCGCCATCGGCTACTTGCAGCATTCCTACGCCATCGTTCGCGTTGCGCGCCGACTGCGATAGAGCCGTGATGTTGGCCTGCAAGCCGTTGGCGATCGCCAGTCCGGCTGCATCATCGGCTCCACTGTTGATACGAGAGCCCGACGACAACTGGTACAGGGTACTCTGCAGGCTGCTATTTGTGACGGACAACTGGTTCTCTGCGGACAGTGATGCGATGTTGTTCAGGATTCCAATGGGCATTGTGCCGCTCCTTCTCCGTTAGATTTTTTCGGTTCCCTAAGACTTCTCTTAGCTTCTTAGGATGTTCTGCGAAGCCCGAATCTTCTGCCGCTCGCGGAACCCCGAATTCTGTCCAGTTCATCGGCAGCTTGTGGTTCCGCTTTAGAGCACGTGCCCGTTCTGCATCCTGACGGTCGTAACTCCTCGGTAACCGGCGTGCGTCCTCAATCTCTGAACCATGTCGTGCCATTGCCGATATTGCGCTCAGGCGACCCGCGCCTGGTGCTGCGGCTCCAAGAGGAAACGAGAAATGATCCATCTCACACGGCTGAACAACAAAGCCCTGTTCGTCAACTCGGACCTGATCAAGTTTGTCGAGCAGTCGCCAGATACCGTGGTCACACTGATCACCGGCGAGAAGATCGTGGTTCTAGAGAAGGCCGGCGAGGTTCTCAGGCGTATTGTGGCGTTCCGCCGTTCAGTGCTTGAAGGACTGTCTCCGTGCTGGGATGCATCCTCCTCGCATACTTCCGTTCCGGGATCCGAGGACGAGCGAAAGAGGTGAGCTTGGACAAGTCCAGTCTCAGCGGCATTGTGCTGGCAATCGGGGGCATCCTGGCGGGCTTGCTGCTGGAAGGCGGTAATCTCCGCCAAATTCTGCAGCCGACCGCAGCCATGATCGTCTTTGGCGGCACAATCGGTGCGGTAATGCTTCAATTCCCGTTACCGATTCTGTTCCATGCCATCCGACGTCTCGGCTCTGTATTCGTAAATCCAAAGCACAAACAGCAGGCCACCATACGTCGCCTCGTGAAGTTCGCCCAGAAGGCCCGCCGGGAAGGGATCGTCTCACTCGACTCTGATCTGAACGAGATCGATGACCCCTTCCTGAAAAAGTCTCTGATGTTGGCTGTCGATGGCACTGAGCCCGACGAATTGCGCAAAATTATGGAACTCGAGCTCAACAACCAGGCGGAATATGAAGAACAAGTGCCTCAGGTTTTTGAAGCGGCGGGCGGCTTTGCTCCTACCATCGGCATCATCGGTGCGGTACTCGGCCTCATCCAGGTTATGCAACACCTCGACAAGATCGATGAAGTAGGCAGGGGAATTGCGGTTGCATTTGTGGCGACGATCTACGGAGTCGGGTCGGCGAACCTTCTATATCTGCCAGTGTCGGGAAAGATGAAGCTGCGCATTCGCGACGAGCAGATTGCACGCGAGATGACGCTCGAAGGAGTGGCCTCCATCCTGGAAGGAATGAACCCACACATGCTGGAAACCAAGCTGCTCAGTTTTCTCATTGATGCGGAGGAACCGCGGGACGAGAGAGAACGGGGGCCCGATTCGTAATGCGCAAGAGCCGCTCACCTCGGCATGCGAATCACGAACGCTGGCTTGTGTCCTACGCCGATTTCATCACCCTGCTGTTTGCGTTTTTCGTGGTCTTGTATGCCTCGGCGCAAGTCGATCAGAGAAAGGTCGGACGGCTCGCTGTTGCCATTCAAATTGCCTTCCAGGAACTCGGGATCTTTCCCGCGCCCACGAGCAAGATACCGTTGAACCTTCAGGAGCCGATTCCTCTCAGTGCCGTACAAGCTCTTGAAAGCGCCAAAAGAAACACGGAAACAGCGCAACTCGCAACGCACCCTCTGGACACGGCGACGGATCCGTCGCAGGAGGCCGATCTTGCTACACTCGAAACCGAACTGCGCCAAGCCTTGCGGCAGGAGATTGCGACGCACACTGTGGCCCTGCACAGGGAGTCCGAGGGCCTCGTTCTAAGTCTTCGTGAGTTCGGATTTTTCGACAGTGGATCTGCCGAACTGCGTGCCTCCGCATTGCCCGCTTTGGATCGCATTGCTTCCATTCTGGCGCTGCGCATTTGCCGTGTGCGCATTGAAGGACATACGGACAACATTCCTATTCACACCGCGCAGATGGCTTCAAATTGGGAACTCTCAACCGCGCGTGCCACGCAACTGGTTCGTCTCTTGATTGTGAGACATCGATTTCCGCCAGAGCGGCTGTCGGCCGCAGGTTATGCCCAATATCATCCGATTGCCAGCAATGACAACCCGCAAGGCCGTGCGCAGAACCGCCGTGTGGATCTCGTCATCTTGAACGAACGCATCGTTCACAGCGATCTCGCGGTTCAGCAGGTCCGATCAGAACACGGTGCGCCGTCCAACTGAAACTCTCGGCAATGCTTCCGGCCGCAGTGCATGGATCACGGTTCTAAAGGTCCGTCGCCACAACGTCGATGGGGATACAAGAGGGTTGAATCCTGCCTTTGCCACCTTTTGTACGTTGACTCTGAGGAAGAGCGCGTGACTCACGCAACTGTGCAGCCGGCCATAGCCATCGACTCACCACCCGATCCTGAACTGGTCCGCATCCGCGATCTCATTTATCAGGTCACCGGCATTTTTCACCCGGATACCAAACTGCGATTGCTGGCCGATCGTTGTATCCGGCGCATGCAGGAGATCAAGGCGGAGAGCTTCCGAGAGTACTTCGAACAACTCACGATCAAGGCGACTCGGCAAACGGAACTGGTGGCGCTCCTGAACGAAATCACGATCGGTGAAACATCTTTCTTTCGAAACCATCCGCAACTTGAGGCACTGCGGCAGATCATCATCCCGAAGATCGTCTCTGCAAAGGCACACCTTACGGTTCGGCACTTGCGAATCTGGAGCGCGGGGTGCTCCACGGGCGAGGAGCCGTACACTCTCAGCATGGTGCTGCAGGAAGAAGCGGAACTCCTGAAAGGATGGAACACTGAAATCCTTGCAACGGACCTGAATGAGCGCTCCCTGTTTCATGCGCAAAAAGGGCTCTATGGCTCATACAGCACCCGCCACGTGACTCGTCACTATCTTGACAGATATTTCTTACGGGCAGGAGGTCAGCTGCAGGTAACGCCAGCCGTGCAGAGCGCAGTCACCTTCAGCCGACTCAACCTGTGTGACGATGCGCGCATAACGTTCATGAAGGGAATGGACCTGATCTTCTGCTGTAACGTTCTGATCTACTTTGACATCGCTTCCAAGCAACGGGTGATCGAACACTTCTACAGCAATTTGCTTCCCCATGGATACCTGTTTCTCGGTCAAACTGAGTCGCTTTACGGAGTCAATGACAAGTTCCGCTTGATGCACCTCCCGGGAGCCAGAGCATACGTGAGAGGAGATGATCCGGCGGCAACAGGAGAAGGAGTATGACCACACAATCAGCAAAAGCGCTACTGCTGTCCCGGATGGAAGGGTTGCGGCAGATGCCCACGATTCCGGCGGTGTTGCAGCCTCTTCTCTCTTATCTCGAACTCCCGACAGAGCAAGTCGATGTGCACAGAGTAACCGAAATGATCGCGCAGGATAAGGCATTGGCGGCTCAATGTTTGCAGATGGCCAACAGTCCTCTCTTTGGCAGGTGGCAAAAAATAGAATCGCTTAAAAGCGCGGTCGTCGCACTCGGAGTCCAGCGCGTTAGCCACATCGCTATGTCCTGCAGTGTATTGAACCTGCTGCCGACAGAACTTGGCGGGATCAACCCCGTAGTCTTCTGGGAGCACTCGCTGGGTTGTGCGCTCGCTTGCAGGCATCTGGCGCGTCAGATCTCCGCCCCCGATCCCGGCAAGGTGTACCTGGCGGGACTTTTGCATGATATCGGCATCGTCCTCAATCTCTGGGTCTTGCCGGAGGAGTTCCAGAATGCATACGATCTGGCACGCGCCGAAGGGTTGCCGCTTCACGAGGCGGAAGATCGGGTACTCGGCTTTACACACGCCGAGAGCGGAGCATTGCTGGCAGAGCGTTGGGAACTCCCAGCCGATCTCCAGGAAACAATTCTGCTGCATCACGGCAACGGTGGTTCGGCCCAACATTCTGAGCTAATTGCGATGGTGGAGATTTGTGATTTGCTTTGCCGCATGAGTGGGTTGAACTATGGCTTTATCGAGAAACGGGAGGTCAATCTGCTGAAGCAGTCAGCCGTTGCGGTCCTCTCCAGACGATATCCAGATCTGGAGAAGCTGGATTGGGCTCGCCTCACGTTCGAACTGGAAGCTTACATGGATGAGGTTCATTCGCTGGTTCATGCCGTCTATCGCAAGGGATCGTAAAGCAGTGGAATGCCTCACGGGTGGGTGATGAATCCCTCGTAAGGGTGCATTCCGATTATTGCGGAGCCGTCAGCACCGTTTCATAAGGGTCAAGCACAATTTTGTGAGTGCCGGCCGGAGCCGACAGCCGGAAAGATGATTCTTCTCCGTCGGCGAAGACGCGCCCGAGCAACACAAGCTGTTTTCCACCGACTGCCGCATAGATGGGAACCGACGTGACAAGATCTTGCGGAGCGTCCTTCTGCAAAATCGTCCCCGTTACCAGGGAAGTTCCACCGTGGGAAGTGAACTTGACTCCCTTCAACTCAAGACGGGGTAAAGAAACTCCGTTGATCCAGCCATCAAGAAACCAGTCCAGCGACTTCTTGCCGTCGTAGCGCAGTTCTGATGGAAGCTCCTCTGCGAAGATATCCAACAGTTCTCGAGTGCTGATCACCTTTCCCTCGTACCGCTGGCGAATCCGGCGTAAGGCCCGAACAAACGGCTCATCTGCTCCAGCGGTCTGCGCATTCTTCGAATTACGCTCAGCATCCTTCAGCATGGTCCGTAGCATGTGAAACAACCACGTTCCTCGACCATAGCTGATGGCTTCGTAGCCGCGAGGGAAGCGTGACGACAACAGTCTTGTTCCGAGGGTTACCGGCCCTGCATCCATGGGTGCGATGCCGTCCGAGTTTTTCTCGGTAAGGTCGCGCCGGTATTTGTTCATCACCTGACGAAAGCCCTCAGGATTCTTTTCCTGCAACATCATCATTGCGCAATAGTTGGCGAGACCTTCCGAATACCACTGATCCCGGTAGCTGTCCCAGGGAACCAGATCTCCCCACCATTGATGAGCTGTTTCGTGTGCGGGCAGGGCCTGCATCAACAGTGCCCGGGGAAGGTCATAGTGCAGATTCTCGCGCTGCTGCTGGTCAAGAAAAGCGTACGACGATAGAAACACCAGACCCGGCCAGCCCTGGCTCTCACGGCCCGGCATCTGGGTCAGGGCCAAATGGCTGTAGGGAAATGGCCCGAAACGCTCGGCGAAATATTCAATTGCATGGGCAGCAGCTTCTCCGACCGTAGCTTCCTCCTTTGCGGGTGTCGGCCGAGACGGCAGGACAAGACGAGGGTGCAGTTGACCCGGGTTCGGACGCGCCGGCTCGATCACTTGAATTTCAGCAGCGGGAAAGTCTTTCTCGACGGTCTGCGTGGCGTACGTCTCTACTTCCACATCGCCCGCTTTTGTGATCACTTTCTTATATTTACCAAGGTTAAAACCTGCTAGCGGAATGAGTCGATCGGAGATCCACCGTGATGTTTGTTCCCCACCGCTGCTCGCGAGACTGTCCGTCGCGAATGGCGCTTGCTTGCCTGTCGCAACCAGCGTCCAGGTTTGCGGATAACTGAACTGCAGATCGAAACTGGCCATCTCCATGCCGCGGTTTGGGTACCAGGTGCCCCGGGCACCGACGTAGAGCAATCCACTGCCAGCCTCGGCGAGGACTTCCCCCGCGTAAACAAATTCCAATTCAAATTTCTGCCCTGTTCTAAGCGTGTCGGGCATCACAACAGCGACCACATCGTTGCCCTGACGTGCCAGTTGAGAACCTTCGAGAGCCGGATTGTGGATGTACTCCACCGGCTCGCCGTTGAGCTTCACCGTCTCGACCTGCAGGAACCGGGATAACTCAAACAGCAGTGTTCTTGCCCCACCCTCTCGCACTTCGCACTCCAAGCGCGCCCGCGCACGGATTTGCTTCGGTGGTAGTACTTCTGTGGTAATTGTGAAGTGCCGGAGAGCAACTTTGTCCTGGCGCACACTCTCTTTCCCGGGCGACGCCACGATTTCCCGAGTCGAGAGCGTACGCGGCATGGAGAATGACGTCCAGACGTCGTAGTAGATGTCCCCGTTCGCGCCCGCCTTCCCCTGACCTGCTTGAATTTGCTCCCCTGCGGTCGAGTCAAAAAATACGTCGAACACCCCGAGCTTGGTGCCCTGCAATCGCGCATGCAAGTAGCGGTCGGGTCCATCATCTCCGATCGCAATTCCTGAGCTGGCGATACTACCTGAAGCAGGAAGGATGCGGCTGAAGGTGAGAAGCAGACGCATAGCATCTCCGCTGGCTAGATTCCTGGCTGTCGCATTCCAGCGATCGACGAACTCCTGCTTGTTCTCAGCTTCGCGCAGATCCGGTCGCAGCTCATCCAGTACGCCGTCATTGAATCTGAAGTACGCGGTCGCGAAGCGCTCCTCGAGAATAGCCATGCCAGTGAACAGAGTCATGGATCGGCGTTCGACCTCGCTTGGAGGTGTTAGGAGGATCTCTCCTTCCCCTTCGAAGAAAGCCCCGGTGACTCGGCCCAGGACGTCCTGGGTGAAAGCGATGGTTCCATCTTCCAAGCTGATGTGAACGGAGGAGCGACTCAAGGCAGCGGACCGCACCTGATACACGCGCGAGGGGTCGAGCGGCACGTTCCCGAGTTGCAGATAAAGGTCCTCTGCGGGCTTGCCCTTCGCGGTGTCTGCCACAGCGACGGCCCTTGGCAAGCAGATTGATGCCCAGATCACAATGGTGATTAGAACTCGGATCGTGAGTAGTACCTTCGTCACGTGGGGTCCCCGTTTGTCCATTGCTAGAATGCGCCTGAATGCGGCTACGTGTCACCTTTGTCTTATTGGCGCTCCTATCAACGGATGCATGGGCAGACACCATTCATCTGAAGAACGGTCGCACGATTCTCGCCGATCGCGTGCGGGAAAATGGTAACCGCTTTGAATATGAAATAGGAGAGGACACGTACGCCATTCCGAAGTCCTCAGTAGACCATGTCGATGCTGGCGGTATGCCCGTCCACTCTGGGACTGGCACAGTAGCCGCCGAGCTTCCCAGTTTTACCCCCTCCAATAGCCTGGCCAACGAAGGTGACCTCGTAGCCAAAATCGTGAAGGAAGGCAAAGTGGATGGGGATGCACTTGCCAAACTGGAAACGAAGCAAAACCCGGAGCTCAGCGCGACTATCGACTTCATCGCCGGAAAGTTCGAATTTGACCGCGGCAATATAAGCCAGGCGCGACAATATCTTGAGAGCGCACTCCGGTTCCAACCCGAGAACTCCACGATTCTTGTTTATTACGCAGCTGTGTTGGTGCGGACGGGCAATCCAAGCCAGGCGGTTGGGTATGCGCAGCGTGCAGTGAGATCGGCGCCTGATTCCCCCGACGCGCAGACGATGTTGGGCTACGCCCAGTTCGCATCTGATCACACCAAAGAGGCAATAGGTTCCTGGAAGCGATCACTTGAACTCCGGCCTGATCCCGCTGTGGAGCGCCTGTTATCAAAAGCTCAACGCGAGCAGAACGTTGAATCCGCGTTTTCCGAGGGCGAAAGCGCTCACTTCACCTTGCATTACGAAGGCCACCAAACTTCAGACAATCTGCGTGCGCAGATTCTGCAGGCGCTCGAAGCCGATTACGACGACTTAGTTCGGGATCTGGGCAATCCACCCCGAGACAACATCCTGGTGACGCTTTACACTGAGCAGGCATTCTTCGATGTGACGCATGCGCCAAGCTGGTCGGGCGCGATGAACGACGGCAAGCTCCGCATACCCATCAGCGGCGTCAATTCACTCACGCCTGAGCTCGCGCATGTGCTCAAACACGAATTAGCTCATTCCTTCATTACCCAGCTTTCTGCTGGACGATGTCCCGCCTGGCTACACGAAGGAATCGCGCAGTTAGTGGAGCCGAAAACGTTGGGGGGCGAAGGACGTCAGCTCGCGCAGATGTTCAAACTGCAGCGCAACATTCCGCTGAATGTATTGGAGGGGAGTTTCCAGCAGTTCTCCGGCGCGCAGGCGTATGTCGCTTACGCGGAGTCTCTGGCGGCTGTTTCGTACATCAATGACTCCTACGGAATGAGCGACGTTCAGAGGATTCTGCAAAGAATCAGCCAGGGCAGTTCCACCGAGGCAGCCCTTCGTGCGACGATTCACTCTGACTATGGTCAGCTTGAATCGGAGTTGAGCCGATATCTTAGCGATAGATTCGGCGAATAACGCCGATCGCAATTATCGGATCAGGCACTCGGCTCATACCT
>Ga0335069_10004652_pt1 | contig 20259 bp, 13 predicted proteins | sample Lox_Sample_11_FD_206714 | JGI IMG/M metagenome (GOLD analysis project Ga0335069, IMG submission 206714) | Soil microbial communities from Loxahatchee National Wildlife Refuge, Florida, United States - Lox_Sample_1.1 | ecosystem: Environmental > Terrestrial > Soil > Wetlands | place: USA... | reverse complement strand
AGCCTCCGAGTCGCTGACGTGGACCGCTCCGTCGAGTTCTACACCAAGCTGCCAGGTGCCGAACTGGTCATGCACCACCCAGGCCGGTTCGCCAAGATCAAGGTCGGCAACGCTCACATCCAGGTGGTCAAGCTGCCCGCCGAGGAGAGCAGTTTCCACATCGAACTCGACACCGCGAATCAGCAGGCGCTCTACAAGGAATTACTGTCCCGTGGCATCGAACCCGATTCGCCACCCACCCTGCAACCGCATGGAAGGATCAACTTCAGCGTCCATGACCCGGACGGTTATGTGCTGGAGTTCGACACTCCCTGAAGAGGCCACCGCACTGAGCGTGTCTGCGGCGGATGAGAGCCAGCCGTTCAGGTCAGTCACAATTTCGCCGTCATCGGCGGCTGGCTCTCACCGCTGCTGCTCGGCCTTAGGCCGCTCGACCGTGCTCGACATCATTCAACGCCACAATCGCCTCAACGGCCTCATATTCAGCATCGTAGAGTTCGGGTTCATCGCCGTGCTCGTAGGCGCGTATGCCACATACTACCTCCTCCACACCCGGTTGGTTATGGCCGTCGTCGCTTGGGGCATCACACTGAACTGTGTTCCCGTGGTCGTCATAGCTTTGCGTCAGTTGGCACACGACCGAGCCAGCGGCACCAGCATGGTTTCGTTCCGGGACAAGAAGGCCCGAGAGCAGCTTCGGCGGGAGAATCCACACATGCTCCGGGACACGCTGACTTTGTGCGTGGGCACGCTGCTGCCATTCGTGAGTGTGATAGCCGTGTTGTCCGATGTCCTCAGGTCCTCCAAGTCATAAGCACGCGATCGGAGGGCGCGCAGGCTTAACGGTGACGAGGCAGTCAGGCACGCAGCGATTTACATTGACCTTGTTCCAGGCCGCTTTCCAAGCTGGCCCCAACGTCTCCGTGACCTCCCCGTGCCCACACCGTATCCTCCTCGTGACCACACCGTATATTCAAATTGAACATACGGTGTGGTCACGAGGAGGATACGGTGTGGCCACGGGGAGGTCAGGGTGCGGCATCCATGTTGTGGCGTAAGCCCGGCAGTTGTAATAGGTTGCGAGCCGGACAGGCTGGAGTGTCGCGGAGAGCGGTTCCCGGGGAAGGAGGTTCCGGCAGGTGGCCAGTGGACCGGCAGGGCTGCGATATGTGGCGGTGTCTATAGCTAACACCGCGGCACCCATTTCAATTGACGTGGCTCCGACGAAGGGATCAGCGCGGGTCAGCGCTTGACCCGTTTGCATTGTCCGCCCCGCCGGGGCAGATTGCGGCATGGGAGTTGCACGAACGCTTTGTTTCGGGGGCCTGCTGGCGGGGGCTGCGTACGGTTTCATGGTTACGTCAAGCCGACGGCGCTACTCGTTTGCGGGGCGCTGCGCGGTGATCACGGGCGGCTCGCGGGGCCTGGGGCTGGTCATGGCGCGGCAGTTGGCCCGCCAGGGAGCCCGGCTGGTGCTCATCGCCCGCAACGCGGACGACGTCGCCCGCGCCGAGCGCGAACTGCGGGGACTGGGAGCGGATGTGCTCGCGGTGCCCTGCGACGTTCGCCGGCAGGAGGAGGTCAATGCGGCAATCGAAAAGGCCGTCGCCAGGTTCGGGAACGTTGACGTGCTGATCAATAACGCCGGCATCATCCAGGTCGGGCCGCTGGAGCACATGACGGTGAAGGATTTCGAGGACGCCCTGGCCATCCACTTTTGGGGTCCGCTCTACTGCATCCTCGCGGCGCTGCCCCACATGCGGCGCGCCGGCGGAGGCCACATCGTGAATATCTCATCGGTCGGCGGCAAGATCGCCGTGCCGCATCTGCTGCCGTATTGCGCCAGCAAGTTCGCCCTGGTCGGCTTGTCCGACGGGCTGCGCGCCGAGCTGCGCCGCCACGGTATCTTCGTGACCACCGTTTGCCCCGGCCTCATGCGCACGGGCTCGCCCCGCAACGCGCTTTTCAAGGGCAAACACCGGCTCGAATACGCGTGGTTCGCGATCAGCGACTCCCTGCCCGTGCTCTCGGTGAGCGCTGCGCAGGCGGGCGAGAGAATCCTCAATGCCTGCCGGCGCGGCGCTGCGCGGCTGACCATCGGCATCCACATCAAAGGCGCGGTGCTGTTCAACGAGCTGTTCCCGGAGACGATGAGCACCCTGCTGTCGCTGGGCAATCGGCTGCTGCCCGGCCCGGCAGCGCACGCGTCCGACCGAGCCCATGCAGGCTTTGAGAGCCAATCCGCACTGGCCCCAGCCTGGCTGACCCGCCTGACGGAGGAAGCGGCGCGGCGCAATAACGAGATGCGGATTGGTCTTGAGTCTAAAGTCTAAAGTCTCAAGTCGGCCCGAGGCGTCGCGAGTGCGATGACGCGAGACTTTAGACTTCAGACTCAAAGCTGCCGAAACGACCCTACATACTCATGCGAGGGGTTCCGGGGGGATTCTAATTGATCTGGCTTCCAGCGGCGCGGATGCTCGCATGTGAAGGCCCTCGCACCTCGATTGGCCGGGGTGATCGGAATCCCTCCTCAAGGTTTCCGGTCCTCCGCCAGGAGTAGCCCCGCCGGTGCGGGTGCCGGGCAACTAGAACGCTAAATCAGACAAGACTTTCTCATGGAACCGCCACGCTTTATCCCGCATCGCCAACCGCCTCGCCTCGTTGGTAGGGACGCCTCGCCGAGGCGTCCGCGGCTGCCACAACACGGACGCCTCGGCGAGGCGTCCCTCCCCAGCAGCCTGTCGGCGGTTCAAGCGGCATATCGCGGATTCGGGCTCGCCGCCGCTTTGACCGCGCTGCTCCTGCTATCGGCGGTCGGCCCCGCCTCCGCGGTGATCCGCGACGGCGGGATAGACCCCGCCAACCTGGGCCAGGGCGGCTGGCTATACCTGCTGCACGATGCCACCAATCATCTCTCGCCCAACAACATCCCCGCCGTGACCAACGAGAACTCGCTCTTCCAGTACCTGAAAGGCCGCGGCCTGCAGTATGTGATCATGAAGGTGGGCACCAGCAACGCGCTGTATTACGACAACAACTACAGCCGCACGACTCCGATCCTCAACAGCAATACGGTTTACCTCGCCCATGCCAATGGGCTCAAGATATTCGGCTCCAACCGATCCTGGGGCAACGATCTGCCCGGCGAGACGAATATTGCCAACTACACGTTCACCAACGGTGCGGACGGCTTCATCTTCGACGCGGAGGGGGAATGGGAGACCACTAGCCAGAATACCTGGATCACGAACGGCCCGGCCCAGGCCTGGTGGCTCTGCAGCCACGTCCGCAACAGCTTTCCCACCAAGTTCATTGCCTACAACCCGTTTGACACCCTTTACCTGCATTCGACGTTCCCCTACAAGGAGTTCGGCTACTGGTGTGATGCGGTCATGCCGCAGGCCTATCACCACTCGGCCTCGCAAGGCAACGCCTTCGCCGCGATCCTGTGGACGGACGTGAACTATGGCACTTTCCAGAAGAGCCTGGCCAGCCTGCCGGTCGGGAACAGCAACGGCCTCGTGGTCTATTGGACGAACGCCATCAAGCCGCTGACCATGATGCGCGACGTGTACGGGGTTAACTACAACCCCGCCTACGCGCCCCAGGATGTCCGCAACTTCGTGGAATACCTGGCGGCTGATCCCAATTGCGTCACCGCCGGCGGCTACCAGGGGTCGGACTACTTTCGCTCGGAACTCTACGACCCCAACCAGTGGGCCAACATCAGCAACTCGACCATCGGGGTCTTCCCCGGCGTTGTGAACAATATCATCCTGGACGACACGGGCGCCAAACAGGTTGGGTCGTGGCACGTGGTAAAGACGATTGATGCCACGACCGGCAACGTGGTCAACTTCACCGGCGATTTCGGCACCGACACCAACTCCTTCGGCACCAACTACTGGAGGGCCGCCAAGGGCACGGGGGCCGGCTACATGCAGTTCACGCCGAATATCCTGACCTCCGGCGAGTACCAGTGCTACGCGTGGCACCCCACGCGCCCGGACGCCTCGGCCAGCGTGCCTCATATCATCGCCTACAACGGGGGCACCAATACGGTCCTCATCAACCAGCAGACGAACGGAGGCAACTGGACTCTGCTGGGCCAGTTCGGTTTCGCCGCCGGCACGGGGGGATACATCCGGGTGACAGACGGGATAGCCGAATCGGGCGACGTGGCGATGGTAGATGGCATCAAGTTGGTGTTCGCCAGTGCTCCGCGGCGGCCGAGCCTGCTGAGCCAACCCCAGGGCGCGACGATCTTCGCAGGCCAAACTAACACGTTCTCGGTCACTGCCGACGGCACACTGCCCCTGTCCTACCAGTGGAAGTTCAACGGCGCGGACATTTCAGGGGCCACGGCCTCCACGCTGACCGTGGGCCCGGCCGGCCCGGCGAATGCGGGGCTCTACGCAGTGCGGGTCAGCAATCCATACGGCACAACCAACAGCACGAATGCCAACCTCGTGGTCCTGCTCGCCACCGCCAACGGCGACGCCACTTACCATCAGACCACCGTGCCCGTGGCCGCCACGAACCTGGTGGCGGTCGCCGCCGGGGCCTGGCACAGCCTGGGCTTGAGCGCGGACGGGATGGTGCTGGCCTGGGGCAATAACGACTCGAATCAATGCGACGTCCCGGCCACGCTGACGAACACTCTGGCCATCGCGGCGGGCGGCTACCATAGCCTCGCCATACAGGCAAACGAGGCCGTGGCAGCCTGGGGCGCCAACGATTATGGGCAGACGACCGTGCCCGCGGGCCTGGCCGGCGTGATCGGGATTGCGGCGGGCACCTGGCACAGCGTGGCCTTGTGCGCCGATGGCACCGTCTGTGCCTGGGGAGACAACACCTTCGGCCAAACCAACGTGCCGGCGGGGCTAAGCAATGTTGTGGCCGTCGCGGCCGGCGGGAACCACTCCCTGGCCCTGAGAGCCGACGGCACCGTCGCTGGCTGGGGCCAAAACACCGACGCCAACGGTCACCAGACTGGACAAGCCACGCCGCCGGCCGGCTTGAGCAACGTCGTGGCCATCGCCGCCGGAGAATACCACAGCCTCGCCGTGAAGGCCGACGGCACGGTGGTAGCCTGGGGTGACGACTCGCAAGAGCAATGCGATGTGCCACCCGGCCTGACGAACGTCCTGGCCGTAGCGGGCGGCAGCGCGCACAGCCTGGCCCTGGTCCAGGATGGAACCGTCGCCGCCTGGGGCGCCGATTTTAATGGGCAATGCGACATGCCCCAGGGATGGCCATCGGCGGAGGGTGTCGCCGCGGGGGCCTATCATACCCTTTTGCTGTTGGACGGCGTCCGCCCCGTCGCGCGCCTGCTCGATCCCAGGCAGCAAGGCCAGCGTTTCAGCGCCCTGGCACAGACGCTGAACCGCAAGACTTACGTGCTGGAAAGCCGAGCCTCGCTCGCCGCGGCGATTTGGACAGGCGTCTCCACCAACCGGGGCAATGGCGCCCTCGAAGAACTGACTGACCCTGCGGCCTCGGCCCCGCAGATCTTCTACCACATGCGGCAGTACTGAGGTCCCGGCACCGCCCACTTGATCGGCCTTAAGGAAAGTCAGGGCTGAACAAGTAGATCAGCCCTGCACTGTCTCATTTCTAGACAGTCCCCCGGGGCTCCCATCCGACCGGCGCCCTGATTTCACGGTAGCCCCGCTATACCCTCTCCAGTACCTCGCCGTAGTACCTCTGATAGGCTATCAGAGGTACTACGGCGAGGTACTGGAGAGGGTATAGCGGGGCTCGCCCGGGAGGCCGGGGGAGCCGCCGGCCGCATATCCTGGTTGGCTTAGCCGTATCCATGCAGTTGGTTTCGGGGAGCACACGCGCCCTCGCGTGTCCCGGCCGGCGCCCTCGCCGGCCGGAGCCGGGCTGGCATCGGTCACTAAACAGTTAGCCGCGCAAGCCCTGCCTGTTTTCCGCGGGGGCGCGGAAAACCGCACGCGGGGGCGCGTGCGCTCCCCTTCACCAACTGCATCGTTACGGCTTAGGGGGGTGGAGGGATGGTAAATCGGCGCTTTTTGGGGGTAGCCGGCGGATGGGGGATACCGCTGCTGGAGAATTCTGAAAAAAAGTGTGCAAACCCGTTGACAGGGGTGCAGGGGTTTCCTATTTTTGATCGGTCATTGGGCCGTAGAAAGTCGAAAACCAGCAACTCCTGGGGCTTTTTCGAGTGAAAGAGCGGGGGTGGCGGGGTTTTGTCGCTTTAAGGTATCAGGATTACGATACAGCTTGGCCAGCGCCGAAGTGTTTCGGAGCCGACGCCCATGTAGCTCAGTTGGTAGAGCGCGTCCTTGGTAAGGACGAGGTCATCAGTTCAATCCTGATCATGGGCTCCATTAATGCAGTACGAAAACGATTGATTAGAACGCAAGCAGAGCAAGGCGCAGCGATGCGCCGCAGAATACAGAAACAGACACACTAATATCCGGAGATCAAGCAATGGCTAAAGAGCAATTTCAACGAAACAAGCCTCACGTAAACGTCGGCACGATCGGACATATTGATCATGGCAAGTCCACGTTAACGGCTGCCATCGTGCAAACTCAGGCCAAGAAGGGTTTGGCGACGCCGATCTCCTACGCCCAGATCACCAAGGGCGGCACCGTGCGCGACGAGACCAAGACGGTGACCATCGCCGTGTCGCACGTCGAGTATCAAAGCGACAAGCGGCACTACGCGCACATTGATTGCCCGGGCCACGCCGACTTCATCAAGAACATGATCACGGGCGCGGCCCAAATGGACGGCGCGATCCTGGTCGTGGACGCTTCGGAAGGCCCGATGCCGCAGACCAAAGAGCACGTGCTGCTCGCGCGCCAGGTCGGCGTGCCGGCCATCGTGGTTTACCTGAACAAGGTGGACCTAGTGGACGATCCGGAGCTGCTGGAGTTGGTCGAGATGGAAGTTCGCGACCTGCTGAGCAAGTATGAATTTCCGGGAGACAAGACGCCCGTGGTGCGCGGCAGCTCGAAGAAGGCGCTGGCCGGCGACCCCGAGGGCGAGAAGTCCATTCAGGCGCTGATGGAGGCGATTGATGCCTTCATCCCGCTGCCGACGCGCGAGGTGGACAAGCCGTTCCTGATGTGCATCGAGGACGTGTTCAACATTGAAGGTCGCGGGACGGTGGTGACGGGGCGTGTCGAGCGCGGCCTGCTCAAGCGCATGGACCCGGTGGAGATCGTCGGGCTGAAGGAAACCCGGCAGACGGTGGCGACGGACATTGAGATGTTCCGCAAGCTGCTGGATTCGGCCAACGCGGGTGACAACGTCGGCGTCCTGCTGCGCGGCACCAAGAAAGAGGAAGTCGAGCGCGGGATGGTGCTGGCCAAGCCCGGCAGCATTACGCCGCACACGCACTTCAAGGCGCAGGTTTACGTTCTGTCGAAGGAAGAAGGCGGCCGTCACACGCCGTTCTTCACGAATTATCGTCCGCAGTTCTATTTCCGGACGACGGACGTTACGGGCACCGTTACGCTGGCCCAGGGGGTCGAAATGGTGATGCCCGGTGACAACGTGGCGGTCGAGGTGAAGGTTATTGCGCCGGTGGCGATGGAAACCGGGCAGCGCTTCGCCATCCGCGAAGGCGGCCGCACGATCGGCGCCGGGCGGGTGACGGAGGTCATTGCTTAGGCATTACGGCGGTAGCTCAATTGGTAGAGTAGCGGTCTCCAAAACCGTCGGTTGGGGGTTCGAGTCCCTCCCGCCGTGCCAAGTCCCGAGCGGCGGGACTGGAGAGGTGGCAGAGTGGTCTATCGCGGCGGTCTTGAAAACCGCTTCGGCCTAAAAGCCGACGGGGGTTCGAATCCCTCCCTCTCCGCCAGATTGAAGACGATATTGTGAATGATCTGATTAAAATAGGCATTTGGGGCGCGATCATCGGGGCCCTCTTTGTGTTCCTCTGGCGCAAAGGGTATCTGGCCCAGTTGACCACTTACGTACAGCAAACGCGAGAGGAGCTGCGCAAGTGCACCTGGCCCACCTGGGACGAGTTGAAGGGCTCGACTGTGGTGGTGACCATCTCAATTGTGCTGCTGGGCGGCTACATCGTGCTCGTGGACCAGGCGTTTTTCCGTCTGTTCATGTTCTTCAGGCTATAGACGCATGCAAAGCCAGTGGTTCGTCATCCATACCCTGTCCGGCCAGGAGCAGAAGGTCAAAGAAAGCATTGAGAAACGTCTCAAGGCCGAGGAAATGACCGACTACGTCAAGGAAGTCCTGGTGCCGATGGAGAAGGTGGTGGAAGTGCGGAACCAGAAGAAGACGGTTTCGACCCGCAAGCTGTGGCCTGGCTACGTGTTCGTGGACATGGTGCTGCTGGACGAGAACAAGCGGATCATCGAGAAGCCCTGGTATTTCATCAAGGAAACCCAGGGGGTGATCGGGTTTGTCGGCGGGGAGCCGCCCACGCCCACGCCGGCCGAAGACGTCGAGGCGATCAAGAACCAGATCTCCGCGTCCGAGGAGCATGAGAAGCCCAAGGTAAGCTTTGACGTGGGGGAGACGGTGAAGATCAACAACGGGCCGTTCCTGAATTTCAGCGGGGTGATCGAAGAAGTGGAGCCGGAGCGCGGGAAGCTGAAGGTCACGGTCAACATTTTCGGGCGGAACACGCCGGTCGAATTGGAATACTGGCAGGTGGAGAAGGGGTGAGGGCGTTCCAGCCTCGCGCCGTTGAAGCAGTAAGGCGGTTCAGCGCGGCAAGCTCGATTTAACGATTTAACGATTTAACGCTTTAGCGATTTTAACGAAAGACTAGACATGGCGAAGAAGATTACAGGTTTGATTAAGTTGCAGATTCCTGCAGGGCAGGCCAATCCGGCGCCGCCGGTCGGCCCCGCCCTCGGCCAGCATGGCGTCAACATCATGGCCTTCTGCAAAGATTTTAACGCCAAGACCAAGGACCAGCCCGGCATGGTCATCCCGGTGGTCATCACGGTCTATCAGGACAAGTCCTTTAGCTTCATTACCAAGTCGCCGCCGGCTTCGGTGCTCTTGAAGAAAGCGGCGGGGATTACCGCCGGCTCCAAGGAGCCCAACAAAGAAAAGGTGGGCAAAGTGACCCGCAAGCAGGTCATGGAGATCGTGAAGCTCAAGGCGAAGGATTTGAACTCGACCTCCGACGAGGCCGGGTTCCGCGTCGTTGCGGGAACGGCCCGCAGCATGGGGATCGAAGTAACCGACTGAGACGCAGCCGCAAGACAATGAACCGCGGGAGAGCACCGGAAGTTCGGGGCTCGCTTGGACCGCAAAACTGAGAATGCCTAGTAAAAGATACAAGAAAGCGCTGGAAATGGTGGATGGCAAGAAGGCCTATCCGCTGAAAAACGCCGTGGAGGTGCTCGCGAAGTTCCCCAAGGCCAAATTCAACGAGACGGTGGACCTTGCGTTCCGGCTCGGGGTTGACCCGAAGCAATCGGATCAGATGGTTCGTGGCACGGTCCCGCTGCCGCACGGCAGCGGCAAGACGGTGCGCGTTCTGGTTTTTGCCAAGAGCGGCCCCGCCGCGGAGGCCGCCAAAACCGCCGGAGCGGAATACGTCGGCTTCGATGACATGATCAAAAAGTGCCAGGAAGGCTGGGCGGATTTCGACGTCGCGATTGCCACGCCGGAGGCCATGAGCGAAGTGCGCAAGCTGGGCAAAGTGCTTGGCCCGCGCGGCTTGATGCCCAACCCGAAGACCGGCACTGTCACCGAGGACACCGCGCGCGCGGTTAAGGAAGTGAAGGCCGGCCGCGTGGAGTTCAAGATTGATAAGGCCGGCAACGTGCACGTGCCGGTGGGCAAGTCCAGCTTCACCGCAACGCAGATCGAGGAGAACGCGCGATCGGTCATTGACGCGGTGGCCAAGGCCCGGCCCCACAGCGTGAAGGGGATTTACATTCAGAGCTGCACGCTCTCGGCAACGATGAGCCCGCCGGTGCGTGTGGACACCAAGGAATTTGCCGTCTAGCGGGCCGTGAACCTGTTAAAGCTTTAAGGATCTAAAGACAATGCGCCCGGAGAAGCAGAATTTAACGAAAGAGTACTTGGCGCGGCTCAATGCCGCCCCTTTCTTCATCGTGGTCAATTACAAGGGCCTGAAAGTGGCCCACTTGACGGAGCTGCGCAAGCGCCTGACCAAGGCTGGAGCGGAGATTCATATTGTGAAGAACTCCGTGTTCCGGATCGCGGCCAAGGAAGCCGGCGTCGGCGACCTCAATGGCGCGCTGACCGGCCAGTTGGCAGTGGTCACTGGCCAGCGCGACATCTCGACGGCCGCCAAGGTCGTCAAGAAGTTCGGTGCCGAGTTCGACCGGCTCAAGGTCCATTTTGGCTACCTGAACAACGAGCGTTTGGAGCAACCGCAGATCATGACGCTGGCGGACCTGCCGGCGCCGGAGGTCTTGCGCGCGACCTTTTTGGGGCTACTGAACGCTCCGGCCAGCCGGTTGGTGCGGCTGCTGAATACGCCCGCGGCGCAAATGGCGCGTGTCCTGAAGGCGCGGGCCGACAAGCTCGGGGAAGCCGCCCCCGCGCCCACGGCGGCCTGATTTGAACCCGCGGTCGAACGTTTGAGTGCCGGAATGATCTAACAATTTCAACTCCGCACCTAGCCGGCGGGATTGGAAGCAAACAACAACGTAAATCGTCGGTTCGCAGGCAGTGAACTTAATTCGGCCCTGGTCCAGGGTCGGCGACGAGACGAATAGAAAGGTAAGACAATGGCTCTAGACAAAGCAAAACTTGTAGAAGAACTTAGTAACGCGACTGTGATCGAGATCGCAGACCTGGTGAAGGACCTGGAATCCAAGTGGGGCGTTTCCGCCGCGGCGCCGGTCGCCGTGGCCGCCGCCGGTCCTGCCGGGGGTGCCGCGGCCCCGGCCGCGGAAGCCAAGACGTCCTTCGACGTTATTCTCGCCTCGGTGCCCGCGGACAAGAAGATCGCCGTAATCAAGGCGGTCCGCGAGGTGAAGGCCGGCCTGGGGTTGGCGGAAGCCAAGGCCCTGGTCGAGGGTGCTCCCAAGCCGGTGCTCGAGGGCGCCAACAAGGCCGACTCCGACGCCGCCAAGAAGAAGCTGGAAGATGCCGGCGCGAAAGTCGAAGTGAAGTAGGTCTTTTAGGCCCGGGGGGCGGCGGATGGTCGCCGCCCCCCGCGCGCTTTTGACAGAACAACAAAGAGTTTAGATTAGAAAAGACAAAGTTAACGGAACCACCTCGAGTGGTTTAAGTTTCGGCAAGTTTGCTCTTGAACCGAGGGCTCTTGCCTTACGTCGTTTATAAGAAACCATCGGCACGGCGTCGTCGTCGGCCAAGCACTGAAGGCCCAAAATGTCATCGCGAGTGAGTGAGCGCATCAAGTTCGGCAAGATCAAAGAGATCACCGAGCCCCCCAATCTTATCGAACTGCAAACCGACTCTTACAAGGAGTTTCTCCAGAAGGATATCCCCGCCTCGAAGCGGCGGAACCTCGGCCTCCAGGCGGTCTTCACGGAGGTTTTCCCGATCGAGAGCTACGATGGGAAATGCATCCTTGACTTCCACTCGTATGAGATTGGGGACCCGAAGGTGGATTGGCTGGAGTGCCTGCGCGAGGGCCTGACCTACGGCGCCCCGCTCTACGTGACTTTCCTCCTCAAGGAGGAGAAGTCGGCGAAGGAGGAGAAAGTGTTTATGGGCGAGTTGCCGCTCATGACGCCGCAGGGAACGTTTGTTATCAACGGCGCCGAACGCGTCATCGTGAGCCAATTGCACCGCTCGCCCGGACTGGCCTTCGAAGCGACGCAGCACCCGAACGGCAAGATACTTCATTCCTTCCGGATCATCCCGGACCGCGGGTCGTGGTACGAGGCGCAATTTGACACCAGCGACCTGCTGTACGTGTACCTCGACCGCAAGAAGCGGCGGCGGAAGTTTCTGACGACGACGCTCTTCCGGGCGCTGGCCTTTTTGGACTCCGACAGCCGGAGCAAGGAAAGCCAGGATAAGAACCGCGGCACCGATGAGGAAATCCTGAAGCTCTTCTACGATATCGAGGAGTTCAGTGTGAAGGAGGCCGAGAAGCGTGAAGACCTCGCCAACAAGGTGCTGATCGAGGACGCCACCGACCAGGAGAAGGGGCTGGTGGTCGCTCGCGCGTTCGAGCCGCTGTCCAAGGCGGTGGTGAAGCAGATTTCGGAACTCGGCGTCACGAAGATCAGGGTCGTGGACACGACGCTCGATGAGGGGATCGTCATCAAGTGCATGAAGAAGGATCCCGCCAAGAACGAGGAGGAGGCGCTGAAGGACATTTACCGGCGGCTGCGCCCGGGCGATCCGCCGACGGCCGCCAACGCGCGCGCGCTGATCAAGAGGCTCTTTTTCGACCCGAAACGCTATGACCTGGGGCGCGTGGGCCGTTACAAGATCAACCAGAAGCTGGGCCTCAAGGGCGGTGACTCGCGCATTCTTACCAAGGCCGACCTGGTGGCCGCCACCAAGTACCTGCTGCGCCTCAAGAAGGGCGAGGGCACCCTGGACGATATTGACCACCTGGGGAGCCGGCGTGTCCGCACGGTCGGCGAGCTGCTCGCCAATCAATGCCGGGTCGGTTTGGCCCGCACTGAGCGGCTGGTGAAGGAGCGCATGACGCTGTTCGACCAGGGGGTCGAATCCATGTCCCCACAGAAACTGATCAATCCGAAGGCCCTGTCGGCGGTCATCCGCGACTTTTTCGGGCGCAGCCAGCTTTCGCAGTTCATGGACCAGATCAACCCATTGGCGGAACTGACTCACAAGCGCCGCCTGTCGGCCCTGGGGCCGGGCGGTCTCTCGCGGGACCGTGCCGGATTCGAGGTGCGCGACGTGCATCCCTCGCACTATGGCCGTATCTGCCCGGTCGAAACGCCGGAAGGCCCCAACATCGGGCTGATTGCCTCGCTGGCCACCTTCGCCCGGATTAACGACTTCGGGTTTCTCGAAACGCCCTACCGCAAGGCTGAGCACGGCAAGGTGACCAATCACATTGATTTCCTCACGGCCGATCGTGAGGAATCCTTCGTCATCGCGCAGGCTAACTCGCCCATAAGCGACAAAGGCCAGTTCAACACGGACCGCGTCGTGTGCCGGGGCAAGGGTGACTTTATTGATGTGGAGCCTGCCCGGGTGGACTACATGGACGTTTCGCCCAAACAGCTCGTCTCCGTGGCCGCCAGCCTGATTCCGTTCCTTGAGCACGATGACGCCAACCGCGCGCTAATGGGCTCGAACATGCAACGCCAGGCTGTCCCGCTGCTGGTCACCGAGGCCCCGCTGGTCGCGACCGGCCTCGAGGAGCGCGTCGCCCGCGACTCCCGGGCGGTCATTGTTGCTGACGAGGGCGGCAAGGTGGCCTCGCTCAACGGCAGCCAGATCATTATCACGCCGGACGGCAAGCTGCCCGAGGGCAAGAAGAAGCTGAAGCATGATCCGGACAAGGGCCTTTATGTTTACCCGGTCCGCAAGTTCATGCGCTCCAACGCCGCGACCTGCATCAACCAGAAGATAGTGGTCAAGAAGGGCGAGGCGGTGAAGAAGGGGCAGGTCATCGCCGACGGGCCCTGCACCCAGGGCGGAGAGCTGGCCCTGGGCCGCAACGTGCTCGTCGCGTTCATGCCCTGGAACGGCTACAACTTCGAGGATGCGATCCTCGTCAGCGAGCGCATCGTGAAGGAGGACGTGTTTACCTCAATTCACATTGACGAGTTCGAGGTCGGCGCCCGCGACACGAAGCTGGGGCCGGAAGAGATCACGCGGGACATTCCCAACCTTGGCGACGAGGCGCTCAAGAACCTTGGGCCGGACGGCGTGATTCGCGTCGGCGCGGAGGTCAAGCCGGGCGACATCCTGGTGGGCAAGATCACTCCCAAGAGCGAGACGGAGCTGGCGCCCGAGGAGCGCTTGCTGCGCGCGATCTTCGGCGAGAAGGCCGCCGACGTGAAAGACACCTCCCTTAAGGTCCCCTCCGGCACCTACGGCATCGTGATGGACGTGAAGGTTTCCGCCAAGAAAGAGAGCGACCAGGAGATCAAGGACTCGGGGAGCGAAGACAAGCGTCATGCCAAAGAGGTTGAAGAGGAGTACAAGAAGAAGATCGAGGAGCTGCGCGAGCAACTGACGGAAGCCCTGAGCAACATCCTGCTGGGGGAGAAGATTCCGCTAGACGTGGTGAACAGCGAGACCGGGGAGATCATCATCCCCGCAAACCGCAAGATCACCAAGACGCTGCTGCGCAAGCTGGCGCAGGTCTATGACCGTATTGAAATTGATCCCTCGCCTATCCGGAACAAGATCAACGAGATCATCGGCAGCTTTAAGAAGAAGTTCGACGATCTGCAGATGCAGTACGACGAGGAGCTCGAACGCGCTGAGTCGGGTGAAGGCGTCGAGAGCGGCGTCATCAAATCGGTGAAGGTTTACATCGCCTCAAAGCGCAAGCTGTCGGTGGGCGATAAGATGGCCGGGCGCCACGGGAACAAAGGCGTGGTGGCGAAGATCGTCGCGGAGGAAGACATGCCTTTCCTGGCGGACGGAACGCCGGTGGACATTGTGCTGAACCCGCTGGGGGTGCCTTCGCGCATGAACGTCGGGCAGGTCCTGGAGACGCATCTGGGGTGGGCGGCCAGGCTGCTCGGCCTCAGGTTCGCCACGCCGGTCTTCGACGGCATTAAGGAAAAGGAGATCCGGGGCTACCTGAAAGAGGCGAAGCTGCCGGAGCATGGCAAGACGAAGCTGATTGATGGCCGCACCGGCGAGCCGTTCGATCAGGAAATCGTCGTCGGCTACATCTATATGATGAAGCTCGGCCACCTGGTGGCCGACAAGATTCATGCTCGCGCTGTGGGTCCGTATTCGCTGGTGACTCAGCAGCCGCTGGGTGGCAAGGCGCAGTATGGCGGGCAGCGTTTCGGGGAAATGGAGGTCTGGGCCATGGAAGCCTACGGCGCGGCCTACACGCTCCAGGAGTTGCTCACGGTCAAGTCCGACGATGTCCAGGGCCGGACGCGCATCTACGAGAGCATCGTCAAAGGCGACAACAGCCTGGAGGCCGGCATTCCGGAATCCTTCAACGTCCTGGTGAAGGAAATGCAATCGCTGGGGCTCGACGTCAAGGTCGGCTACTCAAATCCGGTGGACCAGCCGCAGGAACCCATCCAGTCCCTGGTTGCGGTTTGATGCCTAACCCAACGACTTCAACATTTACAAAGTATGATTAGCAGCAAAGAAAGCGCCCGTGAATTGCTCGGGCTGGAGAAGGTGAACCAGGTGGAGTATGTGGCGATCTCCGTTGCTTCACCCGACGCCGTCCGCTCGTGGTCCAAGGGCGAAGTAAAGAACCCGGAGACCATCAATTACCGCACGTTCAAGCCCGAAAAAGGCGGGTTGTTCTGTGAGCGTATCTTCGGGCCGGTTAAGGATTGGGAGTGCTCCTGCGGCAAGTACAAGCGCATTAAGCACCGGGGTGTGGTTTGCGATCGCTGCGGCGTAGAGGTCACGCTCGCCCGCGTGCGGCGGGAACGAATGGGCCATATCGAACTGGCCGTCCCGGTGTGCCACATCTGGTTTTTCAAGTGCATGCCCTCGCGCATCGGCCTGGTTCTCGACGTGACTGCCCGCAATCTGGAGCGCGTCATCTACTACGAGGACTACATGGTGATTGATCCCGGCTCGACGCCGCTCAAGGCGAACCAGCTTTTGAGCGAGCACGAATACCGGGAAGCCCGGGAGACCTATGGCCCCGAGGCCTTTGTGGCCAAGATGGGCGCCGAGGCGGTGCGCGACGCCCTGAGCCAGGTTGACCTCGGCAAGCAGATCACGCTGCTGCAGCAGGCAATGACGGAAACCAAGAGCAAGCAGATTCGTAAGAAGATCGCCAAGCGAATCAAGCTGCTGCAGGGCTTGCAGTCCTCGAAGAGCCGCCCGGAATGGATGATCCTTACCGTCCTGCCGGTGATCCCGCCGGACCTGCGGCCGCTCGTGCCATTGGAAGGCGGACGCTTCGCCACGTCCGATCTCAACGACCTGTACCGCCGGGTCATCAACCGGAACAACCGGCTGAAGAACCTGCTCCAGCTCAAGACGCCCGAGGTCATCATCCGCAACGAAAAGCGGATGCTGCAGGAAGCGGTGGACGCCCTGTTCGACAACGGTCGTCATGGTCGCGCGGTCACCGGTGCCGGCAATCGCGCGCTGAAATCGCTTAGCGACATGCTCAAGGGCAAGAGCGGGCGTTTCCGCCAGAATCTGCTCGGCAAACGGGTGGACTACTCGGGCCGCTCGGTCATCGTCATCGGCCCGGAGCTCAAGCTTCACCAGTGTGGGCTGCCCAAGAAGATGGCGCTCGTTTTGTTCGAGCCGTTCATCATCCGCCGCTTGAAGGAGTTGGGCCATGTCCACACCGTCCGCTCGGCCAAAAAGCTGATCGAGCGGCAGACCACCGAGGTTTGGGACATCCTGGAAGAGGTCACGCGCGGTCATCCCGTGCTGCTGAACCGCGCTCCCACGCTGCACCGTCTTTCGGTGCAGGCGTTTGAGCCGCAACTGATCGAAGGCGAGGCCATCCGCATTCACCCGCTGGTCTGCACCGCCTACAACGCCGACTTCGACGGTGACCAAATGGCCGTCCACGTGCCGTTGTCCGTCGAAGCCCAAATGGAAGCCCGCCTGTTGATGATGGCGCCGAACAACATCTTCAGCCCTTCCAGCGGCCGGCCTATTATCACGCCGACGCAGGACATTACGCTGGGCTGTTTCTATCTGACCGCGGAGCCGCGAACGCCTGCGCCTGCCAACGAGAACCAGTTGAAGCTGTTCGGTTCGAAGACGGAGGCTATTTTCGCCTATTCCGATGGCGCGGTGTCCACGCACGAGCGGATCCGGCTCGCCAACCCCGACCTGGGCAAAGAAACAGCGTTCGGCGACGCCAACAAGAAGGTCATTGTGACCACGGTCGGCCGGGTGCTCTTTAGCGAGATCTGGCCTGAAGAAATGGGTTTTCCGAACAAGGCGGTCAAGAAGACCGAGCTCGGAGATTTGATCTGGCGCTGCTACAAAATTTGCGGTCACGCGAAGACCGTCATCATGCTGGACAAGCTCAAGGAACTCGGTTTCCGCGAGGCCACTCGGGCCGGCGTCTCCATCGGCATTGACGACATGATCATTCCGAAGGAGAAGGAGCAGGAGATCAAGGACGCCCAGAAGAAGATCAGCGAAGTGGAGAAGCAGTACCGCAAAGGCGTCATCACGCCGGGCGAACGCTACAACAAGGTCATTGACATCTGGACGCACTGCACCGACCAGATCGCCAACGTCATGCTCAAGACGCTGGACCAGAACCAGGGCAAGCGGGAGTATAACCCTGTTTCCCTGATGGTTGACTCCGGCGCGCGCGGCAACCGCCAGCAGGTGCGGCAGCTCGCGGGTGTGCGCGGGCTTATGGCCAAGCCTTCCGGCGACATTATCGAGAAGCCGATTCTGTCCAACTTCCGCGAGGGCCTGACCGTCCTCGAGTACTTCATCTCCACTCACGGCGCCCGAAAGGGTCTGGCCGATACCGCTCTCAAGACGGCTGACTCGGGTTACATGACCCGGAAGCTGGTGGACGTCGCGCAGGACGTCATCATTCGCGAGGACGACTGCGGCACGACGAATGGCATCTGGGTCCAAGCCATCTACGAGGGCGAGGATGAGGTCGTGAAGCTGGGCGAACGGCTCGTTGGCCGCTTCTCTTGCGACGACATAGCCAACCCGCAAAAGCCAAAAGAGCTGCTCGTCAAAGCCAACGAGGAAATTGACGAGGCGAAGGCGCGGCTCATTGACACGTCGGGCGTGGAGCGAGTCAAGATTCGCTCCGTGCTCACGTGCGAGAGCAAGCACGGCGTTTGCATCTGCTGCTATGGTCGAAACCTGGCCACGGGGGCGAAGGTCAAGCTGGGCGAGGCGGTAGGCATCATCGCCGCTCAATCCATCGGCGAGCCGGGCACGCAGCTCACGATGCGCACGTTCCACATCGGCGGGACGGCTTCGCAGGTATTCAAGCAGCCTCAAATCAAAGCCAAATTCGACGGCACCATGCGGTACAACGACCTGCGCCTGGTTACCCTCGAGGACGGCAACAACATTGTGCTGAACAAGAACGGGACGGTCTCCATCCTGGCCGATGATGGCCGCGAACTGGAGCAACACAACGTAGTGATTGGGGCGGTGATCTCAGTCGCTGACGGTGGGAAGATCAAGAAGGGCGAGACGTTCGTGCAGTGGGATCCCTACAACGTGCCGATTCTCTCCGAGAAAGCCGGCAAGGTGAGATTCGGGGATATCATTGAGGGTGTCACGATGAAGCAGGAGACGGACGAAACCACGGGCCAGGAGGCCATGGTCGTCATCGAGCACAAGGAAGACCTTCACCCGCAGATTGTCATCCTGGACGAGCACAACGAGCCGGCGGCCAATTACCCCATTCCCTCCGGCGCGCACATTGTCGTTGCCGAGGGTGATAAAATTGTCGCCGGCACCTTGATGGCCAAGACGCCGCGCAAGACCTCCAAGACCAAGGACATCACGGGCGGCCTGCCGCGGGTCGCCGAGCTCTTCGAGGCCCGCCGGCCCAAGGACGCCGCCGAGATCTCGAAAATTGACGGCATCGTGGACTTCGGGGCGAGCGTCCGAGGCAAACGGTGCATCCTCATTAAGGACCAGCAGACCGGTGTCGAGGAAGAGCATCTCATTCCGATCGGCAAGCACGTCATTGTCTTCAAAGGGGATTATGTCAAGAAGGGCCAGCAACTGACTGAGGGCCCGATTGATCCGCACGAGATTCTGGATATTTGCGGCCCTCAAGAACTGCAGGAACACCTCGTCAACGAAGTCCAGGAGGTCTATCGGCTGCAGGGCGTTACTATCAACGACAAGCATGTGGAGATCATCGTTCGTCAGATGTTGCGCAAGGTGCGCATCACCGAGCCGGGCGACACGAACTTCCTCTGGGGCGAGCAGGTTGATAAGCTCGAGTTTGAGGAAGAGAACGAGCGCGTGGACAAGAAAGGCGGCAAGCCCGCCGAGGCTCAGCCTGTTCTGCTTGGAATTACGAAGGCGTCCCTCGAGACCGAGAGCTTCCTGAGCGCCGCTTCATTCCAGGACACGACTCGTGTCCTGACGGAGGCGGCCACGCGCGCCCGCGTTGATTATCTCCATGGTTTCAAGGAGAATGTCATCATGGGCCACATCATCCCGGCTGGCACGGGCTTCGATCAGCACCGCAAGGCTCGCCTGAAGCCGTTGGTTGAAGTCGAGGAGGAACCCGAACGGGCGGATGAAGCCCTCGGCCTCACCGCCGCGGAGAATCCGCTCCTCGCCTGAGGCAAGCTCAGCCGTCTGGCCTTCGCCTGCCCCTTGACCGGGGGCAGGCGGGCAACGTAGCTTTTGCCACTATGCCGACGTACGAATATGTCTGCGAGAAGTGCGGGCACCAGTTCGACAAGTTTCAGCCCATCTCGGCGAAGCCGCTGACGATCTGCCCGGCAGACCAGTGCGCCCAGAAACCCTGGGCCCGGGGCCGGGTGAAACGCGCCATCAGCGGGGGCGCCGGCTTGATCTTCAAGGGCAGCGGCTTTTACATCACCGATTACCGCAGCGAGAAGTACAAGGAGGCCGCCAAGAAGGAGTCCGGTTTGGCCACTCCGTCGAGTTCGGCCGCAAAAGCCTCCAAGCCTGCCGAGACCAAGCCGACTGCGAAGGGTGCCGGGGCCGACTCGGCGCCGACGTCCAAAAGCTAGTGGCTCAGCACCTGCCAACCCGTCTTGGGCACTGCTGGTTGGTCGTACGCGGCGGGAGGGGGCGGGCGCGGGGTTTGGCAAGCCTGTTGGGGGTAGTAATCATGCTCTCGGCCTCGCCGCCTGCGCGTGGCCTGCCCGCATCGGCGCAACCATTGCTAAGCACCTCCGGGCAGTTTGTCATCCGTTCCTCCGGTGGTGGAGTCCCGCGTGAAGGCGCCTCCGATCCGGCGCCGGACCCCAATCACTTGCGGCTGGAGCCTGCATTCGTGGCAGTGTCGTGCGAGCGGATCCGGCAGAGCCTGTTGCACGATCTCAGCGCCACGGATCCCTGGCAGGGGCGAATCTACGTAGAGCTGTATGGGGGCCGCAGTAAGGCCCAGGCCATTACGGTTACCTCCGAGCGATTCCGGAACGGCTGGCAGTACCAGGTGCAAGTGCCGACCATCGTCGAGCGTGAGCTCTTTATCCGCGC
>Ga0335069_10004651_pt1 | contig 20260 bp, 17 predicted proteins | sample Lox_Sample_11_FD_206714 | JGI IMG/M metagenome (GOLD analysis project Ga0335069, IMG submission 206714) | Soil microbial communities from Loxahatchee National Wildlife Refuge, Florida, United States - Lox_Sample_1.1 | ecosystem: Environmental > Terrestrial > Soil > Wetlands | place: USA... | reverse complement strand
CACCGCCGGTGCCGAGCGGCGTCGGCTCGACCGAGTAGCGCAGCCCGACCCGCCCGTGACGCGAGCCGAGCGCCGCCCGCACCTGGCCCGCGAGGTGCCCCGTGCAGAGCACCGCGACCTCCACGCCCGCGGCGTCGAGCCGGTCCAGCACCCACGCCAGGAACGGCCGCCCTCCGACCGGCGCCACGACCTTCTGCCGGTCGGGCAACACGGTCTGGAGCCGCGTGCCCTGGCCGCCCGCCAGCACGACCGCGGCACAGTCCGCGAAGGCGCGCGCCATCAGACGTTCGCGTACGTCGAGCGCGGCAGCATGCGGTAGCCGCGCAGCAGCTCGCGGATGCCGTCGTCGAGCGAGCGGCGGGCCTCGAAGCCGGCCTCCCGCAGCCGCTGGTTGGAGACGACGTAGTTGCGCTTGTCGGGGTCGCTGCCGACCTCGTCGAACACCACGCAGAAGCGCGGCACGTGCTCCTTGATCCGGAGCGCCAGCTCCGCCTTCGAGAGGTTCGCCGCGTCGAGCCCGACGTTGAACGGCCGGCCCGTCATCCGGTCGGCGTTGGCGATCACGTGCAGGAAGCAGTCGGCGACGTCGCGGATGTGGACGTAGTTGCGCTTGAAGTCCTTCTCGAAGATCACGAGGTAGCCGTCGGTGGCGGCGGCGTGGACGAAGTGGTTGACGAGCAGGTCGAGGCGCAGCCGCGGCGACGTGCCGAACACGGTCGCGAGCCTGAGCGTGACCACGTTCGGACGCTCGAGGAGCAGACGCTCGGCCTCGACCTTCGTGCGGCCGTAGAGCGAGACCGGCTCGAGCGGCGTCTCCTCGGTGCAGAACGTCTCACCGGTCTGCGTGCCGTAGCCGCTGTTCGTGGTCGGGAAGATCACGAGCTGGCGCGCGCTGCGGAGGCGGTCGATCAACCGCACCGCCTCGACGTTCACGCTGCGGGCGAGCCACGGGTCGCCGTCGCACGCGGGCGCGCCGACGACGGCGGCGAGCGGGATCAGCACGTCGGCGTCGGGGACGAGACGCGCCATCAGCGACTCACAGCGGGCGTCGCCGCGGACGAACTCGAAGCGCGGGTCGGCGCACAGGTGGAGCAGGCTCGCCTGGTTGTGGGCGAGGCGGTCGATCGCGGTGACGCGATGGCCGGCCGCCAGCAGGTGCTCGCAGAGCACCGATCCGAGATAGCCGGCCGCGCCGGTGACGAGGACGTGTGTGGGCATCGGGGGGCTTCGCCTCCGCGCGTGCGCGATGAAATTCCCGTGCCAGAGACGGGCAGGCCGCCGTCGGCCATTCGGAGGCGGCGCGCGTCAGCGACGCCCGCACCGCGGTCAACGCGCTGACCCCGGGCCGCCGCGCGGACCGGCGCAACCGCGCGCCCGCGTGGCACGAGGCGTGCACGCCCGAAGTCGTCGATGAGCCTCGCCACCCGCATCGCCGACTTCGACGTCCTCGCCGCGCGTTTCGCCTGCGCCCGGCCGAGCCCCCTCGTCTGCGTGCACACGATCCCGCCGGCCACCTGGGACCGCCTCCGCCTGGCGGCGCTGGTCTACGTCTCGAAGTGCCTGCCGGGCGCGCCGGTCATCCTCGACGAGGGCGAGCTGCTCGACGCGCTCCGGCGCCACCGCGGCGCAGTCCCCAACATCACGCCGAACGGGATGATCGTCCCGAAGCGGCACACGATCCTCGAGTTCAACGTGCTCGCGCGCGCCTTCGCCGACGTCGTCGCCGGCCTCGGCATCGACGACCTCGTGCACGCCTGGCACGTGCCGATGAACCTCCGCATCAAGTTCGACGAGGTCGACGAGGGCAACCAGGGCCGCGCGCACCAGACCGAGCTGCCGCACTCCGACGCCTGGGTCGGCACCGCCTCCGACAGCGTGCTGACGCACGTGCCGTTGTTCGGCGACCTCGAGCGCAACCACCTCACCTTCTACGAGCCGCCGGCCGACTTCAGCGAGGACTGGCTCGCCCCGCTGCCGCGGTTCGCCGACGGACAGGGCTACACCGCACGCTACCGTCCGCTCGGGCCGCTCGTCCGCGCGGGGCAGCTCGCGCTCGCGGACTTCGCCGTGATCCACGAGAGCGCCCGGCTGCCCGGCTCGGGACCACGCCTCTCGATCGACACCGGGTTCCGGATGCGCCGCGGTCCCATCCCCGACCGCGCCGAGATGCGCGCGTCCCGCGCGCGCGAGTACGCCGAGCCCGAGGTGCTGCGGCACCTGGGTGAGCGTTGGCTGATGGTGTTCCCCGACCGCCCGGAGGACCGCGTCGAGAACGGGGGCGGCGCCCGCCACCCGAGCAACTGGAAGCTCGTCGAGCTCTGCTGAGATGGACGCGCCGGCCCTCGTCGAGGCGACCCCGGACGCGACCGCGGAGACACCGCGCGTGACGCTCACCGCCCTCGCACGCCGCTGGGGGTGCGCCCCGGACGACGTTCCGCCCGCGCTCCGCGCGCGGGTCGCGGCGATCGCCGGCGGCTACCGCGTGCTCTCCAGCGCGGAGCACGACGCGCGGGTGGCCGGCGTCCTCGCGCGTCTCGACGACCCCGCGCTGCACCGCGACCCGGTCGCGAACCGCGCCGCCTTCGAGCGCGGCTGGGGCGAGAACCTCGAGCGCTGCCGCACGGCCGGGCCGAGCGACGCGGCGCTGGAGCCGGGCTACGTGAAGCCGCTGCCGGCGATGCGGTACGGCGGACGCCTCGTCCGTCCCGAGGACCCGTACCTCTGCCACACCCTCACCGCGCTGACGCTCGACCACGTCTCCGGACGCTACCTGGCGCCGCATGCCTGCGTCGTCGAGGCGGGATGCGGCACCGGGCGGTACCTGCGCACGCTCGCGGATCGCTTCCCCGAGAAGCGGCTCGTCGGCCTCGACTGGACCGCGGCCTCGGTCGCGATCCTGAACCTCATCGCCCGCCGCGAGGGGCGCGCGATCGAGGGGCGCGAGTTCGACATGCTCGCCCCGCCCGCCGACGTGACGCTGCCGCCCGGCGCCGCGGTGTACACCGTGCACGCGCTCGAGCAGCTCGGCGCGCGCTTCGAGGCGTTCCTCGACTGGCTCCTGGCCGGGCGCCCGGCGGTCGTCGTGCACCACGAGCCGATCGTCGAGCTCTACGACCCCGGGTACGAGCTGGACCACCTCGCGATCGCGTACCACCACCGGCGCGAGTGGCTCCGCGGCTACTGGCCGGCCCTCGAGAGGCTCGCAGCGCGCGGGCGGATCGATATCCTGGTCGCCCGGCGCCTGCACTACGGCGATCTCTACACCGAGGGGTCGCTGGTGGTGTGGCGACCGGTGGCCGCGAAGGCGGGACGCGCATGAGACGTCGCGTGTACTTCAACGAGTTCAACGTACTGCTCGACGGCACGGCGTACCTGCCGCTGGTCTCCGGCCTGCTGCGCGCCTTTGCTGCGACCCAGCCCGACCTCGTGGACGCGTATGCGTTCATGCCGTTCCTGTTCCACCGCGATCGTCCCGAGCCCATCCTCGCGCAGTACGAGCAGCCGGCGGTCGCCGCGTTCTCGACCTCGATGTGGAACGAGCAGCTGAACCTGCACGTCGCCCGCGAGGTGAAGCGGCGCTGGCCCGCGTGCCTGATCGTGTTCGGCGGCCCGCAGGTGCCGCACCATCCGGAGGCGTACTTCGCCGCCCACCCGTTCATCGACGTGGCGGTACGGGGCGAGGGCGAGGAGGCATTCGCGGAGGTCCTACGCGCCGAGGCCGCCGGATGGGACTTCGGCGCGATCGCGGGCGTCGCCTGGCGCGATCCCGCGACCGGCGCCTGCGTCCGCAACGTCGCCGAGCGGTCGCAGTCGCGCGACCTCGACCTCTATCCGTCGCCGTACCTGGAGGGGCTCTTCGACGACCTGATGGACCGCACCGACGGCATGCGGTTCCAGGCGATCATCGAGACCAACCGCGGCTGCCCGTTCCCGTGCACGTTCTGCTTCTGGGGTCAGGGCGGCCTCAGCCGCAAGTACCGCTACCACGGCATCGAGCGGGTCGCGCGCGAAATCGAGTGGTGCGCGCGGCACCGGATCGCGTACGTCTTCAACGCCGACTCCAACTTTGGGATGCACAAGCGCGACCTCGAGATCGCGCAGATCCTGGTCGAGACCAAGCGTCGCTGGGGCTATCCCGAGAAGTTCCGCACCTGCTTCGGCAAGAACACCGACGACAAGATCTACGAGATCGCGACGCTGCTCCACGCGCACGAGCTGGAGAAGGGCATCACGCTCGCGCGCCAGAGCAACGACGAGGGCGTGCTCCGCAACATCCGCCGGCAGAACATCAAGCTCGAGACCTACGAGAACCTCCAGCGCCGCTTCAACGCCGGCGACGTCCCGGTCTACACCGAGCTGATCCTCGGCCTCCCGGGCGAGACCTACGCCACCTGGACGGCGGGCATCGACGCGCTCCTCACCTCGGGGCTCAAGAACCAGCTCTTCGTCTACCTGGCCCAGGTCTTCCCGAACACCGAGCTGGCCGATCCCGAGCACCAGGCGCGCTTCGGCGTCCGCACCACCCGCATCGCGCTCACCGAGATCCACGGCGCCGAGCGTCCGGCCGAGCTGCTCCCCGAGTACGAGGACGTGATCACCGCGACCGCGAGCATGCCGGAGGCCGAATGGCGCCGGATGGCGGTCTTCTCGTGGGTCACGATGGTGATGCACAGTCTCAAGCTCGGCTTCTTCCTGATGAGCTACCTCCACGACCGGCTCGGCGTCCGGTACGTCGACTTCCTCGACCACCTGGCGAGCGGCGCCTTCCCGCCCGACACGGGCGGGATCCTGCGCGCCGAGCTGGCCGTCTTCGACGCGCAGTGCGACCGCCTGCTCGCCGGCCACGGCCGCGGCCACGTCCTGCCCTCGTTCGGGACGATCTACTGGGACGAGGAGGAGGCGAGCTTCCTCCGCATCTCCGAGCGGCTCGACGCCTTCTTCGACGAGCTGCTGACGATCACGCGCGCCTACCTCACGGGCCGCCGCGTGGCGTTCGACGACGCCGAGCTGGCGGAGGTGGTCGCATACCAGCGCATGCGGATCCCGGGCGCCGTTCTGCCCCCCGCCGTCGAGCGGCGCTTTACGTGCAACCTCCCCGAGTACTTCGCGACGCGCTTCCAGCCCGACGCCGCCCCGTTGCTGCGAACCCCGCAGATCCTCACGGTCCGGCCGCGCGACTACGCGGGCGACCGCCCGCGCTACGCGCGCGAGACCATCCTCTGGGGCCGGAAGAGCGGCACGATGCTGGTCGAGACCGAGTGGCGCGACGCCGCAGGCGACGGCGACGACCGCGCCGCCGGCGCGTCGCCGGACGCGGCCCAGCTCAGCTGAGCCGCTCCGCCACCATCGTCGCGATCGACTCGCCGATCGCGAGCGACGCGGTGGCGGCCGGCGAGGGCGCGTTCAGCACGTGCACCGCGTCCGCCCCGGCGACGATGCGGAAGTCGTCGACCAGCGCGCCGTCGGGCGCGACCGCCTGCGCGCGGACGCCGGCGCCGCCCGGCACCAGGTCGCCGGCGCGCACCTCCGGCACCAGCCGCTGGAGCGCGGCGACGAACGCCGGCTTCCGGAGCGAGCGGACGAGCTCGCCCAGCCCGGTCCGCCAGTAGCGCCGCGCCATCGCCCAGAAGCCGCGATACGCGAGCATGCCGGCGACGTCGGCCGGACGGATGCGTCCCAGCCGGTAGCCTTCGCGCGCGAGCGCCAGCACCGCGTTCGGCCCCGCCTCGACGCCGTCGTCGACGGTGCGCGTGAAGTGCACGCCGAGGAACGGGAACGCCGGATCCGGCACGGGGTAGACGAGGCCGCGCACCAGCGAGCGCCGCTCGGGACGGAGCGTGTAGTACTCGCCGCGGAAGGGCACGATCCGGACGTCGGGCCGCGCGCCGGCCCGGCGGGCCACACGGTCGGCGTGCAGCCCGGCGCAGTTGACGAGCGTGCGCGCCTCGACCGGCCCGCCCGCGGTCTCGAGGACGAGCCCCTCGGCCCCGCGGACGAGCCGGTGGAATTCCGCGCCGCACGCGACCTCGCCCCCGGCCGCCGCGACCAGGGCGGCGAGCGCGGCGGCGACCCGGCCGAAGTCGACGACGGTGGCGTTCGGCACGTGCAGCGCGGCGAGCCCGGTCGCGTGCGGCTCGATCGCCCGCAGCTCGCCGGGCCCGAGCCAGGCGAGGTCCGGCACCCCGTTCGCCGCGCCCCGCTCCCGGAGCGCCCCCAGCCGCGCCACATCCTCGGACGTGGTCGCCACGACCACCTTCCCGAGGCGCCGCGTCGGCACCCCGTGGGCCGCACAGAACGCGACCATCCGCCGCGCCCCGTCGACACACAGCCGCGCCTTCGCCGACCCCGGCCGATAGTACAGCCCCGAGTGGATGACCCCGCTGTTGTGCCCCGTCTGGTGCTGCCCCGGCCGCGCCTCCTTCTCGAGCACGACCACCCGCACCCCCGGCTTCCGCCCGAGCAATGCATGCGCCGTCGCCAACCCGATGATCCCCCCACCCACGATCGCGACGTCATACCGCCCCCGCCCCATCCTAGATGGACGCCGATAGCACACCGCGGCCCGACGCCCGAGTGGCGCGTCGGTCGGTGCGGCGCGACGCCCGGGGAGCGCTTGCACTCGGAGGACCCGCCTCCCATATAGGTGCGGCGCATGGCGGCCCCAGAGGACTTCATCCGGCAGATCGTCGCCGACGATCTCCGCACCGGGAAGCACGGCGGCCGCGTCGTCACGCGCTTCCCGCCCGAGCCGAACGGCTACCTCCACATCGGACACGCGAAGAGCATCTGCCTCAACTTCGGGATCGCCGGCGAGCACGCGAGCGGCGTCTGCCACCTGCGCTTCGACGACACCAACCCGACCAAGGAGGACGTCGAATACGTCGACTCGATCCAGACCGACGTCCGCTGGCTCGGGTTCGACTGGGGCGCGAACCTCTTCTACGCCTCCGACTACTTCGAGCGCCTCTACGAGTACGCGCTCCAGCTGATCCGGCAGGGCGACGCGTACGTCGACAGCCAGAGCGCCGACGACATCCGCAAGCATCGCGGCAGCTTCACCGAGCCCGGGACGAACAGCCCGTTCCGCGAGCGCCCGGTCGAGGAGAGCCTCGACCTCTTCACCCGGATGCGCGGCGGCGAGTTCCCCGACGGCGCCCAAGTGCTGCGCGCCAAGATCAACATGGCGTCGCCGAACCTCAACATGCGCGACCCGGTCCTCTACCGCATCCGGCACGCCGCCCATCACCGCACCGGCGACGCGTGGTGCATCTACCCGATGTACGACTACGCGCACCCGATCTCCGACGCGATCGAGAAGATCACGCACTCGATCTGCACGCTCGAGTTCGAGGACCACCGCCCGTTCTACGACTGGCTGCTCGACCGCCTGCGCACGCCCGCCCACCCCCAGCAGATCGAGTTCGCGCGCCTGAACCTCGGCTACACGGTGATGAGCAAGCGGAAGCTGCTCACGCTGGTGCAGGACAAGCACGTGAGCGGCTGGGACGACCCGCGCATGCCGACGATCTCCGGACTCCGCCGCCGCGGCGTCACGCCCGAGGCGATCCGGACCTTCTGCGAGCGCATCGGCGTCGCCAAGCGCGACAGCACCGTCGACGTGGCGATGCTGGAGCACGCGATCCGCGAGGACCTCAACGTGCGCGCCCCGCGCGTGATGGCGGTGCTGCGCCCGGTCAAGGTCGTGCTCGAGAACTGGCCCGAGGGCAAGGTCGAGACGCTGAAGGCCGTGAACAACCCCGAGGATCCCTCGGCCGGCACCCGAGACGTCCCGTTCTCGCGCGAGCTGTGGATCGAGGCCGACGACTTCCGCGAGGTGCCGCCGCCCAAGTACTTCCGGCTCTCGCCGGGCAAGGAGGTGCGGCTGCGCTGGGCGTACATCGTGAAGTGCACCGGTGTCGTCAAGAACGCCGCCGGTGAGGTCGTCGAGGTCCGCTGCGCCGTCGACGAGGCGTCGCGCGGCGGGAACCCCGCCGACGGCCGCAAGATCAAGGCGACCATCCACTGGGTGTCGGCCGCGCACGCGCTCGACGCCGAGGTCCGGCTCTACGACCGGCTCTTCACCACCGAAGATCCCGGCGGCGACGACTGGCTCGCGCACCTGAACCCGGCGTCGCTCGAGCGGCTCCAGGGCTGCAAGCTCGAGCCGGGCCTCGCGCGCGCGGAGCCGGGAAGCCTCTGGCAGTTCGAGCGCATGGGCTACTTCTGCGCCGACGCCCTCGACTCGCGGCCCGGCGCGCCGGTCTTCAACCGCACCGTCACCCTGCGGGACACCTGGGCGAAGATCGAGCAGGCACAGCGCGGCTGAGTGGGCACGGCGAGGGTCGTTGTCCGGCCGTGCCGGTTCGGGTAAGCCTCGCAGCCCCATGCCGCGCGGGATCGTCGTCCTCGCCATCGCCCTGCTCGCGAGTGCCGCCGACGCCGCCATGCTCCGGCTGCCGCCGGTGGTCGTGCCGCCGAACTCGGAGCGGGAGGTCTGCCAGTACCTCAGCGTGCGCCGCGGGCGTCCCGGATGGACGTTGGCCGGCTACCGGGTGCGGGTCAGCGGCGAATCGCACCACTTCTACCTGCTCGACGCCACCGGGCTCACGCCGCTCGCGACCGCGATGGTCGACGGTCAGGCGTCGGTGTGCGTCGACGGGACCAACCTGCTGCCGCTCGTCGCCGCACTTGCGCCGCGCGACGCGCTCCGCCTTCCCGACGGCATCCGGCTCCCGTGGCACACGCCCCAGGCGCTGGTCATGAACCTCCACGTCGTCAACGGCAGCGACCGCCCGAGGACGGCGCACGTCTCCATCCGCCTCGATCTGCGGCCGACGCCGCCCGGGGCGCGGCTCGCCAGTCGCTGGGGCCTCGAGGTGGACCGGATCGACGTCGCTCCGTTCACGACCGCGACCGTGGGCGCCCGCTGGGTCCTGCCGGCGCCGCTGGCGCTCCTCACCCTCGGCGGACACATGCACGCCCAGGGCACGTCGCTCCGCGCCTACCGCGACGGATCGCCGTGGTACGCGCAGGACGACTGGCGGCATCCGCCCGAGATCCGCTTCCTCCCGCCCGAGACGCTCCCGGCCGGCACCGCGCTGACGCTCGCATGCGCCTACGACAACGGCGTTCGCCTCCCGGTGAAGCGCTGCGACGGGGCGCCCTGCCCGCTCGTCGATGGACGACTCGCGAGCGACGCGATGTGCAACATCCAGGGGTACGCGATCGCCCCATGAGCACCACCGGCCGGCGCGCCGCCGTCTTCACGATCGTCCAGAACGAGCCCGTCTTCCTGCCGATCTGGGACCGCTACTACCGGCGGCACTTCGACCCGGACGACATGTTCGTCCTCGACCACGACAGCACCGATCCGACCACGGTCGCGGTCGCCGGCACGGTCCATCGCGTGCCCGTGCACCGGAGCGCGAGCTTCGACCACAACTGGCTCAAGACGACCGTCGTGCGCTTCCAGCAGCTGCTGCTCCAGAGCTACGACCTCGTGCTGTTCGCCGAGGTCGACGAGATCGTCGCCGCGGACCCCGCGCATTTCCCGGGCGGCCTCCGCGAGTACGTCGCGGCGTTTCCGGGCGAGCTCGAGTATCGGCGATGCCAGGGATGGGAGGTGATGCAGCAACCGAGGGAGCCGCCCATCGACTGGAGCCTGCCCATCCTCGATCAGCGGGATCACGGCGCGCCCAGCCGGCCCTACAGCAAGCCGCTGCTCTCCCGCATCCCGCTCGACTGGCACATCGGCTTCCACGGCGCGACCGGCGTCCCCGCCAGCCCCGAGACGGTCGACCCCCGCCTGCTGTTGCTCCATCTGCACCGGGTCGACTTCGGCTACTGCCTCGAGCGGCACAAGGCCGCGGCCACCCGGAACTGGTCGGCGGCGGACCTCGCGGCCGGCGCCGGCGCCCAGAACCGCATCGTCGACCAGGAGGCGCTGCGGGCGTGGTTCCACACCGACGACACGATGGGCGGCCGGCTGACGGTGCAGCCGCTGCCTGGCCACTGGCGCAGGGTGATGGTGTGACGGGCCGCACCGCCCTGGTCGTGCCGAGCAACCGGCCCGAGCACCTCGAGACCTTCCTGGAGCGCTGGACGCCCTATCCCTGGGACCTGACGATTGTCGTCGAAGACGGTCCCGCGCCGACGCCGCTCACGCGGCCGGTCGACCATCACCTCTGCTGGGCCGACATCGACCGCCATCTCGGCGACGACGCATGGATCGTGTCGCGCCGCGACTCCGGCGTGCGCGCCTTCGGCTTCCTGCGCGCGGTCGCGCTCGGCGCCGACGTCGTCGTGACGCTCGACGACGACTGCCTCCCGGCCAGCGACGCGGATCGGGCGGCGTTCTGCGCGACGCACCGCGCGAACCTGGCGGCGCCGCCAGCGTGGATCTCCTCGGTCCCGGGGCTCCGCGTGCGGGGCCTGCCGTACGGCAACGGGCGGCGGCGGACGTCGCCCAGGGTCACCGTCAACATGGGGCTCTGGTCGGGGACGGCGGATCTCGACGCCCTGCAGACGCTCCTCGGGTCGCCCGCGACACACGGATTCGAGCCGGTCGTGCAGACGCAGGTCGTGTCGCGGCATCACTACGTCCCGCTCTGCGGGATGAACCTCGCGTTTCGCGCCGAAGCGCTGCCCGCCATGTACTTCCCGAAGATGGGCGACGGCTCGCCCTATCGCCGCTTCGACGACGTCTGGTGCGGCGTCGTCATGCAGCGGGTGTTCGCGCATCTCGACTGGGTATGGACGGTCGGCACGCCGGTCGTGGTGCATACCCGCGCCAGCGACCCGCTCGTGAACCTCGAGAAGGAGACGCCCGGCCTCGCCGCGCACGAGCGCTTCTGGAAGATCATCGACGCCGCGCCGCTCGCCGCGGACACGCTCGCCGGGAGCCTGGTGGAGATGGCCGCGCACCTCCGCGCGCAGGACGACGACTATCTGCGGGACTGGGGGCGCGGCCTCGTACGGTGGCTCGCGCACTGCGAGCGTCCCGCGCGCGTCGCCACCCGTCGGCCCAGCGCCGCCGCGCTCCGGCGTCCCGCCAGCCCCTGACGCGCCGCCGGTCGCACTGCGGCCCGGAAATGTGTCAGACACCCTTCCGCCATGCCGGGCAGTGGAGCGCTGACGACTCGACTACGGGCCTTCGCCCCGTTGCTCGGCTACCTCGCGTTCGTCGCCTGGCTGACTTGGCCCCTGCCGATGGTGGTGACGGCGGCCCTGCCGTTCACCCACGCCCCGTGCCGCTTCGACCCGCTCTACTCGACGTGGGTCATGGCATACGAGACCCGCGCGCTGCTCACCGCCCCGCTGCGGCTCGCCGACGCGCCCATCTTCCATCCGACGCCGGGCGCGCTCTTCTACGGGCAGCTCGCCCTCGCCGGGCTCCCGATCTTCGCGCCGGTCCTGCTCGCCACACGCAACCCGACGCTCGCCGCCAACGCGACGTTCCTGGGCGGGCTCGTCCTGACGGCCACCGCCATGCACGTGGTCGTACGACGGTGGACCGGCTCCGCGATCGCGGGCGTCGTCGCGGCGACCACCGTGCTCCTGAACCAGTGGATGCTCTGGGACTTCGTGCCGACGGCGCCGCATTGGGCGACGCTCTACGCGCTGCCGATCCTGGCCTTCGCCGCCCGCCGTCCCGCGACGTCGCTGCGTCGGGCGCTCGTCCTGGTCCCGGTCGTCGTGTTCCAGTCCTTCACCGACCTGGTCTACCTGCCCCCGGCGGTGTTCGGACCGCTGGGCGCACTGGCCGGGTGGCGCGTGCTCCGGCCTTCCACGCGGGCCGCGGGGCTGCGCCTCGCGCTGGCGCTCGGGCTCGCCCTGCTCGTGCTCGCGCCGTTCTACCTCGGCTACCGCAACGTGCGCGCGGCCAATCCGAATCTCGCGCAGCAGACCTCGTGGCGGACGTCGGAGGCCGCCTTCCCGGCGGCGCTGCCACAGCGATACCTCACGGGACCATGGCCCTTCCTCTTCACGCCCGCGAGCCTGGCGCTGATCGCGCTCGGGGCCGTCGCGGCGCTCGACCGGCGACGAGCGGGCGCCACGCCGCCGGCGCCGTACGCGTGGGAACACGGGCTCCTCTGGGCGGGCGTCGGCGGCTTCCTGTCGCTGACGCCGGTCGTGTTCTTCCACGGGAGCTTCCATCACACGCCCCTCACCCTGCTCCAGCCGTGGATCCCGATCTTCGAGATCCTCCGCGTCCCGAGTCGGGTCGGCGTCGCGGGCCAGGTCGGGCTGGGGATCCTGGTCGGCGTCGCCACCAGCGAGATCCGGGCGGCGCTCGCGCGACGCGGGCTCCGTGCGGCGTCGCTGGCCGCCGCCGGCCTGGTGCTCGCGGGGGCCGTGCTGGTCGCGAACTACCGGGCCTATGCCGCGAACTACCACGTCTGGCCGGGCGAGCCCGGGCCGGCGATGCCGCGCCGCTATCCGACGCAGCCGGCGCCCACCGTGCCGGCGCCCCTGTCGGCGGCGCTGGCGACGTCGCCCGGACCGCTGCTCGAGCTGCCGCTCGGCGGCCAGGGCGGCACCCTGCCCGACCAGCACGCGCGCGCCATGTACCACGCCATCGCGCACCGGCACCCGCTGCTAAACGGCTACTCGAGCTACTGGCCGGCCGCGTTCCCGGTGCGGATGGCGCTGGCGGCGCGACTCCCGGACCAGGACGCGTTGGACGCGCTGGTCCGGACGACGGGTCTCACGCTGGTCTGGGTGCATCGCGATCGCCTGCCGCCCGACGGCCGCGCGGCGTGGGAGCAGCCGCCGCACGGGGCCGATCGGCCGTCGCTGGCGCCGCTCGCGGCGAGCGGCGACGAGCTGTTGTTCGTGGTGCGGTCGCCTGCTCACGAGGCGGCGCAGGCATCCTCGCCGTAGCGGAAGATGCGGGTCGCGCGGCCTGCGGCGCCGGGGAAGCTCCCGAGCTCCGTGAGCCCGAGGACGGCCGGCGCCTCGAAGAGCGGCTGGTCGATCGCGAGGAGCCGGATCGGGCGTCCCGGGTGCTGCGCCTGGATCTCCGCGAGGCGGGCCGCGGTCAGGAACCCCGGGCGGGACAGCAGCTCGCGATCGCGGAGCAGGTCGTAGAACAGGAACTGGGGCGCGATCGGCGCCGCGGTGACGCCCCAGAAGCTCGCCGGACACGCGGCGACGATCGCGCGCGCCGCGCGCAGCGCCGGCAGCTTGTCCGGCATCTCCTTGGTGAGCATCAGGTCGCGGTCCGTGATCGACTGCCAGACGTCGGACGGCTTGCGCGCGTACGAGTACAGCGGCAGCACGCAGCCCCCGTAGAGCAAGACGACCAGCGCCGCCACGCGGAACGCCGCCGACCGCCGCCACCACGGCGCCAGATACAGCACCGACGCGAGCGTCGCGAGCACGAACGGCAGCAGCAGGAAGCGGTTCACCCACAGGTTGAACCCGGTCGTCTGGCAGACGAGGAAGAGGCTCGCGACGCTCGCGACCGCGAGCCGCCAGGGCGCGCTCCGCACCCGCCCGCGGAGCAGCACCACCGGCACCAGCAGCATCGCGATCATCCCGACCGGCCCGAACCCGTCCTGCGCCTCGTATCCCGATTTGACGAAGTCGAGCGGTTGTCGACCCATCGCCGGCGCGATCCCCTTCGCGTCCCACCCGAGCGCCCCGAGGATGCGATGGCAGACCTCCTCCGCCGCCGTCGAGAGCGCGGTCTTGTGGTCGGCGAGCACGTCGGCCCCCACGTCGACGTTGTAGGCCACGTGCCGCACGAGGTTGGCGAGCCCGCCCGGGAGGCCGTCGTTGTTGCGGAGCGCACGCAGCCCGTCGGGGCCCGCGAAGTTCCCGTACGTGAGCCTCGTCCCGACGTAGGTCTCGACGCTGCCGAACAGCACCGCGCACGCCGCCGCCGCCGCGAGAGCAGCGAGAGCGTGCAGAGGACGACGAGGATGAGCGCGGGCGCGTGCGCGAGACGGCGCGCGGCGGCGGGAGGTCGCTCGGTCGGGGTCGGCGGCATGCGCGCGCCGAGGCTGGCACAACCCCGGCGGTTTTCAAGCCCGCGACGCGTCAGTCGCGCGAACCCGGGCCCTCGACCGCCAGGTACGGCGTCAGCGCGGACTTGAGGCGCTCGAACTCCCGCTGCGCGCGGGCGAGCGCGTCGCGGGCGGCGTCGAGCGCCTGCTCGCGCCCGAGCTCCTCGAGCACGTCGCAGGCGCCGCCGAGCGCGGCGGCGCCGAGCGAGCTCGAGCTGCCCTTCAGCGAGTGCGACGCGCTGGTCAGCTCGGTCGGGTCGCCGGTGACGATCGCGCGCTCGATGCGCGAGAACAGCCGCGGCGCGAGCTCGAGGAACTGGGTCAGCACCTGGCGCTGGAAGCCGGGGTCGTTGCCGCAGAACTCGCCCAGCACGTCGGTGTCGAAGATCAGGGCGCTCGCCGACGCCGTCGGCGCGGGCGCGGCGGCGGCCGGCGCCGTCGCGCCGATGCCCCAGCGCCCGAGCGCCACCCGCAGCCGGTCGGGCTTGACGGGCTTCGGCACATAGTCGTCCATCCCGGCGTCGCGACAGCGCTGGTCGTCGCCCTCCATGGCGTGCGCGGTCATCGCGATGATCGGCGTCCGCCGCCCGCTCCCGGTCTCGCGGCGGCGGATCTCCGCGGTCGCCTCGTAGCCGTCCATGACCGGCATCTGGACGTCCATCAGGATCCCGTCGAAGCTCCCGTTTTCCCAGGCTGCGACCGCCTGCGCGCCGTCGCCGACGATCTGCACCTCGCATCCCCACCGCTCGAGGATCCGCTGCGCGAGCTTCTGGTTGACGGGGTTGTCCTCCGCCACCAGCACCCGGAGCGCCAGCGCGGGCTCGTCGCCGTTCGCGCTCTGCTTGGCGACCGTCTCCTCGATCTCGCGCGGCACCGCGGCGCCGAGCACCTCGGCGATCACCCGGAAGAGGCGCGTCGACCGCGCCGGCTTGACGAGCCCCGCCGCGAACCCCTTGGCGCGCAGCGCCTCCGCCGAGCGCACCCCGTCCGACGACAGCAGCACGAGCGGGATGCGCGCGAGCCGCGGGTCGGCGCGGATGGCGGCGGCGGTCTGCTCGCCGTCCATCCCGGGCATCTGCATGTCGAGCAGCACCACCTCGAAGGGGTCGGAGTCGACCGTCGCCTGGAGCGCGCCGATCGCCTCGGCGCCGCTCGCGACCTCGATCGAGCGCATCCCCCACGCCAGCAGCTGGCCGCGCAGCGCGCGCCGGTTGGTGGCGTGGTCGTCGACGACCAGCACGTGGCGGTGCAGCAGCGAGTGCTGCTCGGCGCGTCCGGCGGCGCCGGCCGCCTTCTCGAAGGGCAGCTCCAGCCAGAACGTGCTCCCGCGGCCGGCGGCGCTGTCGAGCCCGATCTGTCCGCCCATCAGCGTGGCGAGCTGCCGGCTGATCGTGAGCCCGAGCCCCGTGCCTCCGTATTTTCGCGTCGTGCTCCCGTCCGCCTGCGTGAAGCTCTCGAAGATCGCGGCGTGGCGCTCCGGCGGAATGCCGATCCCGGTGTCGCGCACCGCGATGCGGACGGTGGCGTGGGTGGCGGTCTCGGAGACCGCGTGGGCCTCGATCGCGACCTCGCCCCGCTCCGTGAATTTGATGGCGTTGCCGAGCAGGTTGAGGACCATCTGCCGGATGCGGGCGGCGTCGCCTCGGAAGTCGCAGGGGCACTCGGGGGCGACCACGCAGGCGAACTCGAGCCCCTTCTCGTACGCCCGCGGGGCGAGCAGGTTGCTCACCTCCTCGAGGACGAGGCGCAGGTTGAACGGCACGTCGTCGAAGGTGAGCTTGCCGGACTCGATCTTGGAGAAGTCGAGCACGTCGTTGATGACCGTCAGCAGCGCGTCGGCGCTGTGGCGGACGGTGAGCGCGTAGTCACGCTGCTCCTCGTCGAGCGCGGTGTCGAGGAGGAGGTTGGTCATCCCGAGCACGCCGTTCATCGGGGTCCGGATCTCGTGGCTCATGTTGGCGAGGAACTCGGACTTGGCGCGCGCCGAGGCGAGCGCCGCGTCGCGCGCCGCGGCCGCCTCCTCGGCCAGGGCCTCCTGCTTGCGGAACTGTCGCCGGATCAGGCGTGCGGCGGGACGGAAGACGAGCAGCCCCTCGACCAGCAGCACGAAGACCGTGAGCGCGGTCAGCCCGAGCACGACCAGGCGCACCCGGCGCGCGTGTCCTTCCGCCTGCGCGAGGTACAGCGCGGCGATGCGGTCCATGCCCTCGGCGAACGGGTCGGCGTGCTCGAGGATCGTCAGCACGTGGCGGGAGATGTCGCCGTACGCCTCCTGCACCGACGACCGCCGCGTGGCGTCCATCAGCCCCTCGGCCGCGTCCTTGACGGCGTTGTGGTCGTCGTTGATCTGGGCGAAGACGGCGGAGACCTCGGGGTCGGTGGTGGGCGGGAGACCCTGCTCGGGATCGCCGTGCTGGAGGGCCTCGTGCGCCGACGACCAGGCCTCGTACGCGGCGCGCAGCTCACCGGTGAGGAACGCGAACTGGCCGCGCTCCGCCGCCACCTGGATCTCGAGCGCCAGGTCGACGAGCTTCTGGGTGAGCATCCGCTGCCGGCCGGCGACGGTGATCACCGGCGCGTCGCTCGCCGTGCGCCGGAGCGCGTAGGCGAGGAGGAGATACGTCGTGATCGACAGCACGCCCACCACGGTGAGCGCGAGCGTCGCCAGCCGCTCGAGGCGACGGGCGGGGTCGGACACGGGGGGCGTGGCGACGGCGGAGGCCATCGAACCCTCTGTCGGAGCCTTCGGCCTCGACCTTTAGCCCCCGGCGACCGGGGGATTCCGGGACCGGCCGCCATGCGGCCGCCGGTGGCCCCGCCACGGGGCCGCCCACGGCGGTCCGCCGCGGCTAGCGTTCCCAGAGAAAGCCGCGCGGATCCACGGGCTTCCCCTGGACGAGGATCTCGTAGTGGAGGTGCGGGCCGGTGCTGCGGCCGGTGCTGCCGACCCGCCCGATCACCTGCCCCTTCTCCACCTGCTGCCCGGCCCGCACGTCGATCTCCGAGAGGTGCCCGTAGAGCGAGCGCACGCCGTTCCCGTGATCGATCACGACGTGGCTTCCGTAGTCCCCGCCGCCGCTCGCCATGACGATGGTGCCCGGCGCCGGCGCCTGCACCGGCGTCCGCGCCGGCGTGCCGATGTCGAGGCCCGTGTGCCGCTCGGCGAGCCCGTCCCACGGCGACAGGCGGCGGCCGAACTCCGAGTTCACGTGCCCGTGCACGGGCCAGACGAGCGGCAGCCGGCTCATGATCTCGCCCGACCGGCTGACCAGCGCCTCGAGCTCCCGGAGCCGTGGCCCCTCCTCCGCGACGGTGGACGCGAGCGTCTGCAGCTCCTCCGCTGGACGCAGCTCGCCGACCGGGGTCGGCTCGGGGACCGCCGGGCCGCCGACGCCGGTGGTCGTCCCGCGCCGCCCGCCTTCCGGACCGAACGCCGCCCACATCTTCTGGTGCAGCGTGCGCCACTCCGCCAGCTCGCCGCGGACGGCGGCGACGCGGGTCCGGAACGTCTCGATCAGCTCGTCCTGCCGGTCGGTCTCCCGACGGAGCTCGGCGATCCGGCCCTGCTGGTGCTGGAGGAGCGCCCAGCTCCCCGAGAGCCCGACGCCGGCCGCCGGGATCGTGCCGACCAGGCCGAGCACCGCCCACACCGCCCAGCGCGGCACGCGCACGCGCAAGAGGCGCGACCCGTCGGCGCTCATGACGACGAGGTTGAAGCCGGCGCTCATGCCTTCACCGCCACCACGACCGGAATCGCGACGTCGGCCGACCGGAGCTTCGTCATCCGGCACTCGCCGTCGTGCACCGCGCCCTCTTCCATGACGACCACCGGCGCCTCGATGTCGCCGGTCACCGACGCGGTCTTCTTGAGCTCCACGCGCTCGGTCGCGGTGACGTCGCCCACCACCTGGCCGCGCACCACCAGGACCGCGCCGCTCACCCGCGCGTGCACGACGCCGTGCTCGCCGATCAGGAGCGTGTCCGTCGCGCTGATCTCGCCGTGGAGCCGGCCGTCGAGCATGACGGTGCCGGTGCACACGTACCTGCCCTCGATCTCGCAGCCTTCGTCGAGGAACGCGCCGAGCTTCCCGCGCGTCTCCTTGCGCTTCCGTCGCCCCCACATGCATCCCCCCGCCGGCCGTACGCAGAGCAGCCGTCGTGCCAGGCTGGCGGGACCGTGGGGCGCCCCCCGCGCCCGTGGCGCACGCCGTCACGCGAATGGCAGTCGCCGCGCAATTCCGCGCGCGGCGCTGCGCGCTCCGCACAGAGCGGCGGACGGCAAGCGACGCGTCGGATTCAGGCCGCGGCCGGCTCGACCCGTCGGCCGCGATGCTGGCGGTAGATCCGGTCGCGCCAGTCCCGCAACGGCGCGAGCTGCGGGTCGTTCCCGAACGGGGTGCCGAACATCTGGCGCATCCCGGCGTCGATCGCGAACACGTCGTCGGGCGGGAGGCCGAGCGCCGGGGCGAGGAGCGCCGCGACCGTGAGGTCCGCGCGCGTGAACGCGTCGCCCACCAGGTGCGGCGCGCCCGCCACCGCCGCCGCCAGCTCCGGCAGCGCCGTGCGCAGGAGCCGGTCGACGCGCCGCTCCTCGGCCTCGCTCCAGTGGTACTTGGCGGCGAAGTGGTCGGCGAGCGGCTGAACGCTCATCGCCTTGTAGCGGCCGATCATCACGAGCCGCGCAGACGGCGCCAGCACCTCGGTCGCGAGCAGCTCCCACGCGCGCACCTGCGCCCGGCGACGCGGGTCGGCTGGCAGCAGCAGGGGCGCGGGATGGCGCGCCTCGAGCCAGTCGACGGCGCGGTCGGAGTCGCCGACCACCTCGCCGTCGGCGAACAGCACGGGCGCGGTCGCGATGCCGGTCTTCCGCTTGTGCTCCTCTTCGCTCGCGAGCGGTACGAACTGCGTGCGCCGGTAGGGGAGGCCCTTCAGGTCCAGCACCCAGCGCAGGCGCTCGGACCAGGGCGACGGGTACAGCTCGATCAGCTCGAGGGTCGGCATGGGTCGCACATAGAGTGCGCCCGGCGAGCCGAAGCAAGCGCGGGTCGCGCTTCGCACCACGCGCGACGGCCGCAGGGGTCAGAACGACCGGTGCAGCTTCTGTCTCGGAATCACGATGGTCACCGGCTTGGCGGTGTCGAATGGGTAGCCTCGCATGCTCACGCGGATGCCCGGTCGTTCGGTGTATCGCGGCGCCTTGACGCAAATGGTATCGCCGCTGACCTGCACCGACGCCTTCCCGACCGGCACGTAGACCGTGCTGTCCGTCAGGGCGAACACGTGGCCGTCCTGCTCGAGCCGCACGGCGTCGCGCGCGGACCAGCAGAAGCGCCAGGCCGACGGCGTTCTCGCACTGGACACACCGAAGTTCAGCCAGAGCGCCGGGCTGTCGGGAGTCCGGTTCACGAAGACTGGGCCACGCAGCTTGCCCAGCCGAACACCTCGTGCCGCGCGGGGGACGGCGTCGGTGCAGGCCGCGAGCCCGATCCGTTCGCACCGGGACAGCCAACGGCGGCGGCACTGACGGGGCGAGCTCGGCCGCTCGACCAAGGGGCACGCAAGTATCGCGTCCGAACAGTGCTCGAGACATTCCTGACGCGTGGGGAGGGTCGACGTCGTCGTCGAGGAAGAGGTACTCGACGACGTCGTCGTACTGCTCGACGACGAAGACGACGAGCTGGTGCTGGGCGCCGGCGTCGTCGTGCTCGAGGCTGCGGTGCTGCTCGTCGTCGCGGCGACGACCGTCGAGCTCGGCGTGCTGCTGGTCGAGCTGCTCGACGTACTGGAGCTCGTCGAGCTGCTGGAGGTCGCGGAGGTACTCGTGGACGCGGTGGTGCTCGTCGTGCTCGAGCTCGTGACGGTGGTGGACGACTCGGTCGTGGTCGTACACGCCGACGACGGGCCTCCCGGGGCGCACTGCCCGAGACCGTCGCAGTGATCACCGACGGTACAGGGATCTCCGTCGTCACACGGGACGACGGCGGATTGATCCCGACAATCCTGGGCGCCGCAGATCGGGAACGCGCCGCCGGCCACCCCGCGCCGCGTCACCTGGAGTGTGCCGGGCGCGAAGCAGTCGACCGGCATCTGGAAGATCAGCATCCCGGGCGTCACCTGGTGCACCGGCACGTGGTACACCCGGCCTGCGATCGTCACGACCACGTCGTTGACGGCGCCGCCATCCATGGAGTTCCTCATCACGACGTCGCGATTCTCCACGCTGCAGTGATCAGCCGGTAGCCCCGCCGGAT
>Ga0335069_10004649_pt1 | contig 20265 bp, 12 predicted proteins | sample Lox_Sample_11_FD_206714 | JGI IMG/M metagenome (GOLD analysis project Ga0335069, IMG submission 206714) | Soil microbial communities from Loxahatchee National Wildlife Refuge, Florida, United States - Lox_Sample_1.1 | ecosystem: Environmental > Terrestrial > Soil > Wetlands | place: USA... | reverse complement strand
TCGGGCCGGTGTTCCACGCCGGGAACGATCGGTTTTTCGCCCGGTTCGTGCAGGCCGAGTTCCAGTTCAACCGCGGCGCCGACGGCCGTGTGGCCTCGGTCACCCTGCTCCAGAACGGGAAGGAGCTGAACGCGAAGCGCACGGACGAACCGCTGCCCACGGTGCTGCCGACGACCGACGCCGAGCTGCAGGCCTACGTGGGCACCTACGACCCGCCGCCGCTCGCCGCGCTGGGCGGGGCGCAGTTCGTGTTCACCGTGCGCCGCAGCACCCTCTTCGGCAAGCTGGACGGGCAGCCGGCCCTCCCGGTGTTCGCGGACCGCGCCGACCACTTCGTTTACGACGTCGTTGACGCGCAGCTGACCTTCGAGCGCGACGCCGACGGCAAGGTCACCGCGGTGGTGCTGCACCAGAACGGCGACGACCTCCGCTTCACGCGCGCCGGGCCGTAACGCGGGCGGTAGCTCACGTCGATTCGCCGGCAACGCGGTTGACACGGCGATCTTCCGCAATCTGGAAAACCCCATCCGCTACATAAAGCCGTCGGACTCCGAAACCGGGCTGAATCTCCACGTGTTGGTCGTTCGCGGCCAACGCGTCGTATTCGGTAGCGATCTCGCGGCTCTCTACGGAGTGACAACCAAGGCATTCAATCAGACGTTCCGCCGCAACCTCGACCGTTTCCCAAAGGACTTCGTCTTTCAGCTTACCTCCGAGGAGTTTGCGCCTTTGAAGTCGCAAAATGCGGCCTCAAACACCGGGCTGAACCCAGCTTTAAGGTCACAAATTGTGACCTTAAAAACACCGGGGAGTGGGCGGCACCGGAAATACCTCCCTTGGGCCTTCACGGAGCACGGTGCGATCATGGCCGCCACCCTCTTGCCAGTAAACGCGCCGTGACCATGAGCGTTTACATTGTCCGCGCCTTTGTCCGCATGCGCGAGGAGTTGGCGACGAGCGCCGTCATCCTGTGGCGGCTGGCGGAGATCGACAAAAAGTTGGTGATCCACGACGTGGTCCTGCGCGACATCTACACGAAACTGCGCCCCCTGCTGCGGCCGCCGCGCCAAGAGATCGGATTCCACACAGCGCTGCGGCGGACTTAAGCCGGCCCCCGCCATCATCCGCGTCATCCGCGGAGAAAAAGGACTCGGCCTACTCGAGGTGAAAGACCTCGGTGAGCTCCTTGGACACGGGGCTGTTGTCCGGATGGCTCGGCATGACGTCGCGCATGTGTTTCCACCAGCGCCGGCAGACGTCCGTCTGCGCGACGGCGTTCCAGCGCTCCTCGCTCTCAATCTCGACGTAGCCGAAGAGCTGGCGGGTGGCCGGGTCGAGGAAGATGGAGTAGTTGTGCGCGCCGTGCGCCTGGAGGGTGGCGGCGAGTTCGGCCCAGATGGGCTGGTGACGGCGGGCGTATTCCTTTTCCTGCCCGGCGTGGACGGACATCACGAAGGCTTTGCGGATCATGGTCGAAATCGGATTTGGGGTTGCGCCCACGAATTCACACGAATGGTCACGAATGCCGCCCGGAGTTCGGGCCGTTTCGTGCGAATTCGTGTGGATTCGTGGGAGGAAAATCTCGGGTCTTCAGGCGCCGGCGGTCAGGCGCAGGAGGTACCAGAAGAGGGCGATGATCGTGCCGGACACGCCAAGGCACGCAATGAAACCGACCGTGTCGACCCGGTCCCACTTCGTCCACTCCCAGTTCGAGCGCGGGAACAGCTTGGTGTCGTCGAACCGGTGCGGACGCAGCCGCGTCTCCTCCATCGCCGCGGCCTCCAGCTCCGGGGTGGCGCCGACCGGGGTCTTCATCTTGCCGAAGAACCAGTCGACCTTCGCCGCCTCCGGCGGACGGGTAAACAGGCTGACCACGAGCAGGACGATGAAGGGGAAGAAGCCGTCAAAGAAGAACTGCACCGACTGGAGGTCGCGGAAGGTCATGTGCTCCAGCCGGAGGCCGGCCTTGCCCAGCACCCAGGCCTCGAGGTTGAAGCGGCCGCGGCCGACCAGCGGGCTCGCGAGGTCGTCGGGGTTGGTGTGCACGACCTTGTCATAGAACATCGGCACGGGGCGGACGCCGGGGGTGACGGGGCTGGTCATCTGGATCAACGCCGGGGCGTGGCTCGCCGCCGGCACGTACTGGATGAGGTACGGCGCGACGATGAAGACCAGGGTCGAGAGGCCGACGCACCACCACACCGCGGCGCGCGAGAGTTTCCGCCAGAAGAACATCAGCACGATGGCCGCGCCCCATGGCACGTTCACCGTCAGCTGCACGCGGATGAAGGCGACGATGTCGTGCATGTTCATCGCCACCATCATCCCGAGGACGAGGATGACGGCGATGGCGTAGCGGCCGATCCTGACGCCCTCGCGGTCGGACTGCCCCGGCCGGAGGTAGGCGTAGACGTTGCGCACGAGCAGCGCGGAGGCCGCCATCGAATTGGTCGCGATGTTGGACATCATCGCCGCGAGCAGGCCCGCGAGCATCAGACCGAACACGCCGGGACCGAGGAGGCTCCGCGAGAGCTGACCCCAGAGCAGGTCGGGGTCCGCCAGCTTCCTCGGGCCGAAGTAGAGGCCGAGGCCGATCAGCCCGACGAAGGTCCACATCATGATCATCAGCCGCTTCGCGTAGGTGCCGGAGACGGCGCCGAAGCGGGCGGCGTACTCGTTCCTCGCCGAGCCGCTCACGCCCATGTTGCCGATGATGCCGTTGATCTGGATGATGCTGACGAGCAGGATGGCGAGCAGGGCGTACCAGCTCACGGCCTCGGTGCCGGGCGCGCCGAGCAGCTGGAACATCTCGTGCGGAACGTGGGCGCGCAGCGGCCCGGCCCCGCCCAGGGCCGAGAAGCCGAACGGGATCAGCATCACCGAGAACATCAGGATGAGCAGGCCCTGCAGGATCTCGTTGCGCGCCGTGCCGGTCATGCCGCCGACCCAGAGGTAGAGGCCCACGATCAGGGTGAAGCCGACGTAGAACTGCCACGGCTTGATGTAGGAGACGTAGGAGTGCAGCTGCTTGTTCTGGTAGCGGTCGTCCAGCCGCGTGAGGTCGTCGCGCTGCGCCACGGTCAGGGTGGTCGTCTTTTCCTGCTGCAGCAGCTGGCGGTACTGGTGGTATTCCTCGACCTGGTGGCGCTCCTGCACCGTCCACGCCGCCTCGGGCTTGGGCAGGAGCGAGGCGGTGACGCTGTAGCCGACGAGGTTGCCCCAGCCGATGAAGAGCACGACGTAGGCGACCTGGTAGACGGCGTAGATCTTGGCGAGGTTGTGGCTGCTCAGGCGCTCCTCGAAGAGCTCCGCCACGGTCACGAGGCGCACCCGGCGAAACCACATGTTCATGAACCAGTAGTAGGGGTTCATGAAGATCGTCTGGAACGCGAGCCACACGCCCGAGGCGCCCTGCTGGTAGACGAGCGTGGCGGTGCTCACCGCGCCGTTGGCATCGGTGGCGTTGCCGAAGTTGAGGAAGAACTGGTAGAGCTTGCCCAGCTTGCGGCCGGCGAGGAAGAAGCCCTCCTGGCTGTGCGTCGTGTGCGCCGAGCGCTTGGCGAGATAGAGGATCACGCCGAGGTAGGCGGCGAGAACCACGAAATCGAGGACGTGAATGCCGCTCATGAGGGCCGGGGGTTGGGGCTGGGCTCGAGCATCGCCGCCGACCGGGACCGAGTAAAGCCATCCCCGGGCCCGCAGGCGGGCGGAAGCAGGGGCGGCTTTGCCGGAGGAAACGGAAGGGCGGCCCGAGCCTGAATCAGGCTTGCCACCCGCGGCGATTCGCCAAGCGTCTGACTGTAAGAGTTCATGCGTCCGACCCCCTCCCTCCGCGAACTCGCCCGCTCCCTCGGCCTCTCCCACACCACCGTCTCGGAGGCCCTGCGCGCCAGCCCCCGGGTCAAGGCCTCCACCCGCGAGCGCGTGCTCAAGGCCGCGCGCGAGGTCGGCTACCGCCACAACCCGCTCGCCGGCGCCCTCATGTCCGAGATGCGCCGCTCCCGCTCCGGCACCTTCCGCGGCGTGCTCGCCGTGATCGACCTCGACGGCCCGGGGAAACGCCCCGCCAACGCCGCCCGCTACCACGCCGAGCTCACCCGCGGCGCCAGCGAGCGCGCCGTCGAGCTCGGCTTCAAGATCGAGCCCTTCATCATCGGCCACAACGACCTCTCGATCAGCCGCCTCGACGCCATCCTCAAGACCCGCGGCATCCACGGCGTCTTCCTCCTCCCGGCGAGCGAGGACCCCGACCTCACCCAGCTCGACTGGACGCGCTACGCCGGCGTCTACGCCGACTACATCATCGAGCACCCCAGTCTCCATTCGGTGTGCTCGGATCACTACCGCTCGATGATGACCACGCTGCAGCGCCTGCACGCCCTCGGCTACAAGCGCCCGGGCCTCGTGCTCAACCGGCACCACGACGAGCGGCTGCTCTACCGCTGGGAGGCGGCCTTCCAGGCCTACCACAACCACCACGACGTCTTCACCTGGCTGCCGCCGCTGATCCTCCCGGACATCGGCAAGCCCGAGTTCTGCACCTGGTTCAAGGGCGCGAAGCCCGACGTCGTGCTCTGCCACCGCGCCGAGGCGATCGAGTGGATGGAGTCCTGCGGCGCCAGCGTGCCGCGCACCCACGGCTTCTGCTGCCTGAACATCATGGTGAACGTGGTGCCCTGCGCCGGCCTCGACCTGCAGCCGTGGCTCCTCGGCGTCCGCGGCGCCGAGCTGCTCATCGCCCAGATTCACCGCAACGAGTACGGCGTGCCCGACATCCCGTCGACCACCACCATCCCCGCGGCGTGGGTCGACGGCCCCACCCTGCGGCACTGACGGCGGGTCCCGGATTCCTCCGTTCTGGGCGGCCGGGGGCGGTCATTCCGCCGGCAGCAGCTTCCGCAGATAGATCCGCGCGTAGCCGTCCTCGGTGCGCCGGTCGTACTCCGCATACCCGATCCGGGCGTAAAGCGCCCGGGCCGCGGACATCTTCTCGTGCGTGTAGAGGTAGATCGATCGGTGGCCCAGCCGGCGGGCTTCGGCCTCCGCGAACTCCAGCAACCGGCGCCCCACGCCCTGGCCGCGGTGCCGCGGGCTGACCGCGACATTCTCGAGCAAGAAGCCTTCGGCCGTCGTGGTCAGCACCAGGACTCCGACCACCGCACCCTCCCGCTCCGCCACGAACACGGACCGCTCTGCGATCACCCGCGCATAATCCACCCGCATCGGGGCCGGCGGCCGGCCGATGCGCGCGACATACGGCTGGAACGCCTCGTGCACGCAGGCGGTGATCGCGGCGACATCGTCCGGGGTGGCGGGGCGAAGATGGATCATGATCCGGCAGGCGCGCGACCAGTCCGCGCCCCTGCCGACACCGCAGAACGGATGCCGCTGGCGCGCGTTCGCAAATCGATTCCGGCCTCCGCTCAGTCGTGGCGCGGACCGGAAAAAACCCCGTGCGCGTCCGGCAGATCGGCCGTCGTCCAGCCGCCTCCGAGCGCCGTGATCAGGCCGACGCTGGCGGAGAGCCGGCTGCTCAGGATGTTGAGGGCGGCGATCCGGCTGTTCAACTCGGCCACCTGGGCGTTGGCCACCGTGGTGTAGTCGACGGTGCCGGCGTTGTATTCGTTCAGGGCGATGCGGGCCGCCTCCGCGGCCTCGCCCACCGCGGCATCCTCCACCTGCGCCTCCTCGGCGAGGATGCGCAGGCTGGCGAGGTTGTCCTCCACGTCCTGCAACGCCGCGAGCACGGTCTGCCGGTAGCCGGCCACGCTGGCGTCGTAGGCGGCGCGCGCGCCGCGCACGCCGGCGCTGCGCTGGCCCCAGTCCAGCAGGGTCTCGGCCGCCTGGCCGCCGAGCGACCAGAAGCGGTTGGGCGCGGTGAGCAGGTTCCGCAGCGGCGAGCCCTCGTAGCCGTCCTCGCCGGAAAGCGAAATCGACGGGAACCAGGCGCCGACCTGGATGCCGACGCGGGCGTTGGCCGCGGCGGCCGACCGCTCGGCCTCGGCCACGTCCGGCCGGCGCTCGAGCAGGTCGGACGGCAGCGCGGGCGGCACCACCGGCATCGTCAGGTCGAGGCTCGCGCGCGGGGCGAGCGTGACCTCCGCCGGCGCGCGGCCGGTCAGCACGGCCAGGGCGTGCTCGAGCTGCGCGCGCTGGACGCCCACGTCGAGGAGCTGCGCCCGGGCGTTGTCGAGCTGCGTCTGCGCCGACACGACGTCGCTGCGCGCGGCCACGCCGGCATTGTAGCGGTTCCGGGAGATGGTCAGGGTACGCCCGTAAGCCTCCACCGCGTTGGCGAGCAGGTGGCGCCGTTCGTCCAGGGTGCGCAGCGCGATGTAGTCGCGGGCGAGAGCGGTCTGCAGCGAAAGGCGCGTCAGCGCGAGGTCGGCCGCGCTCGCCTGGGCGGCCGCGACGCCCGCCTCCGTGGTCCGGCGAATCCGGCCCCACAGGTCCGGTTCCCACGCCGCCTGCAGAAAAGCGGAATAGGTGGTGGCTGCGGCCGGGGTCGGATTCGTCTTGCTGACCGGCGAGCGGGCGCGCTCGGCCGAGCCGACGGCCGAGAGCGAGGGCAGGAACGTGGCCCGGTCGGCGCGCGCCGCCTGGCGGGACTCCTCGTAGCTCGCCTCCGCCTGGCGGAGCGACTGGTTCGCGGTGGCGACGCGGTTCTCGAGCTCGTTGAGCTCCGGATCGCCGAACGCCTCCCACCACGGGCCGCGCGGGGCGGCCTCGGCCGGGGCGGCGGCCTTCCAGCCGGCCGCCTCCTTGAACGCGGCGGGCGCGGCCGCCTCCGGCCGGTGGTAGGACGGGCCGGCCGCACAGCCGCCCAGCAAGGCCGCGAGCGCGGCGCCGGCCAGCCGGCCCGCGCGGGGCGCGGGAAATTCAGGACGCATCCAGGTCATGAGGAATGGGTTTCGAGCGGCGCCGGCCGCAGCGCCCGCTCCCGCCAGAGGAGCGCGCGCAGCCGGTGCCCGAGGTTGAGGCAGAGGCGTCGCAGCCGGTCGACGTACAGGTACATGACCGGCGTGGTGTAAAGCGTGAGCACCTGGCTCACCATCAGGCCGCCGACGATGGAGATGCCGAGCGGGCGGCGCAGCTCGGCGCCTTCGCCGTAGCCCACGGCCAGCGGCACCGCGGCGAGCAGGGCCGCCATCGTCGTCATCATGATCGGCCGGAAGCGCAGCAGGCAGGCCTTGAAGATGGCGTCGCGCGGGGCCAGCCCCTCGGTCCGCTCCGCCACGATCGCAAAATCGATCATCATGATCGCGTTCTTCTTCACGATGCCGATGAGGAGGATGACGCCGATCAGCGCGATCAGGCTGAACTCGGTGTTGAACAGCATCAGCGCGAGCACGGCCCCGAGCCCCGCCGACGGCAGGGTCGAGAGGATCGTCAGCGGGTGGGCGTAGCTCTCATAGAGGATGCCGAGCACGAGGTAGATCGCGACGATGGCGGCGAGGATCAGCACCCACTCGTTGCCGATCGCCTTCTGGTAGGTCTGGGCCACGCCGGCGAAGCTGCCGTGGATGCTCGACGGCAGGTGGATTTGCGCGGCCTGGCGCTCGACGGCCGCCACCGCGTCGCCCAGCGAGGCCGACGGATCCAGGTTGAAGGAGATCGTGGCGGCGGCGAACTGGCCCTGGTGGTTGACCGCCAGGGGCGTCGTCCCCAGCTGGTAACGGGCGAAGGCGGAGAGCGGCACCATCGTCTCGCTGTTCGTGCTCACGGCCTGCCCGCTGGAGGCGCCGCCGCGGCCCCGCGTGGCGATGGCGTTCAATTGGGCGTTGCGCACGGAGTCGGAGGCCACCGCGGCCGCGTTGGTGGTGCCGGTGGTGACCGTGCCGGCCAGCGCATTCGTCGCCTGGGTGCCGCTGATGCTGCCGCCGGACTTGCTCACGTAGATGTCCTTGAGCGCGGCGGGATCCTGCCAGTATTGCGGCGCCACGCCCATCACCACGTGGTATTGGTTGAGCGAGCGGTAGATGGTCGATACCTGGCGCTGGCCGAAGGCGTCGTAGAGCGTGTTGTCGATCTGCGCGGCGGTGAGGCCGAGGCGCGAGGCGGCGTCGCGGTCGATGACCAGGTCCGTCTCCAGCCCGTTGTCCTGCTGGTCGCTGTTGACGTCGGTCAGGGCCGGCTCGTTCTTCAGCGCGTCGACCAGCTTGGGGGTCCACGTCCGCAGGTCCTCCAGGTTGTCCGACTCCAGCGTGTACTGGTAGGTGGCGTTGCTCTGGCGGCCGCCGACCCGGATTTCCTGCGCGGGCATGAGGAACAGCCGCGCCCCGGGCACGTCGGACAGCTGCGGCCGGAGGCGGGCGATCACCTGCTCGGAGGTGGCATGGCGTTCCGAGAGGGGTTTCAGGCCGAGGAACAGGTGGCCCGAGGTGCCGCCCCAGTGGCCGCCCCCCGCGATGCCGACCGCCACGTCGACCGCCGGATCGCTCTGCACGATGGCCAGGAACTGGCGGAGCTTCGGCGCCATGCTCTGGAACGAGATCGTCTGGTCCGCCACGACAAACCCGAACATGCGGCCGGTGTCCTGCTCGGGGAAGAACCCCTTGGGGATGGTCCCGAACAGCCACCAGTTCAGGCCGACGGTCCCGACGAGGATCAGCATCATCAGCCCGCCGTGGCGCAGCGCCCAGCCGAGCGAGTGCTCGTAAATCGACTTGAGATCGTCGAACAGGTGCCCGCTCCAGTGATAAAGCCGCCCGTGCACCGTCACCCGGCGGCGCCCCAGGATGAGCGAGCACATCATCGGCGTGGTCGTGAGCGAGACGAAGAGCGAGATGAGGATCGCGATCGACAGGGTGACGGCGAACTCCCGGAAGAGCCGGCCGACGATGCCGCCCATAAGGAGGATGGGAATGAACACCGCCACCAGCGAAAGGCTCATCGACAGCACGGTGAAGCCCACCTCCCGCGCCCCGTGCAGCGCGGCCTGGAAGCGCGGCTCCCCCGCCTCGAGGTGCCGGGTCACGTTTTCCATCACGACGATGGCGTCGTCGACCACAAACCCGGTCGCGATGGTCAGGGCCATGAGCGAGAGGTTGTCCAGGCTGAAGCCCACCAGGTACATCACGGCAAAGGTGCCGATGAGCGACACCGGCACGGCGACCGAGGGGATCATCGTGGCCCGCCAGTCCCGCAGGAAGAAGAACACCACCAGCACGACCAGCACCACGGCGATCGCCAGGGTCGCCTCCACCTCGTGCAGCGAGGCGCGGATGGTGATGCTGCGGTCGATCACGAAGTCCAGCTGCGCCGCCGGCGGCAGGCCGGCCCGCAGCTGCGGCAGCAGCCCCTTGATCCGCTCGACGGTGTCGATGATGTTCGCCCCCGGCTGGCGCGACACGACCACGGCCACGGCCGGATGCCCCTGCGAAAACCCGGCGTTGCGGATGTCCTCCACCGAATCGGTGACCGCGGCGACGTCCGCCAGGCGCACCGGCGCCCCGTTGCGGTAGGCGATGATCAGCGAGCGGTACTGGTCGGCGGCGCGGGCCTGGTCGTTGCTGTAGATCTCCCAGCGGAACCGGCTGTTCTCCACCGCGCCCTTCGGGCTGTGGGCGTTGGCCGCCGAGAGCGCGGCGCGCACGTCCTCCAGGCCGACGCCGTAGCGGAACAGCGCCGTCGGGTTGAGATCGACGCGCACGGCCGGCAGCGAGCTGCCGCCGACCTCGACGTCGCCCACCCCGTCGAGCTGGGAGAGCTTCTGCTGGATCATCGTCGAGGCGACGTCGTAGAGCTGCCCCTGGCTGAGCGTCGCGGAGCTGAGGGTGAGGATCGCGATCGGCTCGTCGGCCGGGTTGACCTTGCGGTAGGTGGGGTTGCTGCGCAGGGCCGCCGGCAGGTCCGCCCGGGCGGCGTTGATCGCCGCCTGGACGTCGCGGGCCGCGCCGTCGATGTCGCGGTTGAGCCCGAACTGGAGCGTGATCTGGGTGCTGCCCACCGAGCTCCGCGAGGTCATCTCGGTCACGTCGGCGATCGTGCCGAGGTGGCGCTCGAGCGGCGTGGCCACGGCCGAGGCCATCGTCTCGGGACTCGCGCCCGGCATGCCGGCCGAGACGACGATGGTGGGGAAGTCGACCTGCGGCAGGGGCGAAACCGGCAGATGGAAATAGGCCATCACCCCCGCCAGCGCGACGCCGATCGTGATCAGCGTCGTGCCCACCGGACGGTGGATGAAAGGAGCCGAGATGTTCATGTCGCCGGCTCCCGCGCCCCCGCCGGCGCCTCCGCGCGGCCGCGCAGCCGCTGCGCGAGGCGGTCAAAATACAGATAGATCACCGGGGTTGTGAACAGGGTCAGCAGCTGGCTGACGATCAGGCCGCCGACGATGGTCAGGCCCAGCGGGTGGCGCAGCTCCGAGCCCGTGCCCCACCCCACCATCAGCGGGATGGCGCTGAAGAGCGCCGCCATCGTCGTCATTAGGATCGGGCGGAAGCGCAGCAGGCTGGCCTGGTAGATGGCCTCCTCCGCCTTCAGCCCCTCGTGGCGCTCCGCGTCCAGAGCGAAGTCGATCATCATGATCGCGTTCTTCTTCACGATCCCGATCAGCAGGATGATGCCGATGATGCCGACCACCCCGAGATCGCTGCCGGCGATCATCAGCGCGAGCAGCGCGCCGATGCCGGCGGACGGCAGCGTCGAGAGGATCGTCACGGGATGGATGAAGCTCTCGTAGAGGACGCCCAGGACGATGTAGACCGCCAGCAGGGCGGCGAGGATGAGGAAGAGTTCGTTGGAGAGGGACGACTCGAACGCCGAGGCCGCGCCCTGGAAGCTGGTGAGGACGCTCGGCGGCATCCCGAGCTGGGCCTCAACCGCGCGCACCGTCCGCACCGCCGCGCCGAGCGAGCCGCCGGCGGGCAGGTTGAAGGAGATCGTGTTGGCGGGGAATTGGCCGAGATGATTGATCAGCAGCGACGCGGTCTGCACCCGGATGCGGGCGATCGCCGACAGCGGCACCTGGCCGCCCGCCGCCGAGGGCAGGTAGATCTGCGCCAGCGAGTCGGGCGAGCGTTGCAGCGCCGGGTCCGCCTCCATGATCACGCGGTACTGGTTGGACTGGGTGAAGATCGTCGAGATGATGCGCTGGCCGAAGGCGTCATAAAGCGCGTTGTCGACCGTGGCGGCCGTGATCCCGAACCGGGCCGCCGCGTCGCGGTTGACCTCGACGTACGCGGCCAGGCCGTTGGCGGCGAGGTCGGTCGCGACGTCGGTCAGCTCCGGTCGCGCCTGGAGGGCGTCCGCCAGCCTGGGCACCCAGGTGGCGAGATCGTCGGGATTCGCGCTTTCGAGCACGAACTGGTACTGGGTGCGGCTGATGTGGTCCTCGATCGTCAGGTCCTGCACCGGCTGGAGGTAGGCGGTGATGCCGACCACCGAGGTCAGGGAGGCGTTCAGCCGGCGGATGATCGCCGCCACGGCGTCATGGCGATCGTCCTTCGGCTTGAGGTTGATCAGCATGCGGCCGGTGTTGAGCGTCGTGTTGATGCCGTCGACACCGACGAAGGACGAGAGGCTGACGACGTCCGGGTCCTTGAGGATCGCCGCGGCCAGCTGCTCCTGCAGCCGGCTCATGCGCTGGTAGGAGACGGCATCGGGCGCCTGGGTGATGGCCTGAATCAGGCCCGTGTCCTGGACCGGGAAGAAACCCTTCGGGATGACGATGTAGAGCACCACGGTGAGCGCGAGGGTGCCCACCGCCACGGCCAGCGTGAGCGGCTGGTGGCCGAGCACCCAGCGCAGCGCGCGGCCGTAACCGGCGAGCAGCCGGTCGAACCAGCCGCCGGCCAGCCGGCTCCACGCCGGCTCCTCCCGCCGCTCGTGGTGCTTGAGCAGCTTCGCGCACATCATCGGCACGAGGGTGAGCGAGACCACCGCCGAGATCAGGATCGTCACCGCCAGGGTGATGGCGAATTCGCGGAAGAGGCGGCCGACGACATCGCCCATGAACAGCAGCGGGATGAGCACCGCGATGAGCGAGATCGTGAGCGAGATGATGGTGAAGCCGATCTGGGCGGAGCCCTTGAGCGCCGCCTCCCGCGGGGAGTCGCCCTGCTCCACGAAGCGGGCGATGTTCTCGATCATCACGATCGCGTCGTCGACGACGAAGCCGGAGGCGATGACGAGCGACATCAGCGTGAGGTTGTTCAGGCTGAAGCCGACCAGGTACATGACCGCGAACGTGCCCACGATCGAGAGGGGCACCGAGAGGCTCGGGATGACCGTCGCCGGGACGTTGCGCAGGAAGAGGAAGATCACCAGCACGACCAGCGCGACGGCGAGCGTGAGCTCCATCTCCACGTCGGAGATCGAGGCGCGAATGGTGTTGGTGCGGTCGGTGAGCACGCTGACGTCGACCGACGGCGGCAGCGCCCCCTGCAGGGCGGGCAGCACCGCCCGCACGCCCTCGACCACCTGGATGACGTTCGCGCCGGGCTGGCGCTGGATGTTGATCAGGATCCCCGGCGTCCGGTTCACCCACGCCGCCAGCTCGGTGTTCTCGGGCGCGCTCTCCACCGTGGCCACGTCGCCCAGCCGCACGGCGGAGCCCTTGCGGTAGGCCAGGACCAGGTTGCGGTACTGGTCGGGCGTCTTGAGCTGGTCGTTGGCGTTGATGGTGAAGGCGCGCGCCGGGCCGTCGAACCCGCCCTTGGCGGTGTTGGCGTTGCTGTTGTTCACCGTGCTGCGCACGTCGTCGATGTTCAGCCCGAACGCGGCGAGCTGCACCGGATTGAACCGGATGCGCATCGACTGGCGCTGGCCGCCGCCGATGCTGACCAGGCCCACGCCGGGCAGCTGCGAGAGCTTCGAGGCGAGCCGCGTATCCGCGAGATCCTCGACCTGGGTCAGCGGCAGGGTCTTGGAAGTGACGGCGAGCGTCAGGACGGGCGCGTCGGCCGGATTGACCTTGGCGTAGATCGGCGGCGCGGGCAGGTCCGACGGCAGCAGGTTGCCCGAGGCGTTGATGGCTGCCTGCACTTCCTGCTCGGCCACGTCGAGGCCCAGGCTGAGGTCAAACTGCAGGGTGATGACGGACGCCCCCGCCGAACTGGTCGACGACATCTGCTTCAGGCCGGGCATCTCGCCCAGCTGGCGCTCGAGCGGCGCGGTGACCGAGGAGGTCATCACATCGGGGCTGGCCCCAGGGTACAAGGTCACGACCTGGATGGTCGGATAATCCACCTCCGGCAGCGCGGAGAGCGGCAGGAAGCGGAACGCCACCAAGCCGATGATCAGGATCGCCACCATCAGCAGCGAGGTGGCGACCGGCCGGTGGATGAAGATGCGGGAAGGATTCATCGGCAATGCGGCGGCGGCGATCGTGCCCCCGCCTCAGGACCCGCCGCCCGCGCCCGGACGCCGGCCGCCCCCCGGCCTTCCGCCCTGCGAGCGCCCTTGCCCATTCTGGCCCCCCTGCCCGTTGCGATGCGCCCAGGCGCCCTGCGGTCCGCCCTTGGCTTCGCCGGCGGCCGTCGTTTCCGCGGCGGCGCCCGGCTGCTGGACCGTCACGCGGCCGCCCTCGCGCAGCCGGTCGGCCCCCTCCACCACCACGCGGTCCCCGACATTCAACCCGGAATTCACCGCCACGCGGTCCCCCTGCGTCGTCCCGAGCTTCACCGGCTGCGCCGTGACGGTGTCGTCCGGCTTGACCACGTAGACGTAGGAACCCGCCTGGCCCAGCTCGACGCCCGAGGTGGGGATGACGATCACCCCGCGCTCGACGTCGAGCAGCATGCTGACGTTGACGAACTCGTTCGGAAACAGGCTCTCGTCCCCGTTGGGAAACGTGGCGCGCAGCTTGAACGTGCCGGTGGTGGTGTCCGCCTGGTTGTCGATCGCCTCCAGCGTTCCCGCCGCCAGCTTCTTCGTCTGCATGCTGTCATAGGCGTCGACCGGAATCGGCCCGCCCGTCCGCAGCCGCGCCGCCACCTGGGAGTAAGCGTCCTCGGGCAGGGTGAAGATCACCGAGATCGGGCGGATCTGGGTCAGCGTGACCAGGCCGTTCGTGCTCGAAGCCGTCACATAGTTGCCCGGGTCCACCTGGCGCAGGCCGACCCGGCCCGTGATCGGCGCCGTGATGTGGCAGTAGGTCAGGTTGAGCTTGGCGTTGTCGACCGCGGCCTGGTCGGATTTGACCAGACCCTCGTACTGGTTGACCAGCGCGCGCTGCGCCGACACCTGCTGGACGGCGATGGAGTCCTGCTGCGACAGCGTTTCGTACCGGGCGAGATCGCTTTGGGCCTGCTGCAACTGGGCCTGGGCCTGCAGCAACTGGCCGTCCGCCTGTTCGAGCGCCACCTGGTACGGCCGGGGATCGATCACGGCCAGCAGGTCGCCCGCCTTCACCTCCTGGCCCTCCTTGAAGTCCACCTCCGTCAACTCACCGCTGATTCGCGTGAGCACCGTCACGGTGGCCGGCGAGGTGACGTTGCCGAGGCCGTTCATGTAGACGTCGATGTCGCCCTTCTGGGCCGCCTGGGCGACAACGGGCACCGCCACGTCGGCGCCCCAGAAGGCGCGGCGGCCGCCCATGCCACCGGCAGCGTTGGCCGCCTTCGTCTGCGCGTGGTTCACCCACCAGACGACGCCCAGCAGGGCCCCGGCCACCACCGCGGTGATGATGAGCGAGAACCGGCGGCGCCGCGGGCGCCCCTTGGCCGGCGGGGACACCGGGAACCCCGGGTTGGACTCCGGCACGGCGGCGCGTGCCTCTGGGTTGGTGCTGTGGCTCATGAGGTTGGATTGGTAAATCGCTGAAATGCAAAGACCGGGCGGTGCCGAGGGAGGCCACGCCCGGATCCCTGCAAAGACGCCCCGGCGGCCGAAAAGTCACGGGCAATCATGCTTTTCAAGCAACGCACGCGCCCGAGAGGGTCAAATCCCCTTCGCTCTGACGGTCCGATCGCACATGGAGCGCGATTTCGCACAAATCGCTTGCGTCGCCCCACCCCCGCTGCGAGGGTCCGCCCGTCAGGCGGACCTGAGGGCACGGAAATCGTGACCGCGCAGCATCCGCCTCCCTTCGGGCGTTTCTTCGATGAGAGACCGTTCAGAGGTCCATATCGCTCATCGAAACGAACAGGCCCTGTCGTTCGCGACGTGATTCCGCCCGGCCGGTGCGTATCCGCACCCGCGCCGCGCGCTCCGCCGCCCGCCGGGCCACCCGCAGTAAAACCACCTCGTCCCGCCCGTCACCCGGGCGGGCTCCGCCGGACGCAAATTGCGTCCGGCCGCCACCCATGAATCAAGAATCCTCCGTCACCTTCGCCGCGCTGCAACTGGCCGAGCCGCTGCTGCGCGCCCTGGCCGAAAAGTCCTACACGCATCCGTCGCCCATCCAGGCGCGCGCGATCCCGCCGCTGCTCGCGGGTCGCGACCTCATCGGCTGCGCCCAGACCGGCACCGGCAAGACCGCGGCGTTCGCGCTGCCGATCCTGCAGCGCCTCGCCGCCCAGCCGCGGCCCCGCGCGCCCCGCCGGCCGCGCGCCCTCATCCTCACGCCCACCCGCGAACTCGCCGCGCAGATCGACGGGAATTTCGCCAAATACGGCCGCCACCTGCCGCTCCGCCACGCGGTCGTCTTCGGCGGCGTCGGCGAGCAGCCCCAGATCCGCGCGCTGGCCGCCGGCGTCGAGATCATCATCGCCACGCCCGGCCGCCTCCTCGACCTCATGGAGCAGCGCCACGCCCAGCTCGACGGCGTCGAGATCTTCGTGCTCGACGAGGCCGACCGCATGCTCGACATGGGCTTCGCCCCGGACATCCGGCGCATCGTCGCCCGGCTGCCTGCCCGGCGCCAGTCAATGCTCTTTTCCGCCACCATGCCGGAGGAGATCCGCCAGATGGCCCTCCGGCTGCTGCACGACCCCGTGCGCATCGACGTGGCGCCGGTCGGCACCACCGTCGACCGCGTCGAGCAGCGCGTCTGCCATGTGGACAAACGCGACAAGCACCGCCTGCTCGTCCACACGCTCGCCCGCCACCCCGACGGGCTGGCGCTGATCTTCTCCCGCACCAAGCACGGCGCCAACCGCCTCGCGGACAACCTCGAGCGCGATGGCGTCCGGGCCGCGGCCATCCACGGCAACAAGTCGCAGGGGGCGCGCCAGCGGGCGCTGGAGGAGTTCCGCACCGGCCAGACGCGCGTGCTGGTGGCCACCGACATCGCCGCCCGCGGCATCGACGTGAAGGGCATCACCCTGGTCATCAACTTCGACATCCCCAACGAGCCCGAGGCCTACGTGCACCGCATCGGCCGCACGGCCCGCATGGGCGCCGCCGGGTTTGCGTACTCCTTCTGCGACGTCTCCGAGCGGGCGTGGCTGCGCGACATCCAGCGGCTGATCCGCCAGGACATTCCCGTGCACGCGGACCATCCGTATGCGGTCAGCGGCCACGTGGCGGCGCCTCGGCCCGCCTACGGCTCGAATCCGCCGCCGCGGCACCGGGTGCACGCGCATCCGACGGCGTCGGCTCCGGCCGCGCCGGCGCCGGCCGCCGCGCCCGCCGGGGCGCGCAACGGTCTGCGTCCGCGCCTCGGCTTCTGGGCCCGCCGCTCCCGGCGCTGACGCCGGGCGGCGCTCCTCACCACAGGCTCTGGTCCGTCACCGTCTGGTCACGCCGCGTGTCCGGCAGGCCGGGGCAGTCGTGGGTGGCGAACCCGGTGACGTTCTTCAGCACAATGGCCGGGGCGCCGGCGGTGGGTGCGGCCTTGACGTGGTCGAAGTCCGCGCCGGTCACGTCGTCGAGGATCACCGCGGGTCGCAGGTCGTCCTTGAGCGTGCGCAGCTCGACTTGGTCGAGCGACAGGCCCCGCACGTGGCGGGCGAACATCCCCCACGAGGGGATGACGCCGAAGCGGCCGGGCTCGGGGTAGCCCTGCTCCTCCTCCGGCACGGCGCGCGCCGCCTGCTCCTTCGTGCCGCCGCCCGCGTACTCGATCAGGATGTGGCTCAGCGCCACGTCCTCGATCGGATGCCCGGGGATGCCGGCGATCAGGATGCCGGTCTGCGGCGAGACCTCAGTGGCGACAATGTTGCTGATCTTGATCCGACGCACGATGCTCATCGGCGGGTTGTCCGGCCCGCGCAGGCGCGCGCCGAGGCGGATGAAGATCGGCGCGCTGACGATGCGGCGCATGACGAGGTTGGAGACGGTGACGTTCTCCAGCACGCCGCCGTCGACCTCCTCCAGGGCCAGGCCCTGGCAGGAGTCGAAGAGGCAGTTGGTGATCGTGACATCCTTGAAGCCGCCGTTGGCCTCGGTGCCGAACTTGATGCGGCCGGTGCCGCCGCCGAGCTTCTTCGGCTGGTAGGTGCCGTCGAGCAGCGTGCCCTCCTCGTAGCCGCTCACCTGGCAGCCGGTGATGGTGACGTTCTCCGTCGTGCGCACCTCGCCCAGGCCGTAGCTGGCCTTCAGGCAGATGCCGTCGTCGTTGGGCGAATTGACCGTGCAGTTCGACACGCGGACGTTCTTGCAGCAATCGATGTCCATGCCGTCGCGGTTGGTGTCGATGCGGAGGTCGTCGATGGTGACGTTGTCGACGCCGGTGGCGAGGATGCCGAAGTGGCCGCCGTGGAAGATGGTGAAGTCGCGCAGGGTGACGTTGCGGCAGTTCTTGAGCGCGATGGCCTTGTTGCCGATGCCGGCGGCGAGGGTGTCAAACGGGTTGGGGTAGCCGAAGGGCGTCTTCGGGGCGAGTTCCTCCGGGGGCCGCGGCGGGCGGGCGGGGCGCGGCGGGCGCGGCTCGCCGGGCATCGGGTCCTTCGGGCCGAAGCCGCGGCTCAGGCCGCGGCCGACGATCCGGCCGGGGCCGACGATGCCGATGTTGGTCAGGTTTTCGCCCCAGATCAGGCTGTTGTGGAAATGGCTGTGGCCGAAATCCTCGTAGGGGTCCGCGGGATTCGGCTCGGGAAAGTCGTAGCCGCCGGGCTGGCCGGCCGGCAGCGGGTCGGCCGCGAGCAGCGTCGCGCCGTCGGAGAGGCAGAGGGTGACGTTGCTCTTGAGGTGGACGGAATAGCTCGCGTAAGTCCCGGCGGGGAACACGACGGTGCCGCCGCCGGCCGCGGCCGCGGCGTCGATCGCGCGGTTGATCGCGGCGGTGTCGAGCGTCTTGCCGTCGCCGGCCGCCCCGAAGGCGCGGACGTCGAAGGAGCCGGTGGCCGCCGGCGGGAGCGTGGCGCAGCCGGCCAGGCCGGCGACGAGCAGGAGCCATCCGAGGCGACGGAGTTGGGGCGGGGTGATCGGGCGCATGGTGGAATCGTGGGACGATTGAGGCGGATTGCGAGTTACGGGGCAAGTTCGGGCTCGGCCGATTCGCGGGGAGAATTGCGTTTACATCAGGGGCCGGCGCCGTACCGTGCGCGTTTTGGCCGCCCGGGTGGCGGAACTGGCAGACGCAGCAGACTCAAAATCTGCCGATCGCAAGATCTTGTGGGTTCGATTCCCACCCCGGGCACCAGCCTTCGCTTCCGTGGCAGCGAAGCGGAGATTGCCGCGTCGGAGCCCGCGTCCAGCGGGCGAAGGCGGGCAATTTCCTCCGCAGGAAGCTTCGACTCGGCAGGCCAGTTTTCGCCGTTCGGGCTTCGACCCGACAGGCCATCTGCCGCCGGCGCGCTGAATTTTTCTGTGCCGTTTTGAACGTGCCGCGGGCGGGCGCGTCTATCCCCTTGCAAGAGAGTTTGGGAGCACAGGCTCCCGATTCTTCCATCTAGTTTGTAGTTTGATAAGTCGGCAAGGGCGCCCCGCCCGAAAGCAGGGCGCCCTTTTTTTGCCCCCGCGCGGGCAATCCCCCTTGCCAAGCCGCGGGCGGCCGCGTGAAGCTCGGGGGCCGCCATGCCCGATTTCCGCGTCTTCTGCCAGCCGCCCGAGCGCGAGCCGTCCGAGATCCGCCTCCCGGCCGAGGAGAGCCACCACCTGCTGACGGTCAACCGCGCCCGGACCGGCGACACCGTGGTGGCGTTCGACGGCCGCGGCCACGAGTGGATCTGCGAGCTGGCCGACCCGGCGCCCCGCGCGGCCGGCCTCAAGGTGCGCTTCCGCCAGCAGGCCAAACCCCTGCCCTACGCGATCACCCTCGGCCAGGCCCTGCCCAAGGGCCCGTTCATGGACGCGATCGTGCGCAAGGCCACCGAGCTCGGCGCCGCCCGCATCGTGCCGCTCGAAAGCGAACGCACCGTCGTCCACCTCGGGGAGGACCGCTCCGACCGCAAGCTGGAGAAATGGCAGGCCGCCGCGGTCGAGGCCGCCAAGCAGTGCGGCAACCCGTTCGTGCCCGAAATCCTGCCGGTCCAGCGCGCCGGCGCGTTCATGGAGGGCAGCCGGGGCTACGACCTGAAGCTCATCGCCAGCCTCCAGCCGGGCGCCAAGCCGCTCAAGGCGGTGCTCGCGGCCTACGCGGCCGCCCACGGCCACCCGCCGCGCCAGGTCCTGTGGCTGGTCGGGCCCGAGGGCGACTTCACCCCGGCCGAGATGAGCCTGTCCAAGACCGCCGGCTTCGAGCCCGTCACCCTCGGGCCGCTCGTGCTCCGGTGCGAGACCGCCGCCGTCTACGCCCTCAGCGTCCTGAGCCACGAACTGCAGTCCGCCCCCTGAGCGCGGCCCGCCTCGCCTTTTTCGCCACTCCGCATTTCGTTAGCGCCTTCCGCCTTCTCCACTTTTCCTCTTTTCCGCTTTCCCGCATTTCCCCCCCCTTCCGCCCCATGCCTGCCGACGCCCGCATCCCCGTCACTGTCCTCACCGGCTTCCTCGGCGCGGGCAAGACCACCCTGCTTAACCGCATCCTCACCGAGCAGCACGGCCGCAAGCTCGCGGTGATCGAGAACGAGTTCGGCGAGGTCGGCATCGACGATCAGCTCGTCATCCGGGCCGACGAGGAGATCTTCGCCATGAACAACGGCTGCCTCTGCTGCACCGTGCGCGGTGACCTCCTCCGCATCCTCGGCCGGCTGCTCAAGCGCAAGGACCGGCTCGACGGCGTGCTCATCGAGACCACCGGCCTCGCCGACCCCGGGCCGGTCGCCCAGACCTTCTTCAACGACCCCGAAATGAAGGAGGCCTACCGGCTCGACGCCATCGTCACCGTGGTCGACGCCCGTCACGTCAGCCAGCACCTCGACGACGGCCTCGAGGCCAAGCAGCAGGTCGCGTTCGCCGACGTCATCCTGCTGAACAAGACCGACCTGCTCCCCGCCGCCGACCTCGACGCGCTCGAGGCCCGCCTCCGCCGCATCAACGCCGTCGCGAAAATCCACCGGA